>Ga0207873_1000971_pt1 | contig 29343 bp, 24 predicted proteins | sample BGWIniCompost_FD_187373 | JGI IMG/M metagenome (GOLD analysis project Ga0207873, IMG submission 187373) | Cellulose adapted compost microbial communities from Newby Island Compost Facility, Milpitas, CA, USA - BGW Initial Compost (SPAdes)... ...
ATTGCACGGGCGGCTGTCATACCGCCTATTGTCTCGGAGACGCCTGCGGGCGTCGCGCCAGGGACAAGCCCCCGCCTTTAGGCGTGGGGTCTATGACATCAATGAACGTGAGTATGGTGGACTTCTCGAAGCTTAACGCGTGATTCCCGCAAGTTGACTTAAGGCTATGAATCCAGGCCTTCGGTCCGGGCAAAGTTCCGCACGCGGAGATAACAGGCAGGAAATTCTATCGTCACTTTCCCGGTATAGATGAATATTTCTCGCAATAGTATTCGACCATCTTTCCCCAAAGGTTTCGTTGTACGATGCGAGTTATGAAAAGAAAATACAGCTTTATACTCGCCTATCTTATCGGCGTTGCTTCCGTTCTGCTGCCCGTTTGGCTCCTAATTTCCCGGTCTGCTCCCCCGCCGGAGTATGGCGATTACACCCCCTTGCTCACGGTCGCAGCCGCTGACGTCGAAATTCGAAGAGCTGAGCTTATCGAGTATATATTCGGGCAAACCCAACTTCCCCAAACGCAACCCAACCGGAATGTAGTTACATTGCCAAATGGCCTGACAAGCACCATACGAAGCGCGGAGCCTTCTGTTCGAAATGGCGTTGCCGTTATCTACCATGCAGGCCATCCCGGCATGACAGAAAGCGATTGGAAAGCGGTCAATGCGCTGACGGCTGCCGGTTTCAGCGTCTATATCCTCGACATGCCGCTCTCAGGCATCAATCCACCTCCCACTGTTCACGTGCCACATCTCGGCACAGTGTCCCTGACCACCCATGAACATCTGGCGCAATTGACCGGCATAACGCAGGGATCGCCCATTCGCTACTTCATCGAACCGGTAATTGCTGTCAGCAACATACTTGAAAGCTCCGGCTATGAAACGGTTTACATGGTAGGGTTGAGCGGCGGAGGCTGGACGACAACGGTCGCAGCTGCTATTGATCCACGCATTGCTGCCAGCTATCCGGTTGCCGGTAGTACGCCCCTTGGCGCGCGCTGGACTGGCCCGGACCTGTATACAGGCGACTGGGAGCAATTCCTGCCGGAACTCTACAGCATCGCCACGTATGAAGATCTGTACTTGCTCGGCGCGCACGGTCGGAGGCAGATTCAGATTCTCAATGAACGTGATGACTGCTGTTTCGCCGATCCACGTTATCCACAGTGGGAAGCCGCCGTGAACGACGCGCTGGAAGGAACAGGGGAATTTCGCGTTCTGTGGGATACGACGGCAACAAAACACGAAATCAGTGACTGGGCGATTGAGGCTATTCTTGCGGATATGGAGAGAATGCATTGATCAAATGCTGGATATTTTGTTCCTTCCCGGATAAGCGAACCCAACTTAAGCAACCTCAAGATATGAAAATCCTCAAAGACGTATAGACTGAAAGAAGGAAAATCGCTGACCTAACCAGAAAACACAAAGCATGCGCTTGCTCATTCTGAACAACGAGTATCCACCAATCGGCGGTGGAACAGCGACTGCCTGCTATTATGTCGCGCATGAGCTGGCGCGCCGCGGCGTTGCCTTTGACCTGGTGACCTCGACGCCCGATAACCAGCAGTTTGAAGTCTGCGAGCTTGCTCCACGCGCGCGTGTCTTTCGCGTCCCCATCGACAACCGCAACCCTCACTACCAGTCCGAACGCGAACTCATCAATTACATCACGCGCAGTTTTGGCTTTATTCGTACCCTTTATCGCGGCGACGGGCCGAAATACGATTTATGCCATGCCTGGAGCGGCCTACCTGCCGGAGCGCTGGCCTGGTTGTTGCGATGGAAGCGCAATCTTCCCTACATCGTCGGGCTGCGGGGTTCCGATGTGCCCGGCTATGACGTGCGCTATAAGTGGTTATACCCGTTTCTGAAGCCCGCGCTGCATCTGATCTGGGCCCACGCCAGCGCCATTACGGCCAACAGCTACGAATTGCGAAGTCTTGCCCTGCAGTTCCGGCCCCATGACAGGATCGAAGTCATTCCCAATGGCGTCGATCTTGCGGCCTTCACCCCGACGTCGCTCGCCGACCGGCCAGACGACCACGTTTTCACGATTCTGTGTGTCGCGCGTCTGGTGGAACGCAAGGGCATTGGCGACCTGATCGACGCGGTCGACATCGTTCGGCGGTCATACGATAACGTGCGGTTCGTGCTGGTTGGGCGGGGTGACAAGGAAAACGAGTTTCGGGAGAAGGTCCGTCGCCTGGAGCTTGACCGGTGGATCGAATTTCGCGGCGTGGTCGCTCACACCGCCATGCCGGCGACTTACAATGAAGCCGATCTGTTCGTTTTGCCCTCCCTAAACGAAGGCATGTCCAACGCCGTGCTGGAAGCGATGGCAAGCGGCCTGCCGGTCATCACAACCTATACCGGCGGAACCGCCGAAATGATTCGCGGCAATGGCATCATCATCCCCAAACACTCACCGGACGCCATTGCGGAAGCCGTCATTGAATTGCTCAACCAGCCTGAACTGCGGGTACAGATGGGAGCGCGTAGCCGCCAAATCGCGGAAACGCTGGTCTGGGAGCGTGTCGCCGACGATTACATCGACCTCTATGAGCGGACAATGGAAAAAATCGGCGTCCAGCTACCTGTCCGCGCCCCGATTCGCTGAGTTGCGATGTGCGGCATTTGCGGCATCATCAGCCGCCACGATTTTCCGGGGAAAGCCGCCGTGGAAGCGATGTGCGCCGCGCTGCGGCATCGAGGCCCGGACGAAGAAGGTTTCTTCCTGCGCCCGAACGTTTCCCTCGGCATGCGCCGGCTGCGAATTATCGATCTCGCAACCGGGCGACAGCCCATCAGCAATGAAAATCTAACGCTCCACGTCATCTACAACGGCGAGATTTACAACTACCGCGAGCTGCGTGCCGAACTGACGGCGCTTGGGCATGTTTTCTCCACCCGAACCGATACCGAAGTCATCGTTCACGGCTATGAAGAATGGGGACTGGAAGCGATCAGCCGGTTCAACGGCATGTTCGCCTTTGCCCTGTATGATGAGCGCGAGCACAGGCTGATTCTCGCTCGTGACCGCGCCGGGCAGAAACCGCTCTTCTACCACTGGAACGGACAACGCCTCGCTTTCTCGTCGGAGTTGAAGGCGTTGCTGCGATTGGAAGATGTGCCACGCGACGTAGACGGCCAGGCGATCTATCACTATTTGTCGCTGCAATACGTGCCCGGCCCGAACACCATTCTGACAGGCGTCAGGCAAGTGCCTCCGGGCCATTGTCTGATCTTTGCCGGTGGAGATATTTCCGTTCAACGCTACTGGCGGCCTGATTACCGGCACAAGGCTATTCGCACGCAGGCCGAGTGGATCGAACGGACGCGAGAGCTTACAGAACAGGCCGTTCGCCGCCATATGGTCAGCGATGTGCCGATCGGCGTCTATCTCAGCGGCGGCGTCGATTCTTCCGTCGTTGCCGCTGAAATGTCGCGTCACGGCCCGCTCAAAACCTTCTCCATCGGCTTCGATGTCGAGGCCTACAATGAGCTGGAACACGCGCGACGCATCGCGCGGCGCTATGGCACCGACCATCATGAGTTTGTCGTCACGGCCGATGAAGTGCTGGCAACGCTTGAAGACGTCGTCTGGTTCTCCGACCAGCCGCTGGCCGACGTGTCCTGTCTGCCGACGTTTCATCTCGCGCGGTTGACCCGCGAACACGTCACGGTCGCTCTGACGGGGGATGGCGGAGACGAGGTGTTTGCGGGCTACACGCGCTATGTCCTTGACCGCTGGCTGCGCTGGTTTCGCCTGCTGCCCGATAGAGTTCGCCAGCAGTGGCTTCCCGCCATCGTGAAAAGACTGCCGGATAACGCCCACATTCCGACCGACCGTAACGTTGTTGCCGGGCTGAAGCGGCTGGCCCAGGCCTCCAGCACCTCGTATCGGGCCAGCATTCTCGCCTGGGGATCGTTCTTCACCGAAAGCCAGAAAGCGGAGTTGCTCTGCCGTGACTGGCTGAAACACATCAATCCGGTTTCTACGGTCGCTTTGCTGGGCGAAAGATTCGATGAAGCGGCGGCGACGACCCGGCTTGATCGCACGCTGGCAGTCGACTTCCAGACCTATCTCGCCGACGACCTGCTGGTCAAAGCCGACCGCATGGCCATGGCGCACTCCCTTGAAACGCGCGCGCCGTTTCTCGACAACAGCCTGATCGAGCTAGGAATGCAAATGCCGGAAGCGTTGAAAATTCGCGGGTGGGATCAGAAGTGGGCCTTGCGGCAGGCGTTTCGTGATTCGATACCGGCGGAAAATGTCCGGCGAATTAAGCGCGGTTTCGGCATTCCGATTGGTGTCTGGCTGCGCGGACGGCTGCGCGAGAGGGCGCGCGAAATTCTGCTGGACCAGCGAACGCTCCAGCGAGGCTACTTCAATCCGGATGCAGTTGAGGCGCTTTTAGAAGAACACCAGCGCGGGACCGTCGATCATGGGCAGCGCATCTGGGCGCTCATGGTGCTGGAATTGTGGCACCGGCAGTATGTGGATAATAATGATGCTTTGAAATTTACGTAGGCCCCTATCACTGGCACAGTTTATTAAGTTGAAACATCAGCCTCCGGTAACTTGCCCAGCACCATAATTAAGTCACCTCGGCGCGTTGAATTGAGTGTAAACAACTGGTAGAGCAAGAAGGCAAGTAGTTTCCGTCCCGGCCCATAGCGCCCGTCAGTCCCCTGGCCACCCGTTAGAGTCAAGAATCGACGGTACAGCGGTGAGTAAAACGGAAATCCCCATTCGATAAAGCGAACAATTTCAAATCCGGCCTCTACCATTTTTGCTTGCAACTCACCACGCTGGTAGTTTCGGACATGTCCGACTACCTTTGCTTCCCATTCAGGCAGTTGCTTTCCTTGCACCGATGATATGAGCACATACTTATTGCACATACGGCGCAGATTGGCTATTGCAGCCCTATCGTCTGGAATGTGTTCAAGCACATCGACGTTAAGTACAAGATCATATTTTCGGTCAAGTGTCTGACTTTGCAGGTCAATCACTTCAAAGTGGCCACGACCAAGCCGCTTTTTAGTGACTTCAACACTTATGGGTGAAAAGTCAATTCCGCCTATCTCTGAAACGTGAGGATATAATCGCACAATTTCCGTAAGTAATTCACCTTGGCCACAACCAGCATCAAGAACTGTTTCGAACTCAATTTCGCGTATGAACTTATGAATGAAGCGTCGCACATGGCGAGAGTAGGGGCCATATCGCTTCATATCGTCCCAGCGGTCTTGCCAGGCTAAATCATAGGATTGTACGTCCATGAGCGGACCTTCTAGCTATCGCTTTTGTCTCTTGTGCCGTCTGATACACGATCCGTAACCAATAATATTCCCCCCACCACGGCTGCCAGTAAGGCGACAAGCGCCCATAGTAACGAGAGCAGTACAGCCGTTTCGGCCTGTACGCCGTAAATGGCTAGCAACGCTACCAGCGCACCTTCCCTCACTCCCCAACCATTGACGGAAAGCGGCAGAATCTGAGCCACATTGATCGCGGAGAGAACGACCAGCATAGCCGTGAAGTTTATCTGGTTGATGCCTACCGCTAGCCCTAAAGCCCACAGAGCTACCGTCCAGAGCAGGAAATAAACCACACTAATGAGCAGGCTTAGCCCCATCGCAATGGGTTTCGCCGTATAGGCCCTTAATGTTTGATAGGGCACAAGTATGACGCGCGGTAGCCGGTGTTCCGGCAGTTTCGCGCGCTGGAGAACCACGTATCCGGCACTGGCGGCGAGCAAAATGAGAATAACCAGGCCAAGCGCAGTTTCCATCTCCAGCCCGAAAAGGTGGAGTATTTCCGGAGCCGCGCACAGCGCCAGCAGCCCGACCGCGCCATTCGTGGCCATACCGATGACTCGCTCGACCAGGCTCGAACTGAACATCGCGGCTTTGTCGGTTCGCGCACGAGCGACATAAATGCCGCGCACCACATCACCGCTGATACTGCTGGGAAGGAACTGGCTGTAAAAGATGCCGACAAAACTGTAGCGCAGCAGGAAGCTGAACGATACCGCCGTGGTCACACTCCGAGCCAGCACATACCAGCGAAGCGTCGCTAGGATCAGAGATACAAACCAGACCGCGAAGCCGAGCAGGACGTAGCCGGGTTGTATCGACTGCGCCTGAGCCAGCAAAACCTGAAGGTCCAGCCGAGAGACAATGTAACCGAGGACGGCAACGACAAAAACGGCGCGGATGACCAGCCAGATCGCATGACGCCATCGCACAGGCTGCGATGTGGCAGCAGATTGTATCATCGAGGCCATTTTGCATTGTCTCCACCGGCTAACAGACTATTCTCAGAATAGCCGACGAACTGCTCGAATTTGCGTAAATGTCTGCGTCATGGTGGAGCCAGATGCCCCGGCGGTGTAGCTTGCGCCACGCCTCAACCACTAGGCATACGTCTGAATGCGTTTGGCCGGGTCCAGGTACGACAGGCGTTCCATACGCGAGACAACCTGAGCGATGACCTCGTCCCTGTCGATGGTTAGCAACTGGCGGTCGCGCATGACGACCTGACCGTCGATGATGACGGTTCGCACATCGCCGGGTTGCAGGTTATAGACCAGCGAGGCCGGGATGTTGTGCAGCGGCTGGTGGTGCGCGCCGCTCAGGTCGATCAGGATCAGGTCGGCCAGATAGCCGGGCGCGACCGCGCCGAGTTCGTCCGGCATGCCGTAAACGCGGGCGCTGCCGCGCGTGGCGATATGCAGCGCCTGAGCGATGGGCATCGCTTCGCCCATTCGAGCGCGCTGTTTTTGCGTCAGCGCCATCAGGCGCAGGGGTTCCCACAGATTGAGCGTGCTGTTGCTGACCGCACCGTCAGACGCCAGCCCAACGGGCAGCCCAGCAGCGAGAAACTCTACGACCGGCGCGGTGTCCTGCCCCAGCTTGAGATAGGTCTTGACGGCGTGAGCGATGCCCACCGGGTAGCGCTCCAGCAGGCGGATATCATCCGGGGTCGCGCCACAGACATGCGCCAGAATCGTTGGCACGTCCAGAACGCCCGTCCGCTCCAGCACCTGTACCGGCGTCATGCCGCGCCGTGCCAGACTGGCAACCGTCTGATCGGTGGTTTCGGACACGTGAATGTGTATGCCGACGCCGAGTCGTTTGGCCGCCTGCGCCGAAGCGCGCAGAAAGTCGTCATCACAGGTATAGGGCGCGTGCGGGGCCATGATCGTGCGAATGCGCCCGTTGGCCGCGCCCTGATATTCCTGCACGAAACGCGCCGTCTCCTCGACCATCGCCAGCCCCTGACTGCCGAACATGGCATAGCCGAGCAGCGCGCGCGCCCCGCTTTTCTCCACCGCCTGCGCCGCCAGTTGCATGTGGAAATAGTGGTCGGCTACGGACGTTACGCCGGCCTCAATCTGCTCGATCAGGCCGAGCAGCATCCCCCAGTAGACATCCTCCGGCTGGAGATTGTTCTCCAGCGGCCACATATAGTCATTGAACCACCGCTCGATGGAAACGTCCTCTGCCAGCCCACGCCACAGCACCATCGGCACATGGGCGTGGCAGTTGATCAGTCCCGGCATCAGCAGCATGCCGCCGGCGTCGATCACGCTGTCGAACTGCGAGCGATCCGCCGTTCCTTCCGGCAGCAGCGCCTCAATCCGGTTGCCGTCGATCAGCACGTCCTGCCCGGTCCGAACCGCAACGCTATCCCCGTTCTCGCTAACATCCAGAATCCGCGCATTGGTAATGAGCAAACGGCCCATCAATCGTTCCTTTCAGGTCGGGCGGTGGCAACGGAATCGAGCGTAGCGAATCCGCCTGCGCCTGTCGAGTCGTGCGGATAATTTGAGGCATGGCGGCGCGTTTGAATGTGTTATCCTGATAACCGTCACACGAAATTAGCCGGAAAATGAGCGAAGGCGATCACCGCGCGTGCCAGCCCGGTCATCGCCTTCAGGTTCAGGGCCTACGCGCTCACCGTAAAGGCTGCGCGGACGGCGCGCATTCGTTGAGGTTTACTATGCCTGATCTGCTGATTGGAACGACCAACCCCGGCAAGCTGCGCGAATATGCCGAAATTCTGAGCGAATTGCCGCTGCGCCTGCTCAGCCTGAGCGACGTGGGACTGGAAGGCCTCGATATCGAGGAAACCGGCGATACCTATGAGGCGAATGCCGAACTGAAAGCGCGAGCCTATGCCTCGGCGTCGGGCCTGCTGAGTCTTGCCGACGACAGCGGTTTGGCGGTCGACGCGCTCAATGGCCTCCCCGGTCTCTATTCGCATCGCTATGCCGGGCCGAGCGACCGCGACCGTTACGAGAAACTCCTGAGCGACCTGCGTGACGTGCCCGACGAACAGCGCACCGCGCGCTTCATCTGTGTGATCGCGCTGGCTGATCCCCAAACCGGCGACGTGCAGTTCACACGCGGCGTCGTCGAGGGGCGCATCGGCTACGAGCCGGACCTGAGCGGCGGCGGTTTTGGCTACGATCCGATTTTCATCCCCGAAGGTTACGACATCGCGCTGAGCGCCCTGCCTGCCAGCGAGAAGAACCGCCTGAGCCACCGCGGGCGCGCCGCCGAACAGATGGTTCCCATTTTGCGCGCCCTCATCGAGCGGCAGCAAAACGAACGCTGAGGGTGCGGTCCCCAGCGCCTACAGCCGCCCCTTCGCGCGGAGCAGGTTTCGATAGAGCGTGTCGAGGTCGGCGACAAGACGGTCAATGCCATAGCGTTCGCCCATGAGACGGCGGGCGGCTGCGCCGTCATATGGCTGGCGCAGCGTTTCGAGGATGGCCTGCGCCAGCGCTCCAGCATCGCCGGAGGGCACGAGTTTGCCCAGCGCGCCGTGATCGAGCAGGTCGGGCAGGCCGCCGACCGCCGTCGCCACGACCGGGCAGCCCGTCGCCAGCGCCTCGATGACCGAAACCGGCGTTCCCTCGTTCACGCTGCTGATGACCAGCACGTCCATATCGGCGTAAGCGGGTGCGAGGTCGCGCTGCCAGCCGGTAAAGGTTATGGCCGGGCGCAGACCGAGTTCATCCACCTGCGCTTCCAGTTGCCCGCGCAATTCCCCATCGCCGATGAGCACAAACCGCGCCTCCGGGCGTTCAGCGCGCACGAGCGCCGCTGCCTGCAAAAACAGCGGGATGTTCTTGACCGGAACCATGCGCCCGACCAGACCGATCAGCGGCACGCCGGGCGGAATATTCCAGTCGCGGCGAAATGCGCCGCTGTGCCGTTCAGCGGTCAGGAACGGGCTGAGGTCGAAACCGAGCGGTAGCACGGTAATGCGCTCCCGGCTCGTGACGCGGAATTCGTCGGCCAGTTCGCTACGCAGCGTTTCCGTCAGCGTCAGCACCGCGTCCGACATGCGCGCCGCCAGCCGTTCGAGCAGCAAAAAGACGCGCGTTTTGGCCGGGCTGAAATAGCCGCGAAAAACGTGGCCGTGAAAAGTATGCACGATCACCGGCACGCCCGCCAGCCGGGCCGCCAGCCGTCCGGTAAAGCCGGCCTTGGCCGTGTGCGTGTGAACGATATCGGGCCGGTAGCGGCGCATCAGACGGTACAGCTTCCAGATCGTTCGCAGGTCGGAAACCATGTTGAGCGCGCGGCCCAGTTCCGGCAGCACCAGCGGCTCGACGCCGCGCTCGCGCGCGAAATAGGCCATGTCGCCCTCGGTCGGGTCGATGTTGCCGCAGACCAGCAGGCTTTCATATTCCGGCGGGCTTAGCCTCTCGGTCAGCAGCGCGACATGGATGGCCGGGCCGCCGACGTTCAGCCGGGCGATGATACGCAGGATGCGGATGGGGCGGTTCGCTCGTGCCACGTTGACCCGGCGCTACTCGTCGTCCTGTGCATCCGCCTGTTCGGGGCGGAAGAGCGCCGTTTCCAGCGTCGTCAGGCGATCCTGCCACGGCTCCAGGCGTTTCTTCTTCATGTTTTCGCGCACGATCCAGACGATGTCGGGGTCGGGCAGCGCGGCCAGTTCCTCCATCAGATGAAAGCCGGTTTCTGGCGACGCCGCCGTGACGACGCTCAGCGTGTAGCCAAGCGCCTGCCGCAAAGCGCGCACGTTCTCGTCACGCCGCTGTTCCGGGGAGAAATGGATGAACTGGTTGACGGCTTCGGCCTGCACCGCAAGCGCATCTTCCGCGCGTTGTTTGTCGGCCAGCAGGCCGGGTTCGGCTACGGCGGCCACGGCAGCGCGGATACGCAGCGGCTCGCCACAGGCAATCCAGCTCATCAGAGCGCCGCACGTCCGCGTCCAATCGGCTGCCAGCATGCGCTGAAGCGCCGCCGCGACCATCTCGCGCACGCGCCAGCGCGGGTCTGTCGCCGCTCGTTCCAACTTGGCGATTTCGTCATCCCACCATTCGGGGCGTGAAACCGCCGCCTGCCCGTAGGACAGCACCGCCACGCACGGCAGGATCACACGCGGGTGGTTGACCGGAGCCTGATCGACCGGCAGACGCGCCCAGGTATCGAGCAGCATCTCAAGCCGCTCGACGCGCGTTTGCGGCTCGGAGACGAGTTCGCCGACGGCATCGGCAAAATTGTTGGCCAGCCCCAGATTCATGCGCGGGCCGGGCAGGTTGCTCTTTTCCATTAGGTAATACGCCAGCCCGTCATAGGGCTGCCCGTCGAGATAGGCTGCCAGGATCACGCGGATTTCGCCGCGTTCGGCGGATGATGTCGCCATGTTGCTACCCCCTTCGACGCGCCGGCAACGACTGGTACAGCGCGAGCGTTTCGTCCACCATGCGTTCGGCGCTGAATTGTTCTTCCAGACGGTCTTCCCCCAACAGCCCCATGTGCTGGCGCAGCGGCGGGTCTGCCAGCAGCACGCGCAGCGCGCCCGCCAGCGCCCCGGTATCTCGCGGCGGAACCAGCAGGCCGGTCACGCCATGCTGCACAACTTCCGGAATGGCGCTGACACAACTGGCGACGATGGGCAAACGCTGCGACATCGCCTCCAGCAAAACGAGTCCGAAGCCTTCCCACAGGCTGGGCATCAGGAAAATATCGAGCGCGGCAAAAATACGCAGAACGTCCTCGCGCCAGCCAAGAAACTGCACGCGGTCCTTCACGCCCAGAGACGCCGCCAGCGCCTCCAGTTTGTTGCGGAGCGGCCCCTCGCCGGAAATCAGCAGCCGCGCGTCGGGATAGTCCGGCGCGACTGCGGCGAAGGCGCGCAGGCCATACTCGATGCCCTTCTGTTCGATCAACCTGCCGACCATGCCGATCACCGGCGCATCGGGCGAAAGCCGCAGTTCGGAACGGACGGCGATCCGGTCGGCCTGTCGCCGCGCCGGATCCGGCCGATCTTCCAGACCATAACGGATGGTATGCATTTTGGCGGGCGGCGCGCCTTCCACCTCGATACAGAACGCGCGCACCGCGTCGGAAACGGCGATGCCGGCATCGACGCCGCGCCACAGCGCCCGGTTGAGCAGCCGCATCGGCAGGCGGCGGCGAAAACTGTTGTCGTTGTGGCGGCTCGAAACGACCGCCGGGACACGCGCCAGACGCGCCGCCGGAATGCCGTACAGATCGGCATGCAGCAGATGCGTATGGACGATGTCCGGCTTCATCTCGGCGAACGCCCTGCGCAGCCGCCGCGACACCGAAATATCGATGTCGCTGTGAATGGCGACGCGGCCCAGCGGGATACCGCGCTCCGCCGCCGCTTGAACGAAGTCGTCCATCGGGTTGCGCGGCTCGACCAGCAGGATGATCTGACCATCAACGCCGCGCTGGCGCAGGCCGGACAACAGCATCAGCAAATGCCGCTCCGCGCCCGCAATCCGTATGACCTTGATGACGTGAGCGACGCGCATCAACTCCCGTTCCGGTTTTGATACCACTCCAACGTACGGGCCAGCCCGGCGTCAAAATCGACGACCGGCGTGAAATCGAGATATTCCCGCGCCAGCGAAATATCGGCCCGCGAATGCTTGATGTCGCCGGGGCGCGGTTCGGCATGCACCGGCTCGATCGACGTGCCAAGCAACCGGTTCAGCTTGTCGACCAATTCCAGCAGCGTCACCTGCCCGCCGGTGGCCAGATTCATCGTCATGCCGGCGACATTTGGCGCTTTCGCCGCCAGCAGGTTGCCGTGAACGACGTTGTCGATGTAAGTGAAATCGCGCGACTGCAAACCGTCGCCGTAAATCGTGGGCTGTTGGCCGCGCAGCATCGCCGCGATGAACAGCGGAATGACCGCCGAATACTGCGACGTTTCGTCCTGGCGCGGGCCGAAGACGTTGAAATAGCGCAGGCAGACGGTTTCAAGCCCGTAGACCTCGGTGAACGCCTGACAATAATATTCCCCCGCCAGCTTGGAGACACCATAGGGCGACATCGGCTTTGGCGGCATGTCCTCGCGTTTGAAATCGCCTTCGATATCGCCATAGGCCGACGACGACGCGGCATAGATCACGCGCTTGACGCCCGCGTCGCGCGCCGCCAGCAGCACCATCAGCGTGCCGGTAACGTTGGCCTCGTTGGTGCTGATCGGATCGGCGATGCTGCGCGGGACGGAAGGCAGCGCCGCCTGATGAAAGACATAATCGGCCCCGGCAAAGGCGCGGTCGAGCGCTTCGCGGTCGGTGATGCTGGCACGAAAGACCTCGAGGTCGCCGGAAAGATGGGCGATATTCTCTTCCTTGCCGCTGGAGAAATTGTCGACAATGCGAACGGTGTGTCCTTCGCGGAGCAGGCGTTCGGCAATGTGAGACCCGATAAAACCGGCTCCGCCGGTAACGACGTACGTTTCAGCCATGCATGACCACCTGTTCAATAAGCGCGCAGCCGTTAATGTCCTAACTGATATTTGCGCCGGATCGCCATCATCACCGCATAGAGCACCGCCAGCAGGACCAGCCCTGCCACACCAACGCGAAAGGCGATTCCGGTTGGGGCCACGCTGACGATGTAGCCAAGCGCCCCGAAAAATACACACGCGCCATAAAGCACCAGCAGCGTTTGACGCTGGCTCAGGCCCAGACTCATCAGCCGGTGCGAAGTATGATCCTTGCCCGCCTCGCCCGGCGACCGCCCTTCGGCGATGCGCGTGACCACCACCAGACAGATATCGAACAGCGGTAAAGCGAGCACGAGCAACGGCACCATCCAGGTCACGCCCAGTGGCTGCTCGCCAAACTCCAGTTTAATGCCGAGGATCGCCAGCACAAAGCCGAGCACAAGCGCGCCCATATCGCCCATGAACGTGCTCGCCGGATTGAAATTATAGACGAGGAAACCGACCGCGCTGCCCAGCACCGCCGCCGCCAGACTGCTCACCAGCGTTAGCCCTTCGGTATAGGCGATGGCCATGAAAAAAGCCGCCGCGATCGCCGACAGGCCGGCGGTAAGGCCATCCATATTGTCGAGGAAATTGACAGCGTTGGTGAGCGTGACGATCCAGAGCACCGTCAGCGGGTAGTCGAGCCACGACGTTTTGAACAGGCTGATGTGAATGCCCGCCGCGATCACCGTCAGAGCGGCGACCACCTGCACCACCAGCCGGATGCGGATGCCGAGGTTGTAACGATCATCGAGCAGGCCCACCAGCGCGAGTAACGCCGCGCCCGCCAGCAGCGCGCCAAACTGCACCAGATGCGCGGGAGGGCTGAACAACAACAACGACAGCGTGAAAGCGACGTAAATCGCCAGCCCGCCCATCAACGGTTTGTTATCGAGGTGAATTTTGCGCTGGCTGGGCTTGTCAACAACACCGAGGCGCATGGCTATCTGGCGCGAGAGCGGCGTGAGGCCGAGCGACGCCGCAAACCCGAACACCAGAATAGGCACGAATTGCATGGAGTCCAATGTGTTTCTCCACGATATAAATCAGGGGGCAGTATACAGCAAAAGCTGAGGGCGGTTAAGGTGCATCGCGTAACGAAAGATCCACCACAACCGTCATGAGATGAAAGACCGCAAGGCGAGCCACGAGGTTCCGCTTGGCGTCTCCGGCGCTTTGGCGGCAAAATCGAGGCGGATTCCTTACCGGCCAGCGAGAGCAACGACATGCCCACACATCATTTCACCCCCACGACCTATTACACCTCCATGGGAACGCACCCGGCGGCGCTGCGCGTCGCCGATGGCGATACCGTGATCACCACTACGGTCGATGCCTTCGGGCTGGACGCCAACCTGAACGCGGCAGCGCCGCGCGGCAACCCGATGACCGGCCCGTTCTACGTCGAAGGCGCGGCCCCAGGCGACACGCTGGCGGTCACGCTGGAGCGCATCGAGCCGAACCGGGAAACCGGCTATACGGCACACGGTCTGGCCGCGAACGTGCTCGATCCCGAATACGTGCGCGTCATGCCATGGGAAAGCGGGCTGGCGGAATGGCGCGTCGACCTGCAACGAAGGGTCGCCCGGCTGGCGCGCGAAACGGCGCTGGGCGATCTTGAGCTGCCCATCGCGCCGATGATCGGCTGTTTCGGCGTGGCCGCCAGCCGCGATCAGGCCATTTCGACCTACACCTGCGCCGAACACGGCGGCAACATGGACTATCGTGGTTTCCGTGAAGGCGTGACGGCCTACTTTCCGGTGTTCGCGCCGGGCGCGCTGTTCTACATAGGCGACGTTCACGCGCTGCAGGGCGATGGCGAAATCGCCGGGACCGGCATCGAAATTTCGGCGGAGGTGCAGTTTACGCTGCGCGTGTTGAAGGGCAAAGCAGCCAACTGGCCGCGCGGCGAAAACGAGAACTACATCTTCACCGTCGGCAATGCCCGCCCGCTCGATCAGGCGTTGCAACACGCGACAACCGAGATGGTGCGCTGGCTGGAGCAGGACTACGGGCTTGATCCGATGAGCGCGAGTTATCTCATGGGGCTGGTGGTCGAATACGAGGTCGGCAACGTCTACGATCCTGACTACACCATGATCTGCAAGCTGCCGAAGCGCCTGCTCGAACGCTACCGCAAAGGATAGGCGGTGAACGACCAGCCACAGCAGTTCAGCATCGCTTTTCAAACCGATAAAACGCCGGCGGAATACATCGCGCTGGCGAAGCTGGCGGACGCCTATGCGTTCGATGCCGTCACCGTCTACTGCGACGCGCCGTTCCAGCCCAGCTACGGGCCGCTGCTACTGATGGCCCCGCACCTGCGGCGGACGCGGCTGGGGCCTGCCGCCGTGCCGCCCGCGCGCATCCATCCCATCGACATCGCGGCGCAGACCGCGCTGCTGGCCGGGCTGGCAACCGGCGGCGTCTACATCGGTCTGGCGCGCGGCGCGTGGCTCGAAGACGTCGGCATCCGCGAAGCCGCCCGCCCGGTGCAGGCGATTCGTGAGGCGGTTGACGTCATCCGCTATCTGCTCGAAGGGCGGGAAGGCGGTTACGAAGGACAAATCTACCGGCTGGCCCCCCACGTGCGCGCGCCCTATCCCCTGCCTGAAGCGCCGGTTCCGGTGCTGATCGGCACATGGGGCCGCAGGCTGGCGCGGCTGGCAGGCGAAATCGCCGACGAGGTCAAGGTCGGCGGCTCGACCAACCCGGATTTCGCGCCGGTCATGCGCGGCTATATCAGCGCAGGCGAGCAACAGGCGCGGCGGCCAGCAGGCAGCGTCGGGCTGGTTTTCGGCGCGGTGACGGTGGTCGATGAGGATCGCGCGCTGGCGCGCGCCCGCGTTCGCCGGGCGGCGGTTCTGTACCTGCCGGTCGTCGCCCCGCTCGATCCAACCGTGCAGGTGGAACCGGAGCTGATCGAGAGGCTACGCGCCCACGCCAACGCGGGCGAATGGGACGCCGGCGCAGCCCTGATCTCCGACGAGTTGCTCGACCGTTTCGCCTTTTCCGGCCATCCCGATGACATCATCGCGCAGTGCGAGCGCCTGTTCGCGGCGGGCGTCCGGCGCATCGAGTTCGGCACGCCTCACGGCCTGACGAGCGCGAAAGGCATCCGCCTGCTAGGGGAACGGGTGCTACCGGCCTTTAAGCGCTAGCACGTTGCCGGGCGTACGGCCCGCCGGTTCGCACCCGCGCCAGACAAAGATGAAATGCTGGCCGTTCTCGTCCAGCCCGGTGAGTTCAAACTGCCCTGAGGCCAGCCGGTAGAGCGCGATTTCGCCAAACGCCCCTTCCTCTGCGACGATCAATGTATCGACAAACGGTAACGGCGGCACTTCGTCGATAACGCTGGCGGGTATCGAGAACAGGGGAACGCCCTCGCTGTTGGCGACCCGCAGGCCACCTTCGCTGTAGCTTCTGGCGGGCCGGCCTTCGGCATCGGCGCAGTAGACGACATCAACGGTCAGATTCGGGGTTTGCAGGGCCGGTTCCTCGCCGGCATAAGCGCGCATTAACGCGACTGTCGAAATTATCAGAATGACAGCAAGAGCGAGCAATGCCCCTGTTACCGAGGCATTGCGAACGCTCTTTTGTGGTTCAGGCATGATGGAACTTCCTACTGGCGGTTAACATGCTTTCATTAAAGCCCACACCGCCAGCCATGTCGTCGTCACAACGATGGAAGTGACGTCATGCTTTCGGACGATTGATTTCAGGGTTCGGCTTTGACGTAACCGGCAGCGGCGAAGTAAAGTCCGGTTTTATCGGTTTCCACGTTTCCACAGTGAGCGGTATTGTAATGTCCCATCTGTTCGCACCATTCACACTGCGCGAAGTCACGCTGCGTAACCGCATTGGCGTTTCCCCCATGTGCCAGTACAGCGCCGAGAACGGTCTGGCGAACGACTGGCATCTGGTGCATCTCGGATCGCGCGCCGTTGGCGGGGCCGGACTGGTCATCATCGAGGCGACAGCCGTCGAAGCGCGCGGCCGTATTTCGCCCCACGATCTCGGCATCTGGGATGACATGCATATCGAACCGCTGGCCCGGATCGCCCGGTTTATGGAGGCGCATGGCGCTGTCCCCGGCATTCAGATCGCCCACGCGGGGCGCAAGGCGAGCACGCATCGCCCGTGGTCGCCGGTATCGGGGCCGGTGGCGGAGGCGGAAGGCGGCTGGCCTGTCGTCGGCCCAAGCCCGATACCGTTTCGGGACGATTACCCGGTTCCACACGCGCTGACAGAGGCGGAAATCGCCGAGGTACGGGCGGCGTTCGTCGCGGCGGCCCGGCGGGCACTGGCGGCGGGTTTCCGCTGGCTTGAACTCCATGGCGCGCATGGCTATCTGCTGCACAGCTTCTGCTCGCCGCTATCCAACACGCGCTCGGATGGCTACGGCGGCTCGTTCGATAACCGCGTCCGCTTCATGCTCGAAACCGCCGAGGCGGTGCGCGCCGTCTGGCCCGAAAACCTGCCGCTGACGGTGCGCCTGTCCTGCACCGACTGGATTGAGGGCGGCTGGACGCTGGAGGAAACGGTCGAACTGGCGCGCCGGCTGCGCGATGTTGGCGTCGACCTGATCGACTGTAGCTCAGGGGGCATATCGCCACATGCCAACGTCCCGACCGGGGCGGGCTATCAGACGCCGTTTGCCGAGACTGTCCGGCGCGAAGCGGGCATTCCCACCGCCGCCGTTGGCCTGATCACCGAGCCGATGCAAGCCGACCAGATCGTCCGCAACGGTCATGCCGATCTGGTCCTGATTGGCCGGGAAAGCCTGCGCGATCCCTACTGGCCGGTGCGCGCTGCCATCACCCTGCACGGCAACGCCGATGCGCTCGTGCCGCCGCAGTATCGCCGGGCATACGAGCATCTGGCACGGTAAGGGCGCTGCTCACGGGCGTGCCAGCGCCCACACGCGGGTCGTCAGCGCGCGCGTGCGGGTGATCAGTTCCAACGCCAGAATCGACAGCGCGAACACGCCGAAGATCAGCACCCAGACCAGCCCGGAAGGCGGCTGGAAAGTGAACGTCTCGGCCAAAATGGGCAAGACATAGGGCAGCATGTAGGGGACGGCGATGGTAGCCGCGCCCAGAGACAGCCCCAGAATGAAGATCGGGCCGTGAGCGGTGATCGTTCGCGGCCTCAAAAGCTGAATGCCCATCGTGTGCCACATGACCAGCATGCCGTAAAGCACGAGGAAGATGGTCACGGCGCTGCGCGCGGCGACCGTGTTTTCACCACTCGTCAGATAGACCACGCCATAGAGCAGCGCCAGCGCCGTCCCGCCGACGATGCCGCCGTTGATGACATAATCGAGCACGTCCTCGCGGAAGCGGCGCATGTACGCCGGGCGCATCAAGCGGAAGGCGATCAGCGTCGCCGGGATGTTGACCACGCCGAACGTCACCCAGCTAATCTGAATCGGGTTGATCGGGAACGGCATGGCCATAAACCCGGCAAAGATGAACAGCAGCACACTGTAAACGTTCTTGACCAGAAACAGCTTGCTGGTTCCGAAAATCGTCTGCGTGATGAGCCGACCCTCGCGGAACGCCAGCGGCAGCGTTGACATGGCGTTGTTGAGCAGCACGATATCGCCGACATCCTTGCTGATCTGCGCGCCGTCGTTCATCACAATCGCCAGATCGGCCGCCTTGAGCGCCGGCACGTCGTTGACGCCATCGCCGACCATGGCGACGTATTCGCCGCGCTCGCGCAGCGCCGCAACCAGCTTGCGCTTGGTGTCCGGCTCGACGCGCGCGAAAATCGTGCCTTCGACCGCCGCAGTCGCCAGTTCGGCATCGGTCATCGCTTCAAGCTGGTCGCCGGTATAGGCATGTGTCACGTCAATCCCGGCTTGGCGGGCAATGGCAGTCACCGTTTGCACGTTGTCGCCGCTGATGACCTTGAGCGCGACCGACTGCTCGCGGAACATTTGCAGCGTTTCCTGAATATCCTCGCGTACGCGGTCACTGAGCAAAATCAGCGCCATCGGCTCACGCTGGCGTGGCGGCTCGTTGTCCTGCGGCGGTTCTTCCTGCCGCGCCAGCGCCAGCACGCGGTAGCCTTCCGCCGATAGGTCGCGCGCGCGTTCGGCTGCCGCCAGCGCCGTTTCGCTGCCGACCAACACACGTTCCGGCGCGCCGAGAATCAGCGTCTCGCCCGGCAGAACGATCGCGCCCCATTTGCGGGCCGATGTAAACGGAATCTCGCGCAGCTTCGTCTGCACCGGCCCCGATTTGCCGTTCACGCTGGCCGCCGCGTATTCGGCGACCGCCGCCGCCGTGCGGTTCTGGTGGGACAGATTCTGCACGTAGGTATACAACCGCTCGTTGATGGCGTCGCACGAAAGGCCGTTCAGCGGAATGATCTCCGTCACGGTAAGCTGGTTGTGCGTCAGCGTGCCGGTCTTGTCGAAACACAGCACGGTCACATTGGCCAGCGACTCGACGGCATTGACTCGCTGGATCAACGTCTGAAAGCGGCTGATGCTGATCGCGCCGAGCGTCAGCGACAGAATAGCCGTCAGCACCAACCCCTGCGGCACCAGACTGGTGACGAATACGACCGCGTTGCGAAAAACTTCCAGCGGCGGCAGGTGATTGAGATAGCCGGAAACGAACACCATCGGCCCGACAATCGCCATCACCACCACCGACAACTGCACCAACGTGACGATGCGCTGCTGGGTCGGTGTCAGCACCGTTTTGTAGGTCTTGGCAAGCTGCGCCAGCTGGTTGATGGTGCTGTCCTTGCCAACCCGCGTGGCGACCAGAACCCCCGTGCCCGCGATGCAGAACGAACCGGAGTGGATGGTATCGCCGACATCCTTGAAAACGGCGTCGGACTCGCCGGTAAGCTGCGACTCGTCCAGTTCCAGCGCGTCGCTGTAAATCACGCGACCGTCAACCACCGCCCGGTCGCCGGGTTCGATCACGAGTACATCGTCCTTGACGATCTGTTCAACCGGCAGCAATACCAGCTCGCCATCGCGCCAGACACGCGCGGCCTTAACCTGCATGGCCGCCAGTTGGTCGAGCTTGCGCTTGGCGACGATTTCCTGAATCATGCCGAGCAGCGAGTTGGTGACGACGCTGAACCCGGCGAAAAAGACGGTTGCGTAATCTTCAAAAGCCAGAACGACGATCAGAAGGGTGAAGAGGACGATGTTGAAGAGATTGAGCAGGTTATCGCGCACGATGTCCCAGTAGCTGCGCCCAACCTTGGGCTTGTAGGCGTTGGTTTCGCCACGCGCTACCCGCGCCTGTACTTCTGCACTGCTCAGCCCTGGGTATCCCGGAGGATTCGATGTCAAATCTGCTCTCCTGATCTGTCCGGAAATCCGCGTAATTTTACCCTATAACGAGTTAGCAGGCCTAAAACTTAAGGTGGCGCTGCCTCGCCTTAATATTGCGCCAGCGTACTTTTACGTACTTCTAACACGACGGTCTTGACGCTCGAAAGGGTAATGCTATAATGCAAAGTAGCTTGGCTCCGTAGCTCAATTGGCAGAGCAGTTGACTCTTAATCAATCGGTTGGAGGTTCGAGTCCTCCCGGAGTCACCACAAATCTACGAAAACGGCGTTGCAAAGTTGCAGCGCCGTTTTTTTGTTGTCGTTCAGGCGCGGTCACAGCCTCATGAAACCGGACAAGCCGCCGCGCTTCCGCTAACTCGCCCCCGAAACGGCAACTCCGGCGGTATGCGCGCCGGGGATGCCCTCCAGCGTCAGCCGCGTGCACATCGCCGCCATTTCCTCCGGCGTGTAGGGCATACCCGCTTCCAGCCACCAGAGCACCATGTTCAGCTTCATCGTGGCGGCAAACGCGGCCACGACCTCGACCGGCATCCCGAAGTCGATCTCCTCCCCACGCTGGCTCAGATCCTCGATGAACTTTTTCGTCAGATATTCCCGCACGTAGCGGGTGATCGTCGCCGAGCCATAGCCACCGAGAATCGACAGGTAGAGCCGCGAATTAGCCTGCGCGTGCTGGAAAATGGCCAGATTGATGGCGTACTGGTTGCAGTCGACCAGTGGCGTGCCGACCTCGTCAATTTCACACACCAGCTCGTCGAACATGGCGCGCAGGATCGAAATCAGCAGTTCTTCCTTGTCGCGGTAATGCAGGTAGAACGTGGCCCGGCGCAGTCCTGCCCGCTCCGTAATGTCGCTGATGGTAATGGCATCGTAGCCCCTCTCCAGAATCAGGCTGACGAGCGCGTCGCGCAGCATCTGGCGCGTACGAATCACGCGAGGATCACTCTCCCGGGGCATAACACCTTCCTGTTCTTGCAACCATCTTTTTTGACACACTGTCGACTATGGTACATGCTGATCAAGTTCGTGCTTGACCGCCATCCTGACAACTCATTATCCTGTTTTTGCGTACAGAACGTCAACAAAGTGACGCAGTGTCCGCTAAGTCAGACGTGAGGCAGCTATGACGCTTGCAAAACCTTTGCCCGCAAATCAGGTCCCCGGCCCCAAAAGCCATCCGATCTTCGGCAATCTGGGCGACTACCGGAAAGACACGCTCAATTTTGAACGGCGCATGGCGCAGACCTATGGCGACGTGGTTCATCTGCGCTTTGTCGAACGCCACGGTTATCTGATCTCCCATCCCGATGACATTCACAAGGTACTGGTACAGGAGGCTGACAAGTTCCAGAAAGCACCGATCTATCGCGTGCTGTTGACGCGCTTCCTCGGCAACGGCCTGCTGACCAGCGAAGGCGAATTCTGGAAACGACAGCGCAAACTGGCGCAGCCAGCGTTCCACGCCAAACGCATTCAGGCCTATGCCGAAACGATGGTCGGCTACACGTACCGCCTGCTCGATACGTGGTCAGAGGGTCAGGTACGCGACGTCAATCAGGAGATGATGCGGCTGACGTTGAGTGTGGTGGTCAAATCGCTGTTCAACACCGAAATCGGCGCAGAAGCGGATCGCATCGGCGAGGCGCTGACGACGGTGCTGCACGCGACCACCGAGGGCATGCAGTCGCCGTTCATGATGCTGCCGGAATGGGTGCCGCTGCCGCGCAACATCCGCAACCGGCGCGCCGTACGCCAGCTAGACGCGATTATCAACCGCATCATCGAGCAGCGGCGTGCCTCCGGCGAGGACACGGGCGACCTGCTCTCGATGCTGCTCATGGCGCAGGATGAAGACGGCAATCACATGACCGACAAGCAGCTGCGCGATGAGGTGGTCACGCTGGTGCTCGCCGGTCACGAAACGACGGCCAACGCGCTGACGTGGACGCTCTACCTGCTGTCCCAGCACCCGGAAGTCGAAGCCCGGTTGCACGAAGAAGTCGATACCGTGCTGGGCGGGCGCGCGGCGACGGTGGCCGACCTGCGCCAGTTGACCTACACCGATATGGTGATCAAAGAGGCGATGCGCCTTTATCCGCCGATCCCGTCGATTGGCCGTCAGGCCATCGTGCCGGTCACGCTGGGCGGCTATGAGCTGCCAGCGGGCGCGATCATCCTCATCAGCCCGTATAACCTGCATCATGACCCGCGCTGGTGGCCGGAGCCGGAAAAGTTCCTGCCCGAACGCTTCTCGAAGGAAAACGAAAAATCCATCGGGAAATACACCTACCTGCCGTTCGGCGGTGGCCCGCGCATCTGCATCGGCAACAGCTTTGCCGAAATGGAAGCCGTGCTGGTGCTGGCCACCATCGCCCAGCGCTATCGCCTGCGCCTCGACCCGCCCGACCAGCCGGTGATTCCCGAACCGACGCTCACGCTGCGCCCCAAACACCGGCTCACGATGCGGCTGGAAGCCCGCGAACCGGCGTACGCGCGCCGGGAAAACGTCGCCATTCCCGTCTGATGAGCGCAACGTTCCGGCCCGGCGTGCGTATACTGTGCTGACCCCTCATGAACCCGCACCAAGAGGAGGAATGCATGCGACGATGGGAATACCTGACGGTTTTTCTGGAAGCGGACGCACGCCGGGAAGAACATTTCCTGCGCGAGATCAAGGACTGGAAATCCGGCATCCCGCCGTATGCGCCGGAAGCGCTGATCCCCCAGTTGAACGCGCTTGGCGAGCTGGGATGGGAGCTGGTGACCATCCAGCCGGTGCGTGTGGGAAAGAACTACGATGTGCTGATTGAGGACAGCGCTTCCGGCACGCGCCAGTGGACAAACCGCTATCTGTGCGCCTTCAAGCGCGAAAAGCCCGACTGATCGCCCCTGTATTTCCCCTCACATCGCCGCGACGGTGTGAGGGGATGTTGTTTCAGTTGCGCGCTGGCCGCGATTCGCTACGCTATACGCCGGTTTGATGCATCCTCTGAGGAGGCATACATGCGTCGACGACGTGCGCTGCCGGCCTGCGCGCTGCTGGCGCTCCTGCTGCTGGCCTTCCCGGTCGCAGGCGCGTGGCAAACAGCCGACCTGCCGGTCGCGGCCATCACGGACGGCAACGTATGGCTATACGCGCTCAACGGTCAGGGACGGCGGTTGACCAACGCCCGGACGGGAGAAACTTTTAACGACGTTATCTGGAGTCCCGATGGGTCGCTGCTGACGTTTACAGGCGAAGTCGAAGGGCGGCAGGGGGCCAGCCTGTTTGTCGCCAGTGAAGGCGGCGGCCCGCTGGTCGAACTGGTGGGCGGGCTGCACCCGATGCTGCCGGTCAGCTTCACGCCGGATAGCGCCGAACTGGTATACGCCCAGACCGTTCCCGGCGCGTCTACCTCGACATCCGATCTGGTGCAGGTCTATCGCTACTCGCCGCTGGCGGGCGCTGCCCCCACGCCCATTGGCACGTTCACCGCCGTTACAGCCTGCAATCCGCCTCCCGGCCCGGCGCTGCCCGGCGCTGCGCGGCTTGGTTCCGAGGTGGGATCGCGCCTCACGCCCAGATACACGCTGGCGGCAACAACGTTTGGCGTGCTCTACAGCGCCAACTGCAACAATCCCGACCTGTGGCTGATGAACATGAATACCGGCGCGACGCGCCAGTTGTTCGCGTCCGTCGATGGCGTGTTTGTGGCCCGCGACGGCACGCGCGCCGTTGTCGTGATGGGCAATACGCTGGTGTTTGTGAGCAGCGAAGCCGGGCCGTATACGCAGATCGTGCCTGCCGCCCGCCCCGATCAGGTGGCCTTCGGGCTGCCCGGCAGCCGCGAGGTATTTTATAGCACGCGCGAAAGCCTCGGCCCGACGCCGCTGCCGGAAGGCGTCGGCGAAATGCTCAGCAGCGTCTATTTCCAGATGCCGGTCAGCTATCACGTCAGCATCCGGCGCTTCAGCCTCGAAACCGGGCGCGACGAACTGCTCTATGAAGCCGACGCCTATGGTATTGGCCGGATGGCGCTGACTCCCGATGGTGAAACGCTGCTCTTCAGCCAGACGCCCAATGCCGACATATGGCTGGACGCCCTCGCTCATGGCGATGTCGCCGCCGATGATACCGAGGCGGCGCTGCGGCTAACGCCAATCGAGGTATACGCGCTGTCGCTTGCAGACGGAAGCGTGCGTAAACTGGGCGAAAACTGGAACAACTTCGCCCTCAACCCGGCTGCCGATGTGACTTTCACACCGGCCAGCAGCCTGATGCCGGTCGAACCGACCTTCACGCCGGTTCCGCTGTTACCCACCGAAACCCTGCCACCCACATTGACACCCCCGCCAGAAGGCTTTATCCAACCGACTCTCTCGCCTTCGGGGATCGGCATCGGTCTGGAAATGCGGATTAGCCGCGAAGTCGGCACGCTCAACGTCCGGCGCAATCCCGGCACCGGATCGCCGGTTGTCGAGCTGATGTTCGGCGGCGAGCGCGTGACCGTGATCGACGGCCCGCAGGACGATCTGGAAGGTTTTCGCTGGTGGAAAGTGACGCTGCCCAGCGGCGCGGTGGGCTGGGTCGCCGAACGCGTGAACGGCATCCAAACGCTTGTGCCGCCGGAATAAGCGGTTTTACTCGCGGTGCGCTGCCCGCAGCCGCCCGACCACCTCGCCCAGCAAAGCCAGCAAGCGGGCCAGCGCGGCTTCGTCGCCAAGCGCGGTTGGCAGAGGCAGGTTAGGCCGCCCGTCAGCGCGTTCGGGCGCGAACCGGGCGTCCGGCGGCATGAACCCGTTCAGCGCGTCCAGCAACGCCAGACGCTCGGCGCGGTCGTCATAGGGGGCAAAACCGGCGTAATGCCGCAGCGGAATTTCCAGCACGGCAATCTGCGCGTAGGTGCGAACCGAAAAGACGACCAACCCGCCGGGGCCAAGCCACAGGTTGCCGTTGAGCGCGGGTTTCTGGCTGCCCGTGAACGTAATGCTGTCCAGCGTCGCTGTCGCCCAGCTATGCAGCGCGCGCGCCACTCGCGCCGACGTAAGCCCTTCTGGCAGCGATTCCACATAGCTGAAAAAACGATGCTCGCCCGGCGCGGGGCGCGACGGCTGCGCCCCAGCCAGCGCCCGGTGCAATGCGGCGATCAGACGTTCAAACGCAGCGTCCGGCTGGTCGCGAAAATCCGTGTACTGCCGGTTCAGCAGATGCAGCGGCATCGGCGTGTCGTCGATCAGGGCGATGAACAGCGGCTTGCCCAGATTGAGCGCCAGCAGCGTTTCGCGTTCCACCCACTCCGAGTCGCGGCCATGCTCGGACATCACCACGACCATCGCCGCGGCGTCTTCTACCGCCTTCTGAATCTCGCGCGGCCATGTGGAACCGTCGGGAATGCTTTCGACATCGATCCACGGATGAAGCCCGGCTGCGCGCAGCCGCTCGACCAGCGTGCGGGCAAACGCGGCGTCTTTCCGGCTGTGACTGATAAAAACGGATGCTGAATCTGGCATCGAAATGATCTGCGAACGGGTAGGCGCACCTGCTCATTGTACACGATGGCGCGCCGGCTGGGGGTTGCCACACGCCACTACTGGCGTTAGGATTCGCCGCGCCGGCTTGAGACCGGCGTAAGAAACCGTAAAAAATACGGGAAAGTGTAAGAGGCAGTTCATGTCCAAATCCCTATATCCTGACGAGCCGGTTCCAGATCATCTCGCGGATACCGGCCCTGTTCAGTCCGTTCGCGACCTGCCACCTGCACAATCCGGTACGCGATCCTGGCAGCGCGTCGTTGGCCTGTTCAGCCTGATTGGAGCGACGCTGCTCACCATCGGCGCCATAGTCATCATGCTCTCGCCAGAACCGAACGATCCGGAACCGCCGGTCGTTCTCAACGCCACCACTACTGCTGAAGAAGACGTTATCCCCACCGCAACGCCGCAAACCGAAACCAGCGTCGAGAACCCGGTTGGCGAACCGACCGTTTCCGTCGACGCCCTGCCGACGCTGGATCCGGCGCGCTTCGCCGACCTGCTGAATGCGCCGGTCGAGGAAAAGGGGCTTGCGGAGTCAATTGACTTCGAGACCATTCGCAACATCCACAACCCGTTCACGATCATCCCTGAGCGCACGCGCAGCGGCGTCGAGCAGTACACCATCGAATCGGGCGATACGATTTTCGCCATCGCCGAGCGCTACGGCCTTCAGCCGGAAACGATTGTCTGGGGCAATGACCACACCATCACCGAGGGCCTGCGCCCCGGCAAAGTGATCAACATTCTGCCGGTAGACGGCGTCTACCATCAGGTGTTAAACGGGGATACGGTCGCGGAGATTGCAGCCAAGTACCGGGTCGATCCCTACGCCATCATCGACTCCGAATTCAACGACCTGTTCGGCGTCAATCCCGACGACCCGCTGCCGGAAGGCATGTGGGTGGTCGTGCCCGGCGGTCAGGACGTACAGCCTTCGTGGAACCCGGTGGTCCAGCGCGTCGAACCCGGTTCGGGCAACGCTCAGGGCGCGATTTCGTTCGCCGTCGGCGAGCCGGGAAGCTGCGGCCTCGTGACCAATCCCGGCGGCACAGGCTGGACGCGTCCGCTCTCCGGTTACCAGTGGATTCGCGGCTTCTCCAGCGTTCACAGCGGCGTCGATCTGTCCGCGCCGGTTGGCACGCCGGTCTACGCGGCCAATGGCGGCAGCGTCATCTTCGCCGGCTGGAACAGCTACGGCTATGGCTATACGATCGTGCTGGCGCACGGCCCGTTCACGACGCTTTACGGTCACCTGAGCCAGATCAACGTGAGCTGCGCGCAGTATGTGTCTGCAGGCCAGCCAATCGGCGCGGTCGGCAGCAGCGGCAACTCGTCCGGCCCGCACCTGCATTTCGAAATTCGCTACATGGACGTCCCGCAGGACCCGACCTACACGCTGCCGTTCTAAGCGCCAGCCGCTTCATAGCTTCGCGTAAAAAGCGCTCCCGCCGGCATGACGGGAGCGCTTTTACTTTACAGCCCGATTTCAGGAAGCGCCGTTGCCGGGCAATGCGTTCCCGCACTCCCCGACCGGCGTAATCAGACAAACAACGGCGCGATGGAGAGGCGTTCGACCTGTGCCTGCATCACCTCGTCCGATGGTCGCTCCTTGAACCGCGCCGCCGCGTCGAGCACTTTGGGCAGCAGGTGAATATCGCCCACCGTATTCAGGAAAACGCCGGGCCGGCCCAGAACCCAGTGAACCGCGAGGTCGATTTCGGACTGCTCCGTAAGCGGCTCGTACCAGGTCGTATGGGCGTGGTCGCCCTCTGTCGGCCACGGACGCCGCGTGATCGATTTGATGGTCTGCACCGCGACATTGCGCGACTCGGCCAGCGCAACCACCTGCTCGAATTCAGCCGCGTAACGCGGGTTCTGCATCAAAATGTAGTTATAGGGCAGCAAAATCGAGTCAAAATCAAAGCGTTCAAGGCTTTTCAGGTGCATGGCCGCGACGGTGATGTCATGTCCTGTAACGCCGATATAGCGCACAAGCCCTTCCTCGCGCGCTTCAATCGCCGCTTCCAGCGCGCCGCCCGGCCCCATCGCGACTTCCCACTCCTCCGGTTTAACCAGATAGTGCAGTTGAATCAGGTCGATCTGATCGACGCGCAGCCGTTTTAACGATTCGCGAATCTGCGCGCGCGCCTTTTCATAGGTGCGCTCTCCGGTTTTGGTCGCCAGAAAGAAGCGATCGCGATAGCGTTCCATCCACGGGCCGATGCGAAGTTCGGAATCGCCATAACTCGCCGCCGTGTCGATATGGTTCACGCCATATTCCAGCAACACGTCGAGCACGCTGTCGGCCTCGGCCTGCGATACGCCGGCCAGCGCCGCCGCGCCAAACAGCGTGCGCGTGCTCATGTGCCCGGTGTGCCCAAAGGGAGCTTTTTCAATCATGTGCTTCCTCGCTTACCTCGCGTGTCTGTTGCTAACAGTATAACGCGGGCTGAAAAAATGAACCCGTCAGTTCGTCCCGCAGGCAAAAACCAAATTCGCCGATAATTTATGGTAAGCTAAAGAAGATGCGGTAGCGACGCACGTCGCCTTCCAACGCGCTTTGCCCCCGTACGCTCCGCTGCACGACAGGTCTCGTTGAACAGCTCTGCCAGACGCACATCACGCGCCCGCGCCTTCGACAAGCGCGTTCGGGTGACATGCCAAGGAGTCGATACCCATGCTCGCAGCCGCTGTGACGAATGCCCGCCTGTTTCGCCTCTCCCGGATATGGCTGCTCGCGCTGCTGGCGTGCGCGCTACTACCCGGCAGCGTCATGTCAGGCCCGAATGGGCTGGCCGGCGCGCAGGCAGGTGAAATCGAACGCCGGGGCTGGCTGTCGATTCTGGTCGGCGATGCGCCCCCCGGCGCGGGCCAGCCGCCTGTGATCGAGTACATGCTGACAGACGGCTACGGACTGGTTGCCCGGCTGGTGATCGACCACGAAACCGCGCTCGCGCTGGCGGGAACCTACGTCACCGTCACCGGACGGCTGTCTGAGACAACGGCCCCCGGATCTGGCGTCGAGGTCATCGAGGTCACGTCCGTCATGGCGGCGGAGGCCGGCGTGTTCGCCCTGCCCGAAGCGCAAAATGTGACCGGCTCGTTTCCGTGGGTGACGCTGCTGTGCCGTTTTGCCGATGATCCTGATGTGCCACACCCGCCCGACTGGTACACCGCGCTCATGGGCAGCGACTATCCGGGCATGGATCATTACTGGCGCGAGATTTCCTACAACCAGATCGACCTCAGCGGCTCGATCACAGCCGGCTGGTACGATCTGCCGCAAGCGAAAGCCTATTACGCCCAGCCGAACGGCATCATCGACTGGAACCGCACGCTGAACGACTGCACGGCGGCAGCCGACGCCGACGTCTATTTCCCCGATTTTTATGGCATCAATCTCTTCTTCAGTTCGACGCTCGATGCGCGCGCCTGGGGCGTGGATGGATGGGGCGTGAGCCGCGACGGCCAGGAAAAAACTTACGCCGTCACGTGGATTCCTTCGGTCTGGGCCAGCCACTACGGCGTGGCACATGAAATGGCGCACGGCTTCGGGCTGCCGCATTCCGCCGGGCCGACCGGCGCAACCTACACATCGCAATGGGACATCGTCAGCCTGAGCGGTTGCCGGGTTTATCATCCCGATTTTGGCTGCGTTGGCAGCGGTACGATCAGTTTCAACCTCGATCACTATTTGGG
>Ga0207873_1000972_pt1 | contig 29343 bp, 18 predicted proteins | sample BGWIniCompost_FD_187373 | JGI IMG/M metagenome (GOLD analysis project Ga0207873, IMG submission 187373) | Cellulose adapted compost microbial communities from Newby Island Compost Facility, Milpitas, CA, USA - BGW Initial Compost (SPAdes)... ...
CATATAAAAAATCAAAAGCCATTGCCTGAAACTTCAAATCCTTAACAATTCTTAATGCAATTTTAATAAATTCCTTGTCTATGTTCTTATATGTTTCATCAACTATTCCGCTGCCGGATGCCCTGAAATCATTAGGTCTTGTAAATCTTCGGGCTGCAAATGCTCTCTCGCCAATAACATATACTCTCGTGTCCCATCCATTGTCCGGCAAAAATTTTTGAAAAAATACATAATTTTTTTCCAACTGCCAATAATTAGGAACATACGGTTGTTTACCCAATAATTTTTTAACAAAATTTTTAACAGCTAATATTTTTCTGTTTTCACCATGCATTATTCCTTTGCTAAACATTCTTTCAATAATTTCTTTAGCTTGTTGTTTTGTTTTAATCAGACTTACACCGCTGCTTGCTGCACCTCTTCTTAATTTAAATACTAAAGGAAATTCTGCTTTTTCAATCCAATCAAGTGCTTTTGCTTTATTCCAGAAAACCCAGCTTTTTGCAACTTCATAACCAAGCTGCTCTAACAAAAGAAAATGTTTTATCTTATCATCGTAATGCCATGATGTATTTATATCGGGGAAACATTTTATATTCAGATAATTTTCAAGAACAGGTAAAATACTGGTTGTAATTTGATTATAATCATCATTAGTTTCTCTCCGGTGAATAAACAAATCAACCTTTTTTACTTTTTCCCAGAAATCACTCTCATTAACATCAAGTAAAGTACAATCAATATTGTTATAACTCAGAATATCAATATACTTTTTAAGATAGGGAGTGATTTTACCATATGGGGTTTTATTAATACCAACTAACATTTCATTCCTTTAAACTAAAGCAAGAATTAAAAGAGTGTACAATTTTTTTTCTTTATATGTTTTGATATCGAGGACATTGTTGGAAAAACAGGGAAGTAGAAAGATTTAATTTTCTTTTAACAGATTTAAAGATAAAAACCCAAAAGGGTCTTTTATTTTTATGGGTAAGAATGAATTTATTACCCTGTAATATTTCTTTGAAATAAAAATGCTAACCATTACAGCAAATATTATTATTCCCGTAATTACCGAAATACTCATAAATAAAATATTATCCTGATAAAAATAGAAGGCAATAAGTATAATTGAACTCATTACAATGCTTGAGATCAATGTTATACTAACAAAAGGATAGTCAATTTTAATTGTTAAAATTTTTCTGACTTTGAAATAAGTATAAATCCCTGCTGCTATATTAGCGAGAACCCTGGATACTGCAACTCCTATAAGTTCACCAAGTTTTGCAAGAACTAAAAGAAATGAGAAAAGGAAAAAAGTATCAACCATTGTAATCTTAAACCTGTTCCATGATTTTTCCAGGAAAAACACTGCCCTGCCTATAGTGGTTCTCCAAACAAAATCTATCAATAAACCAAGTGTAAGTATTATTGAAGGGATAATAGAATCCGTATATCCATCACCAACGAGCAGTGGAAGCAGAACAGGAGTAAGACCTATTCCTAAAAATATAATTGGAAATATTATAGCTGAACATAAATCTATAATCTCTGAAATCTTTTGAGAAAATTCTTCAATACTATCTTTAACCCTGGATAATGATTGAGTAATTACTTTTTCAAGCATTTGCAGGACGGAGGAGAACACTTCATATATTCTTTTTGAAATAAAATATATTGCCAGTAACTCAGGTCCTAAAAATGTACTTATAACAAGCTGGTCACCCTGTCTTCTGAAATACATCAGGTATCCTTCAAAATAAAAGGGGTATGAATCTTTAAGCATCTCAACTAATAATTTTTTATCGAACCTGCCTGTTAACAGAAGATCTCTCACATAATATGATGAGAATAAAGCAGTAATTACCGAACTAATAACCAGGCCGGCTACAAGTCCTTTTAATCCAAAAATTAAAAAGAGTGAAAGCCCCATAATAGTTCTTGACAATTGTGTTACAACCTGAATTACAGAATCTTTTCCAAATCTACCGCTTGCCCAGAATAGATAATGATTAATATTATTTATCCCGACAAAGATAAAACCGAACGAAAAGATTTTTATAAAATCGGAATAATCGGCATAATTAAAAAAAGTTTCGGCTATAAAATCGGAGTAAAAAAAAACAAGTGCCGAGAATAAAAATATTCCCGGAATAATTATAGAATAACTTGTCCTTACAAGGCTAGATGCTTTTTCCTTACTTTCTTTTAGAAAGCTGGAAAAAGTTTTAACAAGATAGGGAGGTATTCCTAAGTTGAAAATCATCATCGACATTCCGCCGATTATTTCATACAAAGGAAGAACCGACAACTCCGTTTTATTAGTGTATCTGGCATAAATTGCTATTCCAATAATACTTATTAGTCTAACAAGTATGTTTGAGAATAAAAGTTTAGAAAAATCTTTAACAGATTTTCTGAATTGCAATTTCATTTTTTAAAGCTGGTACAAATCATTTTATCAAAAAGAATAGAGGTCTCTTTGTCTCACCATCATAGCTTTCACCTACATAATGTACTTCTCTGAGTTTTAAATGCTTTTTAATTAATTCATCGTGAATTTTATATGATTCATTCTGATGTCCTTCATAAAACATATAATTATAATCAAGATCATTTAACCATGCAGGTATTCCTATATGCTTTTGCATTGAAAGGAAAAGAATTAAATCAATCTTTCCATATTGTTTTATGAAATTGGTTGGATTATCCTCATTAAGATTTAATCCGAATAAATCAAAACGGGAATAATTCAGGTAGTATAACAATTTTCTTCCGACTTCAACCAGTTCAGGTTTATCCAGACCCAGATACCATTTTGCACCTGCCGATAAATACTGAATTCCAAAACCTGCCATATTACAGCCGACATCAAGTATTGTTTTTTCTTTTACATCGAAACCAAATTTCTGATAAACATTTAACATCTGTTCCATTCTTAATTCAATTCTTCTCTTTCCATATTCACCTAAGAAGGGGATAGATTGATAATTATATCTGCCACCTAATGATTTATGTTCATCACCAAAATGAGTTCTGTTTCGTACTTCAGGAATTAATTCTTTAATATTTTTAAGTTTATTTCTGAATAAGAATTTCTGTAAATCAACATATCTGAAATCACCATTCCTGCTACCAATATTATCATTATAATCAGGTGGTGAAAAATCTTTATGAGTCCATGGATTATCCTGGCCTAGTATAAATATGTTTTCACTCTTTAACGCTTCTTTTAATTTATTAATGAAGCCGGGAGCCTTTTCATCAATATTGTTTGTTGTAGGATAAGACTCCATTATTTGTGAAATATATTTCTGGTCGGCAAGTTTTAAAACAAAAGTGTCATAAACACGGGGAGTAACTTCATACAGACTAAGAATATTGGCTATTGAAACTGTATCTTTTATTGTTCCATGACGTTTTATCGATAATTGTTTTAAAGAATTTTCCAATCCTTTTGAAGTCTGTTCATTTTCAAAAACATAAGTAGCATTATTATCCTGAAGGAAATTTTGTGAAAGAAATATTTTTAAACAAAAAGGATTTTGACAAAGAGGTTTATAAAAATTATAGATTTCAGGAGAGAATTTTTTTATTTCTTCTTCTTCTACTATCGTAATACAGAATTTACCTCTTTTGAATTTAATCATGTTTTTTCCCAGAAACTCCAGGATATCCCCTGTATTGGAATTTATTTCCTTTATAAAAGTATCCTGTTCCTGGAGAGACATTTTTCTGGAGTTTCTTTTGTATAAACTGGATTTAAAAAACCTTACGGGTTCTCTTGTAATTAGGTTGAAAAACAATTTTATATTTCTTTTTATTCCTTTTCCTCTAAGCTTATTTAGCATACTGTACCTTTTTTATTAATAAAAAATTTTTTATTTCCATATCTTTCGATAGGTGGTAAATTCAACAGAGTTTAGTTTATACGCTTCGTCAATTATTTTGTTTAAAGCATACTGAATTGTTTCCCCTGATTTGATTTTCAGGTGGAATGATTGATAATGAGTTGCCAATACAAAAATTCCTCCTGAAGTATAAGATTGTTTTAGTTTTTGCAAAATATTGTTTAAGATACTTGAGGGACCCAATGTATGATATTTAACTTCCTTGTAGGTTTTAAAATCATAAATGAACGGGTAATCTTTAAATTTTTTTCCAATGCTGAAAGATTCTTTTTTCAGCAGATTTAAGAAATTTCTTAGCTTAAATGGTCTTACAGTCAAATCCCAGAGGGGGTGGGTGGTTACCAGGTTCAGGTTATTTTTTTCAATTGCTTTTATTCCATTTTTGCCAATGGAATTACTCGGCGGAACAAATGTAGTTACTTTACAATCAAGAAGCTCTTCAAGATATTTTTTCCCATCCCTGGTTTTTTGCACAAGGTTATTGCCGTATAAATATTCTTTATTCAAAAATCTCGGATCCTTCTCAGCAAGCATTTTTTGTTTTTCATTTGATGGTTCAACAAAATGATGATAACCATGAAGTGCAGCTTCAACCTGGTTATTTTTAATTTTTTCTTTTAAGAAAGATACAAGTTCTTCATTTTTTTCAAGAGGGTATGGCTTGTATAAAATATTATTATGACTGAAAGAATCGCCTTCCCTCGAAATTCTGAATGGTGTTATTGACAGAGATACCGGTATTTCGGGAAGAATATTTTTATAACAGTTTTCAAGCTCATCAACCCGGGTAAATCCGCAGGTGTCATCATCCCTTATTATAAATTTCATAAATCAAAATTAATTTTTCTGCAGCAAACAGAATTTATAAAAATCATTAAAGAAATCTGAATTCTTGATTCTCTCAACTCTGGCTCTCGCATTTATTCCCATCCCTTTTATTTTATCTCCGTTGCCTGAGAACCATTCTAAGTGTTTAAATAATTGTTCTTTATCATATACCTGGTAAGTAAAGCCGTTCTTACCTTCTTCAATGTATTTGGAATTGCCGCAATTTAAAGAACTGATAACCGGCAGACCACAGGACATTGCTTCCAGAATTGTCTCAGGGCCCAAATCTGAATATGAAGGTGATATAAAAACATCTGCTGAATTATATACCTCTACAATTTTATCTCTGCTGATTTTGCCCGGCATTTCAATGTTTAGTTTTCTCAAATCGTATTTATCTATTATGGGTTTTAAATCATAACTAACAGGGCCTGCTATTATTAATTTGCTGCTGTCATTTAATTTATTTTTAAATTGTTCCCAGACTTCAAGCAGCAGGGGAATACCTTTAATTAAATTTAAATAACCAAGAGTAAGAAAAGTTAATTGATTATTGTTTTTATTCTTTGATGGAGTAAAAAAATTTGTATCAATAGTTACATCACTGTTGAACTCAATAATTTTTTCGTCAGGAATTTTATTATCAAGATATGTATTTCTAAGGAAAGGGGAATTAACTGTTAAAATTATTTTGTCCGATAAAATGAAATTCTTACTTACTCTGCCGCTTCGTTCTTCATCTTTATAGTTGGAGTTTATTTTAATGTTATATTGCTTTTCAAGATTTAACATTACTTTTCTGTTGAATTCGGGATGGGCAATGGTAGCAAAAGAAAATATTTTTGTTTTTGAGTTACTGATTTTTTCAACTGTTTCAGGAACCACAGGTTTTGTTACTATTGCAATATCATAATTTTCAGGGTTAATTCTTTTACTAACAAACCTGTCAAATATTTTTTCTTTAAATTTTCTTTCATTCCATTTCTTAAAATATCTTCTTAATAAATATCCATATTTGAAGAGCAGAAGATATAACCTGTTTTTTAAGAGAGTGGAAACATTAAATTCTTTTTTTGAGTCTTTATCAGCGTCTATGCAAAATACTTTTATTGTATTATTGTCTTTTTTAAAATATTTAACCAGTGAATAATTAAAGAATGCTCTCCCTTTTGAATTGTTTGAGGAAAGATCACCGAATATTATAAAAAGAATTTTCATTCATTAATTTAATTGTAATTTCTCTTAGAAATTAATCTATCCTGTTATTGAATTCATAAACACTGAATGAACTGTCAATGTTTTTATAAATGAGTGAATTGTTCAGTTCATTTATGAAGGATAATTTTTGCGAGTTCACATCTTTACTGATAAACCAGACTCTTCTGTCTTTAGTATTAATTATATCATACAAATCATTTTCATTCCATATAAGTTTTTTATTTGTCCATCTTTCAACCGTGCCTTCATTAAGAGTTGAGTTATAGAATCTTCCTTCTTTGTAATCAACATATACATAATCAAAACGATTTAAATAAAATTCAAGATTAAATTCATTTATTATAATTATATCATCATTAGAGGCATGGTTATTAACATATGCAGCAGGAGTTTCAACATCCCAGCGCGGATAGTAATGTTCTTCAAGAGCCTGATTATATATCATTCTGAAATTTACTTCTTTGCTGTCAACATTTAATAAGTGATATATTCTAAAATCCTCAGAGAAAGAAAGAAAAATAATTATCAAAGCGCTAAGAGCTATTTTTCTGTAAGAATCTTTTTTAAAAAGATTAGTGGAAAAGCTGTATATCGAAAAAGTTATAAAGCTGAGAACAATTGGAAAAATTAAAAATGAATATCTTGTTGAACCCGGGATTGACAGCATTGTAATCATAGTAAAAACCAGGAATGCAGTAAAGACAGGGAACCATATTGTTTCTTTTTCATAGTTTCTGAGGAGTCTGAAATAACCATAAAGTCCTGTGAAAAATGCAATTATTGTAAACCAGGGCATTACAAAAAAATATCTCCAGGTTTGATAATAATTATCCGGATAATGAAATAATGCCATCAGGATATTTTTAATTTTAGCCGTAGTTCCACTGCCAAATCTTCCGGCATATGATACCTGCCAGTTGTCTGTCATCAGGCAAAACAAAAACCAGAAAACGAAGTATAAACCTATAATGTATAAGACAGATTTATTCTTAATTAATTTTATTTCCTGAAGAGTAACCCATCTTAAAAGCAAAAATATAATTAAGCTTAAAAGAAGAAGACCAAAAAGATTTAGAATGGCAAGTGTTATAAAAAAAGCGAATGAGAACTTTATTGAAACGCGAAGATTTTCACTTTTGAATTTTATAAAACTAAAAACCGTAAAAATAAAAGTGAGTGAAAATATTAATAACCAGGTTGTATTATTTAATAAAAATGAAAGCAGTATAACCGGTTTATTAATCAGTCCTTCAGAAAAATATTTATTTGGATTTTCAAGGTTATTATAATAATCAAGAGCCTGCTGCGGAAAGGAGGGCGTTCCTTCTTTAAAATTAATTTCTCTGAACCCAAAAACCAGAAGAAGAATTATAACTGAAAAGATGAGGTGAGATAATTTAAATCTTCCTTTCCATAAGTTTGAAAAATCAATTGTGTTTTTTTGTGAATGCCATAGAATTGTCAGAAAATTTAAAACAGCAAGAAATATATTAGCTTCATAAATAAAGATGCTTATAAAACTTATTACAAATAACCATTTAACTGATTTTTCATCTTTTTCTATAAGTGCTTTGTAGAGAAATAAAATGTATAAAAGGAAAACTGCCTGGAAGGGAGCATACATCCTGGCAAACCTTGCCATCTCAATTTCCCATAATGAAAAAGAGAATATTATTACAACTATAGATGCAAAAATACCTCCCCTAATTTTTTTTGATAATATGTAAAGAGGAATAATCGAGAGTATATTCATCAGTGCAGGAATTATCCTTGCACCAAACTCAAGATCAACTCCGAAATAATATAATGCAGCAGTTATATATTGTTGAAATAATCCCCTGACATAATAACCTCCGCCTTCCCATTGCGGCACTCCGTATTCAAGAATATTTTTGGCAGCTTTGGCAATATAATATTCATCAATTGTTAACGGCCATGTTCCTAATCCTTTTAAACGAATTACTATTCCTGCTATTATTGCAATGAACATTAGTACATTAAGTACTATGTTCTCTTCAAAAAATTTCCTGAATGACATTTAATTTTTTCTTTGGTTATACTTTATAGTATTCTTTATACCAGTCAACAAATTTTTTTAATCCTGTTTTGATATCGGTCGATGGTTTAAATCCAACATCATTCATAAGATCATCTACATCAGCATAAGTTGATGTTACATCACCTGGCTGAATCGGAAGCAAATTTTTCTTTGCTTTTTTATTAAGACATTTTTCTATAATTGATATAAACTCATTTAATTCAACAGGATTATTATTCCCGATATTGTAAATTTTATAAGGTGCAAAGCTGGAAGATGGATCCGGATTATCCCCGCTCCATTCCTTATTAGGCTGAGGAGGTTTTGTAATTAATCTGAAAATTCCTTCAATTATATCATCAATATAAGTGAAGTCCCTCTTCATATTTCCAAAATTAAAAACATCAATAGGTTTATCTTCAATTATAGCTTTAGTGAAAAGAAATGCTGCCATATCCGGTCTGCCCCATGGACCATACACTGTAAAAAATCTTAATCCTGTAGTTGGAATATTGTAAAGATTAGAATAAGTGTGAGCCATTAATTCATTGGCTTTTTTTGTAGCAGCGTACAATGAAAGAGGATGGTCAACATTATGATGTACCGAGAAGGGAATTTTTGTATTTGCCCCATAAACAGAGCTTGATGATGCATAAACAAGATGCTTAACGGGATTATGTCTGCATGCCTCAAGAATATTTATAAATCCTGAAATATTACTGGTAATGTACGAATAAGGATTTTTTAAAGAATATCTTACTCCCGCCTGCGCAGCAAGATTAACTATATAATCAAATTTTTCTTTTTCAAATAATGATAAAATAAAATCTTTATCTGCAAGGTCAGCTTTCAAAAAACTGAAGTTATTATAAGGCTTTAGTTGTTCAAGCCTGTCATTTTTTAATTTAATATCATAATAATCATTAATATTATCGAGTCCTGTTACTGACCATCCATCATCACAAAGTTTTTTACTAAGATGAAAACCTATAAATCCTGCAGAACCTGTAACAAGAATTTTTTTATTCATACTGTTTGATTTTTACTGATTAAATTGTGTGAGAAATTAGAATAGCAGGGAATTTTTTTATAATCTGTCATCAATGAAATTTCTATTTAGTATTCCTTTAACATCGTATATAACTGTACCATTTTTTTTGACCTGGGGATAATCAAGATTCTTAAATTCATTATGTGCCACGGCTAAAATGATTCCCTTATATTTTGGGAAGTCAAGATTTTTTACATCGGTAATTACATCGAGAGCATATTCGTGTTTAACTTCATCTGTATCAACCCATGGATCGAATACATCAACATTGCATCCGAAATCCTGTAATTCGCGGATTATATCAATAACACGTGAATTTCTTATATCCGGGCAGTTTTCTTTAAAAGTAATTCCAAGCACCAGAACTTCAGCATTATTAATCTTATATCCTTTTTTTATTAATTGCTTAACAAACCTGTTAGCTACATAAGAACCCATCCCATCATTAATTCTTCTTCCGGCCAGAATAATTTCAGGATTATAGCCAAGGTTAACAGCTTTATGTGTAAGATAATAGGGATCAACTCCAATGCAATGACCTCCTACAAGACCCGGTTTAAATTGAAGGAAATTCCATTTGGTGGAAGCTGCTTCCAGAACATCAAGTGTATCAATATTCATTAAATTAAAAAGCATTGATAATTCATTTACAAATGCAATATTTATATCGCGCTGTGCATTTTCAATAACTTTTGCAGCTTCTGCAACTTTAATACAGGGAGCTGTATGAATACCGGCAGTAATTATAGTTGAGTAAAGTGCTTCAACTGCTTTTGTAGTTTTTTCATCACTTCCGCTTACAATTTTTTTTATGGTAGTTAAACGATGTTCTTTATCTCCGGGGTTTATTCTTTCAGGACTATATCCGCAGAAAAAATCAGAATTAAACTTTAAACCGCTTTCCCTTTCAAGAATAGGGACACAATCTTCTTCTGTACACCCGGGGTAAACTGTAGATTCATATATTACTATGTTATTTCTTGACAAAACTTTACCAACTGTTTCACTTGCTTTTAGCAGGGGAGTAAGGTCCGGTCTTTTAAAAGAATCAACCGGGGTTGGAACAGTAATAATGTAAATATCAGCTTCAGCAATATCATTTATATTTGAAGTATATGATAGGTATTTGGCGTCAATCAGATCTTTCTTTTCAACCTCAAGAGTCTTGTCTAATCCGCTTTTTAATTCATCAATTCTTTTATTATTGATATCAAAACCCATTACTTTAAAGTGTTTACCGAATTCAACAGCCAGGGGTAATCCTACATATCCCAAACCTATAACTGCAATTTTTGCAGATTTCTGCTCTATTCTTTCCTTAAGTTCCATAGTAAATTGTTTTTATTTTGAAAAATTTTGAATAAAAGTTTGATGTAATAATGTAAAGATACAGCTTCGCCACATTACACACATACAGAAATTGAAATTTTTTTCAGGGATTAGACCAGTTTTTGTTAAAAACTACCTAATTAACTGATTGTCAGTTTAACCCATGGGGAAAATTTGATTTTCCTGAATGTCAATTTTTATGCCTTAAAATAAGACTATAAATTGTTAAGACTGTAAAAATATAAATATCAAAATGAGAATTTAAAATAATATACTCTTGAATGTAAGGATCAAATACAGTCAAACAAATTCTTCCCTAAAAAATTCAAACTTTATGGTCATTAGATTTTTAACTTTCTTTTTTATTCTTTTTTCATTTCATTTAACAGTAAAATTTATATAATAAGTCAAAATTTCTACTCACATAACAGTAGAATTACATTTCCTTGGTGTAAATGAAAAGTCTATGCGGGGCATTATATTTGTTCTAAATAATATGCAACTATTAATTTAAGAGAGGATCTATTATGATTAAGATACTAATGATGACCTTATGTTTAGTAGCAGGAGTGATTTATGGGGAAACCTATTATGTTTCTTCTTCTACCGGCAGTGATTCTAATAGCGGTACATCAGAAAGTTCTCCCTGGAAAACATTAAATAAAATTAATTCATTTAACTTTTATCCGGGCGATAAAATTTTGTTTAAAAAAGGGGATTCATGGACAAATAGTTACCTTCATTTTAAGGAATCAGGTACAAATAGCAGCCCTATTATTTTAAGTACTTATGGTTCCGGAGATAAACCAATTATTTCTGCAGGAAATTCTTTCAGTGTTAATGCAAGGATAAGCGGAGACTATGTTATTGTAGATGGATTTCATTTTAAAGGATGGCCAACCGGTTCCGGATATAATAATTATCCTCAGGGTATTTCCTTAATAGGAAAAAATATTACAGTTAAAAATTGCATCGTTGAAGGTAATGAGAACGGAACAACAACCCAGACAGTTGGAATTTATATACAGGGTTTATATGCAACAGTAACAAATAATGAAGTTATGTACTGGGGCAGATTAATTCAGTTACAACCTGTGGTTATGAGTCCGTGTAACACTATAATTTCATATAATTTATTACATGATACAAGACCACTGGGCTATAATGACGGCGATTGCCTGAAGATAGCATCAAGTTCAGGAGATACCCGCGGTCTTGTGTTTTCCTATAATGAATGTTATGGATGGAGTAATGATGGTGTTGATGGCAGAGGGAAATATCTGACAATAGAATATAATGTATTTCATAACCCGCAGCATATGGTTAATTCAGGTATTGCTTTTAAAAGAATGAGTGGTGTTGATGAACAATCTTTTGGTTCAATTGCCAGATATAATATAATCAGGGATTGGGATGCACATGATCCTCTCTTTTCAGGTGGTGGTGCAATTATTACCGGCAGCAGCCAGCAAAGAATATATTATAACCTGATTTATAATGTTAAAGGTCATCATGGTATTGCAAAGGATATGATATCTGATGATGTAGAAATTTTTAATAATACAATTATAAATACCGGTGGTCCGGGTCGCCACGCTATTAATTTCCAGAACAATTCAAAAGGTTCTACTAATATTAAATTAAAGAATAATATTATAGGCGGACGCGGAGGTGAATCTAAAGACGTTCATTTTGGCTGCGATGTTATAAGCTCTAATAATGTATATGTAAATAATAATATTTCTATTGCCACTGGAGTAAATGTTTCACAATCAAGTATTATTACCGGGACTCCTTCATTTATCGATGTAAATTCAAACAACTACAGATTAAGTTCATCAGATACGAAAGCAAAAAATAAAGGTGTAGTTCTATCATCTATTCCGCAAACTGATCTGGATGGTAATCCTGTTCCTTTTGGTTCCTTGCCAGATATTGGTGCTTATGAATATATAGAAGGAACGACCGGCGGTGATAATGTAAACCTTAATTTGAAAATTCTTCTTGAAGGTCCTTTTGAAAATGGTGTGATGAAAACTGATATCAATCAGGCAAACGGATTACCTTTAACTCAGCCGTACAACACAACTCCATGGAACTACTCCGGAAATGAATCAGTCAGTTCATTCAATCCTGATATTGTTGATTGGATTTTAATCGAATTACGTTCCGGTACTTCTGCTTCTACAATGGTTGCAAGAAAAGCTGCTTTACTAAAAAATACCGGCGAAGTAGTAGATCTTGATGGTCAAAGTAAAGTTAGATTTGAAGATGTTTCCGATGGATCATATTATGTTGTTGTTTATCATAGGAATCATCTGGGTGTAATGTCATCGGTTCCTGTTCAGTTAAATGAAAATTCAAACCTTTATGATTTCTCATCTTCTCCTTCTTCTGCGTATGGTAATAACGCATTGACAGATCTTGGAGGGGGTAAGTGGGGTCTTATGGCAGGAGATGGCGATAATAATAATGTTATAAATACCATTGATTATGGTTCAGTAGGAAATCATCTTTTTGAAGTTGGTTATGTTTTAGGTGATTTCGATATGAATGGAATTATTAATATTATTGATTATGCTAAGACATATAAAAACATTTTAAAATCATCCCAGGTTCCCAATTAATTTTTTATAAATAATATATTTGATTAATGCCCAGGAAATATTGTCCTGGGCATTATTTTTTTAAAACAATAATATTTATAAATCAATTCTTTATATAGTTAAAGTTTATTTATTACTATGATACAGTTTGATTAAGATATTATTTATTTGGAATTTATTATTTCAACATAAAGCATTAATTTAACTTTATATTTGTGGTACTAATATTGTTTAGGCTATATTTTCTCTCAGGGGAGTTTAAATGCTTTTTAATTCTTTTATATTTTTATTCTTCTTAATAATAGTTATTCCTACTTTTTATGTTCTGCCCTATAAGTATAAAAATATTTTTCTCTTAGTATGCAGCTATATTTTTTATGGTTACTGGGATTGGAGATTTACTTTTCTTCTCTTAGCTTCCACATTATTTAACTACTATTTCGGGATAAAAATTTATAATGCTTCTGAAGTAAAACACAAAAAAAATTTTTTAATTATAAGTCTTATCTTTAATTTGTGTTTACTTGGTTTTTTCAAGTATTACAATTTCTTCACTTCTTCATTTAATGAAATGCTATCCCACCTGGGATTGGCGCAATTAGATTTTCTTCATCTGAATATCATACTGCCCGTTGGTATATCGTTTTTTACATTCCAAACAATGAGTTATACTATTGATATTTACCGAGATAAATTAAAACCTTCAGGCTCACTTATTAATTTTTCTTTATATGTTTCTTTTTTCCCGCAACTAGTTGCCGGTCCTATAGAAAGAGCAACTAACCTTTTACCTCAATTAGAACAAAGGAAATTATTTAATAAAGAAAAGTTTAGGGAAGGGTTCGAATTAATTACGATTGGTATGTTTAAAAAAATAATGCTGGGTGATACCACAGGTAGGATTGTAGATAATATATTTGCCGACCCTCAATATTTTGGTTCTTTAGAATTACTTATGGGGCTTGTTCTCTTTACGGTACAAATTTATAGTGACTTTTCCGGCTACAGCCATATTGCAAGAGGGACAGCTAAACTGCTGGGCTTTGAATTAATGATAAATTTTGAACAGCCGTATTTCTCAACCAGCATAGGTGAATTTTGGAGAAGGTGGCATATTTCATTATCAACCTGGTTAAAAGATTATGTTTATTTCCCTCTTGGCGGAAGCAGAAAGGGAAATAAAAGAACATATATAAATTTATTTCTTACAATGTTATTAGCCGGACTCTGGCATGGCGCAGCATGGACATTTGTTATATATGGTATTCTTCATGGAATCTATATGGTAATAAACAGATTTATTCTTAAGGACAGCAAGTTCTTTCAGCGTTTTAAATATGAAGGATACAACAGGCTTCTTGCAGATATTGGAAAAATACTTTTTGTTACTGTTCTGGTAATGTTTACAAGGATATTTTTTAGAGCTGACAGCATAGATTCAGCTATGTTTTATATTTATCAGTTATTCAGGTGGGAACCAAGTGATAATATTTCTTCAATTCTTTCAATAATATTTTCATTTGTATTTGTAACCATTCTGCTGGATTATCTTGAAGTTAAAATGAAAAATCATGCTTTTTTAGTTAGGTTACAAAATCCATATCGATATGGAATTATTACTGCTACCTGGTTTACAACTTTAGTTTATCTGTTTGGAGCTAATGCCATGCCCTTTATCTATTTTCAATTTTAATTTTATGAAAAAGATTTTTCTTAATTCAATAAAATATTTAGCCGCATTAATAATTTCTTTTATTTGTTTTGAATTCTTTCTAAGCTGGACAAAAATTAGTGTCCCCTCAGTTGTTGTTAATGATTCTAAACTGGGTTATAAATTTAAACCTAAAGCAGAAATTTTTAGTTTAGAAGAAGGATTTTGTATGGGGACGATTAATGAATTAGGTTATATTGGTCCGGCATACTCTTATAAAAAAGAAAGTGATGTATACAGAATTGCGTTGATTGGAGATTCGTATGTGGAAGGGTTTCAGCTTTTTGAGAGACATCATTTTGGCAGAATCTTAGAAAATGAACTTCAAAAGATTACAAACAAAAAAATTGAAATACTTAACTTTGGTGTAGCAGGTGCCGATTTCAGAAAAATGTATTTGATAGATGAACAATTAGTGTCACAGTTTAATACCGATCTTAATTTATTTTTTATTAGTACCGGTTCATTAATTAATAAAGATGAAAATCTTGGCCCGGATTTTAAAGTTGTTAATGATTCACTAGTAATAGATTATTCTTTTGCTTCTTCAAATGAATTTAAAATTAAAGAAAAACTGGACTTCACAAGAAATTTTGCCTTTTATTCTTTAATCCAAAAAGCTTATGCAAGATATAAATCCGGAAAAGCCTTAGATATTCTTTTTGATAAATTTAATTTTTTTAAAAAAACCAAAAAGAATAAACCCGAAAGTAAAAAAAATAATCCCCGGGATAAGTTTTATGAAGTAAACCGAATTTTATTTAATAAATTAAACGCTAAAGAAACAATTTCACATCACAGTGTTTTTATTATACGTTCCAAACTTCCTGATCATTATTCCTTTATTAAGGATAAATTTTTGACTTACAATCTGTATACTTTAACCGATAGTTTGAAAAGCATTGGTAAAGATCCATTTTACTGGAAACCTACCCGCGTTTCCGGGCATTGGAATCATTTCGGTCATAAAATCATTGGAAAAACTTTAGCATCATTTCTTTCAAAATATATTACAAGTTCTAATTTTATTGCCAAACATTAATTATTAAGATTAATATTCAATAATAATTGGCAAAATACTTGCATATATTATCTAAGGAATAAAAATTAATTCTTTATGATGCCTGTTTTATTAGCTTTTTGCTTTCTTTTTTTTATTGAATCTATTTATCCGCAAAATCCTGGTAAAATTGTTTGTTTAGGCAGCAGCAGTACAGCCGCAATTTACCTGCCTTACGAATATAGATGGCCAAGTATCCTGAGTGATTCATTAAATGTGGAGGTTGTAAATCGTGGACTCTCCGGTGGTTGTACATGGGATTTTTTACAGGAACCAAGGATGAGTACCTGGAAAGCTGATTCCGGGAAATATTATATAATTGCCTTTGGATTAAATGGAGAAACTCATGGTAATTTTCGGGATAATACACTTCAATTAATATATGAAGTAAGAAGCATTGGAGCTGTTCCAATATTAATGACTAATCAAAAAGTAGATTATCCAACACATCATTCCTGGAATAGAAACCCCTCGATAATTGCTATTGATACTATTAAAAGAAATATTGCCATCGAACAAAATGTTCATCTGATAGACTTATGGCAGAGAGTTGAAAATGAATTAAATAGCGGGAATTGGGATTTATATATTAGAAATCATTCCCAATGTCCGAATAATGATAATTTTTCTCCTCATCCTAACCATAATTCTAACCAGCATGTTATTAACTCTTTACAGGATAATTATCCAAACCATATTTCTCTGGGCGCAGCATGGTTTACTGATAGTCACCCAAGCGCTAAAGGAACAAAAATTTTTGCAGATGAAATAATTAAGTATTTCAGAGAAAATATATTTGTACAACAGATTAGTTTAAATTTAAAAGTTTTTCTTGAAGGACCATTTAATCAGAATAGCATGAGTTTATCTCTTAATTCAAATGGATTTATTCCTCTTGAGCAGCCTTATAATAATTCTGTTTTTAATTATGATGGTACAGAATCAGTTACTTCTGTTCCTGAGAATGTAGTAGATTGGATTTTGATTGAACTGAGAGATTCAGTTTCTGCATCCTCTGTTCGGGGAAGACGGGCTTGCTTCGTTACAAGCAATGGAAATGTTGTGGATCTTGATGGAACGAGTCTTCCTGAATTTAATTTACCATCGGGAAATTATTATGTGGTTGTAAGACACCGTAACCACTTACCTGTTATGAGTGCAACAGAGGTTTTTCTTTCAAATTCATCTCAGCTTTATGATTTTTCAATTGGCAATAATATGGCTTATGGAAATAATCCCTTAGTAGAGCTTGCTCCAGGAATTTATGGTATGCCCGCAGGAGATGGAAGTGGAAATGGTATTATTAATGTTCTGGATTATGGAAAGGTTGCAAATCAAATTTCAACCAATGGTTATAAAACAGGTGATTATGATTTAAATGGTGTCGTTAATATCCTGGATTATTCAAAAACAGGGAAGAACCTCTTTAAAGTAGGTTATGTTCCTAACTAATATTATATCCATCCTCTGACCCGCAACTTCAGAAAATTTCCCTAATTACTTGAGATTTCTTTTTTTATAAGTTATTTTCATTTAACTCAGAACCAAGCAAAAATTAAAAATGATAACAAAAAGTATTATTTTTTTGTTTTTTATAGTTTTGATTGAAGACAATGCTGCCCAGAGTCCCGTTTACCCTGAAAGTGAAGAAATAGAAAGTATATCATTCGATTATTCCTCTTTGGTTGAACACGCACCCGGCAGTGATAACTGGGCAATTACCTGGGCTGATGACGACCATCAATATACTACCTGGGGAGATGGCGGGGGGTTCGGTGGAACAGATTCAATAGGAAGAGTTAGTCTTGGTTTTGCCCGCATTGAAGGCAGCCACGATAATTACACCGGTTATAATATTTGGGGCGGATATAATGCAGCAAATCCTGCTGAATTTGAAGGTAAGAGTTATGGAATAATATGTATTGACGGAATTTTATGGATGTGGAGAACCGGCAATGGCTCTGATGAAACAGCATTCGATCTTCAGGAACTTTATAAATCTACCAACCATGGTGCAACCTGGCAATATGCAAATGTAAGATTTAATAATAGTGACTTTAATGGCTTCCCTAAATTTTATGCAGTTACCTTCTGCCAGTTCGGTAAAGATTATGAAGGGGCCAGAGATAATTATGTTTATATGTATGCCCCTGAAACATTTAATGAAGAATGGGATGTTCAATACCCCGGCAGAATTACATTGATGAGAGTTTTAAAAGCTGAATTAGATAATGAATCTGCTTACGAGTTTTTTACAGGTGTTGATTCAACTAATACTCCTTCGTGGTCCAGCGATATTCACCAGCGTAATCCTGTTTTTTCGGATTCTGTAAATGGTGTTATGAGAACCAGTGTTAGTTATAACCCGGGACTTCAGAAATATTTTTTAATAACCCAGCAGGTCAGCAGGTGGCAGGCAGAAAACGGGCATATTGGTATATATGAAGCATCCGAGCCCTGGGGTCCCTGGTTTACAGTTCTGTTTGAAAATGCATGGGATATAAATTTACAGACCGGCAGTAAAACTGTCTTCTGGAATTTTTCAAATAAATGGCTCAGAGAAAATGGTACCAAGTTTACATTGGTTATGACGGGAAATGGACCTGATAACTGGGGAACTATTGATGGAGAATTTACTGTTTCCCTTCCCGTTGAATTAAATAGTTTTACACACACTGTAAATGGTAATAACGTTACTTTATCCTGGGTGACATCCTCTGAGTTAAATAATCAGGGTTTTGAAATTCAAAGAGCTCAGGTAATAAACAATATCAGGAAAGATTATATTACAATAGGTACAGTTGAAGGGAAAGGAACAACAACAGCAATTTCCGAATACAGTTTTACAGATAAAAACCTTGATGGCGGTACATATTTATACAGGCTAATTCAAAAAGATTTTAACGGTGAAATCAAAATAATTAATCTTGATTCCGAAGTTAATATCGATGGAAAGATAAATTTCCTTCTTGAACAGAATTATCCCAATCCATTTAATCCTGCAACAGAAATTAATATTACTTTACAGGAGAGCGGCCATCTTAGGTTAACAATATATAATCTGCTTGGTGAGACGGTTAAGGTTTTGGAGGATTCTTTTCTTGAGTCCGGAAAACATAAAATGGTTTGGAATGGAAAAAATATGGATGGAAAAGATGTTCCGAGTGGTTTGTATTTTTACGAAGCAGAATATTTGTCTCTCTCGGGAAATAAAATTAATGAAGTAAAAAAGATGTTACTTATTAAATAGAAAAGTGTAACAAAGTTTATTTACAAGTTCTTAAATCAAATAATTTATTATTATTTATTTTCTGAAAACTTTTTCTTTCCTGTTTTCTTTTGAGACTTCTGAAATAAAAATAAATTTTTGTTAACCAGAACACTTCTTAAAGCCTGCTTGATTTAAATCGTTTTAGTTCAAATAGTATTTATGTAATTATTCCCTCATCTATTTCAAAAAAATTATGAATTGAAGGAGGCGAAATAATGAAAAAAATATTTACACTAATTACTTTCCTTATATTAAACACTTTGAATTTAAATTATGCTCAGCCCTGGGGTTATGATTTTGGAACATCCACGGGTGTTTATACAGAACAGGGAGAAAGTGAGAGTTTTTTGAATCCCGCTTGGCCAGGGGGCGGGACCCCGATTGTAGCTATTGGTATGACAGGAGGATCATTTAATCTTGAAAATCCGGGCATAATTAATTTTGGAACTGACAGCGAGCTAAGATGTGTCGCTTCTTCAGGCAGCGGAAGCGGAAATGTTAATAAATTTGCTATAAGAAATTATACTCCAGGTCCTTTATCAACTATTAAATTTTCTATCCGATTTGTAGGTGGAGAATCAGGCACCTGGTATTTTTTTAACGGAAGGCATACAAGCACTTCCATAACTTTTTCCGGAAGCACAAGTGCAAGTGGTTCGGAGGTTTTTTCAGGATTACGATGGGATTTTAGTCCCGGCGGCACAATTACCACTTACTACAGAGATAGTATTGTCTGGACTCCATTGCCCGGTAATCCTTTTGCACAAAATGAAAATTATATAGTCGAAATATATTCAAATAATTCTTCAGAGATACAGACATATACTTATGTAAATCAATATTCAGTTGCCCCTGGTAAATGGGATTTATTTGTTGACAGCGTTTTAGTTGGTGATGACTTACCTAATGCATTAATAGCGTCGGGTTTACCAATTAATGCATTTACTTTTCACGGAGAAAACAGCCCGGATAATACAGCTACTATTTATCTTGATGATATAAGATATACTAATGAGATAGCCGGTACTCCACTTGCTGTTAAAAATGAAATTAGTGTTTTATCTGATTATAAATTATATCAAAATTATCCTAACCCTTTTAACCCGGAAACAAATATATCTTTTTATTTACCTGAAGAAGCGAATGTTAGATTGAGTGTATTCAATATCCTTGGTGAAAAAATAAGAGTACTTCTTGATAAGGAATTGAAACCCGGTTTGCATAAAGTAAAATTTAATGGTGATAATTTTTCTTCCGGAATATATTTTTACAAACTTGAAACAGATAAGGGAATAAGCTTATTTCATAAGATGACATTAATTAAATAAAATCTTATGCATTATAAGAGGCTGTCAGTTATGACAGCCTTTTTCATTTCTCTTTTATTCTTCTATTATATTTTGAGAAACCCGCCTCATTTATGTTTACATTTAATACATCAACAAATATTAAATCATTAAAAGAAAATAAAATAATCAGGTGGTACAATAGTTGGCTCACCTAAAGAGCAACTCAAAAAAAATTGGAATCACAAATGAAAATCTATACAATACTACTTATTATTATTTGCACTATACTATCCTATGGACAGGATCATATTAGTCCTTATTCAAAAATAAATAATGGTTTTGAAGGGGAGGAAACAGGAATACTTGAAGGAGTAGGCCCAATTATAAATACCTATGATAAATGGACTACACAATTTTCGCAAGCCGCAGAAATTTTTTCTACAGGTGGCAGGTCAGGTCCGCAATATGTTAAATTTATAAATTATTTTGAAGACCTTAGCTCATCTGCACGTTTACATACTCCAACAACAATATTTTCACCAAATAAAAATTATGTTGTACAGTTTTATTATAAAGGAAATTTTGCGGATTCTTTAGGTAAGATAAGAGGTGGAATTTCATGGACAGGAGATACCATCCCGGCATATGGTTCATATCATTTAAATCCTAATGCTCTGGATAACTGGAAGAAATACAGTGCGGTTATTTCCACAGGTGATTGGCCTTCAGATATAGGAGTGGGTATAGTTTCAACATGGAATTATGATTCAATACCTGCAGAATTTTATATTGATGATTTTAATATATATGAAGCTGATGAAATTGACACCATTCCGCCCGCATCACCGAGCTTAGTTGAAGTCCTACAAACCAGTAACAATGGAGAATTATTGGTTACATGGGATATGCCTTCCGACGGTATAGATGGTGGTGGGTTTTTAGTTGTAAGAAAAGAGGGAAGTCCCAGTACTGAAAAACCATTAGTTAATGGTATTTATGATGTTTCGAATGTTATTGAAGATGGTATAGTTGTTTACAAAGGTTATGAAAATAGTTTTATTAATAGTGATCTTAAACCCGATTCGAAATATTATTATACCGTATACACATTTGATAAAGCTTTTAATTATTCAGAAGGAATTACAGGCGGCGAGATTCCTTTACCGGTTGAGTTGATTTCATTTTCTGCATCCTTCGTAAAAAATTATATACAATTGAACTGGGTTACTGCTTCAGAGTTAAATAATCTTGGTTTTGAAATACAAAAGTCTTCTGATAAAATAAACTGGGAGTCTATCGGATTTGTTGAAGGGAAAGGAAACTCAGCTTCACTAAACAGATATGAATATATCGATTATAATTATAATCAGGAATATAAATACTATCGTTTAAAACAAACTGATATGAATGGAATATTTACGTTCAGCAGCATTGTTGAGGTTGGTGTTCCTTTAACAATAAATCTTTCACAAAACTATCCTAATCCTTTTAACCCTGAAACAACCATAGAGTTTGTAGTAGATAAGAGAGATAAAACTACTTTAATAGTTTATGATTTACTGGGTAATAAAATAGAAGAAATCTTCAACTCCACTGCTGAACCCGGAAAAGTATACAGAATTAATTTTGATGGTTCGAACCTTACAAGCGGAATGTATTACTATAAACTGACAAGTGGTAATCACTCTTTGATTAAAAAAATGATATTGATTAAGTAAACTAAAAATTTCCCCGGAACTTAAAATAAACTTAAGAAGAGAGTAATTTTATTAAAAATAAAATTGTTGCTAAAGGCAAAGATTGTTAAATTTCAATTACTTCCAATTGAGGGTTAATTGGAAGTAATTTTGTTTTTTTAAATTCATGTTGTGTGTCTGAATCTTTTATTGATATTCCAACGTTGAACTTATGAAAAGTGGTTTTATAGTAATACTTCTGGTAATTGAGTTATTTGCGCAGCAGTCTAATCAAAAACTCCCTTCAGAAAACATTTTTGTTGAGCTTAACTTAAAGCTCTATCTTGAAGGTCCCTTTGATAAAGGAATTATGCATACAACACTGAACTCCCTTGGTCTTATTCCTTTAAATCAGCCATATAGTGATCCTGCATGGAATTACACCGGTAATGAACATGTTAATTCCATTCCACCTGATGTGGTAGATTGGGTTCTTATTGAATTAAGACAGGATACATCACCATCTTCTGTTGTTGCTGAAAGAGCCTGTTTCATTTTAAATAGTGGTAATATTGTAGATTTGGATGGAATTAGTAAAGTAAGGTTTAATAATGTTAAACCGGATTATTATTATATAATAGTAAAACATAGAAATCATTTGCCGGTTATGAGTTCTGAGAAAATTTATTTATCTGATTCAAGTCCCGTATTTGATTTTTCTGTTGATAATTCCAAAGCTTACGGAAATAGTGCTTTGGTAAAAGTATCAAACAATCTTTTTGCTCTTCCAGCCGGAAACGGAAACTACGACAATGTTATAAATATTCTTGATTATAAATGTGTTGTTGACGAAATGGAAACCAAAGGTTATAAAATCGGGGACTATGATTTAAATGGTATTGTCAATAATTCAGACTACGCAAAAACTGCTAACAATCTTTTCAAACTCAGCTTTTTACCTACCGAGTAGTTTTATGTAAAAGTTACCTGTAAAAGGGGGTTCAATTAAATATAAAAATGCCTAAAAATTCCTTTTTTACAGGATTTTTGATGGCATAAAATTGCATTAATAATTCCTGTGATTTTTTGCAGGAGTTATTATTTAATGTATAGAAATTGTTATAGATTAGTTAGGTTAGGCAAGAAGAGTAATTTAAAATTAGTTTTAACACTTCTTTTTTCATTCCTTTTATTTTCAGAAAATTCTCCTGCTCAAACAGGTTATTTAATCAGCCTTGCAAATGGCGAAAAAGTAAATCAAAATATTTTTGAATTTGATGTTTTAATTAATAGTACTGACGAAGATTTTGAATTAACTTCATACCAGGCAGCATTATCTTTCAGTGATTTAACTGGTTCAGTTAGTTTTTCTTTTATTGAAAATACTTCAGAATTATCAAATAAACCTTCTATAGGTATCGGTGTAAACTCTGATGATGGAAATACAGAATTAACTTTTGCTTCTCTCCCTGGTAATGATATAATTTCAGATCAGGTTGTGAGAATTGGAAGATTCCGTATAGAATGTTCAGAGCCTTTCGAAAGTGATCCTTCAATCAGATGGAATTTTACAGGTAAAATAACTACTATTTTAACAGGTTCTGAATTTGAAAATATAACAAATCCATCATCTCACGTTTCAGAATTTTCTCAATTACAAAAGCTTTCAGTTAATGAAGTAACTGCCTCTGCTACAACAGATTTAAATACAGCACCTGAAAAAACTGTTGATGGCTTGGGTTATTATGATAATGATCCTAATTCAAGATGGGCTGCACGTCCATTACCCCAATGGATATCTTATGATCTTGGGATGGAACAGGTTATTTCTATTGTTAAAACTTCATTTTTTAATTTTCAATTAAACAGGATATATCAATACTCAGTTTCAGTTTCTTCTGATAATACAAACTGGATTACGGTAGCAGACAATGTTTCTTCTTTACCTGAAGAATGGTCTGTCGCAGAATTCTCACCTGTATCTGCACGATATGTAAAAATTGATATTCATTCATCTACTAATAACCCGGATAGCTGGGCAAATATTTGGGAAACCGAGATATATGGTAACAGTCAAACTACTAGTGTTGATGAAAATAATCATGTAGCATCTCCCGCTGATTATGAATTATTTCAAAATTATCCCAACCCATTTAATCCTTCAACTAAAATTACGTTTAATCTGTTGCAGGATGCAGAAACAGAACTTACAGTTTACAATATAATGGGAGAAAAAGTAGCTGAACTTGTTAATGATTTTTTAACTGCCGGAAAACATGAAATAATATTTAATGGGGAAGGTCTGGCAAGTGGTATTTATATATATAAGTTAAATGTTAAGGATAAATTCGTTCAAATAAAAAAAATGATTCTGGTCAAGTAGGGGATTCTGAAGGGGAATTCTTTTAGGTTCGGACATACGATGTGGTAGGTATCCACTGAGATTCTGACATATACTGGATCAGAGGATAGGAGATAAAGATGATTAGTGTAAGGTTACTATGTGTACTTTGTGTTCTTTTTTTATCAAATCTGTTTGCCAATCCCGGCTATCAAATGAGCCTTTCAAATATTGAGAAAGTTTCACCTGATACATATGAATTTGACGTATTCATCAAAAGTAAGGGAAGCGATTTTGAGTTAACCTCATATCAATGTGCATTTTCTTTAAATCCCTTAATAATTAATGGTGGTACAGTACAATTCAATTATATTGAAGGCAGTTCTGACTTATCAAATATGTATCCTTCGGCAGGAATAAAATTAGACAGCACTGATAATATGTGTGAAATTACATTTGCCTGCTACCCGGGAAGTAAAATGATATCAAACGAGGAAATAAGGGTCGGAAGATTCAGATTAAGTAACTCTGTCCCTTTTGCAAATGTAGATCCCAACTTTGCATGGAATTTTGAAGGTGTTCTTAATACAATTATTACAGGATCAAATTTTATAAATATAACCAGTCCTCAATTCCATCTATATAATTTTCTTGAAACAGAAAAATTACAAATACAAAATGTGTATGCTTCAGAAACAACTGATTTAAATACAGCCCCTGAAAAAACAATTGATGGTTTAGGTTTTTATGGGAGCGATCCGAATTCCCGGTGGGCAGCTAAGCCAATGCCCCAATGGATAATGTATGATCTTGGTGGTGTTTATGAAATCAGCCAGTTGAAAACATCTTTTTATAACTTTCATCAAAATAGAATTTATACATACTCTGTTTTTGTATCTGAAGATTCGATTAACTGGAATGAAGTTGTTCAGAATAATAATTCATTACCGGAAGAATGGACAGTAAATAATTTTAATAAAATTCCGGCACATTATGTTAAAATAGTTTGTAACTCGGCAATAAATAATCCTGATAACTGGGCAAATATTTGGGAAGTTGAAATATGGGGTATAAATGAACCACTCCCGGTTGAGCTTTCAAGCTTTTCTGCTGAATTAAATAATAAAGTTATTAATCTCAAATGGACTACAGCTACAGAAGTAAATAATTATGGATTTGAAATTCAAAGGTCATTTGATCAATCAACATGGGAAAAAATAGGGTTTACCGAAGGCAATGGAAATTCTAATTCAATAAAAGAATATGAATTTTCGGATAATAAAATAACACAATCGGGAAGTTACTTCTACAGATTAAAGCAAATGGATTACAATGGTACTTTCAGTTATTCTTCAATTGTAGAAGTTATAGTAGATGTACCGGCAGAATTTGTTTTGATGCAGAATTATCCTAATCCGTTTAATCCCTCAACAACAATAAACTTTTCTGTTCCTCAGAAAAGTAATATAAATATTAATGTTTATAATGCTATAGGTGAGCTTGTTAAAACTATAATGAATGAAACAAAAGAGGCAGGTAATTATTCAATAAATATTGAACTAACAAACCTCCCGAGTGGTTTATACATTTACAATATGCAGGCTGATGGTAAAACAATTGATACAAAAAAAATGATGTTGTTAAAATAATATTCTAACCTCTTTGTCTAGTTGAAATCCTCCTGAATATTTATTCATGAGGATTTTTTAATTAATGTCATTAAGGAAAATTCCTGCCAGCATGTAAATATTTAACATTGAGATAATTATATTTTTATTTTAATTTAAGATATAAACAATGGCAGGCCATTTGTGCCCATGGGTTTTTATTTAACTTCAAAAGTTTGGATATAAAATGAGACAGTTTTACAAACTTCTCTCTCTTCTCCTTGTGGTTCATAATGTATTTATTTTACCGCAAACTTCTAAACAGGTAATCGGGCATTTTCCTGTAATGGATGGGGGATTTGAAGGACAGGTCGATGGTTTTTTGGTGGGTGTAGGTGGAGTAGATTCTTTATTTACTGAATGGACTGCACAATTTGAAAATCAGGGAATCATTGTTTCAGGCGGGGCAAGAACCGGTAATAAGTTTGTAAGATTTATTAATGGTGTAAATGATGGGAGTTCAACAGCAAGAATTCATTCTCCCGGTACTGATTTATTTCAGGAAGAGACCACATATACAGTTCAACTATATTATAAGGGCGATTTTGCGGGAAGTACTTTTGGTGATATTAGGGGCGGTATATTGGCTGATGGTCCTATATATGGTACTTTTGAATTAGCTGAAAATCAATCAGAATGGACAAAATATACCAGAACTATAAATACCGATACTGCTTCACTTTCTGAATATGATGTAGGTATTGTTAGCACAAGAGAACAAAACGATACTTGCGAATTCCATATAGATGATTTTGTTATTTATCAGGGGAATTTGGATAATGTCCCTCCGCCTCCTGTCCCGGATTCGTCTGTTTCATTAGAAATTATTGATAGTGACATTCAGGTTTCCTGGACTGCTCCTTCTGATGTATCTGATGTTGAAGGTTATCTGGTTTTAAGAACAATTGGGCCAAGGGATTTTGAAGATCCTATTAATTACCCATCACCAAATGTTAATGGTATTTATGCGGTTGGTAATATTATCGGTGAAGGAACTCCCGGCGAAGGAGTAGTGATTAGTATTATTCCTGAATCAGCATTACAAAATTATTCTATAACTGATACTGCTGCTGCTGCTGACAGTCTTGATTATCATTATTATGTATGGACAGTAGATAAAGCTTTCAATTATTCAATCAACCCTTCTGTACTTCCGGTTGAACTTGAATCTATTAATGCGGCATTATTAAATAAATCTGTAGTTCTGCAGTGGACAACTCTCACCGAAGTAAATAATTATGGATTTGATATACAAAAATCATTTGATGGTGTTAACTGGAATAAGATAGGATTTGTATCAGGCAATGGAAATTCTAATTCAGTAAAAAATTATTCATTTACTGACAAAGACCTTCCCCAACCCGGTAATTATTATTACAGGCTAAAACAGATAAACAATGATGGTACATTTGAATACAGTAATGCTGTTTCTATTAATGTAGGTACCATTAGTGATTATTATCTTACACAGAATTTTCCTAATCCATTTAATCCGGAAACTAAAATTAAATTCAGTGTAAAGGAAAGAAGCAAGTCATCATTAATTGTTTATGATGTTTTAGGAAATGAAGTTCAAAAACTTTTTGATGATTTTGCCGAACCCGATAAAATTTATGAAATAAATTTTAATGGTTCAGGTTTATCAAGCGGAGTTTATTATTATAGATTTATTTCAGGAAATTCATCAGAAATTAAAAAAATGATATTACTGAAATAAATGTATATCTACTTCAGCAGGACTAAACTTCCATAGATAACATTTCTCTGATTTTCCTATTGTCTGAAACCTTAATCTTTAAATGATTTTGGATGAAGTTTGGTTAATTGCTTCTATTTAATATTTTGAAATGTCAATCATTAAACTTATCTTAAAATAAGTTTTTCGTCTTATTTAAGAATATTAATAAATCGAATACTTTTCTTCTGAACCTTTTATTAATAAGCTCAAAATGAAGATATTATTTTTTCTTTTTTTTCTTTCAATTTCAGCATTTGAAATTTCTTTTTCTCAGAAGCAATCAGAGGATACTCTTTCTAACACAGCTTACCTGAAAAGACTTTCCCTCGAAGAATTAATGAATATTGACATTACAATTGTATCCAAACGTCCCCAGCAATTGTTTAATGCACCTGCTTCTGTTCATGTAGTTTCGGGTGAGGATATTAAAAGATCGGGTGCAACCCGGATTCCCGAAGCACTCCGCTTAGCACCTATTATGGAGGTTGCACAGATAGACCCTGTACAATGGGCAATTAGTACACGTGGATTTAACAGCGGACTGGCTAATAAATTGCTTGTTTTAATTGATGGGCGATCTATATACTCTCCATTATTTGCCGGAGTTTTTTGGGATATGCAGAATGTTTTTATGAATGATATTGACCGGATTGAAATTATTGGCGGACCCGGAGCAACAGTGTGGGGAGCTAATGCAGTTAATGGTGTAATAAATATTGTTTCAAAGAATGCTGGAGATACTAAAGGTTTGTTTGTTGAAGGAATCGGAGGGACTGAACTAAGAGGTTTGGGAGGCATCCGCTATGGTGGTTCAATTAATTCTGAAATTGATTACCGTGTGTATGGAAAATATGTTTTGCGCGATGGTGCTGTCAATACAACCGGTGGTGATATTGAATCTGAATGGACACTTGGACAGGGTGGTTTCCGTTTAGACTGGAAACCGGCAGAAATAAATAAATTTACCTTACAAGGTGATTTATATAAAAGTAAGTTGTCATTAAAAAATCAGGATGACCCTTTTGTTAGTGGAGGAAACATTATTGGTTTATGGACAAACTATATTTCAGAAACTTCTGATTTTACCCTGCAGCTTTATTATGACTATGTCCATAGAAATGTTATAGGTGCTTATAATGATATATTGAATACTTTCGATGTTGATTTTAAACATCATTTTTTATTAGGAACAATTAATAATATTACATGGGGAGGAGGTTATCGTCTCCACGAAGATAATTTTATGCCCGGCACAATTATTTTCGATCCTCAGAAAATTTCTTTGCAAATTTTTAACGCCTTCATTCAGGATGAAATTCAATTATTAAAAGATCGTTTATATTTAACGATCGGATCTAAATTCGAACACAATGATTATACAGGTTTTGAGTTTCAGCCTGGTGTAAGATTTCTTTGGAATATAAACGATCTGCAGACTTTCTGGGCTGCTGTTTCCCGTGCTGTAAGAACACCCTCACGCATTGACCGCAACTGGGTTATTCCTAATGTATCTTCAGGAAGTCCCGACTATAAATCTGAAGAATTATTAGCTTATGAATTAGGTTACCGAATCCATCCTTCTTCATCTATTTCTGTTTCGTTAGCA
>Ga0207873_1000973_pt1 | contig 29302 bp, 29 predicted proteins | sample BGWIniCompost_FD_187373 | JGI IMG/M metagenome (GOLD analysis project Ga0207873, IMG submission 187373) | Cellulose adapted compost microbial communities from Newby Island Compost Facility, Milpitas, CA, USA - BGW Initial Compost (SPAdes)... ...
TTCTGCTTCCCTCTTTCAGTTCATAATTCTTTCCTGATACTATAAAATTAATTTCACCTTCAATTATATGAACATCAGCATTTATAACTGCTGAGTGTTCAAACAAACCCTGGTTTTTATCAATTACAAAAAAGACAATGTTTGTATCAGGTTTACCCTTAATTAAAATTGCATCCTGCTGATATTCTATACTTTTTATCTCTTCAATTAATTTTTCATCTATTTTGTTTTCAGTTAAAATGCCTGAGTTCATAACATCACCGTATTTTAAATTCTGATAAAATTATTTTTCAATTAATTCCAGTTTTTCTTTTTTAGCTAATAGTTCTTCTTTAGTTTCAACACGGTCAGGGTTTTTAATTATGCAATCTACAGGACAAACTGCCATGCATTGCGGTTCATCATAGTAACCAACACATTCTGTACATTTATCAGGAACAATGTAAAAATAATCGTCTGAAACCGGAGGAAAAGTGCTGCTGCCAAGTTCCCATTTAACACCACCTTCATAAATTGCATTGTTCGGACATTCAGGTTCGCAGGCTCCGCAGTTTATACATTCGTCTGTTATGAGTAATGCCATTATATCTCCTATTAAAATTCACTGGTTAAATTAAAGGAAGATATGGCATCAAAACATTGACTTAAGTCAGTAAAATTATTTTTGGGAATTAAAGTGAAGAGATTTAAAAAATACCAATTGCTATTAGATATGGAATAACTATATACAATAAAGTATCACGTATAAGATAATAAGATATTATTATCAGAAAGAATTTCCATCCACGCTGCTTTAATAATTCTTTAAAGCCTTTATTCTTTACAATTAATACACTATCAATTATGTAATATTTATATAGTCTGAAAAAGATATTTCTTTTTTTTTCGCTCATAATTTTAAAAAGAAAAATATACAGTACTTTTATTTTTATACAATGACTTAAGTCAGTTATTCTGCAAGTTGTTTTAATTCTTTATAATCTTTTACGAATACAGTTCTGCCATGCATCCTTATAATGTTGCGGTCTTTAAGTTTTTTAAATGCACGTGATATTGTTTCGGGTATTGTTCCTAAGTATGCAGCCAGTGTAGGATTAGATAAAGGAATTTTGTAAAACGGTTCCGGCAATTTTGAGTTTCCTGTACGCTCAATTTCTTTTACGAGATAATCTGCAAGCCTGTTTACTACTTCTTTTAAGGATAAATCTTCTGCTTTAACTGAAATTGATTTTAACCTTTTTGCAAAGCCTGACATTACTTTAAAACTTAACTTAGGATTTTCCTCAAGAAGGTGTAAAAATTCTTTGCCGGGTATAAAAAGCAGAGTGGAATCTTCAAGCACCTGAACACTTGCCGGACAATCTCCTCCTGTAAAGAGAGGAACATCGCCAAACAGATGAGGCTTTGTAAGAAGGTGAAGTATATATTCTTTTCCTTGCGGAGAAATTTTAAATATCTTAACTAAACCTTTGATAACAATATAGATTCCTTTAAACTCATCACCTTCATGAAAAACATATTCTCCTTCTTTATACTTAACAAGACTACTTAATTTTGTTATCTCTCTAATCTCCTCAACGGTTAATTCAGAAAAGAGAGGAATATCCTGTAGAATCATTATTAAAAAATTGTTTTGATAAAGTTTTAAATATATGAATTAATTAAATGAAGTTTAATGAACATTTCCGTATGGTATTTCCAACAAAGCTTCGATTCTCTCCCATTAAAACTTTCTTCTTTTTGGTTTAAAATTATTAATTCAGAAAAATCAAAAATAAATTTAAATCATATTCGGAGTTAATTGTCTGATTTATTATATTAATAAATAATTTTATTGAGGATTCAAATGAAAGAAATTCTTTCGCTCATATATATGGTATTGATTATTGTTGTATCAATACTATTATTTAGTTGTTCTGATAACATAACAGAACAGCCTCCTGCCGTTGATAAAACATTTAATGGTTTTGAATCGTTTAAAATAGCTGAAATTTTTGCAAACAATTGTATTTCTTCTGCATGCCATGGTGGGGCGGAACCAGTGCATAATCTTTCATTTGAAACCTGGTCTAAAATGGTGAAAGGTTCTTTCGGAAGACCTCTTTCAGAATCTTCCGGGGGAGGACATAAACTATCATCTTTATTACATAATGATGGAGTGTATGGGGGTGAAGCTGTTATTCCTTTTAATGCTGAACGAAGTTTGCTATACAGATTAATTGCTGGAAATATTGAAGATTCTTCTTTTCAAATGCCTCATAAAAAAGAGAAACTAAGTGAGCATGACATTAATACAATAAGAGAATGGATAAACAATGGAGCAAAATCATATGCCAATGAAATTCCATGCTCATCAGCAGAAGATATTTTTGTTTGCAACCAGGCAGGAGATGAGATTACTGTTATCGATGCTGAAAATATGATCGTTAAAAGAACTATTGATGTTAATTTTAATCCGGTCGGGGTAGATCACCCGGATCATGTTGTAAGAAAAGACGGCTACATATATGTGAGTTTAGTTTCAGCAGGTAAAGTTCTCAAAATAGATTTAAAAACTTATCAAATAGTTGGAACTGTTGATGGCTTACAAAGTCCCGGTATGCTGGTCTTCAACAGCGATAGTAAAAAATTATTTGTTTCGAAATCTCCTTTGGCAGCAGGTTCCTTGACGGGAGTATATGAGATTAATCCTGAAACTATGACGCTTATTTCAGAAATTATATTACCAACCGCTGGTGTACCACACGGCATTGCAATAACACCCGATGATAAATTATTAATTGCTGATTTAATGAATGACAGAATCTATATCTATAACACAAAACTGAATGATTACGACAGTGATCCTATTGAGATGTCCCCGGGTCAATTAAATATTCATGCACCAATGCATGCATATACCTCTCCCGATGGAAAATATCTGTATGTCTCTTGCAGAAATTCAAATAACGTAATTGTATATGATGTAAACACACGGATGGAAACTGCCCTCATAAATGTGGGTCACCATCCTATGCAGATGGCAATAACACCTGATGGAAATTTAATTTATGTTACAATCTTCCATGAAAATAAAATTAAAGTTTTACGTAAAGAAGGAACTAACTGGAATATTGAAAACGAAATTTCGCATCCGGCTTTTAGTATGCCTTGGGGTATTGATTTAACAAAGGATGGAAAATATATCGTTGTTACAAGTTCAAATGAATTGAACACTTACAAACCAAGATATAAGCCGAAAGGGAAAGAGAGAATCTCTAATGTTGTTTTTATTGAAACAGCAACCAATGAAGTTGTAAAAGTCCTTGATGTTGAAGGTTATGCTTCGGGAATTAATGCGAGATAATGTAAACCTGTTTTTAAGCACTTTTAAAAACAATTTATACTGACTTAAGTCAATGAATTCTCCTGTATGCTTTTATAGATTTTCAATGAAACAATTTTAAAATTAAAAGGAGATATAATGTCAGCAGAAATTAAACAACTTGATGTAAGACCAATTATTCCAAGAGAAAAACATCCGACAATTTTTTCAACTTTTGATGCGCTTAAACCGGGTGAAACATTTCAGTTAGTTAATGACCACGACCCTATGCCTCTCTACTATCAGTTTACTGCTGAGAGAAACGGACAGTTTGATTGGGAATATGTTGAAAAAGGTCCGCAGGTTTGGCGGGTAAATATTTCTAAAAAATAATTTAAGTTTTTCTTTGAGTCATAGTAAAACTGCTATGACTCAGAGAATTAATATCAAATTAAAATGAAATAAAATGATTACCAAAGAAATAAAAATATCAAGACTCCTGGAAGAATATCCTGATTCTTTAAATGTACTGTTAAACATAAGTCCTCATTTCAGTAAACTGCAGAATAAATTATTACGAAAAGCATTGGCAGGAAGAGTAACGCTTGAACAGGCAGCATCAATTGCAGGAGTTGATTTAAATATTCTTTTAAATGAATTAAACAAATTGAACGGTACTTCCGGAAATTCAGTCTCTGAAACTAATATTAATAATAATTCTAAAGAAGAGACTGAAACTGTTTCGAAAGAAGTTTCTTTTGATGAAGATAAAATTGTAAGGCTTGATGTGCGTCCGATTCTTAATTCAGGTAAAGATCCATTAAAAGATATAATGCAGAAAGTAAAACAGCTAAAGGATGATGAAGTTCTCTTAATTATAAATTCATTTGAACCGATTCCTCTTTATTCTGTCCTTGGTAAGAAAGGATTTTCTCATTTTACTAAAAAGGAAGAACAGACATTTTTTGTCTACTTTTATAAAAATAAAGAAGAGGATAAATCTGAATTTTCTCAGGCTGTTATTGATGAAAATGATTTTGAAAATATAATTGAACTTGATGTAAGCCAGCTTCAGCCGCCCGAACCTATGATGAAAATTCTTGAAACATTAAACCAGGTTGATGAAAAAACATGTCTGTTGATTTATCATCATCGTGAACCTCATTTACTTTATCCGAAACTGGAAGAACGGGGCTACCAGGCTTTCTGCAATAAACTTGGTGAAGACCATTATAAAATTTTAATCACAAAAAAATAGTACATATGCAAGGTTTGGTTTCGACAGCTTACGCTCCCCCATTCAGAATTGTCCTGAAATATTTTATTACTGCAATTACGGCTTTTCTTTTGGCAAACATACTTCTCGCTTTTAATTACGATACTTTCCAGGGACATCATTTTCAGCCGAAACTTTTATCAATTACACATATTATTTCTCTCGGCTGGATAACAATGATAATTTTTGGTTCATTGTTTCAATTAATTCCTGTTGTGCTTCAGGTAAAATTATTCAGTGAAGCACTTGCCGAAATACAATTCTGGATTTTCACTTTCGGAGTAATTGCTTTAACATACAGCTTTTGGTTTTTTACTATTGATATGCCTCTTGTTCTCGGAGCTTCACTAATAAATCTTGCGGTTATAATTTTTTTGATTAATACAATTGTTACTCTTACAAAAGTAAAAGAATGGAATATCACCGCAACATTCTTATCGGCATCTCTTTTCTATCTTTTAATAACAGCTGCTGCAGGTTTGCTGCTGGCAATTAATCTGGGATACCCATACATAGAAGGAAATCATCTTGAATACATTAGCTACCATGTTATTGTTGCTGTTGGCGGCTGGGTATCAATGGTTATTATGGGTGTAACATTCAAATTAATTCCGATGTTTACTTTGTCTCACAACTTTTCAAAAACAAGCGGAAAGATTGCCTTTGTTTTAACTAATGCAGGTTTACTTGGTTTGAATTACGAACTTCATTCAAAAAACCAATTTTTCTTTCTTCTTTTTTCAATAATAACAGCATTGGGATTCTTTTTTTTCTTATACCAGGTTTATATCATTTTCAAAAAAAGAATAAGAAAAAAACTTGATGCAGCTTTAAAATTTTCTGCAACATCTTATATCTTTTTAGGAGTATCAGTTCTCTTCACTCTCTTTTTTCTTTTTGTTGATTATACGACAATCCGCAACATAACACTGGCTTACGGTTATTTTATTTTTTTCGGATTCATATCAATGTTAATAGTAGGACAAATGTATAAGATACTCCCCTTTCTTACCTGGTATCACAAATACAGCAGTAAAGCAGGAATAGAAAAAGTCCCTATGCTTAAAGAAATGTATAATGAAAAATTATCATATATAAGTTTCTTTTTTATAATTACTGCAGTTATTGGTGTTCCGGTTTCAACTTTGGCAGATAATAATTCATTAGTATTACTTTTCTTTTCAAGTATGCTTGCCGGTGTATTAATGTTTGTTTTTAATATGATAAAAATTTTATTGAAGTAATATGAAAATATCAGAAGACAAAATATTTGAAGCATTAAAAACAGTTATTGACCCGGAGATTGGAATTAATATTGTTGACTTAGGATTAATCTATAATCTTGAATATGAAGAGAACAAAGTTGTTGTAACAATGACCTTAACAACTCCCGGCTGCCCTATGCATAATTCAATTACAAAATGGGTTGAAGAAGCATTAAGAAGAATTGATGAGGGTGTAAGTGCTGAAGTAAAACTTGTCTGGTATCCTCCATGGACACCTGATTATATGAGCGATGATGCAAAGAGGCAGTTGGGAAGAATGTAAGATTATTTATATCAGGGAAATTTTATGGCAAGAAATAAAATAGAGATGATTTTAAATATTCATCAGGCAACTGTTAAACCTTTGTATGATGTGTTTGATGGAATTCCTGATTCACAATTAAACTGGAAACCTGCACCTGAATCAAGATCGATAAATGAAATTATGTGTCATTTAATTCGCGTTGATAATTATTTTCTTAAAAAACTTGCTCAACAGCCTGAAGCAGAAGATCCTAAAAATGGTTCTGCAGCAGATGTTTTGGCGGCACTAAAAAAAGTTCACTCACAAATTTCTTCTCTTGTTAATAGTTGCAGTGATGATTCCGAACTTTTTGAAAAAAGCAAGATAGAAAATGCAAAAGATACAGATACAATTTATGAACATATTGTGCATAGCTGCCAGCATAATCTTTATCACCTTGCACAAATGATTTATTTAAGAAGAGCACATGACAGAAGCTGGAAATCCCCAATAGATGATTGGGATAAAGCTACAAGAATAATTGCAGAATATCTTAAATAATTTTTAAGTTTCCCCATCATTAATTTTTCAGAGTAAATATGTTTTCCACGGTAAGATATTTTATCAAAACAAGTTTAACATTTCTTTTTATTGGTTTATTAACCGGAATATACATGTCTGTAAACAGGTATATTTTTTTTAATGGAAATCATCCTTCACTGGTATCGGCACATACTCACTTAATTCTGGTTGGTTCTGTTATGATGATGATTATGGGTGTTGCTCTCTGGTTCTTCCCTAAACCAGCTAAGGAAGATAAACGGTACAATCCATCATTAATTCTTTTTACTTACTGGCTTATTACAATTGCAACATCACTAAGATTTATCTTCCAGGTGCTCGAAAGTTTTTCTATTTCAGAACTTTATAGTTACTTAGTTACTATTACATCAATTCTGCAGGTTATAGCATTTGTACTTTTCTTTTATTCGATGTGGGGCAGAATCAGGTCTGTAGGCAGCCATTTAAGAGAAGCAAAGGGAGAAAAGTTTTAACGATTTATTCATCTCTCAAGTTCTATTTCTCTTTCAACTTTTATCTCTTCAATGAAATTAACATCATGAGATACAACCAGAAGAGCACCTTCAAAATTATTTAATGCTGAGATAACTTCCGATATAGATTCGAGATCAAGATTATTTGTAGGTTCATCAAGCATTATTAATTCCGGTGCCTGCTCTGCTGCAAGCAAACAAGCAAGCCCTGCTCTCATTTTCTCACCACCGCTTAAAATACCGGCATGTTTATAAACATCATCTTTATAAAATAAAAATCTGCCGAGCCTTATTCTCAATTCATGTTCAGGCAGATTTGGGGAATGAAGTTTAAGATTCTCTATCAATGTCAGATTATCTTTTAATACTGAAACCTGCTGATCAAGTATACCGATTTTTTTCACACCAACATATAATTTCCCTTTTGAAGGAATTAATTCATTTCTTATTAATTTCATTAATGTAGTTTTACCTGAACCATTTACACCTTTAAGAAGAACTCTTTCGGCTCCTGTAATTGTAAATGAAAGATCATTTGTCCATAAATTATTTATTCCATTCCATGAATAATTAATTCCTTCTGCTTTAACAATAATTTTACCTGCTGGAACTTTACTTCTATCAAGATCAATTTTTATCTGTCTTTCAATTCTAACTTTTAATTTTGCTGCTGCAAGTTTCTTTTTTGATTCTTCTATTCTTTTACTATGTATTTCATTTAATTTGCTTAAAGTATTTTCGCCGCTGTTCTTCTTTGCATTTAACAATATTTTAGGAATACCTGAATCGGCACCTCTCTTTGCCGCAGTTCTTGTTCTTTTAGCTTGCTTTACTAAAGCCTGTTTCTTCTCTTCAATATTTTTCTTCAATAATAACTCAGCAGATTTCACTTCATTTTGTGCTGCTTCATTTTCAATTTTTCTTTGTTCAATGTAAAAATCATAATTGCCTGTGTATAATTTTATTCCTGAATCGGAGAGTTCTGCGATGCGGTCCATTAGTCTTAATAATTTTTTATCATGACTAATTACAAGCATTCCTTTTTTCCAATCGTTAACAAAATTGTAAATTATTTCTCTTGCATTAAAATCAAGATGATTAGTAGGTTCATCCAAAATTATAAATGAAGGCTCCTGAACAAGCAAGGATGCAAGTAAGCATCTTATCTTTTCACCGCCGCTAAGTGATTTAATTTTTCTTTCAACTGAAAGATATTCAATTCCTGTCTTCTGCATGGCAAATAACAACCTGTTTTCAAGATCCCAATCATTATCAAGAATAATAAAATCGTTAGTGGTTCCTTTGCCTGCAGTTATCTTTTTAAAAGCATTATATTTTTCTTTTAAAGAGAATAATTCAATAATGCTTAAGTTTTCCAGATGTTTAAGTTCCTGCGGAAGATATGCAATTTTACCTGGAACAAATACACTCCCTTTCGTTGGCTGAAGATAACCTGTAATTATTTTTGCTATAGTGGATTTACCGGAACCATTTTTTCCTGTAAGTCCTGTTCGCTGATTGTCTATCGAAAGGGATATATCTTTGAAAAGCGGGATACCGTTTGGATGTGTGAAAGATATTTTGTTTAGAACTATTGAAGACATATAAATTCCTTTTTTAAATGAGTAAATCTTAAAAGCTTTTTCAATAAGCTATCATCAGACGATTAAGGAATTTATAGTTTCAATGGTTCTCCTTTTCTTTTTATGCAAAAATAAGAAAACTGCCGGCAATATGAAATGATCTATCGAATGCCCATCTCTTCATAATTTATTCTTAATATATTTGGTATGTATTAATGAAAAGATATTATTTCGATATGCAGGTTTTCCAAAAAAGGCTTGATGAACTTAATGAGTTACTTAATAAAAGTGATACAAAATTTGATTCATCTGAATTATTAAGATTAGCGGAAGAATATCTTAATAAAAGTCTTCCTAAAGAACTTCTTCATAAATATTTAAATCTTACCAAATCTTCTTTCTTTTTGTCTCAGTTAAAAAACCGTGATGAACAATACCGCTGGGCAGAAACTGCATTTAAAGCAATTCGAGCTTCAGATTATTCATTATATGACTTAATGAAATACCAGGTTGAAAATTTCCCAGATAAAATTTTGTTTTCAACTTTTACAGGAAATTTAAGAAACGATTACAGTTATAAATTTGTTTATGATAGAATATCTAAACTTGCTGCGGCATTATTTAAATATAATGATAAACCTGTTGCAGCAATTTATTCCGATAATTGTATTGAAGGTGCACTGACTGATCTTGCATGCCTCACTTTTGATATTTTTGTTTCGCCTTTAAATAGTCACTTCAATGTTGACAATCTTCAGCATATTTATAACTCATTAAAATTTAATATTGTTTTAACAGATTCACCTAAAAGAGTTGAGTTTTTAAAATCATTAAGAGAAAAAACCGGCGGAGACTTTTTAATTCTTTTTACCGGTTATTCTCTCTACAATTCCAAAGATAAAATCCTGGATTTTGAAGAGTTCATTTCAAGTATATCATCAACTGATGTAAATAAAATTCTTTCTTCACGCAAAAGATTTTCTCCCGATGATATTTCCACGGTTATGTTTACATCAGGAAGCACAGGTGTACCCAAAGGTGTAGCATTTACAAATTACAATATCATCGCAAAAAGATTTGCAAGAGGAGCAGCACTTCCTCAAGTTGGAAGAGATGAAGTTCTTTTATGCTACCTTCCTCTTTATCACACTTTCGGAAGATATTTTGAAATGCTCGGTACAATCTATTGGGGAGGCAATTATGTTTTTGCAGGAAAGAATGATGTTGATTCTCTCCTCCGAATGATGAAAAAAGTTAAACCAACAGGTTTTATCAGTATTCCTTTGAGATGGAAAGAAATTTATGACCGCATTGCAGAAAAACTTGAAGGACCTTCCGATAAAAATTATCGCAAGAAAGTTTTCAGAAATATTGTTGGAGAAAATTTAAGATGGGGAATTTCTGCTGCAGGTTACCTTGAACCAAAAGTATTTAATTTCTTTAACTCTTACTCAGTTGAACTATGCAGCGGTTTTGGAATGACTGAAGCAACAGGCGGTATCAGCATGACCATACCGGGAAAATATGTTAAAGATTCTGTAGGAATTCCTTTGCCGGGAATTAAGATTCGTTTTTCTGAAAATGGTGAACTTGAATTTTCAGGACATTATGCAGCAAAATATTTAGATGGTCAGGAGAATGAATGGATAAAAACAGGCGACCTTTTTATCCAGGATAAAAATGGAAATCTTTTTATAGTCGACAGGCTGAAAGATATTTATAAAAACATGAAGGGACAGACAATTGCACCGGCATTTATCGAAAAAAAATTTGAAAATATTCCCGGATTAAAAAGAGCCTTCCTTGTCGGCGATGGTAAACCTTACAATACACTTCTCATTACTCCTGAATATAATGAACCATTCATTAAACAGGCAAATTCTCAACATAAACTAAACAGTTATTTCGGAACTCTTGTATCATCAATTAATAAAACATTAAAACCTTTTGAGAGAATAATTAAGTTCGCAATTCTGAACAGAGATTTTGATGAAAGCAAAGGTGAGCTTACTTCTAAAGGAACATTTAAAAGAAAAATTATCGGGTCCAATTTCAAAAAAATAATTGATGAATTATATGCTAAGCCGGATATAAGACTTAAGTGCGGAGGTGTGAATATTAATCTTCCTGTCTGGGCTTTAAAAGATTTGGGAATTACCGAATATGACCTGAACTGTACTCCATCAGGATTAATAAATCTTGAAAATGGTTCTGAACTAACAATTAAAAAAACAGAACATCCAAACAGAATTTTAATAGGAAATTTTGAATACATAACTTCAAACGAAGAAATTGATTTGGGTATTATCATTCTTCAGCCTGTACTTTGGCTTGGCAATAAAGAGTTAATAGAATTTTTCATTTGTAAAGAAGAATGGGATGCTGATTATAAAAATATCTCTTCACAAATTTATATAAGCAAATGGAATAGGAAAGGTGATAATTATAAATCTTTAAGACATACAGAAAAATTTGATTCGAAAACCAGGGAACTTAATAACATCATTCTGAAAATTCTTTACGGAAGCAAAGAAGAAATCTTATCATCACTAAATGAAATTGAAATATTACTAGCACAAAGTGAATACAGAATTAATAATCTTCTAAGCCGAAGAGTTGAAGCACTTGCAACTCATCCTGAATTTAGTGTTAGAAGCAAAGCTTATAAAATTCTTCTTTTCAATAAACCTGACCTGGATTATAACAAATACTTCCCTTCATTTATTAATTCAGGATTATCTTTTATTAATAAAAAAGTAATTGATGAGATTCTGAAGGATAATGTAAGAGGTTTTAATTTAGATGCATTCAGAAAAAGACTTGAAGCTTACAGGAAAGGATTAAAATGGCCTGCCGATTTGAATACAAGGAATCAGTTTAAAAGAATACTTGAACTGCTTGTTAATTTTTTATATAAAAATCCTTCATCTTATAATACAATAAGAATAGAACTTGTTTCATGGATTCTTCATAAAGATGACCCGCATCTTTCCAAGTTTGCACAAAGTTTATTTAACAAAGTTTCTTATTGGTTTGAAAAACAATTCAAACAATCTTCATATGAAAAATCTTTATCTAACTGGAAGGATAAAATTCTTTACCAGGATAATATTCCTTATGCCGAAAGGATGAAAATAAACAGAATTTTATCCCGTACAACATTTCTTAAAGAAGCTTTCATGCTTATTTATGATATACCCGACTTTGATTTGAAAGAGGTTGAGCAAAACGGAATTTATATTTCTCCTATAACCTCATCTGCAGATAATCATCTTTACAGATTAAGCATCAATACAAAAAAGTTTAAGCATTATGACCTTGTTATCCTGCTCAAGCCTGATATAACAAAGCAGGAAGTAATGAATACAATTTACCTGATGATTAAAATTTCACGCAAAGCTGATGGAACAAAAGTTCTCCCGGTTCTTGGTAATTTCCGAATTAAAGCAGGAATTATCTCTTTTGAATTTATAAACGACCTTACTGTATGGGAAAGAATAAGAATGATTAATTCATCATATTCAAAAGAGAAAATGGATGAATATGAGTTTGAACTGAAATTATTATTTACAAGAGGTATGACTGCATTTTTTAATATTCTTAAAAACAGTGATTATAAAATAATTCCCGGAAATATTTCACCAGCTAATGCAGTTGTGCCCGAACCTCATTTCAGCGAAGGCTCTCTGGTTCTTTCAATAACAGGATGGAAAGAATTTAAAAGCTATAAAGATTTCTTTTCAAGATTGCTTAATAATTTTTATCAGCAGACCGTCAGTCATTACCCTCTTTCAAAAAACTATCTTAAAACAGAATGGCTTTTTGATGCATGCATTGAAGCGACAGGAACTGAGGAAGGTTTAAATATTCTTTCTACTCTTAAAAAAGAATATGAAAAGAATTACAATCCTGAGAATGAAATTATATACCAAAAATTATCAGATTATATAGAGGAAAGGAAAGAGAAACCTTATATAAATACATACATAATCAGCGCGATAAAAAATTATAATGACTGGATTAGAGAAAACCCTTCTGCACTTAAAGAAGCCAGGGAAAATTTTGTAAACAATTTATTTTCACTTTACAGGCTAGACAGATATTCTGAATCAGACAGATATATATTTTATATGAATACATATTATTCATCATCACCTGAAAATGTTAAAAATCTTTTTTCAAAATTAATTAAATCTATCTTAAGGTCTCCTGATGAATCTGTTTTAAACAGGATAGAATTAGTCGAACTCCTTGAGGTTTTAAAAGATGAAACAGATAAACGTGTACTAAATAAATTAATTTTTCCTTTTGCATCGAAACAATTTGCACTTGCTCCGGAGAGAACTTCAGATGAAAATAAAATAATTATAAAAACACAGGTTAAAGATAATTTTGGTATAGAATATATAATCCGCAATCCTCTATCCGCATTTGAAACAGCAAGCCTTTATAAATTATTTATACTTGATAGTTATCCTTTACAGATTGATGCTTCATTGCAATTTCTTTTATTATCGGATATTGAAGAAGAAGGAAGAATAATAGGTGGCGCTTGCTACAAAATTCAGGATGCAGATACTGCGCATCTTGAAGGAATAGTTATTTCAAAACCTTACAGAAAAAGAGGTCTTGCTGCCTTGGTTCTTAATGATCTTTCCGAAAGATTGAAATCAAATGGAATAAAGATATTAACAACACATTATTATCTAAAATCATTTTACGAAAAGATTGGTTTTGAGACTGATGCAAGATGGGGCGGTCTGGTTAAACAACTTTAGTAAAAAATTTATATATAAAAATTTCCCGGAGGCTAAAACAAACAAGAGGTAAGGTGTGAGTATAAAGAGTAATAGGGCAGCCTCCGGGAGCTGGAGGAACTTATGTTAATAAGTTCAATAGTTATTCTGCTGTTAAAGGTTCTCTCTTTTTTAATTGAAGCCTTGCCTTCAGGTAACCATAGATAATTAATGTCTGGGCAATAGTAATATCTTCTTTTGTAATTTTATCTCCTTTCAGAGAGGTCATATATTCAAGTGCATCAGCTTTTAACTGCTCAACAATATTGCTTGAAATAATTTTCATTTTGTTCCTCAATATTTAACAAATATTTATCCCCATTCGGCATTTATAACTGCACGGTTTTCTTTTACTAAAGGGGATTCTTTTAATTCATTAATAATATTAAGTCCCCGCTCGTAACCAAAGGTAATAAGGTTTTCTGCTGTCATTATATCTTCTGATGTTGCTTTATTGCCTTTAACAGCGTAGATATAATCTCTTGCTTCTTTCTGTATTTCCTTCAGAATATTTTTTGAAATTCTTGCCATGATATTCTCACTAAAGTTTAAGCTGATGAAACCTTTTTTAATTTAAAAGAATTTCCTCTTCCGCCTGTTCCTTCTCCTCATATACTTTATCAGAAGAAGTAATCTTAACAGAATATGAGTACGGAATTCTTTTATTAACAAACTCTACAGAGCAGCTCTCAATGTCACCATTGTTTAAGAAATCATTTTGAATTTTTTCAAGAAGATTCAATTTGAAATTATTACTGCCCTTTAATTTTACCAGGTCGGTTAAGGAATCTTTTAAAGAATAACTTTCTGCCGTAAGATGTTTTTCTACTGTGTTAATTATATCTTCAATAAAAAATGTTTCGAAACCTGCTATCTCAACTATAATTTCTGCAGGTATATCGAAAAGTAAATTCTGTATTCCGGGTATCAGGTAATGTTTAGCTACAAACGGCACCCCTAAACGGTATTTCCTTTTATATTTTACGAGTGAAATTTTACTAACTGAATATTCACAAGGATATTTTATAAGGTGTTTTTGGTTTGTTTCTGAAGAATACCTCTCGAGATAAAACGGGAAGTTAAACTTAATATCAATTGTTTTTGCATTAAGAGAATCAATATAATTAATAAGTTTTGTACTTAGCTGCATTGGACCTGTGTATTCGTCTCTTCTGTTTATTATCTCAAGAATATTCTTCTCAAACTCGTTCTCAAATTCTTTATCTATTTCTGCATTAATAGATATCTCTGCATTTGTTTCTCTCCCTTCCAGTTTTGATTTTAATCCAATCTTTATAGGAAAGCAGAGCTTGTTAACTGACACCTTGATAAAATATCTTTTTCCTTCACTCATAACTTTTGTACTCCCTGAAATATGATTTTATTTTTTTTATGATTGAATAAAAGCAGAAGCTTCATTACTAAACTGCTACTTTAGATGCTGCTTCAGGCTGATAAATAATTTTCTCCACTTTTAATTTTCTTTTTCCGGCAGGGACTTCCCATTCAACAATATCGCCTTCTTTATAACCAATAAGAGCTGTACCTATAGGAGCAAGGATAGAAATTTTCTTCTCTTCAAAATTTGCTTCTTCGGGATAAACTATTGTGTAAATGTAAGTATCCCCCTTAATAAGATCTTTAATCTTAACAGTTGTATTCATTGTAATTACATTAGGTGGTATTTCATCTGTATTAAGAACAGTTGCACGCTTTAATTCTTCAATAAGAGCTTTAATCGTCTTCTGATCTTTTTCACGAAATCCGATTGTTCCCTGGTATAATTTCAGTAATCTGTCTCTGTCCTTTTGCGTTACATAAATTTTTCTTTTCATATCGCTTCTATGGTTATTTAAAATTTTAAAAGAATACTATTATCAGCTCACTTCATAAGATGCAAAAAGAAAGCCAATTACTTTCTTTTGTTTATTGTTTTGTTGAACTTTAAATGCAATTTAAAATTAATTTGGTTGCAGGTTTGCAATGGGCAGTATAATCAGGGTTTCTTTTTTGCAACTTTTTTGGGAAGGAATTGTCTTAATGGTTAAGACTAAACTTCGTATCTTTTATTTATATTTTAAAAGTTTTTATTTGTATTGATATGCAGGTACCTGGAATAAAGGAAGAAGAAATAAATAAAAAATTATTAGCACCGGACGGCATTATTGCAATTAACAGGGATAAAAAAATAATTGTCTTTAATGAAGCAGCCGCCAGGTTAACAGGATTTACACAAGATGAGGTAATTTCCAGAGAAAGTGATCTTCTATTTAATAATTCTTTTGCCGATAACTTATTGTTACTGCAGAGTTTATCTACCGGGGAAATCTTTTCAAATATATCTCTTAAACTAAACCGGAAGGATAAAGAAGAATTAAATGTAACTGCATCTGTCACTCCGCTTATGCAGCCTTCCCAGGGTATTATAGGAATAATTATAGTATTCCGTGATACACAGGAAACACTTGCTCTTTATAAAGCACTCGATGAAAAAAATAATGAAATACTCGAAGAAAAAAATAAACTTGAAACTATTTTTAACAGCCTGCTTGAAGGTACTTTTACTGTTAATCTTGACTGGGAAATAACATCATTTAACCGCGCTGCAGAAAGAATAACAGGTTTTTCTGTTTCAGAAGCATTAGGCAAAAAATATTGGGAAGTTTTCCCTTCCGAAGATGGAAAAGAAGATCTTCAACTAAGGGCATTTATTGCCGATCATCAACAAACTTTGCTGCGCGAAACAACAATTATCCGCAAAGATGGAAGCCGTGTACTTGTAAGAATTAATTCCGCCCCGTTAAGAGATACTTCGGGTAATAAATTCGGGCGTGTAGTTACTTTTGAAGATATAAGTGTAATGAAAAATCTTTCCGATCATATCGAAGAAAATTTTCATTTCAAAAATATTATCGGAAGAAGCAAACCTATGCTAAAAGTTTTCGATATGATGGAAAATGTTATTAATACTGACAGCACAGTTCTGATAACCGGTGAAAGCGGTACGGGAAAAGAAGTTGTTGCAAGAGCAATTCATTTAAATAGTGATAGAAAATCTGAACCCTTTGTTGCAGTAAACTGTACAGCATTTGCAGAAACCCTGCTTGAAAGTGAACTATTCGGACATGAAAAAGGAGCATTTACAGGCGCAATAAGAACCAAGCCGGGAAGATTTGAATTAGCAGGAAACGGAACTCTGTTTTTAGATGAAATAGGAGACCTTCCATTATCTGTACAGGTAAAATTATTGCGTGTACTTGAAGAACGTGTTTTTGAAAGAGTGGGAGGGACAAAAACAATTCCTCTTAATGCAAGAATTATCTCTGCAACTCACAAAAATCTTGAAAAAGAGGTTGCCGAAGGGAGATTCAGGGAAGATTTATTTTACAGAATTAATGTAATTAACATACATCTCCCCTCTTTATATGAGCGTAAAGATGATATACCCGGGCTTGTAACTCATTTCATGGAAAAGTTTAACAGGAAATTCAAAAAAGAAATTCATTACATATCTCCCAATGCTTTAAAGATTATCTCACATTATAAATGGCCAGGAAATATTAGAGAATTAGAGAATGTGATTGAACATGCTTTTGTTGTTTGCAATTCAGATGCACTCAGGACAGAGCATCTTCCTCAAAAACTTCAGGAGCTGAAAAAAGAATTAGCATTGCAAAATGAAAAACCCCTTGAAGCAACACCTCTCGAAAATGCAGAGCGTCAGCTTATTGAATCCACTTTAAGGAAGCATAAAGGAAACCGCACAAAAACTGCTCTGGAACTTGGTATAAACAAAACAACCTTATGGCGGAAGATGAAAAAGTACAAATTGTAACTCCTCTCAATTATGTTGGTCTGATAATTGCATCAATCAAATTGATGTAATTAATTGAGGAGTATATTAATGAAAATTGCAATCAGTGTTTATACAAATGACAACAGTACAAAAGTATCGCCGGTGTTCGGAAAATCAGATTATTTTCTGATTTATGATGCAGATAATGAAAAATTAATTGAAAAGATAAAAAATCATTTTTCATCATCAATCGGGGCAGAAGTTTTTGCAGCGCAATTACTAATAAAAAGAGATGTTAAAGTAATTGTATGCGGAAGCTGTGAAGATGATGCCAAGAAACTTTTTTCCGAAGCGGGAATAGGAATTATAGAAAATATTAAAGTGAATCCTGCAATATTCCTGAATGAGTTTTATAAACAATACAGAAATGATAAAAAAGTAGTTTTCAATTAAGTAAATCAAAAAATCTATAAATTTATAGCGAAGAAAGAACCTTACCTAAATCCGATGAATACCTGAAAATATTTTCACTCTTCTTTTTATCATCAGCAGTTAGATTATTCTTAAAGAAACCAAGCACACACAAAACATCATCATCATTTAAAATGGGAATACCAATTGCAGCATTAAATCCACTCTGCAATGCAACTTCAGCTCTTAAGAAACTAATATCGGCTGACATATTTTCGACCAGCAATGGTTTTTTCTGTTCCCAGGTTTTTCCAATTAAACCCACACCTTTAGCAAACTTATGAACGGAGCTGAATTTGGAGAACTTTTCAAAATAATTTTCATCTTTACTCCAGAAGTCATTCCACACCATAAATTTTTTATCATAGGAATTACTCCAGACTTCACCATAATTCCAGTCATTCATAACACACAAATTTTTAATAAGAAAATGTGCACCGGCATTAAAATTCCCCCACCTCTTTAATTCTGAAATAAGTTGAGATAAATCTATGTCATTCATGGTTATGCAAGTAATTAAAATTCAAATAACAAAATATAAATAACTAATTCTTAAAGCTATTACATAAATTACTACTTCAATGATTTTTGCTTTAAAAATAAAAAGCCTGTAACAAACTATTACAGGCTTTACTTTTGCGGGGCCGACGAGACTCGAACTCGCGACCTCCTGCGTGACAGGCAGGCGTTCTAACCAACTGAACTACGACCCCTCTGTTCAAAATTAAAAGAACTTTTATTCTAGACTCGAACTCGCGACCTTCCCGACTCTGTCGGGACAGGCGTTCTAATCAACTGAACTACAACCCCTTTTTCAATTAAAATTATTAATTGAAAAATTCAAAAATCAGATTTCAAATATATATAACAGCGTTATAAAATCAAATTTTTCCTTTACACTCCAAATGAAATTCCAATGGATTTTGCTGCAAATACTGCCTGGTTATCAGGCTGTACTAACTTTTGTCTACCTATGGCATCTTCAATCTTAACGCTTTTTATTTCACTTCCTTTTAATGCAACCATGCGACCAAATTTACGCTGCGAAACCAGATCAATTGCAAAAGCTCCGAATTTAGTCGAAAGAATCCTATCATATGGTGTGGGGCTTCCTCCTCTTTGAAGATGTCCTAATACTGTTACCCTTGTTTCTCTGCCTGTATTCTTTTCAATATTCTTTGCAACAACATCACCTATTCCGCCCAACTTAATCGGGTCAGTTCTTTTAATATCTTTTTCCTTAATTACCATCTCTTCTCCCTGTGCTTTTGCACCTTCGGCAACACAAACAAGACTGAACTTCTTTCCCATTAATTTTCGTTTTTCTATTTTGGCATATACTTTATCCCAGGAGAAAGGAAATTCGGGAATTAAAATTATATCGGCTCCTCCTGCAATACCGCCGTTCAATGCAATCCATCCTGCATATCTGCCCATAACTTCACATACAATAACACGATGATGTGATGATGCGGTTGTATGCAGTCTGTCTAAAGCTTCTGAAACCACATATACTGCAGAATCATGCCCAAATGTAACATCAGTAGCATCAAGGTCATTATCTATAGTTTTGGGTACACCAATTATATTTAAGCCCAAATCGGATAATTTTTTGCAAATATGCATTGTACCATCACCACCTATTGCAATAAGTGCGTCGAGGTTCCACATCTCATAATGTTTAATTGCCGCTTCCGATTTATCCATTATTTCAATTTTATTACCTGTCTCTACAGGCCAGTGAAAAGGATCCCCCTTATTTGAAGAACCAAGTATAGTTCCACCCTGCGCAAGTATACCGGAGACGTCGGGATTTGTAAGTTCTTTTGCTCTTCCTTCAACGAGACCTTCAAATCCATCAAGTATCCCTATGACCGACATTCCGTAATCCTGTGCCGGTTTTGTAACACCACGTATAACAGCATTTAATCCAGGGCAATCACCACCGCCTGTCAGTATTCCGATTCTTCTTATTTTCGATTTTGCCATCCTGTTCTTTACTCCTTATTCCATAATAATTTTTTTGTCGTTTTAAAATGAAGCTTTGCAACCTTAATTAAAAACTCTTCTCCATAATTCTTTATAATTTTTTTTGCAGCATCTTCAGTAAGTGCAGATGCACCTTTGGGCAAAAGTATTTTCAATTCTTTTTCCTGGTTTGTAAACCAGTCAATAAATTTTTCTCTCGCAAGAATAGATGCTGCAGCAACCCCGGTAAATCTTTCTCCTTTATGAGTTTGAATTAAATTAATTTTTTTTCCTTCTTCCATAAGGCTGCTTATAATATAATTTTCATTCCCAAATTTATCACTAATTGCATCGTTTGTTTTAACCTTACTTAAAAGATTTTCCAGTACTCTTGCATGACCCCATGCTAATAATTTATTAACATTACCAATCTTCTCATAAAGCTGATTATACTTTTCAGGATTAATAACTACAATATTAAAGTTATCAGGTGTAAGAATTCTTTTTAATTCTGCAGCAACTTTTTTGATGCTAAAATCATTTAACTGTTTACTGTCTTTTACACCTGTTTTTAATAATTCCGTTTTTATTTTTTTATCAACATAAGCCCCTGCAATAACAAGGGGACCAAAATAATCTCCTTTACCGGATTCATCTATTCCTAAATAAGATTCAGGTTCTGTTATTTCATCATCAGGAAAAAGATTTTCACCAAATAAAATGTCATTAACTTTTTTATACAGGATGCTCTCTTTATTTCCCTGCAGAATAGTTTTAACACCTTTCTTACCAAAGAAAACAATAAGCTTTAATGATTCATTGTTATGAACAACATTTGTTTCGTAGTTGTATTGTCTTTTTTCCGGTTTAGTGGTTTTTATTCCTTCGCTTTCTAATATGCCCGCATATTTCTCTATAAGTTTTTTTGCCGAATCTTCAATCACATTTTTCTCTTTTTTATGAAAATATAAATCCAAAAATTACTAAAAAAGAAACTTATACCTAAATAAACTATACATAATTGATGAATAAAAACTACAGTTAATAAAATAAAGTTAATTTTTACATCACTTTAATGCTTATATATCTAAAACTTGTAGCACGCTTATTGTGACTGTAACTATGTCATATTTAACAATATTGACATTCCCGCTAAGGGATATTAGTTTAATAGTAACAATAAAAAGGTGATGTAATGCCTTTAATTAAAAAATTCACATCAATAATTATTGTTGTTTCTTTTTTCTTGGTAGTATTAAATTCTATTAATTACTCACAGGATAATTCCAAAGCTTCTGAAGAGCTTGTAATTAAACTTCAGCAGAAAGTTTTATTAAATAAAAATCAGACAGACCAGGTAAGAAAATTTTTGAATACATTTTTAAGTAATCCTTCTGAAGAAAACAGAGCATCTCTTGAAAGTAATATTGAATCTGTTCTTGAAGAGAAGCAGAAAATGAAATACAATATTATAAAAAACGACTGGTTTGAAAGTGTAACAAAACTGGCTAATCAAAATAAGGAATGAAAATAATGAAGACACCGAATGAGATGAATACGTTAAGCGAAACGATGAAGAAACTGAAAGATGAAGGTATAACCGAAGAGTTTGAAATTAGAGATGGAAACTTTGTAAACCAGAATGGTGAAAAATTCAAACCGGAAGATTTAACTATCATAAAAGTTCATAGGTTTGAAGGAATTTCTGACCCGGATGATATGTCGGTTCTTTATGTTTTGAAATCCCCAGCAGGCAAACAAGGGGTATATGTTGATGCCTTTGGATTTTATGCAGACCATGATACAGCCGAAGCTTTAAAGAAATTAAACATTGTTAAAGATCATTAACTCTCTTCTGTTTTAGCAAATCTCTCTTTTAATTTTACAGGTTTTTCTGCTCCCTTTCTTATTTTCATATTAATCATTTCAACAAATACTGAAAATGCCATTGCAAAATAAATATATCCTTTAGGTATATGCTGATCGAAACCTTCGGTTACGAGTGAGAGTCCTATTAAAATTAAAAAACTTAATGCAAGTATTTTTACAGTCGGGTGTTGATGTACAAAATTGCTGATTGGAGTTGCAAAGATCATCATAAAAATTACTGCAACAACAACTGCAGAAATCATTACACCTATTTTGTCTACCATACCTACAGCAGTTATAACAGAATCGAGAGAGAACACAATATCGAGAAGTAAAATCTGAATAATAACATTTACAAAAGAAGGATAAACCTTAGACGATTTACTCCCCTCTTCCCCTTCAAGTTTATCATGAATTTCAAAAGTACTTTTGCCAATTAAAAATAATCCGCCAACTATAAGAATTAAATCTCTTCCAGAGATTTCCTGTGAGAATATTTCAAACAAAGGAGATGTTAACCTCATTATCCGGGTTAAAGAAAGAAGGAGAAGAATTCTCATTATCATTGCAAGAGCTAAACCAACAAATCTGGCTTTAGGTTGAGTTTCAACGGGAAGTTTGCCTGAAACAATCGAGATAAAAATTATATTATCAATACCAAGAACTATTTCGAGCACTGTTAAAGTTAAAAAAGCTACAAGGTATTGTGGATCAGTTATCCATTCCACTTTAAAACTCCTTTAAGAAATGATTTAGGTTTAAGATTAATCAATAGGTGAAATCATAACAGAATCAATAATTATTTATCATCTCCCCATTCAAGTACTTCAAGTTTTACTTCTGTTATTCCTTTTGTAATCATATTTAATTCTTTTGCTGCCTGAAAAGATATATCAATTAATCTTTTATTATACACAGGCATGCGGTCATTTATTCTTAATATCACAGATTTACCATTGGAAAGATTTGTAACACGAACTTTTGTATTGAAAGGATATGTTTTGTGTGCAGCAGTTAAAGCATACATATTATAAGTTTCACCATTAGCTGTTTTTCTTCCATGAAATTCATCAGAATAATATGAAGCAATACCTTCAGTAATTTCAATAACATTTTTATTTACTTCAGAATCATTTTTACTAAAGCGCTCAGTCCCGGCACATCCAAAGAATGATAAAACAAAAACTACACTTAGGAATAATGGAATATTGGAATGGTGGAAAATTTTCATTTTAATTTGAATACTCTTTTAAGTGGTGATAAGAGATGCACATTTAATAACTGCCGTTTCTGTTCTTAATCTGTTTTCCGCCAGTTTATATCTTTCATTAAAAAGATTCATCTCTTCTGAAGTTAAACCTCCTTCCGGTCCAAAAATAAAAAAATGTTTTTCTGCTTTATCTCTTTTGAAAGAAAAAAATTTTTTTTCTTTCTGCTCAAAAAGAATTTTACGTCCTTTCATTTCAGAAATTTCACTTAATGATTCGGCAATTTTAATTTCAGGCAAGTAGCTTCTTAAAGATTGCTTCATTGCGGAGAGAACTATCTTTTCTAATCTATCTAACTTAATTGATTTTGGAATTGTTCTATCGGAATTAAAAATAATAAACCTGGTTATTCCCATCTCAGTGCACTTCTCAAGTGCAAATTCAAGTCTGTCACTGCTTTTAAGATTTGGAATGCAAAAGCAGACATTTGAAAATTCATTTTCATACTTTAAAACATCTTTAACTTGAGCTTTAATTAAATCCTTTTTAATCTCTTTAATTATTGATAAAAAAATTTCTCCTTTACCGTTAGTAATATATATTTCATCACCGGGAGAATGACGCATGACTTTAACAATATGCTTGTATTCCTCACCGGTTAAAAAAATTTCAGAATCAATTTGACCTGAAAAATATAACTCTATGTTAGAAAGATACTGCAAGGTCTAAAATATATTCAATGTTTTGGAGTTCATCGAGTGCCACTTCAAATCTTACCACATTATATGGAAGAATAAGAAGAGAAAGCCCAGCACCATAACCGGTATCAAAATTTTTTATTGTAATTGGTTTACCTTTTAGTTGTGTGGTTCCTGTATCACCAAAAATTTGTAAATACAAAGCTACCCTGTATGAAAGAAGTTCTCGCGGCAGAAGAGGAACAAAATCGAGAGTTATATTCATATCTTTTATTATCGGGTGAAGAATTTCAACTGAACCTATGTAGTAATGATGTCCCTCTCTTTCAGTATTGTAATGTCCTCTTATAGATTCTTCAAAACCTAAGAAAGAATAATCATAAAAAGGAATAAACTTTCCGGTAGTTTGCCTTGTTACAAGTCTCCACTTTGTTACAAAATCACCAATGAGATTTCTATATTCTCTGAAATCAATAGTAAAAATCTGGTAATTAACATCATTTATACCGAGGCCTTTTAACTGCACATCAAAAGAGAAGAATACACCTTCACTCGGAAATTGAATAAGGTCGCGTGAATCATAAATATATTTAAGACCTATCTTCAGCAGCCTGTCAATTCTTTCATCAGATGCATTTGAACCCGGAAAATAATGTGGAGATTCAACATAATGAAAACCTGCATCTAATCCTGCCCAATGAAACAAACCAAACCTGTTGCCAATACCTATTTCATTTGTTATGTAAGTGTACTCAAAATTTTTTCCGTTAATTATTTCAGCAGTTCTGCTTTTATTGGTGAGGGTTCTGTAAGAAAAGTAAGCATCAAAATAAATATTACTCTTATGTATAATTGAAGGTTTGTAATATGAAAGTGAATATGAGGGGTCATAGCCTAATGAAGCACTCCCCCACAAAGTTTCATTTCTCCCTCTGAAATTTTTTATAAGAAGTGATACTCCGTATGATAGTTTCTTCCAATCTCTGTCTTTAATAAAAAAGATAGGAAGAGGATAAATATACCAGCTTTCCTCTACTTCAATATTAAGTATAGTGCTGTCGCGGTCGGGGAAACGGAAATTAACTTTATTAAAAATACCAAGACTGTAAACTCTTTCTCTATTATACTGAAGTAAATGCTGACTAACTGTATCACCAGGTTCAAAGGTAAGTTCTCTGAGAATAATAAAATCTTCTGTTATATCATTCCCGTAAATTTTTATTGAATCAATAACATAATGAGGTCCTTCATTAGAATTAAGATGGAAAAGCTGGCAGTAAGAAACAGAAATGTAAAACAGCCACAAAAATATTAAGAAGGATAATCTCATTTAGTAAATTGTTTTCCTTAAAGATAAACAAAGAATTGAATTAAGATAAAGGCAGTCATACAGCAACCAGGTACAAGAAATATAATTCTTATACCTGGCATTATTTAATTTACTTGTTGAACTACTTTTTCAGGTGATTTTTCTTCCATATAATCAGAAATCTGGTTGCAGGAGCAGATAAGATTACGGTCACCTAAAGCACTGTTAATTCTGCCGGTACTCGGCCAGAATTTATTTGCCTTTGTCCATTCCAGCGGATAAGCAGCTTTTTCTCTGGAATATTTATGATTCCAATTATCACTTATTACTTCGGAAAGAATATGGGGAGAATTTTTTAAAAGATTATCTTTGATATCTGCTGTTCCGTTTTCAATCTCTCTTATTTCTTCTCTTATAGAGAGCAATGCTTCGCAGAACCTGTCTAATTCCGCCTTAGATTCACTTTCAGTGGGTTCAACCATAAGAGTACCGGCGACAGGGAAAGAGACTGTTGGTGCATGGAAACCATAATCCATTAATCTTTTGGCAATATCTTCAACTTCAATTCCTGCAGAAGTCTTAAATTGCCTCATATCAAAAATTAATTCATGAGCAACTCTGCCATTCTTACCTGCATACAAAACTTTAAAAACAGATTCAAGTTTTGCCTTAATATAATTAGCACTAAGAATTGCAGTTTTAGTTGCGTGTGTTAAACCTGCGGCACCCATCATTTTAATGTAAGCATAAGAAATAATAGTTATGCTTGCACTTCCCCAAGGTGCTGATGATACTGCAGAAATCCCCTCCGAATGATTAAGATTAACTACAGAATGATTAGGCAGATAAGGAACGAGATGCTCTGCAACTGCAATTGGTCCCATTCCCGGTCCGCCTCCTCCATGAGGAATGCAGAAAGTTTTATGAAGATTAAGGTGGCAGACATCTGCACCAATTTTAGCAGGACTTGTTAATCCCACCTGTGCATTCATGTTTGCACCATCCATATAAACAAGTCCGCCATTTTTATGAATAATATCACACATCTCAAGAATATCTTCTTCAAACACACCATGGGTTGAAGGATAGGTAATCATAAATGCGGCAAGTGCATCTTTATATACTTCAACTTTTTTCTTTAAATCTTCAATATCAACATTACCCTGTGGTGTTGAGTTAACAACAACCACCTTCATACCTGCCATTACAGCACTTGCAGGATTAGTACCATGAGCTGAAGAAGGAATTATTGCAACATTTCTTTGTGTATCTCCTCTTCTCTGGTGATATTCTCTGATAACCATCAAACCTGTGTACTCACCCTGCGCACCTGAATTTGGCTGAAGGGAAACAGCAGCCAAACCTGTTATTTCACATAAATCTTTTTCAAATTCAGAAAATATTTGTCTGTAACCTTCAACCTGGTCAGCAGGTACAAACGGATGAATATTCCCAAATTCATGAAAAGTAATACCCTGCATTTCAACAGCAGCATTAAGTTTCATTGTACAGGAACCAAGAGGTATCATTGAATGAACAAGAGAAAGGTCTTTGTTCTCAAGTCTTTTTATATATCTCATCATTTCAGTTTCTGACTGAAATGAATTAAATACTTTATGCTGAAGGTAAGGGGATTTTCTTTTTAAAGAATCAGGATAATTAATTGTTAAATTTTCTGCTAATGATTTAACTTTATTCAAATCATTTTTCTTACCTGATGCCTCTGCAAAAATTCCAATTACTTCAACTGCATCATTAAAATCTGTTACCTCACTTACCGAAATTCCAATGGCATCTTCCCAATACCTGAAATTAACTTCATTCTTTAAAGCAATCTCTCTTACTTTATTAATTAATGCTTTATCTTTAACGGGTATATAGATAGTATCAAAATAATTTTTATTAATCTGATTGAAACCAAAATCTTTAATTGAAAGCTCAATAAGTTTGGCAAGTTTGTGAGTTCTTTCTGCAATTTCTCTTAAACCTTTCGGACCATGATAAACAGCATACATTCCTGCCATAACAGCAAGCAAAACCTGTGCAGTACAGATATTGCTTGTTGCTTTTTCTCTTCTTATATGCTGCTCTCTTGTCTGCAAAGCCATTCTGAAAGCAGTATTGCCATGAGTATCAACAGAAGCACCTATTATTCTCCCGGGAATACTTCTTTTAAATTCTTCCTTTGTTGAAAAATATGCTGCATGCGGACCACCAAATCCCATTGGTATACCGAACCTTTGTGTATTACCAACAACTGCATCTGCTCCCATTTCTCCGGGAGGTGTTAATAATGTAAGACTAAGCAGGTCTGCAGCAACTGCAACAAAAATATTTTTTTTATGTACAGTTTCAATAATGTTTGTATAATCAATTACTTCTCCTTTATCATCAGGATACTGAAGAAGCATTCCAAAATATTCCTCATTCAGTTCTGTTTTATTATAATCACCAATAACAAGTTCAATTCCCAGGGGCAGTGCTCTTGTTTTAACAACATCAATTGTTTGAGGAAAACAATTTTCAGAAACAAAAAACTTTTTTGCATTATTGTTTTTTGTTGAATGAAAAAACATTGACATTGCTTCTGCAGCTGCGGTACCTTCATCAAGTAAGGAAGCATTTGCAATGGGGAGTCCTGTTAAATCAATTACCATGGTTTGGAAATTCATTAATGCTTCAAGTCTTCCTTGTGATATTTCAGCCTGGTAAGGAGTGTATTGTGTGTACCATCCCGGGTTTTCAAGAATATTTCTTTGAATTACAGCAGGAACTCTTGCGGGATAATATCCCATTCCTATATATGATTTATAAACTTTATTCTTCCTCGCAATCTTTTTTAAGTTTTCAATAAACCTGTATTCAGTTACAGGCTCATCAAGATTTAATTCCTTATCCAGGCGAATATCTTTGGGTATTGTTTCATCAATCAGAGTATCTAATGAAGATACTCCAATTGTATCAAGCATTTCTTTTATTTGATTTTCATCAGGACCAATGTGTCTTTTAATAAATTTATCTGGATGTTCAAGGATTTTCATTTAAATTTTCTTTCTTAAAAACTTTATAAAAAATGAATTTTTATCTTTCAAATTTAATTAAATATTTGAAAAGATAATGTATGATGGTTGATGGAAGAAGGAAGATGGGGAATGGGATTTGTATTTAGAGTTTAATGGTTTTTCAGAGGGAAATTGTTTCATAAACTTTAATTTTAACTTGAACTTGAACTTTATTTTTTCTCCTGTATAAATTTTATCATTGCGGCTTTGGCAGCATCCTGCTCGGCGGATTTTTTATTCTTACCCTGCCCTGTCCCATATTCTGTATCACCAATTAAAACTTTAACCGTAAATAATCTGTCGTGCTGTGGTCCTTCTTCATTAACTATATAATAAGTTGGGTTTTCCATTTTTCTTGACTGCGCAAGTTCAAGAAGCTGGCTTTTATAATTTTCATCACGGAGAAAATCATCTTGTTTTGTAATTGGTTTAATAATAATCCTGTTAACAAATTTCTTTACTTCTTCAATCCCTGAATCCAGATATATTGCACCAATAACTGCTTCGAATGCATCCGAAAGAATTGTTTTGGAACCATTGCCGAAAGACTGCGAAAGATTTTTTCCCATAATTATAAAATCACCAAGCCCTATTGCATTAGCAGCTTCTGCAAGAACATTCCTGTTTACCATCTTTGCTCTTATCTTAGTCAGGAAACCTTCATCATTATCAGGAAAGTGTGTGTAAAGGTAATCGGCAACAAGCAGAGATAAAACTGCATCACCTAAAAACTCAAGCCTTTCGTTAGAAACTATTTCCTCTGTTGTTTCTTCAAGATACGATCTGTGAACAAGAGCCTGGATGAAGAAAGACTTGTCATTAATTTTTAATTTAAGATTTGATTCAAGCTTTCTGATTTTTTTATCGCTTAGTAGTGAATTTAATTTCTGATCTGTTTTAAAATTTCTAAACCTCTTAACGAAACGGGAAAGCATAACTAATTCAAATACTCAATCATCAAATTTTTTGAAAAGAAGGGTTGCATTATGCCCGCCAAAACCAAATGTATTGCTAATTGCACAATTAATTGTTCTTTTTGTCGGTGTAAGAGGGCTGTAATTTAAATCGCATTCCGGATCAGGGTTGGTTAGATTAATTGTTGGTGGTACTATATCATATTTAAGTGCCATAACTGTAGCAATTGCTTCAATACCCCCTGCAGCACCAAGCAAATGCCCGGTCATTGATTTGGTAGAGTTGAGGTTCATTGTATAAGCGTGTTCTCCAAAAACCTCTAAAATAGCTTTGGATTCCGCAATATCTCCAAGCGGAGTTGATGTTCCGTGCATATTCACACCGTCCACGTCTGATGGTTTTAAACCAGCATCTCTTAAACAGTTTAGCATCACATTTTTGGCACCTAATCCTTCCGGGTGTGGAGCTGTGATGTGATGTGCA
>Ga0207873_1000975_pt1 | contig 29282 bp, 37 predicted proteins | sample BGWIniCompost_FD_187373 | JGI IMG/M metagenome (GOLD analysis project Ga0207873, IMG submission 187373) | Cellulose adapted compost microbial communities from Newby Island Compost Facility, Milpitas, CA, USA - BGW Initial Compost (SPAdes)... ...
GGTTGTAGCGGGTTTCGTACTCGTAGACTTCCGCGCCGATCTCGACGCGCGCCACGTCACCCAGCTTCAGCACCGAGCCGTCCGGGTTGGCGCGCAGCACGATGTCGCGGAACTGCTCCGGCGTCTGCAGGCGGCTCTGCGCGGTGATGGTGGCGTTGAGCTGCTGGCCTTCCACCGCCGGCGCGCCGCCGAGCGCGCCGAGGGTCACCTGCGCGTTCTGCGCGTTCACCGCGGCGATGATGTCGGCCGGCGAGAGCGCGTAGGTCTCGAGCTTGTTGGGATCCAGCCAGATGCGCATCGCGTACTGCGCGCCGAACACCTGCACGTTGCCCACGCCGGGCACGCGGCTGATCGGATCGACGATGTTCGCAGAGACGTAGTCCGAGATGTCGTACTTGTCCATGGAGCCGTCTTCGGAAACGAAGCCGATCACCATGAGGAAGCCGGACGTCGCCTTGTTGACGGTCACGCCCTGGCGCTGCACTTCCTGCGGCAGCAGCGGCATGGCCAGCTGGAGCTTGTTCTGCACCTGCACCTGGGCGATGTCGGGATCGGTGCCGGACTCGAAGGTCAGGGTCACCGAGGCGCGGCCCGTGGATTCGCTGGTCGAGCTCATGTAGATGAGGCCGTCCAGGCCCTTCATGTTCTGCTCGATGATCTGCGTGACCGTGTCTTCCACCACCTTGGCGGAGGCGCCCGGGTAGTTGGCGTTGACGGTCACCGAGGGCGGCGCGATCGTCGGATAGCGCTCCACGGCGAGCTGGGTGATGGCCAGCCCGCCCGCGAGCATGATGACGATGGCGATCACCCACGCGAAGACGGGGCGATCAATGAAGAACCGTGCCATGAATTATTCCCCTGCCTGCTGCTGCGTGTTGGCGGGCTGCTGCTGTTCCTTGCCGGCCGCCGCGGCATCCACGGGGTTCACCGGCATGCCCGGCTGCACCTTCTGCACGCCGGCAACGATCACGCGCTCGCCGGCGTTGAGGCCCTCTTCCACCAGCCAGCGGTTGCCGATGGCGCGGCTGACGCGCACCTGCCGCGCTTCCACGACGTTGTCGCCGTTGACGACCAGGGCCGAGGTGTTGCCCTTGGCGTCGCGCAGGATGGCCTGCTGCGGGGCGAGGATGGCGTTCTCGCGCACGCCGCGGCCGACCACGGCACGCACGTACATGCCGGGCATCAGGATGTGATCGGGATTCGGCACCACCACGCGCAGCAGGTAGCTGCCGGTGGACGGATCGACGCTGACCTCGGAGAACGCCAGCTTGCCCTCGTGCGGGAAGCGCGCACCGCCTTCAAGGATGATGGTGACGGGCAGCTCGGCTTCCTCGACGGTGCCGGCCTGCACGGCGCGGCGCAGTTCCAGCAGCTCGCTGGCCGACTGGGTGAGGTCGACATAGATCGGGTCCAGCTGCTGCACGGTGGCCAGCGCCTGCGGCTGGTTGGCGGTCACCAGCGCGCCCGGCGTGACGGTCGAGCGGCCGATGCGGCCGGAGATCGGCGAGGTGATCTTGGCGTAGCCCAGCATGACGCGGGCGCGTTCCACCGCGGCGCGGGCGACGGCGACTTCCGCCTCCGCCTGGGCCAGCGTGCTCATGGCCTGGTCATGCTGCTGGCGGCTGACGGCGCCGGTGTCCACCAGCTCCGAGGATCGCTCCGCATTCAGCTTCGCAATCTGCAGGGCCGCCTCGGCGCGCTGCAACGACGCCTTCGCGCTGTTGTAGTCGGCGCGATAGGTGGCGTCCTCCAGCTGGTAGAGCGGCTGGCCGGCCTCGACCATGCCGCCTTCCGTGAACAGGCGCTTCTCGATGATGCCGTTCACCTGCGGGCGCACTTCGGCGACGAGGAAGGCATTGGTGCGGCCCGGCAGTTCGCGGGTCAGCGTGACGCGCTCGGGCACGAGCGTCACCGTGGTGACCTCCGGCGGCGGCATCTGCGGCTGCCCCTGCCCTCCCTGGTCGCCGCAGGCGGCAAGCAGCATCGAGGCAATGACCACGCCGGGAACGAGGAAACTGGTTCTTTTCACGGGAAGGACCTCTTGAACCCCGCCGATGCGGGCATTCCTTTGCAAATGTTGTGGAAGCGAAATGAAGACTGAACGCCGGGAAAACAATGGCGCGCATCCTATATTCATTCATGCATGAATATCAATATTCATTCACGTATGAATATCGACTACCATCCGACCGACAGGAAAAACGGAAGTTCCTGCATTGCATGATTTTTTGACGAGAGACAGGAGACAGGCGCGGCAATGGCCAGGCGTAGAAAAGAGGAAGCCCGGGAAACGCGTGAGCGCATCCTGGACGCGGCGATCACCGTCTTCCACGAGCGCGGCGTGGCCCGCCCCTCGCTGACCGACATCGCCGAGCTCGCCGGCGTCACCCGCGGCGCCGTCTACGGCCACTTCCGCAACAAGGCCGACCTGCTTTCCGCCATGGCCGCACGCATCGACCTGCCCGCCGATTCGCTCTGTGAGGGCGGCCTGGGGCCGTGCACCGACCCGCTCGGCGAGCTGCGCTCGCGCTGGCTGGCGCTGTACCGCGAGATCGTCCGCAACCGGCAGTGGCAGCTGATCTTCGAGATCCTGTTCCATCGCTGCGAGCTGGTGGACGAGAGCGGCGAGATCCGCGACCGGATGCTGGAAGGCCACGGCCGCGGCATCGACCGGGTTCACCGGCTGCTGCAGCAGGCGGTCGAGGCCGGGCAGCTCGCTCCTGACATCGACACCCGCGTGGCCGCGCACTTCCTGCACGCGGCCCTGATCGGCCTGCTGCACGACTGGCTGCTGCGGCCCGAGGCCTTCGACTTCGCCACCCAGGGCGAGCGTTTCATCGACGCCACCCTGGAGCTGATCGCGCACTCGCCGCAGCTGCGCCGCGCTCAGTAGCGGAACTGCAGCTCCATCCCGACGAAATCCGCGCCCGGGTTCACCTCCGACAGCCCGCCGTTGGAAATGTGGCTGAAATTCCAGGACATCGCCCACTGCCGCTGCCGGTCCAGGTACCAGCCGAAACCGAGCCGGGTGGTGAACTGCGTGTGGCTGCCGAAGCTTTCCCAGCGATCGCGCTTCTCGTTGTAGAAATCCGGTTCGAACAGGTGCGTGAGGGAAACTCCCGCATCGAGGAAGCAGTTGCAGACGGTCTCCAGGAAATCGAAGCGCCACAGCGGCCCGAGCATCAGCATGTTGGAGGCGTTGCCGTCGCGGCTGAGCCGCCCGTAGCCCACGCTCCAGGTATCCGGCCGCCACCATTCGCGGTACGGGTCGGGGGCGATCGGCAGCTGCACGGCAACGTGCGAGAACGTCAGCTCGTTGAAGTTGTTGATGGTGGTGGCAACGCCGGTGTTGATTTCCGGGCTGGCGCCAGCGGCGCCGGAAAGGCCGGCAAGGAGGATCACCAGGGGGAGGATGTTTTTCATTACCAATCTCTATGTCTGTCTGTGGTTCTCCCCGTCCCTTCCGTTAAAAACTTCTCCGGCTGCCGCGCGTGCTCCGCGTGCGTCAGTCGAAGCGCCTGGTTGCTGAAAGGCCCGCGAGCCAGTGCCGCCCCGGGGCAGGCTCGTAATAGCGGCCGCTGCCCTCGTTGACGATCACCGAATCGACATGCTCGCGGTCCAGCAGGTTGTTGATGCGGGCGAAAGCGCGCCATTCCAGTCCCCCGAACTCGAACAATCGCTCGGCGGACAGATCGAAGCGCGCGTGCGAAGGCGCGGCCTCGGTGTTGGCGTCGTTGACGTAGATGCGGTCGACGTAGCGCCCCTCAAGCGCGAACGCGAGATCGCGCGCCGGCGTCCACTCGATTTCCGCCCAGGCGCTGCGCCGCGCCAGTCCCGGGATGTGGCGCTCACCCGGACCGAAGCCTTCGAGGTATTTCGCGTCCAGCCAGGTGGCGGCGAGCGCGAAATGCAGCGTCTCGCCCAGCGGCACGGCGGCGGAGTACTCAACGCCGCGGCGGCGCGTCCTGCCTGCATTCGCATACACGCTGCGCCCGCCCTCGTTGGCGGCGACGACAAGCTCGTCCTCGGTGCGGCTTTCGAAGACCGCGAAGGAATGCTTCATACCTGCGCGGCGCGCGCGCAGGCCAAGCTCGACGTTGCGGCTCACCGCGGGCGCCAGTGCGGTGTTCAGCCCGCTGGCGCCGTCATCACGATAGGCGAGTTCCGCAAACGTCGGCGTCTCGAAGCCGGCGCCCGCGTTCGCGTAAAGGCTCGTGGCATCACTGAGGCGAAACAGCAGGCCCGCGACCGGCGAGGTGCGGGAAAACTCGCGCGTGCCGCTGTCGTCGGGATTCACCGCGTCGATGAAATGATCATCCGACGTGAAGCGCACCCGGCTGTAACGCGCGCCGACGTGCGCGTGCCAGCGCGGCGCAAGCTCGATGCCCGCCTGCACGTAGATGTCATGGTTGCGGACGCGGTTGTCCTCGTCGCGGCGCAGCGCGCCGAACACGCCCGTGACCTCGCCGCGGAAATTCTCGAAGCCGCGGCGGCGTTCATCCGCGACTTCATATTCCATGCCGGCGATCAGCGAGAACGCATGCGCCAACCACTGCGTGGTCCACCGCCAGCGCGCGTCCATGCCGTAGTAGTCGCGGTCGAGATCGATGGCACCACCGCCATGCAGGACATTCTGCTGCTGCACGAACACCGGCACGCCCAGCACCTGGCGGGTGCGGCGATCACCGCTGTAGGCCGTGAACTCCAGGGCCTGCGCCGCCGAGAGCTCGTGCTCGATGCGTGCGCCCAACTGCTGCTGCTCGACCGTCTTGCGGGTATCGAACAGCAGCGCGTTCGCGCTTGCCTGGCGCGGGTCGTCATGCCACTGCTCGCGGGTGAGCCCTTGCGGGTCGAGCGCGTCGAGATCCAGCCAGTTGCCGAGCAGTGTGTAGCGGGTGTGCTCGCCGAGATCGCCCTTCAGCAATGCCTGGGCGTTGCGACGGGCGGCGGCACTGTGGTCGCGGAAGCCGTCGAAGTCGACGTCCGTGACATCGAAAAGAAAACTGCCGTCCTGCCAGGGCGTGTGAAAGGACAGCGCCGCGCGGCCCAGCCCGTCGTCACCGGCAACGTAACCCGCGCGCAGTGAAGGCACGGCGGGCGCGTCCATGGTGAACACCTCGATCACCCCGCCCGAGGCATTGCCGTACAGCGCCGAAAACGGCCCCCGCAACACCTCGATGCGGCTGGCGGATTCCAGCATGAAATGCGACACCTGCCCCTGCCCGTCCGGCATGGTCGCGGGAATGCCGTCGGTGAACAGCTGCACGCCGCGCACGCCGAAGGCGGAACGCGCACCGAAGCCGCGGATGGAAATCTGCAGGTCCTGCGCATAGTTCCAGCGGTCGCGCGCCACCACGCCGGGAATGCGGTACAGCGACTCGGACAGATGAATGGCCGGCTGGGCGCGATGCAGCTCGCGCGCCGAAATCACGTCCACCGCCGTGGGAACCAGCAACGGATCCACCGGCTGTCGCGTGGCGGTCACCACGTAGGGTTCCAGTGCCGCCTGCTCGCTGGCCGAAGCCGCGCCGGCGAGTGCAACGAGAGTCAGGACAAGGGCATTCCGCAGGCGGGGCATCTCACCGGACCGGATTAAATATTCATGCATGAATGAATATGGGATGATACGCGAAACGGGAACCGAAGGGGCAAGAATTCCCTCGCGGCCCCACCTGCCTTGAGGCGCCGCAACAGGTTTTCAAGCAGCACCTTCCCGCGCGCAAGACAGAAAAAAACCCGCCTTGCGGCGGGTTTTCTGAAGCGGGAAATCGCGATCCTCAGAACGGGATGTCATCGTCGAAGTCGATGTCGGCCTTCTGCTGGCTCTGGCCCTGGTTGCTCGGGCGGCTGCCGCCGCCGAAGTTGCCGCCGCCACCGAAGTCGCCACCGCCGCTGCCGCCACGGCTGCCGAGCATCTGCATCTCGTTGGCGATGATGTCGGTGCTGTAGTGGGTCTGGCCTTCCTTTTCATAGGTGGAGGTCTGCAGCTTGCCCTCGATGTAGACCTGCGAGCCCTTCTTCAGGTATTCGCCGGCAATCTCGGCGAGGCGGCCGAAGAAGGTGATGCGGTGCCATTCGGTGCGCTCCTGCATCTCGCCGGTCTGCTTGTCCTTCCACTGTTCGGAGGTGGCGACACGGATCTTGGTGACGGCAGTGCCGTTGGCGGAGTAGCGCACTTCGGGATCGGCGCCCAGGTTGCCGACCAGGATGACTTTGTTGATTCCCCGAGCCATTGGAATTCTCCTTGAGAAGCGGATTCGCCCGGGCTGCGTGATCCGGGCAACAGGCAGCTCATTCTACGCAGCTTCGCCGCCTGCTGCATCCCGGCGTTCAGTGCTGGGTGCGCCCGTAGCGGTCCTCGAGGCGGACGATGTCGTCCTCGCCAAGGTAGTCGCCGGTCTGGGTCTCGATGATGACGACGTCCCGCGTGCCGGGGTTGGCGATGCGGTGACGACATCCGGGGGGGATGTAGGTGGACTGGTGGCGCTTGAGGCGGAAGGTGGCGTCGCCGTTGATGACCTCGGCTTCGCCCTCGACCACCACCCAGTGTTCACCGCGGTGGCGGTGCAGCTGCAGGGACAGCGCCGCGCCTGGCTTGACCCGCAGGCGCTTGATCTTGCAGTGCTCGTCCTCGCACAGCACGGTGAAGGTGCCCCAGGGCCGGTGCACGGTGCGGTGCTGGAAGCCCGCCTCCTCCCGGCGGCGGCGCAGCTGCTCGGCGATGCGGCCGACCTCGGCGGCCGCATCCTGCGAGCCGACCAGCAGGGCGTCCGGGGTATCGACGATCACCAGGTTCTGCACGCCGACGGCCGCCACCAGCCTGCCGTCGGACTGCACGTAGTTGTTGCGGGCGTTGACGAACACCGCCTTGCCCTCGACCTGGTTGCCGGCCGAATCCGCCGCCGCCAGCGCCGAGAGCGAGGTCCAGGTGCCGATGTCCTGCCAGGCGAAGTCGGCGCGCACGGCGGCGAGCCCCGTGGCCTTTTCGAGCAGCGCGTAATCCAGGGAGATTTCCGGCAACGCAGCCCAGGCCTCGCGGTCCATCCTGAAGACCTGCGCGTGCCCCGCCAGCCGCCGGCCGCGAATGAGGGCCGAACGGGTGGCGGCGAGGATGTCCGGCGCGTGCTGCGCGAAGGCGGCCTCCAGCACCTCGGCGGTGGCAAGGCAGATGCCGGTATGCCAGTCGTAGCGGCCCGAGGCGACGAAATGCTCCGCCAGCCGGCGGTCCGGCTTCTCGACGAAGCTGCCGGCATCCCGTCCGTCGCTCTCCCGGGCGATGTAGCCAAACCCGGTCTGCGGCGTGGATGCGGGCGTGCCCAGCACGGCGATGCGCTCCGCGGCCGCGGCTTCGCGGGCGCGCGCGATGCAGGCGGCGAACTTCGCCTGTTCGTCGATCAGCTGGTCCGAGGGCAGCACCAGCAGCTCGGCCTGTTTCCCAAAGCTGCGCGCAACGTACAGGGCGGCGGCGCAGACCGCGGGGGCGGTGTCGCGGGTCTCGGGCTCCAGCAGGATGTGCAGGAAAGCGCCATCCAGCTGCGGGGCGATCTCTTCGAGCTCCTCGAAGACCTGGAAGCAGCATTCCTCGTGGGTGGCGATGACGATGGCGTCCGGCATGAGCGCCGCGGCGCGCAGCACGGTCTGCTGCAGCAGCGAGCGCTCGCCGGCAATCCGCAGGAAGGGCTTGGGGCGGGATTCGCGCGACACCGGCCACAGGCGCTCGCCCCGGCCGCCCGCCAGGATGACCGGGACGAGCGGACGGAAGCGCTGTGCCAGTGTAGCGCCCATGGCTACGCGTCCGCCTCCTCGATCAGCGCCAGCAGGTCGCGCACGCGCGCCTCGACCAGCTCGCGGTTGCCGCGGCTTTCCACGTTAAGGCGCAGCAAGGGCTCGGTGTTGGACTTGCGCAGGTTGAAGCGCCAGCCATCGAATTCCATGCTGAGGCCGTCGAGGTGGCTGACGCTTTTTGCGTCGGCTGCGTAGTGCGCCTCGGTGGCGGCGATGATGCGGTCGGCGTCCTTCACGGTGCGGTTGATCTCGCCACTGCAGGGATAGGCGGCGATGCGCTCGGCAACCAGCGCCGACAGCGGCTTGCCGCTTTCCGACACCAGCCCGGCGATCAGCAGCCAGGGAACCATGCCGCTGTCGCAGTAGGCGAAGTCGCGGAAGTAGTGATGCGCGCTCATCTCGCCGCCGTAGACGGCGTTGGCGCTGCGCATGGTCGCCTTGATGAACGCATGCCCCGCCTTGGTCTGCACGCATTCGCCACCGGCGCGCTCGACCATCTCGATGGTGTTCCAGGTGAGCCGCGGCTCGCAGACGATCTTCGAGCCCGGATGCTGCTTCAGCATGGCCTCCGCCAGCAGGCCGACCATGTAGTAGCCCTCGATGAACTCGCCGCGCTCGTCGAACAGGAAGCAGCGGTCGAAGTCCCCGTCCCAGGCGATACCGAAGTCCGCGCCGGAAGCGCGCACGGCCTCGGCGGTGGCGGCGCGGTTCTCCGGCAGCAGCGGGTTCGGGATGCCGTTGGGGAAGCGCGCATCCGGCGCGTAGTTGACCCGCACGATCTCGAACGGCAGCCGGGCACTGAGCGCATCCATCAGCGGGCCGGCGGCGCCGTTGCCGGGATTCGCCACCAGCTTCAGCGGCTTCAGCTTGTCGATATCGACGTAACCCAGCAGGTGCTGCACCAGCGCCTCGCGGTGCGAGAGCGCGACCAGCGAAGGCTCGCGGGTGAAATCCGGCTGGGGCGCCTGCGCGCACAGCGCGCGCACCTCGGCGAGGCCCTCGTCGCCGCTCAGGGGGCGGGCGTTGTCGCCGACCAGCTTCATGCCATTCCAGCCGATGGGATTGTGGCTGGCGGTGATCATCATTCCGCCGTCGAATTCATAGTGGAAGGTGGCGAAGTAGATCTCCTCGGTGCCGCACAGGCCGATGCTGGAGACCTTCGCGCCTGCCGCTTCCATGCCGAGCGCCGCGGCGCGCAGCAGGCGCGGCGAGCTGTCACGCACGTCACCGCCGACGACGATGCGCTGCGCGCCAAGATAGGTGGTGAATGCCCAGCCGATGCGGAAGGCCGTCGCTTCGTCCAGCTCTTCCGGCACGCGGCCGCGAATGTCATAGGCCTTGAAGATCTTTTCCAGTGCCACTCCCGCGCTCTCCCTGTTTCCTGCAGTAAATACTGTGCCGTAGTGCGACAACATCCCTGGATCTCCACGTGGGGGAATGACTCGCCCTACTCTATGTGGACCTCCTGTTTCCCTGAACCGGGTAAAGACCCGGTGAGGGAAAGCATCAGCCACCACGCCGCGGCGAGCAGCACGTTGCCCGCCAGCACGCCCTGGATACCCCAGGCGGACGCAAGCGCGCCGCCGATGACGCCGCCGGCAAAGGCGCCGAGAAACTGCGCCGTCGCATAAATGCCCATGCCGGCGCCGCGCGCCTCGGCACTGATGCTCTCGCTGACGCTTGCGGGCAAGCGCGCCTCCATGAAATTGAAGCCACCGAAGAACAGCCAGAGCGCCCCACACAGCATGGTCAGGCTGCCGGCGAACAGCAGTGCCGCCTGGCCGAGCAGCAAGGCCGCGACCGCGGCATGCATGGCCAGCCGCATCGAGCGCCGCTCGTGCAGCAGCACCAGCGGCGCAAGCAACAGCAGCGAGGCCGCCATGACCGGCAGGTACACCCAGCCGTGCGAGGACTGCGGCAGGGCGAAGGTGTCGGCCAGCATGGGCGGCACCGCGAGAAAGGTGGCGGTCATCATCGCGTGCAGGAGGAACACCCCCGCAGCCTGCCGGCGGACCCGCGGGAACACCTCGCGAAGCGGCGGCGGATTGCCGGTGACCATGGCGGGCGGCGGGGGCATGGCAACGAGCAGCAGCATGCCGAGCACCGCAAAGGCGCAGGATAGCCAGAAAAGCCCGGGTACACCCATCCAGGCGGCGAGCATCGGTCCTGCCGCGAACGCGAGCATGAAGGCGCCGCCGATGGCGATGCCGATCACCGCCATGGCGCGGGTGCGGCGCGCCAGCGGCACGATGTCGCTGACCAGCGCCATGGTCGCGGCGGAGATGGCGCCGGCGCCTTGCAGGGCGCGGCCGAGGATCAGCAGCCAGGGCGTGGTCGCGACGGCGGCGAGCGCGCTGCCGGCGGCGAAGATGACAAGACCGATGAAGATGACGGGGCGGCGTCCGAGGCCGTCCGACCAGCGCCCGAAGGGCAGCTGCAGCAGGCCCTGGGTAAGGCCGTAGATGCCGAGCGCAAGCCCGGCGGCCAGTGGCGTGGCGCCAGGCATCTCGCCGACATGCAATGCCAGCACCGGCAGCACCATGAACAGGCCGAGCATGCGCAGCCCGAGCAGGCCCGCAAGCGAGATAACCGGCTTCCAGTAGGTGTCACGCGGGGCGCCGATTTGACGCGTGGCACTGCTTTGCGGCTGAGCCATAAGGCCGCGTATAGTAGCAGGTTCCGTCCGATTCCTTCAGAAACCCCACTCGAATGGAAAACATCTCCATCCGCGGCGCGCGCACGCACAACCTGCGCAACATCGATCTCGACCTGCCACGCGACAAGATCATCGTGATCACCGGGCTTTCGGGCTCGGGGAAATCGTCGCTGGCCTTCGACACCATCTACGCCGAGGGGCAGCGCCGCTACGTCGAGTCGCTGTCCTCGTACGCGCGGCAGTTCCTGTCGATGATGGAAAAGCCGGACGTCGACGACATCCAGGGCCTGTCGCCGGCGATCTCGATCGAGCAGAAGTCGACCTCGCACAACCCGCGCTCCACCGTCGGCACGGTCACGGAGATCTATGACTATCTCCGCCTGCTGTACGCGCGCGCCGGCACGCCGCGCTGTCCCGAGCATGGCACCACGCTGGAAGCGCAGACGGTCTCGCAGATGGTCGACCAGGTGCTCGCGCAGCCGCCGGAAACCAGGCTCATGCTGCTCGCGCCGGTAATCGCGAATCGCAAGGGCGAGCACGTGCAGCTGTTCCAGGAGCTGCGCGCGCAGGGCTTCATCCGCGCGCGGGTGAACGGCAAGGTGATCGACCTCGACCAGCCGCCGGCGCTGGACCTGCGCCGCAAGCACACCATCGAGGTGGTGGTGGATCGCTTCAAGGTGCGCGCCGACATCGCGCAGCGCCTGGCGGAATCCTTCGAGACCGCACTGGCGCTGGCCGACGGCACCGCCAGGGTCGCGCCGATGGAAGGCGATGGCGAGGAAATGGTGTTCTCGTCGAAGTTCGCCTGCCCGGTGTGCGGCTACTCGCTGCCGGAACTCGAGCCTCGGCTGTTCTCGTTCAACAACCCGGTGGGCGCCTGCCCGAGCTGCGATGGCCTGGGCGTGAAGCAGTTCTTTGATCCGGAGCGCGTGGTCACCAATCCGCACCTGTCGCTGGCCGGCGGCGCGGTGCGCGGCTGGGACCGCCGCAACGCCTATTACTTCCAGATGATCCGGTCGCTGGCCGAGGCCTACAGGTTCGACGTCGAGACGCCCTTCGAGGAGCTGCCTGAGAAGGTGCGGCACGCGGTCCTGTTCGGCTCCGGCGACAGGAAGATCAAGTTCCGCTACGAGAGCGAGCGCGGCAGCACGGTGCGCGAGCATCGCTTCGAGGGCATCCTGCCGAACATGGAGCGGCGCTACCGCGAGACCGAATCGCAGATGGTGCGCGAGGAGCTGGCGAAATACCTCAGCCAGCAACCCTGCCCCGAGTGCGAAGGCACGCGCCTCAACCGTCCTGCACGGCATGTGTTCATCGCCGACAAGAGCCTGCCGCAGATCGCCGCCACCCCGGTGGGTCGCAGCAAGGAGTTCTTCGACAAGCTGAAGCTGCCGGGCCGCCGCGGCGAGATCGCGAGGAAGATCGTCAAGGAGATTTCCGATCGCCTGACCTTCCTGGTCGATGTCGGACTCGATTACCTCACGCTGGATCGCAGCGCAGAGACGCTGTCCGGCGGCGAGGCGCAGCGCATCCGCCTTGCCAGCCAGATCGGTTCCGGCCTGGTCGGCGTGATGTACATCCTCGACGAGCCTTCCATCGGCCTGCACCAGCGCGACAACCAGCGCCTGCTCGATACGCTGATCCGCCTGCGCAATCTCGGCAACACGGTGATCGTCGTCGAGCACGACGAGGACGCCATCCGCCAGGCGGACTACGTGATCGACATGGGCCCGGGTGCCGGCGTGCACGGCGGCACGGTGGTGGCCAAGGGCACGCCCAGGCAGATCGAGCGCGCCAGCGCCTCGCTGACCGGCCAGTACCTTTCCGGCAAGCGGCGCATTGCGGTGCCGGCAATGCGCACCCCGCCGCAGAAGGGACGCGAGCTCGTCATTCGCAACGCCCGCGGCAACAACCTGAAGAACGTGGACGTCTCCATCCCGCTGGGGCTGATGACCTGCGTCACCGGCGTCTCCGGCTCCGGCAAGTCCACGCTCATCAATGACACGCTTTACCGCTACGCCGCGCGCACGCTGTACGCCTCTTCCGAGGCGCCGGCGCCCTGCGACGGCATCAGCGGCCTCGATCTCATCGACAAGGTCATCGACATCGACCAGTCGCCCATCGGCCGCACGCCGCGCTCCAACCCGGCGACTTACACCGGCCTGTTCACGCCCATTCGCGAACTGTTCGCGGAAACCCCGGAAGCGCGCGCGCGCGGCTACAACCCCGGCCGCTTCTCCTTCAACGTGAAAGGCGGCCGCTGCGAGGCCTGCCAGGGCGACGGCGTGATCAAGGTGGAAATGCACTTCCTGCCGGACATCTACGTGCCCTGCGACGTCTGCAAGGGCCGGCGCTACAACCGGGAAACGCTGGATATCCGGTACAAGGGCAAGAATATCCATGAAGTGCTGGAGATGACCGTGGAGGATGCGCTGGCATTCTTCAGTGCGGTGCCGGTCATCGCTCGCAAGCTGCAGACGCTGATGGATGTCGGCCTGTCGTACGTGCGGCTGGGACAGAACGCGACCACGCTGTCCGGCGGCGAGGCCCAGCGCGTCAAGCTCGCGCGGGAACTTTCCAAGCGCGATACCGGGCAGACGCTGTACATCCTGGACGAGCCGACGACCGGGTTGCACTTCCATGACATCGAGCAGCTGCTGGGCGTGCTTCACCGGCTGCGGGATCACGGCAACACCGTGGTGGTCATCGAGCACAACCTCGACGTGATCAAGACCGCGGACTGGATCATCGACATGGGACCGGAGGGCGGTGACGGCGGGGGCACGGTCATCGCCACGGGAACGCCCGAGGACATCTGCAAGGTCAAGGCGTCATACACCGGCCGCTTCCTGAAGCCGATGCTGAACTCCGCCACCACAGGGAGGAAGACAGCGCGGCGCTAGTCCGGGGCGGCCAGGGAATGGCAAAGGGGGAGACAGGGAATGAACGTGGATGCACTGCTGACCCTGGCACTGACGCTGGGCTGCCTCCTGCTGCTGATCTTCACCAGGCTGGCCGCATCCATGGTCTTCGGCGGCGCGATGATCCTCCTGCTCGTGTTCGGCATCCTGCCCGTGAATGATGCGGTGGCCGGCTTTTCCAACCCGGGGCTGCTCACGATCGCCGCGCTTTATGTCGTCGCCTGCGGCTTGCAGCAGACCGGCGCGATCCAGGTGCTGGCGAGCCACGCATTCGGCAGGACCCGCTCCGTTCCGGTGGGACAGCTGCGGGTAATGGCGCCGGTGATGTTCATGAGCGCGTTCATGAACAACACCCCGATCGTCGCCACCTTCGTCCCGGCCGTGCTCGACTGGACCCGCAAGTGCCGGATGTCGGCGTCGAAGTTCCTGATTCCGCTTTCCTATGCCGCCATTCTCGGCGGAACCTGCACCCTGATCGGCACCAGTACCAACCTCGTCGTCAACGGCATGCTGCTGGAAACCGGCGAGCGCGGCTTCGCCTTCTTCGAGCTCGCCTGGCTGGGTATCCCGTCGGCAGCGATCGGTCTTGCTTACGTGCTCGTGTTCACGCGCCGCCTGTTGCCCGAGCGCGTTCCCGCCGTGACCCGGTTCGAGGATCCGCGCGAATACACCGTGGAAATGCAGGTCGCCGATGGGCCGCTGGTCGGCAAGTCCATCGAGGAAGCCGGACTGCGCCAGCTGCCGGGCCTGTTCCTGATCGAAATCGAAAGGGATGGCGCCATCATGCCCGCCGTCCATCCCGAGGAACGCCTGCGCAGCGGCGATCACCTGGTCTTCGCGGGAGTCACGGAATCCATCGCCGACCTGCAGAAGATCAACGGACTGGTCCCGGCCACCAGCCAGGTGTTCAAGCTGTCACAGGAACGCGCCGAGCGCACGCTCATCGAAGCCGTGGTCTCCAGGACGGCGAGCATCGTGGGCAAGACCATCAAGGAAGCGCGCTTTCGCAACCTGTACAACGCCGTGGTCATCGCCGTAGCCCGTGACGGCCGGCGCATCAACAGGAAGATCGGCTCGATCCGGCTGCGGCCAGGCGACATGCTGCTGCTGGAGTCCGATCGCGGCTTCGCGGAGCGCCATCGCAACAGCCGGGATTTCCTGCTGCTCAAGCCGCTGGATGGCGCGGCGACATATCGGCACAGGAAGGCCGGGCTGGCGTGGCTTATCCTCGCCGGCGTGGTGGGCACCGCGACGTCCGGGATTTTCGACATGCTGACGGCAGCGCTGTCCGGCGCTGCCCTCATGGTGCTGACCCGTTGCTGCACGGGCTCGGACGCGAGACGTTCGATCGACATGGAAGTGCTGGTGGTGATCGGCGCCGCGTTCGCGCTTGGCGAAGCCATGTTCGCCACCGGCGCCGCCGAGGCCATCGCCGGCGCCATGCTCGCGGTGACCGGCCATCATCCTTTCGCCGTGCTCGCGGTGGTGTACTTCACCACCGTGCTCATGACCGAGATGATCACCAACAACGCAGCGGCCGTGCTGATGTTCCCGCTGGCGTATTCGGTCTCCGGCGCGATGGGGCTGGATTTCATGCCGTTTGCCATCGCCATCACCTTCGCGGCCTCGGCGAGCTTCGCCACGCCGATCGGCTACCAGACCAACCTCATGGTTTACGGTCCCGGCGGCTATCACTTCACCGATTACATCCGCTTCGGGCTGCCGCTGAACATCCTGCTCGGCATGACAGCCCTTTCCATCATTCCGGCGGTCTGGCCTCTTCAGGCCGCATGAAAGGCAAGACGAAAAAAAGCCGGGCGATGCCCGGCTTTTTCATTCGTCAACGAACCGCGCTTATTCCGCGCTTTCGCCCGCTTCCTGCACTTCCTCGCCTTCCGCCGGCTCACGATCCACCAGCTGGATGTAGGCCATCGGCGCATTGTCGCCGGCACGGAAGCCGGCCTTCAGGATACGCAGGTAACCGCCCTGGCGTTCCTTGTAATGAGGACCGAGTTCGTTGAAGAGCTTGGTGACCATCTCGCGATCACGGATGCGATCGAAAGCGAGACGGCGCTTGGCAACCGAATCTTCCTTCGCCAGGGTGATCAGCGGCTCGACCACGCGGCGGACTTCCTTGGCCTTCGGCAAGGTCGTCTTGACGGCTTCGTGGCGAAGAATGGAAACAGCAAGGTTGCGCAGCATGGCGGCGCGGTGACTGCTGTTGCGGCTCAGTTGACGGCCAGTATTACGATGACGCATGGCTCTTTATCCTGTCGTTAAGGCCGGTCTCAGGACCGGTCATCGCGACCGCGCAGGCTTGCCGGCGGCCAGTTTTCCAGTTTCATGCCGAGGGTCAGGCCGTGCTGCGCGAGCACGTCCTTGATCTCGGTGAGCGATTTCTTGCCGAGGTTCGGCGTCTTCAGCAGCTCGACTTCCGTCCGCTGCACGAGGTCGCCGATGTAGTGGATGCTCTCGGCCTTCAGGCAGTTTGCGGAACGCACGGTCAGCTCGAGATCGTCGACCGGCCGCAGCAGGATCGGATCCACCTGGGCTTCCTCGGCGCGGCCCTCGCCATCCTCGTCGCCCTTCAGGTCGACGAAGACGGACAGCTGGTCGCGCAGGATGGTCGCGGCGCGGCGGATGGCCTCTTCCGGGTCCAGCGTGCCGTTGGTCTCGATGTCGATGACCAGCTTGTCCAGGTCGGTACGCTGCTCGACACGCGCGCTTTCCACGGAGTAGCTGACGCGACGCACCGGGCTGAAGGTGGCATCCAGCTGCAGGCGGCCGATCGGGCGGTTGATTTCCTCGCCCTCATTGCGCGCCGTCGCGGGCTCATAGCCGCGGCCCTTGCGGATGCGCAGCTTCATGTCCAGCGAACCCTTGTCATTCAGGTGCGCGATCACCAGGTCCGGGTTGACGATTTCCACGTCATGGTCCGTCTGGATGTCGGCGGCGGTGACGACGCCGGGACCCTTCTTCGAAAGGGTCAGCACCGCTTCGTCGCGCTGGTGCATGCGGATCGCGAGCTGCTTGAGATTCAGCAACACGTCAATGACGTCTTCCTGCACGCCTTCCAGCGTGGTGTACTCGTGAAGAACGCCTTCGATCTCCGCCTCGACGACCGCGCAACCCGGCATCGAGGACAGGAGGATGCGGCGCAGGGCGTTGCCCAGCGTATGGCCGAAGCCGCGCTCCAGCGGTTCGATCACGACCTTGGCGCGACGCTCGTTGGCGACGTCGACATCGACCAGCCGTGGCTTGAGAAATTCTGTGACGGAACCCTGCATGGAGTCTGTACCCTCTCAGTGATTACTTCGAGTAAAGCTCGACAACCAGATTTTCGTTGATGTCGGGCAGCAGATCGCCGCGTTCCGGCACGCTCTTGAAGGTTCCCTTCAGCGCCTTCTCGTCGACCTCGACCCAGTCCACGCGACCCATCTGCTTGGAAAGCTCCAGCGCGTTCTGGATGCGAAGCTGCTTCTTGGCCTTCTCGCGAACCTCGATCACGTCGCCGGCCTTGACCTGGTACGACGGAATGTTCACCAGTTCGCCATTGACCATGATGGACTTGTGGCTGACGAGCTGACGGGCTTCGGCGCGCGTCGCGGCAAAACCCATGCGATAGACGACGTTGTCCAGGCGGCACTCGAGCAGCTGGAGCAGGTTCTCGCCGGTCGAGCCCTTCAGGCCGGTGGCCTTCTTGTAATAGTTGCGGAACTGCCGCTCGAGCACGCCATACATGCGGCGCAGCTTCTGCTTCTCGCGCAGCTGCAGGCCGTAGTCGGACAGACGGGTGCGACGGGCACCGTGCTGACCCGGCGCGGACTGGCGGCTCTTCGACTCGAGCGGACGCACTCCACTCTTAAGGAAGAGGTCGGTGCCCTCACGACGGGAGAGCTTGCACTTCGGACCAATGTAACGAGCCATTTAGCGTACCCCTTAGACGCGACGCTTTTTCGGCGGACGGCAGCCGTTGTGCGGAATCGGCGTAACGTCGGCGATATTCGTGATTTTGTAACCCACCGCATTCAGAGCGCGGACGGCGGATTCGCGACCCGGGCCGGGACCCTTGACGCGAACCTCGAGATTCTTGAGGCCGTATTCCAGCGCCGCCTGGCCGGCGCGCTCGGCGGCAACCTGGGCCGCGAACGGCGTGGACTTGCGCGATCCGCGGAAGCCCGAGCCGCCGGAGGTCGCCCAGGACAGGGTGTTGCCCTGCCGATCCGTGATCGTGATGATCGTGTTGTTGAAGGACGCGTGGACGTGGGCGATGCCGTCGACCACCGTCTTCTTCACGCGCTTGCGAGGCTTCGAACCAGGCTGTGCCATTATCTGTTACCCAAAGATTTTCGAGTTGAACCGTTTTCCGGACACTTAGCGGGTGACCGGGCGGCGCGGGCCCTTGCGGGTGCGCGCATTGGTGCGAGTGCGCTGACCACGCAGCGGCAGGCCGCGGCGGTGGCGGATGCCCCGGTAGGAACCGAGATCCATCAGGCGCTTGATGTTCATCGACACTTCACGGCGAAGATCGCCCTCGACCGTGAACTTGGCGACCTGCGCGCGCAAGGCTTCGACCTCGGCTTCGGTGAGGTCCTTGACCTTGGTTTCCGGCTTGACGCCAGCCGCGGCGCAGATTTCTGCGGCGCGAGTGCGGCCGATACCGTAAATCGCGGTCAACGCGATGACGGTATGCTTGTGAACCGGAATATTGATGCCAGCTATACGGGCCATTTACTTCCTTCTCCCTTGCACGGATCGCGCGCGGAAACGCGCCAATTTATACGATCGCCCTGCAAAAATCAAACAAGAATCAGTGCTTTAACGCAATCAACCCTGGCGCTGCTTGTGCCGCGCATCGGTGCAGATCACGCGCACGACGCCATTCCGGCGAACGATCTTGCAGTTGCGGCACATTTTCTTGATAGAAGCTCTGACTTTCATCGCTCTTTCCTCAAAATCCCCGCCTCGGCGGAGCCTTTTTCAATTCCGACTCCGCGGGCCCCGCGGATTCCTTCTGCCTGTCCTAGCGGATCTGGCCGGCGCGGCCATATCCCTTCAGGTTCGCCTTCTTCAGCAGGCCTTCGTACTGATGGGACATCAGATGTGCCTGCAGCTGCGCCATCAGGTCCATGACCACCACCACGATGATGAGCAGCGAAGTGCCGCCGAAATAGAACGGAACGCTCGCGGTCATCACCAGGATCTCCGGCAGCAGACACACCGCCGTGATGTACATCGCGCCCCAGAACGTCAGGCGGGTGAGCACCATGTCGATGTACTCGGCCGTCTGCTTGCCCGGGCGGATGCCAGGGATGAACGCTCCGGACTTCTTCAGGTTCTCCGCCGTGTCACGGCTATTGAACACCAGCGCCGTGTAGAAGAAGCAGAAGAAGATGATCAGCGCCGCATACAGCATCGCGTACGCCGGCTGGCCCGGCGACAGGCTCGCCGCAACCGTCTGCAGCCAAGTCGCCTCCCCGGCCGTGCCCACCCAGGTACCCAGCGTCGCCGGGAACAGGATGATCGACGATGCGAAGATCGGCGGGATCACGCCCGACATGTTCATCTTCAGCGGCAGGTGACTGGCCTGGCCGGCAAACACCCGGCGACCCTGCTGCCGCTTGGCATAGTTCACCGCGATGCGGCGCTGGCCGCGCTCGACGAACACCACGCCCCAGATCACGGCAAGTGCGAGCAACGCGATCAGCAGCACCACGCCCGCGGACAGTTCGCCGGTGCGGGTCAGCTCCAGGGTTCCGCCGATCGCCGCCGGCAGGCCAGCGACGATACCGGCGAAGATGATCATGGAGATGCCGTTGCCGATGCCGCGCTCGGTGATCTGCTCACCCAGCCACATCAGGAACATCGTTCCGGTCACCAGCGTCACTGCGACGGTGAAGATGAACGAGATTCCAGGCGTGACCGCAACGCCCTGGTTCTGCAGCGCATACGCCGCGCCCACCGCCTGGAAGGTGGCCAGGCCAACGGTGGCGTAACGCGTGTACTGCGTGATCTTGCGACGGCCCGATTCGCCTTCCTTCTTCAGCTTCTCCAGCGACGGTACCACCACGGTCATCAGCTGCATGATGATCGACGCGGAAATGTACGGCATCACGTTCAGCGCGAAGATGCTGAAGCGTTCCAGCGCACCGCCCGAGAACATGTTGAACATGTCGAGGATGGTGCCGGCCTGGGAATCGAACAGCGCCTGGAGCTGGATCGGGTCGATGCCCGGCACGGGGATGAATGCCCCGATGCGGAACACCACGATCGCGCCAAGCAGGAAGAAGATCCGGCGACGAAGCTCCGTCAGCCGGCCGATCTCGCCGATGCCGCTACCCAAGCTGCCTACGCCGCCGCGAGCCATCAATCTTCCACCTTGCCGCCAGCCTTCTCGATGGCCGCACGCGCGCCCTTGGTCACCTTGATGCCCTTGAGCGTGACGGCCTTCGTGATCTCGCCGGAGGCGATGACCTTGACCTGCTGCGCCTGCTGACCGACCACGTTGGCGGCCTTCAGCGCCAGCAGATCGATGACTTCGGCGCCAACGCGCTCCAGCTCATGCAGGCGGACTTCCTCGGAGAACGGCGCGGTGCGCGACGTGAATCCGATCTTCGGCAGACGGCGCTGCAGCGGCATCTGGCCGCCTTCGAAACCGACCTTGTGGTAGCCGCCGGCACGCGCCTTCTGGCCCTTGTGGCCCTTGCCCGAAGTCTTGCCCAGGCCGGAACCGATGCCGCGGCCGAACCGCTTCTTCTCCGGCTTGCTGCCCTCGGCGGGCTTCAGCGTATTCAGCTTCATGTCAGGCTTCCTCGACCTTCAGCAGATAGGACACCTTGTTGATCATGCCCCGGTTTTCCGGCGTGTCCTTGACGGTCACTGTGTGATGCATGCGACGCAGGCCCAGGCCGCGCACGCATTCCGCGTGTCCCGGCGCACGGCCGAACGCGCTCTTCACCAGCGTCACTTTGAGTTCTTTCGCGTTTGCCTTCGCCATGGCGGATTACCCCATGATCTCGTTCAGCGACTTGCCACGCTTCGCCGCGATGTCTTCCGGGGAAGTCGCCGCGGTGAGGGCGTTCAGCGTCGCCTGAACCACGTTGATCGGATTGCGCGAACCGTAGGACTTGGCCAGCACGTTCTTCACGCCGGCAACTTCCAGCACGGAACGCATGGCACCGCCGGCGATGACGCCGGTACCGTCGGAGGCCGGCTGCATGTACACGCGGGTCGCACCGTGGCGGCCGTTCATCGCGTAGTACAGGGTGCCTTCCTTCAGCGGTACGCTGCGCATGTTCCTGCGCGCCTGCTCGGTGGCCTTCTGAATCGCGACCGGCACTTCACGCGCCTTGCCATAGCCGTAACCGACGCGGCCGTTGCCGTCGCCCACGACGATCAGCGCCGTGAAGCCAAACTGGCGGCCGCCCTTTACGACCTTGGCGACGCGATTGACGGCAACCAGCTTCTCCTGGATGCCATCGGTGCTCTGCTCGTTTTCAAAGCTCGCCATATTCTTCCACCCTTAGAACTGCAGGCCGCTTTCGCGGGCCGCGTCGGCCAGCGCCTTGACGCGGCCATGATACTTGAACCCCGAACGATCGAACGCCACGCGCTCGATGCCGGCCGCCTTCGCCTTCTCGGCAATCGCCTTGCCCACCGCAACAGCGGCTTCGATGTTGCCCGTGCTCTTCAGGGCGCCGCGCAGCTCCTTCTCGACCGTCGAAGCAGCGGCAAGGACCTTCGCGCCATCAGGCGAGATCACCTGGGCATAGATATGCCGCGGCGTGCGATAGATGCAGAGGCGGTGCGCGCCAAGCTCCCGGATCTTGAACCGGGCGCGCGCGGCACGGCGCATGCGAGCAGATTTCTTGTCCATATTCGCCACCTGTTACTTCTTCTTGGCCTCTTTGAGGACCACGCGTTCATCGGAATACCGCACGCCCTTGCCCTTGTACGGCTCCGGCGGACGATAGCCGCGGATTTCCGCGGCGACCTGACCGACCTTCTGCCGGTCGGCGCCCTTGATCACGATCTCGGTCTGGCTCGGCGTCTCGATGGTGATGCCTTCAGGAACGGCATAAGCCACCGGGTGCGAGAAGCCCAGGGTCAGGTTGAGCACCTTGCCCTGCGCCTGCGCGCGGTAACCGACGCCCACCAGCTCGAGCTTGCGCTCGAAGCCTTCCGACGTGCCTTTCATCATGTTGGCCAGCAGGGCACGGGTGGTGCCGGCAAGCGCCACCGCCTTCTGGTCATTCATGTCGGTGGCGACACGAAGCTCGTTGCCTTCCTGGATGACCTGCACGTTGGGGTGCACGGTCATGGAAAGCTCACCCTTCGGGCCTTTCATCTTCACTTCCTGGCCGGAGAGCGTCACCTGAACGCCTTTGGCGATCTCGATCGGTCGTTTTGCAACTCGGGACATTTCTTGACTCTCCAGTATCAGGAGACGATGCAGAGCACTTCGCCGCCTTCACCCTGTGTACGGGCAGCGCGATCGCTCATGACACCCTTCGAAGTGGAAACAATGGCGACGCCCAGGCCGCCAAGCACTCGAGGGAGCTCGTCCTTGCCCTTGTAGATACGCAGACCGGGACGGCTCACGCGCTGCAGGCGCTCGATGACAGGGCGGCCCTGGTAGTACTTGAGCTGCACCGTCAGCACGGGCTTGCCGTCTTCGTCGTTGCGCACGAAATCCGCGATGTAGCCCTCTTCCTTGAGCACGCGAAGGATCTCGGCCTTCAGCTTCGAAGCGGCCACCTTCACCTCGGTCTTGCCTGCCTGCTGGCCGTTGCGGATGCGCGTCAGCAGGTCGGCAACCGGATCAGTCATACTCATGTATCGATATCCTCTTCAAATGATTCTGTTACCAGCTGGCCTTGTGCAGGCCCGGTACGTCGCCGCGCATCGCCGCTTCACGCAGCTTGTTGCGGGCCAGGCCGAACTTCCGGTAGTAGCCGTGCGGACGACCGGTCAGCTGGCAGCGGTTGCGCTGCCGGGTCGGGCTGGAGTCGCGCGGCAGCTTGGCCAGCTTTTCCACGGCCGCCTGAACTTCCTCGGCCGTGCTGTTCGGGTTCTTGATGATGCTCTTGAGCTCGGCGCGCTTCGCGGCGTACTTCTTCGCCAGCTTCTCGCGCTTCACTTCCCGGTTGATCATCGAAGTCTTTGCCATGTTCTGAACCTCAGTTGCGGAACGGGAAGTTGAAGGCGGCCAGGAGGGCCTTGGCTTCCTCGTCGGTCTTCGCCGTCGTGGTGATGGTGATGTCCATGCCACGCAGCGCGTCGATCTTGTCGTAGTCGATTTCCGGGAAGATGATCTGTTCCTTGACGCCCAGCGAGTAGTTGCCGCGACCGTCGAAGGACTTGCCATTCACGCCGCGGAAGTCACGCACGCGCGGCAGCGCCACGGTGATCAGGCGATCCAGGAATTCGTACATGCGCTGACGGCGCAGGGTCACCTTGCAGCCGATCGGCCAACCTTCACGAATCTTGAAGCCGGCGATGGACTTGCGCGCATGCGTGACGATGGGCTTCTGGCCGGCAATCGCGGCCATGTCGCCGACAGCGTGCTCGATCACCTTCTTGTCGCCCACCGCTTCGCCGATACCCATGTTCAGGGTGATCTTGGTGATGCGCGGCACTTCCATGACGTTCTTGTAACCAAACTGCTCCATGAGCTTCTTGGTCACCGTCTCTTTGTAAAACTGCTGCAATCTGGCCATTGCCGTATCCCGTCTCATTGCCGACTCAGAGGTCGACGAGTTCATTCGTGGACTTGAAGTAACGTACCTTCTTGCCCTTTTCCTCGCGGATGCCGACGCGATCGCCCTTCTTGGTCTTCGGGTTCCACAGCATCACGTTGGAAATGTGAATGGGCATTTCCCGTTCGACGATGCCGCCCTGGATTCCCGCATTCGGGTTCGGACGGACATGCTTCTTCGCGACATTGACGTTCTCGACCAGGACGCGTTCCTCCGCGTCGAGAACTCGAATCACGTTGCCGCGACGGCCCTTGTCCTTGCCGGCGATCACGACAACTTCATCACCCTTCTTGATCTTGCGCATGGCTGTAAACTCCCGGATTCAGAGCACTTCAGGCGCGAGCGAAATGATCCGCATGAACTTCTCGTTGCGGAGTTCGCGCGTCACGGGCCCGAAGATACGGGTGCCGATGGGCTCCAGCTTGTTGTTCAGGAGCACCGCGGCATTGCTGTCGAAGCGGATGATCGAGCCATCCGGGCGGCGCACGCCCTTGCGGGTGCGCACGACCACGGCGTTGTAGACTTCGCCCTTCTTCACCTTGCCGCGGGGAATCGCATCCCGCACGCTGACCTTGATGACATCACCGACGTTGGCATAACGCCGGTGCGAACCGCCGAGCACCTTGATGCACTTCAGGTTGCGAGCGCCGCTGTTGTCGGCCGCATCGAGGAGTGTCTGCATCTGGATCATGGCTTCACTTCCGCTCTATTCATTGATAACGCTGCTCAGTCGGCAGCGCGTTCGACGATTTCCACCAGGGCCCAACTCTTGCGCTTCGACAGCGGCCGGGTTTGCCGGATCGTCACCAGATCGCCCACGCGGGCTTCGTTATTCTCGTCGTGCGCCAGCAGCTTGGTGCTGCGACGGACGAACTTTCCGTACATCGGGTGCTTGACGTAACGTTCGATGATCACCGAAACCGTCTTGTCCATCTTGTCGCTGACAACCTTGCCGGTCAGCGTACGGACGACCTTGTTCTGCTCGCTCATTTCGCGTCACCCGATTTGATCTTTTCGTTCAGCACCGTCTTGACCCGCGCGATGTTCCTGCGGACCTTCTGCACTTCCGCCGGACGCGCCAGCTGGCCGGTCGCCTTCTGCATGCGAAGGTTGAACTGCTCCCTGCGCAGGTTGAGAAGTTCTTCCTGCAGCTCCTTCGCCGACTTGTTTCTGAGCTCTTGCGCGTTCATTACATCACCTGTCGCGAGACAAACGTGGTCTTGACCGGAAGCTTCGCGGCGGCGAGCCGGAACGCCTCGCGCGCGATTTCCTCGGTCACGCCTTCCATTTCATAGAGCACGAAGCCGGGCTGGATCTTCGCGGCCCAGTATTCGACGCCGCCCTTGCCCTTGCCCATGCGGACTTCCAACGGCTTCTTCGTGACCGGAACGTCCGGGAACACGCGAATCCAGATCTTGCCGCCGCGCTTGACGTGACGAGTCATGGCACGACGTGCCGCCTCGATCTGCCGCGCAGTGATGTGACCGCGCTCGGTCGCCTTCAGGCCGTACTCGCCGAAGGCAACGGTGTTGCCGGTCTGCGCAAGCCCGCGGTTCTTGCCCTTGAACTGCTTGCGGAATTTGGTGCGCTTCGGTTGCAGCATTGCAACGACTCCTTACTTGGCCGCCTTTTCGGCGGGCTTGGAGCGGTCCTGGCCGATCTCGCTCGGATCCAGCACTTCGCCCTTGAAAATCCAGACCTTCACGCCGATCACGCCGTACGTGGTGCTCGCCTCGGCGAAGCCGTAGTCGATGTCAGCACGCAGCGTGTGCAGCGGCACACGGCCTTCGCGGTACCACTCGGAGCGCGCGATCTCGGCGCCATTCAGGCGGCCGCCGACGCGCACCTTGATGCCGAGGGCGCCCAGGCGCATCGAGTTCTGGACCGCGCGCTTCATGGCGCGACGGAACATGATGCGGCGCTCGAGCTGCTGCGCGATGGATTCCGCGACCAGCTGGGCATCCAGTTCAGGCTTGCGCACTTCCTCGATGTTGACGTGCACCGGCACGCCCATGAGCCTGGCAAGCTCGGCACGGAGCTTTTCGATGTCCTCGCCCTTCTTGCCGATCACGATGCCGGGACGCGCGGTGTGCACGGTAATGCGCGCGCTCTTCGCCGGACGCTCGATCGTGATCCGGCTGACGGAGGCCGCCTTCAGCTTTTCCTTCAGGTACTCGCGGATCCGCAGATCCTGGAGCAGGTTGTCGGAAAAGGTCTGCGAGTCGGCGTACCAGGTCGCCGTCCAGTCCTTCGAAATGCCGAGGCGAATGCCAGTCGGATGTACTTTCTGACCCATCGTTGTCTCCGTCGCCTTACTCGTCCGCCACCTGCACGGTGATGTGGCTGGTCGGCTTCAAAATCCGGTTGCCCCGGCCCTTGGCGCGCGCCTTCCAGCGCTTCAGGGCAGGACCCTGATCAACCATGATGGCCGACACCTTCAATTCGTCCACATCGGCACCATTGTTGTGCTCGGCATTGGCAATCGCCGACTCCAGCACCTTCTTGATGATGTGCGCGGACTTCTTCGGGCTGAACCGAAGAATCTGCAACGCCTCGCTCACCGACTTGCCGCGGATCTGATCCGCCACCAGCCGCGCCTTCTGCGTCGAGACGCGGACGAACCGCAATTTCGCGTTAACCTGCATGACGCGCTCCTTACCTGGCCTTCTTGTCGGCCGCGTGACCCTTGAACGTACGGGTCACCGCGAACTCGCCGAGCTTGTGGCCAACCATGTTCTCACTGACCAGAACGGGCACGTGCTGGCGACCGTTATGCACCGCGATGGTCAGGCCGACCATCTCGGGCAGAATCATCGAACGACGCGACCAGGTCTTGATCGGCTTGCGGCTGTTCGTCGCAACCGCTTCCTGCACCTTCTTCGCGAGATGCGGATCGACGAAGGGGCCTTTATGTACTGAACGGGGCACTTTGTCCTACCTCCACTTAATCTCGCTTACTTGGCCTTGCGGCCGCGAACGATCATGTTGCTGGTACGCTTGTTCTTGCGCGTCTTGTAACCCTTGGTCGGCACACCCCAGGGGGTGACGGGGTGCAGGCCGAAGTTGCGGCCCTCACCACCACCGTGCGGGTGATCGACAGGGTTCATCGCGGTACCGCGCACCGTCGGGCGCACGCCGCGCCAGCGCTGCGCACCCGCCTTGCCGAGCTGGCGCAGGCTGTGCTCGCTGTTGCCGACTTCACCAATGGTCGCGCGGCAATCAACATGCACCTTGCGCATCTCGCCGGAACGCAGGCGCACCGTCGCGTAGCTGCCTTCGCGCGCCACCAGCTGCACGCCGGCGCCCGCGGAACGCGCCAGCTGCGCACCCTTGCCGGCCTTCAGCTCGATGCAGTGAATCGTCGTGCCGACCGGAATATTGCGCAGCGGCATGGCATTGCCGGCCTTGATCGGCGCCTGGGCGCCCGACATGATCGGCGTGCCCGCCACGACGCCCTTCGGCGCGATGATGTAACGGCGCTCGCCATCCGCGTACTTGACCAGCGCGAGGTGGGCCGAACGGTTCGGATCGTACTCCAGCCGCTCGACCACGCCCGGAACGCCATCCTTGTTCCGCTTGAAGTCCACAATGCGGTACAGCTGCTTGTGACCACCGCCCTGATGACGCGTGGTAATGCGGCCGAGATTGTTACGGCCGCCCTTGCGATTCTTCTTCTCCAGCAGCGGGCGGTACGGAGCTCCCTTGTGAAGGTCCGGGTTGTACACCTTGACGACGTGACGTCGCCCAGCTGAAGTCGGTTTGGTTTTCTGAATCGGCATCGTTCTACGCCTTCCTACGTTCCGGCCCGGACTTATTCAGTGCCCGCAGCGAAATCGAATTCGTCGATCTTCTGGCCCGGCGCGAGACGCACGTAGGCCTTCTTCCAGTCCTGGCGACGCCCGAGGCTGGCACCGAAGCGCTTCACCTTGCCGCGCACGTTGGCGATCGTGACATCCTCGACCTGCACTTCGAACAGCAGCTCGACGGCACGGCGCACTTCCTGCTTGTTGGCATCGCGGCGGACCTTGAACACAACCTGGTTCGCATTGCTGAACAGCGTCGTGGACTTTTCCGAAACGTGCGGACCGACCAGCACGCTCATCAACCTTTCCTGATTCATGCCAGCCACTCCTCGACCTGCTTGACGGCAGCGACGGTCATCAAGACCTTCTCGAACCGCACCAGACTGACGGGATCCAGCGCGTGCACATCACGCACGTCCACGTTCATCAGGTTGCGCGCCGCCAGATAGAGATTCTCGTCCACCTCGTCGCGCACGATGAGAACGTTGTCCAGCTTGAGCTCCTTGAGCTTGCCGGCCAGCTCCTTCGTCTTCGGCGCGCTGACGTTGAAATCTTCGACCACGACCAGACGATCCTGGCGGACCAGCTCGGAGAGGATCGACTGCATCGCGCCGCGATACATCTTCTTGTTCACCTTCTGGCTGTGGTCACGCGGAACCGCCGCGAAAACCTTGCCACCGCCCCGCCACAGCGGGCTGCGGATGCTGCCGGCACGGGCGCGCCCGGAACCCTTCTGCTTCCACGGCTTGATGCCGCCACCGGAAACCGCGGAGCGCGTCTTCTGCGCCTTGGTGCCCGCGCGCGCGGCGGCCATGACCGCCGTGACGACCTGATGCACCAACGCCTCGTTGAAATCCTTGCCGAAAGCGACGTCAGACACCTGAACGGATGCCGCGCCGGATGCGTTATGTACCTGAAGTTCCATCACTACTCCTTAGGCACGCGCCTTGACAGCCGGGCGCACGATCACGTCGCCACCGGTCGCGCCAGGGACAGCACCCTTGACCAACAGCAGGTTGCGCTCGGGATCCACCCGGACAACTTCCAGGTTCTGCACCGTGCGGCGCACGTTACCCATATGACCGGACATCCGCTTGCCCTTGAAGACACGCCCCGGGGACTGGTTCTGACCGATCGAACCTGGAGCGCGGTGCGACACGGAGTTGCCGTGGGTCGCATCCTGCGTGCGGAAATTGTGACGCTTGACCGTACCTGCGTAGCCCTTGCCGATGGTCGTGCCGGTGACATCGACCAGCTGGCCGGCCTCGAAGATATCGACCTTGATCTCGGCACCGGGCGCCAGGTCCGCACCTTCGCCATCACCCAGCCGGAACTCGACGAGCTTGCGACCAGCCTCGACGCCCGCCTTGGCAAAATGCCCGGCCAGCGGCTTGGTCACGCGCGTCGGACGCCGCTTGCCGGCAGTAACCTGCAGGGCGCCATAGCCGTCGCTCTCAACGGACTTGAGCTGGGTGACCCGGTTGGGCTCCACCTCGATTACGGTGACAGGAATTGACGCGCCATCCTGAGAAAAAATGCGCGTCATGCCGCGTTTGCGGCCGATTACGCCAATCGTCATCTCTTGTTCCTCGTTGCACGATGCCGACTGCAATTGGCCGGCACTGCCTTGTTGAGCATTCAAGCTCACAGTCCTGACCACGCACTCGCTGCGAAAGCCGGACCGCAAAGAGCCCGGAATTATAGCAGCATCCGGCCGCCGCGCAACACTCAGTTCACTGTTTCCGAAACAAAAGCGGCGACCCTTCAGGCCACCGCTTTGCATCCAGCCAGCCGATTCCCTTCGGCGAAGCCGCCCGTGCGGCCGATTCCTTACTGGAGCTTGATCTGGACGTCGACGCCCGCCGCCAGGTCCAGCTTCATGAGCGCATCGACGGTCTTGTCGGTCGGGTTGACAATATCCATCAGGCGCTTGTGCGTGCGCAGCTCGTACTGGTCGCGCGCGTCCTTGTTGACGTGCGGCGAGATCAGCACGGTGAAGCGTTCCTGCTTGGTCGGCAGCGGAATCGGGCCCTTCACCTGGGCACCGGTGCGCTTGGCCGTTTCGACGATTTCCTTCGCCGAACGGTCGATCAGGCGGTGATCGAAAGCCTTCAGGCGAATTCGGATGTTCTGGTTAGCCATTTTCGGTTTCTCGGCAGTTCAAGCTATGCAGCTTCAATGATTTCCCTACAGGGAGAAGGCAGAAGAGAGAAGGAGAAGACAGCTGATCTTCTCCTCTCTCCCTTCCCCTCTTCCTTGAATTACTCGATGACCTTGGCGACGACGCCGGCGCCGACGGTGCGACCGCCTTCGCGGATGGCGAAGCGCAGGCCGTCTTCCATCGCGATCGGCGAGATCA
>Ga0207873_1000977_pt1 | contig 29255 bp, 22 predicted proteins | sample BGWIniCompost_FD_187373 | JGI IMG/M metagenome (GOLD analysis project Ga0207873, IMG submission 187373) | Cellulose adapted compost microbial communities from Newby Island Compost Facility, Milpitas, CA, USA - BGW Initial Compost (SPAdes)... ...
GCCGGGAGACAGCGCGGGGCTGGCGCCGCGCGGACGCAGAGCCACGCCGACGCAGAGCCACGCCGACGCAGAGCCACGCCGACGCAGAGCCACGCCGACGCAGAGCCACGCCGACGCAGAGCCGCGAAGCGATGGTGACGCGAGCCCGCGTGTGCGGCGCACCGCGACGGCTCAGGGTGAACCCTCGGGAGCCTCCTCCTCCTTGGGCGGATCGAGGACCAGCAGCGGGGTGAGCCGGCGCAGGCTCTTGGGACCGATGCCCTTGACGCGCAACAGGTCCGTCACGCGCCGAAACTTCCCGAGTCGCTCTCGGAGCGCGACGATCTGCTCCGCACGGCGCTCCCCGACCCCCGGCAAGCGCGTGAGCTCCGACACGTTGGCGACGTTGAGGATGATCCGACCGTCGGCGGTAACGCCCTGACCCGCGCTCTTCTTCGCGTCGCCCGCTCCAGCGCAGGGGTTCTGCGCGGCCTCGCCCTCGGCTTCGGGCGCGTCGGCTTTCGGCGCCTCCGGGCGGGAGGCGGACGCCACCGGAGACGCCTGCTCCGGCGGAGAAGCATCATCATGGAGCTCCGAACGCCCGGCGTCTCCCAGCGACGCCGTGACCTCCGTGGTGGCTCCGTCCGCGTCCTCCTGCGGCTCCCCTGCGAGCCACTCCGTGCCCCGCGCGCTCACCTCGATCCCGCCGACGGATTGCTGCATCGACGCAGCTCCCGCCAGCGCGAGGCAGGAGAGCCCCAGACAGGCTCCTGCGGTCTTCAGGGCCACCGGAGCCCACACGTGCTCGCGGAGACGTTGCCAGCGAGAGCTCCGCTCCACCGCGGGCGCAACGGAGGCAGCGGGGGACCGAAGTCCCCCGCTGGGCTCCTGGTGGAACGTCTCCCGCCGAGCGGTGGTCGATGTGTCGACGTGCTCACTCGTCAGCGGAACCATGACGGATCTCCTCCTTCTCACACGGCGATGACGTCGGCCCCGGAGGCGCGTGGGAAGCGGTCGTTGGCCGGCTGATCCTTCGGCGTGTAGTCGCGGATCTGCAGCTCCCCGCTGACGGGCAGCGAGTCGAGCTTGCAGTTGATCGAGCCGTCGCTGTTGACGAACGCCACACCGACGCGGTTCCAGTAACGGCGCTCGCCGCGGCTGGAGATCACGTAAACCACCTTCATCTTCGACTGATCCATGACACTTACTCCTTGGTTCTGGGGCGGCGCTCGGTGCCGCCACGCCAAGCCAATTGCGAGGGGCGTGCCATCGCTCGATCCAGCCAATAACGGCTCCGATCCGCGCTCGAGGGCCGCACCGCGCGGCTGGCCGCCACGTCCACGGATCCGGCCGCCACCCCACCGCGCCCCCCAACCGCGCCCCGCTCGCCCGGCCGCGCGGAGACCCGTGTGCGCCGTGTAGGTGTCGTGGGGTCACTGTGAGGACCGAGCGCCCGATCTCCGCCGCACCCGGTCCCGCGCAGGGGGGAAACGCCCTTTACTCCGGGTAATTCACGACGACGATGGGAACTGGTGGGTGGCGACACCCCCGGGGCACCGCACGGTGCCTCCTCGGAACGCTGGATTACTTTGAAGGCAGGAAGAACGATGAAGACTTTGGCTTGGACGATCGGTCTCGGGATGCTCGCGGCGACGTTGGTTCCCGGGTGTGGCGGCGACGACGGCGGGGGCGGGGGCATCAGCTCGGGGGTCGATCCGACGAAACGGGGTGACGAGCTCAGCGACGACGAAGTCCGGAAGATCTGCGAAGCCGGGAATGACTACGTCGTGCGGCGCAGCAAGGAGATCGACCCGTGCCGGTTCGCGGGAGTGCTGGCGGCGGGGATCGTCGCTGGATTGGATGCGACCCTCACGGACGCTCAACTTCAGGAGGCGTGCACCGAAGGGGTCCGGGCGTGCCAACAGACAGAGGACAGGGACCCCATCTTCGAGCCGGACGAGGACACCTGTGACGACCTGAGCGTCCCGGAAGAATGCTCGGCGAGCGTGGAAGAGATCGAACGATGCATCAAGGACAGCATCGACGAGACCCTCACCATGTTCACCGACTTGCCCGCCTGTGGAAGCATCACCCGCGACTTCCTCGCGAACTACACGGGGCCCGAGCCGCAGGCCCCCGCCAGCTGCGCGAGCCTCGAGGAGACCTGTCCCGAGGCGCTGCAGAGCATCGAGTTCGAGTGAGCTTCCGAAGGGCCGAGGGCACTCGATGCCCTCGAACTCCGCGCCCGCTTTGAAGAGTCCCTGGAGCCCGAACGCTCTGGTCAGCGGACGATGACGTCGGGGAGGTGGCGACGCCGCCTCCCCGACCGCGCTCCCGGCTCCGTCCCGCGCCCACCGAGATCACGGACGCCGCACGGCGCGCCGTATGCCGGTGCTCTCCCGGTGGGGGGACCTCAGGGGGGCCTCAGGGGGGCCTCAGGCTCCGTCTGCTTCGACGGCCGCCCGAAGCCGCGCGACGAGCGGCGCGATCTGTGCGTGACGCAGCTTGTACAGGCTGCGGTTGGCCACGAGCACGGAGGAGATGTCGCAGATGGGCTCGAGCACCACGAGGTCGTTCTCGCGCAGGGTGGCGCCCGACTCCACGATGTCGACGATCACGTCCGAGAGCCCGACGAGGGGGGCGAGCTCCACGGAGCCTCCGACGTAGATCACCTCGGCCTGGACCCCCTTGCGGGCGAAATGCTCGGTGGCGATGCGCGGGAACTTCGTCGCCACGCGGGGGCGCGCGCCGACGCTCACGCCCGCCGGTCCCGCGACCACCATGCGGCATTTGCCCACCCCCAGATCCAGCGGCTGGTACAGGTCGTAGCGGCGCTCGAGGAGCACGTCGCGCCCGCTGATGCCGAGGTCGGCCACGCCGTACTCGACGTAAGTGGGGACGTCGTCGGGCTTGAGGAGCAAGAACCGCAAGCTCCCGTCGTCGCTCTCGCGCACGAGGCGGCGATCGTTGGCGACGAGGTTCTGCGTTCCGACACCGGCACGCTCCAGGAGCGGCGCGAGGGCCTTGCTGACGCGTCCTTTGGGGATGGCGAGGGTCAGCGGTCGGGTGCTCATGGGCCCTCCAGTTGGATGCGCTCGATCAGGGCGCCCACGCCGCCGAGCTTCTTCTCGATGCTCTCGTAACCGCGATCGAGGTGGTAGACGCGACGCACGATCGTCTCGCCCTCCGCGACGAGGCCGGCGATGACGAGCGAAGCGCTGGCGCGCAGATCCGTCGCCATTACCGACGCGCCCGAGAGCGGGCCGACGCCCTCGACCACGGCGGTGTTGTTGCGGATGGCGATCTTGGCGCCCATGCGCTGCAGCTCGGGCACGTGCATGAAGCGATTCTCGAAGATCGTCTCCGTCAGCACGGCCCGCCCTTCGCACTGGGTCATCAGGGCCATGAACTGAGCCTGCATGTCCGTCGGGAAGCCCGGGTGCGGCGCCGTGGTGACGTCGACGGGTAAGATCGGCCCCTCGCGCACGACGCGCACGCCGTTGCCGTCGCGCTCGAGCGTGACCCCTGCCTCGCGCAGCTTGACGGCGACGGGCTCGAGGTCGTCCAGGGGAGCATCTTCCAGGAGGACGTTGCCTCCGGTCGCCCCGACGGCGGCCATGAAGGTGCCCGCCTCGATCCGATCGGCGATGATCGCGTGGTCGAAGGGCGCCAGCTCGTCGGCACCGGTGATGTGGATGATGGCCGTCCCCGCCCCGTCCACCTTGGCCCCCATCTTGTTCAGGACGCGCCCGAGCTCCTCCACCTCCGGCTCCCGCGCGCAGTTGATCAGCGTCGTGCGGCCCTTGGCGAGGGCGGCCGCCATCATCAGGTTCTCCGTGCCCGTGACGGTCGGCATGTCGAGGACGATCTCCGCTCCCACGAGGCGCGGGGCCTTCGCGTAGACGTAGCCGTGTTCGACGGTGATGTGCGCCCCGAGGGCCTCCAGCCCCTTCAGGTGCTGATCGACGGGGCGGGCGCCGATGGCGCAGCCGCCGGGCAGGGACACCCGCGCCTCGCCGAAGCGAGCCACCAGCGGGCCCAGCACCAGCACGCTGGCCCGCATCTGGCGCACGAGCTCGTAGGGCGCCTCGAAGAAGGCCCCTGTGGCCGGACCCACGCGCACCTCGGGGATGTTCACGGTGGTCTTGCGCCCCAGGACGTCGAGGAGGGCGGCGGTCGTGCCGATGTCCCGGAGTCCGGGCACGTTGCGCAGGCGGCTCTCCCCCTCCGAGAGCAGGGTAGCGCACAGGATGGGCAGGGCGGCGTTCTTCGCCCCTCCGACGCGGAGGGTACCCTCCAGCCGGCGACGACCTCGAATCCGGATGGCGTCCATGCTTGGGGGCGGCATTAGCCCCGTTTCCCGGCTTTGGCAAAGCCCCTGCCCCAGGTTGAGCTAGTCTCTGCCCATGCGGGCTTCCGACCCCCCTGCCCGATCTTCGCGGCGTCGCGCGGGCCTCCCCTTCGAGTCCTCCGAGGGCGGCCGCTCACCTCGCCGGGCGGCGTGCCTCTCCAGAGCCTGCGCGCTGTCCCTGGCGCTCGCCTGGACGACGCCCCTCGAGGCGCAGACGCAGCGGGCCGATCCGGGGTGGCTCCGCCAATGGACGGATGTGCGCGGGGATCTGCAGAGCTCCGATCCGTCCACTCGACTGCGAGCCATCGAGCGCCTCGGCGCGTCTCCCGAGGCGCGGAGCCGCCACGCCCTCGTCGACGCCGTGCGGGACGCCACCAGCGAAGCGCCAGCGAGCGCGCCGCAGGGCCGAGGCGCGAACCGCGACGCGTCGGGGGACGCCGCCTCCGAGACCGCCGAGCTGAACCCCAGCGAGCGCGCCCGAATCCGTCTGGCTCTGGCGCGCGCCCTCGCGCAGCACTCGGATCACCTGGAGGTGCGGCGCGCGTTGGTCCGCCTGATGACCGCGGCCGCCGACGGCCTCGAGCCGCACGACGACATGGCCCTGCACACAGCCGCGCTGGCCCTCGCCCTGAGCGGCGCGCCCGACGCCCTGCGAGCCCTGGGGCGCGCGCTCTGGCAGGGCGAGTCACTCGCGCGCGCCTCCCACAGAGCCCTCCTTGGCCATCCTCCCGCGCAGATCGAGCCGGTCTTGCGCACCGCTCCCGCAGACGCGGCCCTGGCGCTCTTGGCCGAGCTCGGAGACCAGCGCGCGGACGAGCACCTCCGCGAGGTCGTCCGGAACGGTCCCCCCGCTCAGGCTGCTGCGGCGGCTTGGGCGTTGTTTCGCCTCGGCACCCTCGAGACCCAGGAGGTCGCTCGCCACTGGTGGAAGCACAGCGCCGACGCGAGTCAGCGCTTCGTGGCCACGAGGATCCTCGTGGAGGCCGGTGATCCCCTGGGCACCCAGGCGTTGTCCGCGCAGCTCACGGAGCTCCCCCAGGATCCCCGCCGCCGCCGCACGCTCCTCGAGCTCGCCGCTGCCCAGCCCGATGCGGGGTGGGAAGCAGGTCTGCTGCGGCTGGCGCGCGCTGCCCTCGCGAGCTCCGCCCCCCGACGCCCCACGGCGGAGGACGAGCTCGTGTTCCTCGCCTTGGCGAAGCTCGATCGCTCCCCGAGCCTCCGGCTGCTCTTGCGCGGGCTCGACGGCCCCGCGGCCCCCGTGGTGGCGGGCGCTCTGGCGCGCGCCGATGGTCCCCAAGGGAGCGCGCTCCTGGCTCAGACCCTCGACGAGCCCTCGCGGCGCCGCTGGGCGCTCCGCATCCTCGGGGTTCGCCTGGCGCGCGGCAGCGCGGACGCCCAGCGGGGGCCCTTCGAGGCAGCCACGACGAAGCTCCTGCAACAGTCCAAGGGCGCGGGAGCCAACGCTGACGCCGATCGGGCAGCGGCCGCCTGGGCCGTCGCGGTGGCGCAACCGGAGCGCGCCGCCGAGCTCCTGTCCACGGCAGATCCGGTGGTGCTGCGGGCTCTGGGCCGTCAGTCCTGGAGGGAACCTCTGGCGGCAGCGGCGACCGCGAGGCTCACCCGGACGTCCCCTCCCTCGCCGCAGCGACAGCGCGGCGCCAAAGGAAGCGGCGAGAACGAGACCGCCGACGGGGCCGAGGAGAGCGCGCTCCTTTCGGCCCTGCTCGCTCCCGAGGCGGCCGCTCGGGTCCCCACCCAGCGGCTCGAGGCCCTGCTCTCTCCGCCAGCGCGGGTGTCGACCCGGGAGGGGCCTGCGACGCTCGTCGAGCTCCTCGTCGCGCGGGTGCCGGCGCGGGGCGACGAGGGTGAAGAGCCGCTGCACCGCGTCCGGCGATGGCTCGGCAGCCCGCACGTCGCCACCCGAATCGCCGCCGCTCGCGGCCTGGCGGCCGCGAACACCCCAGGCGCGATCGCCCTACTCGGAGACACCCTCGCCTGGGACCCCGAACCGGCCGTGCGCCGGGCGGCCGCCTGGGCCCTGGTGCAGCGCCCCGAGCCCTCCGGGCGTCGCTGGCTGGAGGTCGCCGCTCGCCTCGATCCGGATCCGGTGGTGCGCGATCTGGCACGCCTCCGGTCGTCCGCGTCGCCGGGCACACCCCGCACGCGGACCCGTGACGCCCTCCTCTGGCTGCACGGCGAGGAGGGGCCCGTGCAGTTGTTCACCGCGTCCGGAGAGACGCTCTGGCTCTTCCCCGATCCGGACGGCTTCGTCGGGGTCCACGGGCCGCTCGCCAAGCCCTGGGACCTGCGCCGGCTTCCAGTTGCCAACCCCGCCGCCCGGGGCGAGGCTCCTCCCGTCCCATGACCTTGAAGAAGTCCCGCTCCCCCGCCAGCGCCCCGGCAGCCGCTCCCGCGCCCGAGAGCCCCGTGGACGGCGCCGAGGCCATCACCACGTCGTCGTTCGAGGATGCCATGCGCCGCCTGAGCCACATCGTCGAAGACCTGGAGGGAGGTGCTCTGAGCCTCGAGGAGTCCCTCGCCCGCTTCGAGGAGGGGGTGCGCCTCGCGCGCTCCTCCCAGGCCCGCCTCGACGCAGCCGAGGCACGCGTGGAAGAACTGATGAGGATGGACGAAGAGGGCAACCCCGTCGTCCGCGATCTGGACGCAGACTGAAGATCCGAAAGCGCGGGGACGTCGCGTGGGAACGTGGACCGGAGCCGTGAAGAAGCCATCGTGAGCCTTCCATGAGCCGCAGCATCGTGACCACCGCCGCCGCCTTGGCCATCGGCAACGAGCTGCTGAACGGCAAGGTCCAGGAGAGCAACCTGCACCCCCTGGCCACCACGCTGCGCGCCCTCGGGATCCGGCTCAATCGCACGCACACCATCGGCGACGACCTCGAGCTCATCGCCCGGGAGGTGCGCGAGCTCAGCACGAGCCATGACGTCCTCTTCACGAGCGGTGGCATCGGGCCAACCCACGACGACGTGACGATCGCGGGCGTGGCGGCGGCATTTGGCGTTGCCGTGGAGCACCACCCGGAGCTCACCACCATGCTCGAGCGCACCTACGGCGATCGCCTCACCCCTGAGCACCTGGCGATGGCGCGCGTGCCCGCGGGAGCGCGCCTCCTCGGCACGGCGGACATCCGCTGGCCCACGGTGGTGATGAACAACGTCTGGATCCTCCCGGGCGTACCGGAAATCTTCCGCATGAAGCTCGCGGTGGTGCGCGCCCATTTGCGGGGCGCGGAGGAGTTCTTCGGCCGCGCCGTGTTCACTCTGCTCGAGGAGGCGGAGCTCAAGCCCCTGCTCGATCGAGTGGTCGAAGCGCACCCCGAGGTGGAGGTCGGGTCCTACCCCAAATGGTTCGATCCCACCTACCGCACGAAGGTGACCTTCGACGGGCGCCAGGCCGACGCGGTGCAGCGAGCGCTCGAGGCGTTGCTCGCACTGCTCCCGGAAGGGGAGCCTCAGCGCCTCGAGTGAGCGCACGGACCGCCGCGCAGGTCCACGTCGCGCCGCGAGGTGCCGGTGGGGTGCATGGTACGCGGGGCGACACCGCGCTGATGACGTGGGCGCGCGGCCAAATGGCGGCGACCTGGCGGCCAGGGCGCGCGTCGTGGCGGACAGGCTGAATCCCGAGGGGCGCGTCACTCCGGGGCGGGATTTCCCGGGGGAGGGCTGCGACGGCCCCGCGGCACGGCTCCTGCAATGTGCCGTGGCACGATGACGGCTCCTCCGCTCCGCCTCCCCTATCAGGAGCTCGCGCTCCGCGAGTTACGTGAGCGTGCCCAGTGGTCGGGCGTCGAGGAGCTCGGCGACTCCGAGCTCCTCGCCCTCGTGCTGGGACAAGGGGGCGATGGCCTGTCGGCCACACAGCTGGCGATCGCCCTCCTCGAAGGTACTGGAGGTCTCGAGTCCCTCGGCAAACTGCCCCCAGCGGGCTTGGCGGCCCGACCTGGTCTCGGCCCCGCTCAGGCCGCTCGCGTCGCGGCGGTCTTCGAGCTCGGTCGGCGCACCGCCCGCCGCGAGACCGAGCGCCGTTCGGGGCTCCCCCTGTGCGCCGACGCGGTGGCCCGGTGGGCGGCCCGCCGCCTCACGCGCCTGGACCACGAGGAGGTGTGGGTGCTCTGTCTCGACGGACGCAGCGTCCTCAGCTGCGCGCTGCAGGTAGGACGAGGTGGCATGCACGGGTGCGCGCTGCTCGCCCGCGATTTCCTGATCCCGGTGGTGCGACATGCGGCCAGCGCCTTCGTGGTGGTCCACAACCACCCGAGCGGGGATCCGACACCGAGCCGTGAGGACCTTGAGATGACCATCGCGCTGGCCTCGGCGGCGGCCCTGGTGGCGGTTCCGTTGCTGGATCACGTCGTGGTCGGGCGAGACGGGCACCGGTCCATGTTCGAGATGGGAGTCCTCGACGGGCTCTGACCACGGCTCTTTTTTCCACTCCCTACGGCGGACCGGCACCCACCCGCCCCCCGCGCTCGCACGCCCGAGAAGCGGCCAAACGCTCTCGAACGGCCAGAGAACGGCCCCCGAACGAGCGAGCCCTGTAGAATTCGCCGCTTGGAGGGCGCCCCCCAGGCCGGTATTCTCCCCACCAATGGGCACCGAGGTGATCTTCTCCGCGCTCACCGACGTCGGTCGCAAGCGGGAGCACAACGAGGACAACTTCCTCGTCGACAAGAAGCTTGGACTGTACGTCGTGTGCGACGGCATGGGCGGACACGCGGCGGGAGAGGTGGCCAGCGCGCTCGCGGTGCGGGTCCTCCACGAGGAGGTCAAGAAGGAGCGCGACCTGCTCGAGGATTTCGCCGCCGGGAAGACTGGCGCCGACCGCGTGAGCAAGCGGGACATCACCAACATGCTCGAGTTCGCGGTGAACCGCGCGTCCGCTCGCGTCCACGCGGAGGCCGTTCGGGACCCGACGAAGCGGGGCATGGGCACGACCCTCGTGTGCGTCCTGCTCGTCGCCCAGCAGGCCTTCGTCACCTATTGCGGAGACAGCCGCCTGTACCTCCTGCGCGATGGCGTGCTCGAGCAGGTGACCGAGGACCACACGGTCTTCAACGAGCTGGTCAAGCGCAAGAAGATGCCGCGCGAGAAGGTCGAGAAGCTCGCGCAGAAGAACGCCATCACCCGCGCCGTCGGGGTCTACGAGCACGCGGAGCCCGAGAGCCTCGTCCTCGACGTGCTCGCCGGCGATCGGCTGTTGCTCTGTTCGGACGGCCTCTACCAGTACTTCGAGGACAGCCTCGAAGAGCTGGGCCAGCGCATGTCCGAGAACGACCTGGAGCCCGCCGTACGCGGCCTCATCGACCGCGCCAACGAGTGCGGCGGCTCGGACAACATCACCGGCATCCTGATCAGCGTCGGGCGCCTCGGCCAGCGAGACGAGAGCCGCGCCAAGCAGCTCCAGCTGAAGCGCGACATCCTCGCGAAGATGCCGCTTTTCCGGCCGCTCAACGATCGTGAGCTGCTCCGGGTCCTCCAGGTCACGGAGGTGATGCCCTACGAGGATGGCATGACCATCGTCAAGGAGGGCGAGGCGGGGGACGAGCTGTTCATCGTGCTCTCGGGCAAGGTGAAGATCGTGCGCGGCGGCGCGTTCATCACGACGCTGCCCCCAGGGGCCCACTTCGGCGAGATGGCGCTGGTGCGGAACCAGCCACGCTCCGCCAGCGTGATCAGCGACGGGCCATCCGAGCTGATGGTCGTGCGGCGGCGCGAGTTCTTCGAGCTGCTGCGGACCGAGCAGGCGCTCGCCGTCAAGCTCCTCTGGCAGTTCTTGGGGGTGCTGGCAGACCGCCTCGCCGAGACGAGCCGCGAGCTCGGGCAGGCCCGCGAAGAGCTGGCCGCCGAGGACATCACCAACGAGCTGTTCGAGGAGGTGGAGGACGACGACTCCGATCGACGAACCCTCGTCGTGCCTCCTGGCTCCGAAAAGGCCGAAGCTCCGCCGATCGACGATCCTTGAGCCTCGGCCAACTCCTCCCGGGAGACCTGGGCGGAGACGCGTGGACCACCAGCCACGCCGGGCGCTCGACGGTGAAAAGCGCGGCCCGATGAAGCCAGGCTGGCCGAGGCGGTCCGTTGACAGTCCGAGCAGCGCGCCGGTAGCGTCCTGGCGCGCAAGTGGGCCGATTTTCCGTGCAACGCCGTTGGTCCTCCCCCCGGAGGTGGCCCCCTCCGAACCAGGAGGGGCTCCACGCGCGGAGGACGACGCCCCCCGGCGGTGACCCGAGGCCAGCCGGCGCGCTGGCGGGCGCAGCCCTCGGCGGGGCGCTGCTCCTCCTGTCCGGGAGCGCTGCAGCGGATCAATACCGCCGCCCCGCGGAGCCGAGCGTCCTCGCGGACTCCGCGACGGATCTGACCCAGGTGGTCGACGCCTTCGACGAGGTGAACGACTTCGACCTCCACCTGTCGCTCACCTTCAAGCAGTCCACGCGGAGCGCCCCCATCTACCGCGAGACCTCCCTCGCGGCGTCCGGATCGACGACAGGCTACATCTCCGGGGACCTGGACGTCGCGAACTACTCGGAGACGACGAACCGCCTCATCCCGGCCGCGGACATCGGCTTGTTCCGGGACATCGCCCTGCGCGTCCGGCTGCCCATCATCCTCTCGAACGTCCGCAGCCTCTCGGCGCGCGGCGCCTCGTCGAGCGATCCCGCCAATCCCCCGCCCGCCCTCGCGGGGCTGCCTGGCGAGCAGCTCTTCTCCGTCCCCTTCGAGTCTCCGACACGCAGCGGCATCGAGTACCTCGCCATCGGACTCGAGGTCGGCCTGATGAACCAGTATCGCCAGCGCGCGCGGCCGACGTGGGTGGTGGGGTTCGAGGGGCGCTTCAACGTGAGCGAGCCGATGCGCGCCTGCAACGCGTCCGCCGGTGACGCCGCGGCCGCGGCGGAACGAGACGTGCCCCTCGTCGCGTGCGCTCACCCCTCCGACGTGAATCGGGACGGGATCGCGGATCCCAACGACGACCCGGCGCGGGGGCCTCTGGAGGGGAACTTCTCCGGGACACGCCGCCCCGGTGTCAGTCGCGGGACCACGGGGCTCGAGGCGCACACCTTCGTCTCCAAGCGCATCAAGTACGTGGAGCCCTACGGCGGGCTCAGGGGGCTCGTCGAGCTCCCGACCTCGAGCAGCGACTTCGGCTCCGCGAGCCTCGGAGCGTCCCACCGACCGCCCGTGCGCGGCTCCCTCGTCGTCGGGACGGCCATCGTCCCGTGGGAGATCCGCGAACGGCACCAGCGGCTCGTCTTCGACACCCGGCTCCGCAGCACCTACGTGTCGACGGGGCGAGACTACTCCGAGCTCTTCGATGCCCTCGGCTCGAGCTCAGCGGCGTCCCTGCGTGCGCCGCGCTTCGCGGGCCACATGCCGAACCTCGACGCCAGCGGCCGCGTCGACGAGAGCAACCCCTCCGTCGTGGATCCGAGCTCGCGACGCGTGTACTTCACTGGCTTGACGGAGGTGCAGCATCACGCCCGCTTCGAGCTGAGCGGCCAGTTCACGTGGCAGGCGGGCGAATACGTCAAGTTCGACGTGGGCGGCGCCTGGCACATCGTACAGGGACACATCATCACCTTCGATCGCCCGTGCGAGCAGGATGGCGCCGCGGAGGTCACCCTCGCGGGTCCTTGTAAGCAAAATGTGGGCTCGGAGGAGGCGCCGGAGTGGTCGCCCACGGGGACGCCCAACCCGAACTACCGCACCGTCATCAACGCCCCGGGCAATCGCTTTCGGGTGGGGACCTCCCACGGTTTGGACGCCTGGATCCGGGCTTCGGTGATGTTTTGATGGCCACGCCGCCTCGACCCTTTCGACGGAGCACCCCCGCGGCCTTCGCCTTGCTGTGGGCTCTCGCCGCCTCCAGCTCTTCCGCCTGGGCCTCCGACTTTCCGACGACGGCGCCCCCCGAGACGGACGGTCGGGCGGATGGCGGGGCAGCAGAAGACCCTGCGCACCAGGGCGAAGCGGCCTCCGCGCACGAGGGCACCGAGCACGACTCCGCGAGCGATTTCGGAGCGGAGGCTCCTCCTCCACCGGGTTCCCTCCCCCCACCGTCCTCCGCGCTCTCTCCCGGGGCGGATGACGGCGCTCAGCTTGGCTCCCTGGAGCACGGAGTCATCGGGGCGCTCCAGGAGGGAGCCCTCGACGTCGGCATTGCCGCGCAGGTGGTGGCCCCCGAACTCCTCGATCAGGAGCTGCGCGATCGCCCCGCGGGCGAGTCGGCCCCCTGGCTCTTGAGCGCGCGCGTGACGCCCGCGGGCGAGCTGTGGCGCATCGAAGTCACCGCGGTCCCCCCAGGCACCTCCGTGCGGCGCGTGGCCGTGGACGTGGTCGAGGCCGAGCGCCTCGAGGTGCGGACCATGGTCCTCCTGCGGGACGTCGCGACGATCCCCACCGAGCCCACGGAGCCCCCCACGCCGGTTGCCGCCACGGAGTCCCGCGCTCCCCGCTCCGCCGGCCGCGCGGTCCTCGCCTTGAACACGGCGCTCCTCGGCGGCGCGATCGGCGTGTCTCTGCACCAGGCGGGCGCCAGCGAGGACGACCGGTTGCTCTACCCGCTCGCAGCGCTCGGCGTCGGGATCGGCCTGGGCGCGTCCATGTTGGTGGCCGATGAGTGGGACATCACCACCGACGACGCTTGGTTTCTTTCGGCGGGTATGGTGTGGCCCGCGACCTCGGGCGTGCTGCTGGCGACGAGCTACGACGTACGCCAGGAACACAGCTATCTGTACGGCCTCGCCGGGACCGCCGCGGGCGTGACCTTGGCGACCATCGCCGTCGCCAACAATCGCGTGGACGATGGCGGCGCGGCCCTCGCCCACTCCGGCGCCGCCTTCGGGCTGGGCATGGGAGCGCTGGCGGAGGGCATCGTGCGCGGAGATCTGGTCAACACTCCCCTGGCCGGAATGGGATACGGCGCGGGGGTCGGCGTGCTGGCCGCAGGCATCGCCGCCACCCAGGTCGAAACCTCCTCGTCCCGGGTGCTCCTCGTGGACCTCGCGGCGCTCCTCGGCGGCCTGACCGGAGGTGCGCTGGGGACGCCGCTCCTCCTCGGCGATGAGCTCGACGACACCCGGCGGAGGCTCTGGTTCGGATCCATCGCCCTCGGGACGGCGGCGGGGGCGTTGGTCGGCATGCTGGCCACCTCCGACGACGTCCCGGCAAACGAAGCAGCGGAGCGGAGCGGGCTGCGCAGAACGCCACCGCTCGTCGAGCGCTGGTCACCGCACGCCGGCGTGATCGGTATGTCGCAGGTGGGCCATGAGACCGCGCCGGCCTTCGGCGCCGGCGTGCAGGGGCTCTGGTGACGGCATGACCGACGAAGCGAGCGACGCAAGCGACGACTCGAACGACGACCTCGAGGAGGTCTACGAGTTCGAGGTGACCGTCGACGAGGAAGGGCAGAGGCTCGATCGCATCCTGGTGCAGCGGCTGCCCGGCGTCGGCAGGAGAGCGGCGACGGAGCTCGTCCGCCGCGGCGACGTCCGCGTCGATGGTCGACGCGCCGTCAAGGCGGAGCAGCCCGCCGCAGGGGCCCACGTCACCGTCCGTTTGCCCGAGCCCAGCGCGGCGGTCCCGGACCCCGGCCCCCTCGACGTACTGCTCGAGCGGCCGGATCTCGTCGTCGTCGACAAACCCGCGGGGCAACCCAGCGCCGTGCTGCGCGGGACCGACCGAGGCACCCTCGTCAACGCCCTGCTGGCCCGTTATCCCGAGATGGCGGGCGTCGGCTTCGGGCCGCGGGAACCCGGCATCGTCCATCGCCTCGACACGCAGACCTCCGGCGTGCTCGTCGCCGCGCGCGACGCGCGCACCTTCGCCGCCCTCCGGAGCGCCCTCGAGTCGGGGACGCTGCACAAGACCTACCTGGCCGTGGTGGAGTCCGATCGCGTCGAAGACGCCGGGCTCATCGAGGCCTGGCTCGGCCCCCACGCCAAGAACCGCCGGAAGGTCGCCGTGTGGCCTCCCACGTCCCCTGGCGCGCGGCCCGCGCGCTCGGAGTACCGCGTCCTCGAGCGCGCAGGGCGCTGGGCTCTCGTCGAGGTGAAGGCGCCGCGCGCTCGTCGACACCAGGTGCGCGCGCACCTCGCCTCCGTGGGAGCTCCGATCGCGGGAGACGTGCTCTACGGCGGAGTCGAGCTCGCCCTCGGGGAGCGCCACGCCCTCCACGCGGCCTCGCTCGCCTACGCGGGCCCGGAGCTGGCACCCTTCACCGTCACCACGCCGCTGCCCCGGGACCTGGCCGAGCTCCTGGGCTGAGGTGCAGCGTCGACGCGGAGCGCTCGGTGCGCCGCAGGGCCCCCCTCGACCACGTGGCGTCGCGGCGCGCTCAGCCGCGCTCCGACGCCCGATTCCGACCCATGGCGAACCAGCCGAGCGCACCAAAGCCACAGGAGGCGGCGAAGAGCCCCAACGTCCACGTCGGTGCGGTCAAGCCGAAGCTCCCGTCCTGGAGGATCGCGTCGAAGAACGCTCGGAAGAGCACGATCACCCCATAGCCCGCGATCCCCGCCAGGAGCGCCGCGCGCAGCTGCTCTCCCAAAGACATCACTCGGGGGGTGCTGCCCCAGATCCTCGCCAAGTGACGACACCAGAGGATCGTCGGAGTCAACATCAGCGCCAGGGCCCCCACGCCGCTCAGCACGACCTCCGTGGTCGTCAGCGCGCTGTCCCCGTCTCCGAAGAGCTTGATCGCCGCGACCAGGGCCGTCACCAAGCCCAGCGTGACCCAGAGGAAGACCCCCGCCGTCAGGAGCGCCAGCGCCGGGCGCGCCCAACGCACGTCCCGTGAGCGCTGGGCCAACATCGTCGGGGCGTGGTGCGCCTTGTTGGCGCGGGCGGGCCGCACGACCGTGGGCGGTGTCCCGCTCGCCCGCTGCGACTCTCCCGTCATGTCCGGAGAGGGCGGCAGCAGGGAAGCACGCGCGGGGTCGAACGAGGCGAGCTCCGCGTCGAACGCCTCCATGCTCGGGAAGCGACTGGCGGCGTCCTTCGCCATGGCGTTCTGAATGACGAGCTCCAGGGCCGCCGGGAGACTCGGCTCGAGCTGGGTGGGGCGCTCGGGCTCCTGCGAGACGACGGCCGTGAGGGTCGCCATGGGGTCGAGCCCCTCGAACGGCGCCTTCCCCGTGACGCAGCGGTACAGGATCGCGCCGACCGCGTAGACGTCAGCGCGCAGGTCGACGCGCGCTCCTCGGGCCTGCTCCGGGGCCATGTAGCCCGGCGTCCCCATCACCATCCCGGTCTTGGTGAGGTTCGCGTTCCCCTCTCCCACCTTGGAGATGCCGAAGTCGAGGACCTTCACGTGCCCCTCGGAGCCCACCAGGAACACGTTCTCCGGCTTCATGTCCCGATGCACGATCCCGTGCTGGTGCGCCGCGGCCAACGCCTGGCAGACCTGCCGCACGACGCGCACCGCGGATTCGACGGGCAGCTTGCCCACCTGATCGAGGTAGGCTCCCAGCTCGACGCCCTCGAGGAGCTCGCCGACGATGAACGGGCGGCCGTCGCGGGTGACGTTCACGTCGTAGACGCCGACGATGTTCGGGTGACTGAGGGCGCTGGCCGCCTCCGCCTCCTGCTGGAAGCGCGTGACGACGTCCGGTTGCCGGGCGAGCTCCTGGTGGAGCAACTTCACTGCGTAGCGCTTCTTGTGCAGGCGCGTGTGACGGGCCTCGTAGACCCGGCCCATCCCGCCTTCGCCGATCACGCGCACGACCGCGTACGACTCTCCGAGCACCGATCCGATGAGCGGATCCTCATCGACGGGGGCGTCCTCGAGCGGCGCGGCATCCCGGGGACAGACCCGGAAGTCAGCGGGGTAGCGAGAGCCGCAGGTGGGGCACACCCGGGCGTTGGAGAGGGGGCCCTCATCGCGGACCACGGCCATCTCTGCGCTTGCAGGACTGGACCCCTCCTTCACGACGGGCTCCTCGGGCGCCCGAGAGACTTGCATGACGTCCAGCTTAGCCCCGCCGCGCATGGGGAAACAGAGCCTCCGATCAGGCGTCAGGATCGAGCGCCCACCGGCGCGCCACGGCACGAGACCGGACTACAATGTAGGCGACGAGCCGCTGCGGGGTTTGTCCGCCATTCTCGTCACTTGGAGGCTTTCCACTCCTTACGCCGCGCTCGATCAGCCCTCAGGTCTGCCCGCCCCGAGCCCGTCGGGACTGCCCGTCAGGACTGCCCCTCGGGTCGGCTCTTCAGATCGACCCTTCAAGTCGAAAGAGTGCGCTGCAAGGGCCGCGGCATCGTGGGCGCCTCGTGAGCGCTCGATGGGGACGCCCCCCGCTGTGCTTGCCCACCAACCCGCGCCCCTCTCCGCGGAGCCTTTGCGCCCTCCTGTCCCGCGCTCAGCAGACGCAGGACTCCCGTGAGCAGCTGAAGACACTGACCGCGGGTCGGCACGCGGGGGCGAAGGATCGTGACCCGCTCCTCACCAGTGCGTCCTCTCACCCAGTGGACACTGTGCGGCAACGCCCGATACGCGGGCGAGTCGTCCTGCACCCGAACGACGACACAGGGCAGCGCCACCACCCCTCCGCCGATCTCCACCCCCACCTCGATGGCGCGGACTCCCGGCAGCGCCCGCTCGTGCAGCACGCGCAGGCGGATCTCGTCACAGTCGGACGCCGCCCCACCACTTGGACCACCCCGCGAGGCGCGGTCGTCCGCCGGATCGACGTCCTCCTTCGGAGAGGCCAGCTCCTCCCCGAGCTCGGGCCCCCGCGCGGCCGCGCGTACGGGTCGCCGCGCCCACAGCTCGCAGGCCACGCCCTGGTCGCGTTCGAGCCTCTTGGCGAGCCAGCGATAGAGCGGCACCGAGCCCCACGCGGGATCTGCCGGCATGTCCGAGGCGCGCCCCGTCAGGAAGATCGGCAGCCACCCGCTCAAGCTCATGAGGGTGAGCCCTGCTCGGTAGGGAGAGGCGGACAGCAGCGCCCACGCTGCCACACAGGTCGCGGCGACGATCCCGACGAGGAGCAACGCCCCCCTCGAATCGCTCCCATCGAGCCATCGTCCGAAGTCAGCCCGACGTTGGGGTCGTCGAGCCTCGCCCTCGTCCAGACGCGCCCACTCCCCTGGCCCCCTCGGTCTCGGCTCGCGCCACGGCGGCAGGAGCGCGGCGAGCAGCAACGCCCCCGCCCAGGCCAGGCCAGCCCAGGTCAGAGATTCGAGCAGGGCGAAGGTGGTCGCCACGCCGAGGAGCGCACCCGCGCCGAGGACGCGCAGGGACGCCGGGATCGGTACCAACACCCTGGGCGTGACCCCGAGCTCGGCGCAGCTCCGGCGAACCGCGCGCCACTTCAGACCGAGCACGAGCGCGTAGAGGAGCCCGAGCGCCGCGCCGAAGGACCACATCCAGGCAGGGGTGCGAGGCAGCAGCTGACGCGGCGGAGGCGGCGTGCTCGAGGACGGTGCGCGGACCGTTGCGACGGACTCCGCCTCCAGGCCACGAAACACGGCGGCGTCCACCTCGACTTGCCACACCGCCGGTTCACCCCGGGCCACGTGGGCGCGCACCAGCTCGACCTCGTCGAGCTCGGGCCCCCGGCGCACCTCCGTGAGCAAGACCGCGGCGGCCGGCCCGTCTTCCTCCTCCGGCAGCCGAGGCTCCATGGCAGCGTGCGGGACCCGGAAGAGCACCTGCGCCGAATCGATGCCGCCGGAGAAGCGCGGCTGCACCCAGGTCAGGCGAGCGCGGTCTCCACGCCGCTCGAGCCATCCTCGCTCGCCCAGGTCGAAGCGATACCCGAACTCGAAGCGGTAGACCCCGCTCCGCAGCCCTTTCTCGGCGCCGATGCGCAGGACGAGCGCGCCATCGTCGCGGGGCTCGAGCTCCAGGGGCCACACGCGCCCCAGGCCCTTGCCCACGGCGCGCACCGTGGCGTCCCCGAGGGGTCCCAGCTCCTGGCCGACCCCCTCGATCTCCAGGGATTGAAGGGGCCCGCCCCGCACCCGCAGCAACAGCTCGTGACGCACCTCGGCGCGCCCATCCGGCTCGACGCCGACGGTCGCCCGGTGGGCGCGCACGTCGATCTCGACCCACGCCGCCGCCGGGCGGGCCACGAAGCCCACCAGACAGAGAACGAGGAGCGCGAGGACGCTCACTCGAGCGCTTGGCCGCGGGGAGGACGGCAACATCGTCCTTCACCGATGCCCATGTTCGCCCCCTCCGGGCCAAGTTTACGGCCGCCGCCGGCTCAGTCCACGAGTCCCTGGGTCGCCGCTGCCGTCAGGTCGGCGATGAACTGGCTCGGGACGCGGTACAGGAGCTCAACCTCCGTGGGCTTCTCCTGGTCTACGCCGGGTTCCACGCGCAGCGTGAAGGTCAGGGGAGCCTGGCCCTTGTAGGGCAGCGCCTGGCTCACTCGATCCCAGCTGCGCAGGGCCTTTCCGCTGCGACCTCCCGACGCGACCTGTGCGAGCAAGCTCTCCAGCTTGACGAAGCCGCTCACGATGGCTGGGCGCTCGCGCAGCGGCTGCAGCGCGGCGAGCCCCCGCAGCCGCGCGGCGTCCTGGCGCTTCATCGCCTCGAAGGGCTTCACCAGCTCCTCCCGAGCCTGCGACCAGGCGAACCACGTGCGGCTTTGATCCGGGATCAGCGCGAGGAACCCGTGCTCGAACTGCTGGAGCGCCGTCTCCAGCTCCGCTCGCTGCGACGCATCCGTCGAGACCACTTCCTTCCCCAGTTCGAGAGCCTCCCGCCACGCTCCGCTCAGCTTCCACTCGTACACGGTGGACCCGGGCTGCCCCGCCAGGGTCCCGCTCCGCTTGAGCTCGGGCAACCAGCTCTTCCCCTCGTGGGCCGCGGCCTTGCGCAGGTCGGGGGCGGCGAGGATCGCGACGAGCTCGTCGAGCAGCTTGCGGTGACGAGCGCTGTCCTGCTCCACGGCCGCCAGCTGCCAGGCGGGGACCAGCGCGGCTCGCTCACCACTCTTCGAAGCGATCATGGGCCCCGTCGCCGCCACCGCGGCGCTCCCGTACTGGGATACGTCGGTGAACCAACGCTCGATGCGCTCTCGCGTCGCCTTGGTCACCTCCGGGTTGCTCTCGAGGTAGCCCGCCAAGAGGTCCTTGGCGACGGTCCAGAACGTCTCCGTACGCGCCGCGTCCGGAGCCTGGGCGAAGTACGCGGCGCTCGCGTTCGCGGGCAACTCCCAGAAGGAGTCCGGGGGAACCGCCTGCTTCGAGCCGAGCCCGCGGAACGTCTCCACGGACCACGACGCGCTCCCCGGGAAGCGGCCGGACAGCGCCACCTCGTAGTCGCCCCCCTTGTTCCAGAGCTGCAGCCGCGCGCTCTCGACGTCTTGGGTCAGGGCGATCAGCTCGTCGACGATCCCATATACGGCGTCCGCCGCGGCGCGATCGAAGCGCGGGTTGTCGATCTGGACCTGGCGCACGAGCACCGACGACAACAGCTTGAGAGAGCCGACCTGCTGTCCATAGGCCTGCTGAAGCGGCGCGGCGGCCACCTCGACGTGGAGCTCCGCCCCCGAGAGCTCCTGACGCGGCAGACCCCGCAGGGCGTAGGCACCGAGGACGTCGACGGCCTGGGCCTCCTTGCCGCACACCACCCGTGACGGCGTGCTCCCGAGGGACGGACCCACGACGCACGTCGCCTCCGCGATGGCGAAGGAGTGGACGCCCCCGGGCCCCTCCTCCGCCTGGACGTTCATCTGGTCGAGTTGCTGCAGCACGGCCGCCTCCGAGCCGACCCCCCAGCTGAGCACTCCCAGGGGCTGGCGGCGCGGATTCGGGTTCACCACGATGGCGAGCTCCACGGGCGCGTTCAGGTCCGACACCGCGACGAGCTCGGGCACGCGACTCTCCAGGAGTCCACGCCAGTCCAGGGGCAACCCCGTCGCGGCGAGGAGGGAGTCCGTGAGCACCGCCGGGTTCTTCAGCCGTGCCCAGAGGAACGTCCCCGCGGGGGCGTCGACGGGGACCAGCTCGGGGCGGGTTTCGGACGCCGGACTCGTCGTGGGCGTCTCCGCGGCGGGCGGCGCCTCACCGGACGGCTTCTGGGCACCTCCGCAGGCGCTGAGCAAGAGCCACGCTCCGAGGGCGAGACGTGAGCTCGTCCTCCCGCGAGTTCCCTGCAGGCGGGCGCGGGAGGGACGAAGCGTTGCAGCCTGGGCCATGAGCGGAGAGTGATGCATTGGAGCCGAAGATACTCCATCGCCTGGCCCGACGGAAACCTGACCGCCAGCCGAAGACCCGAACAGCGTGAGCCGAAAATCGACGTCGAGCGCGGCGCACGCCGCACAGCGGCCCCACCACTCGAAGGGGGACGCCTCCGTCCTGCTCGCCGGAGCGCACGAAAGTCGCCGGAGCGCACGAAAAAAGGGGCGCGACCTCCGTCGCGCCCCTTTTCCCAACGCCACTTTCTTCAGCGGCTCTCTTCGAACTCGGCGTCGATGACGTCGCCGGGCTTGCCGCCGCCCGCCTGACCACCATCCGCCGCCGCTCCGGGAGCGCCGTCCCCGCCGGCAGACTGATAGAGCTTCGCCGCCAGCTCGTGGGCCTTCTTCTCCAGGCGCTCGCTCACGTCCTGGATCTTGGCGTCGTCCTGCTTCTCGACGGCCTCGCGCCCCTCCTTCACCAGGGCCTCGATGGCGCTCACGTCAGCGCCGTCCAGCTTGTCCTTGTTGTCGGTGAGCTGCTTCTCCAGCGTGTAACAGAGGTTGTCGAGCTTGTTGCGGCGCTCGACCTCCTCGCGCCGCCGCCGGTCCTCCTCCTCGTGCGCCTGGGCGTCCTTCACCATGCGCTCGATGTCGTCCGTGTTGAGACCACTCGAGGCGGTGATGGTGATCTTCTGATCCTTGCCCGTCGCCATGTCCTTGGCGGTGACGTGCAGGATGCCGTTGGCGTCGATGTCGAAGGTGACCTCCACCTTGGGCACGCCGCGGGGAGCGGGCGGGAGGCCCTCCAAGTGGAACTTACCGAGGGTGCGGTTGAAGCGGGCCTCGGCGCGCTCTCCCTGCAGCACGTGGATCTCGACGGACGTCTGGTTGTCGCTCGCCGTGGAGTAGATCTCCTTCTTCTGCGTCGGGATGGTGGTGTTGCGCGGGATCATGACCGTCATCACGCCACCCAAGGTCTCCACGCCCAAGGAGAGGGGCGTCACGTCGAGCAACACCACGTCCTGGACATCGCCCGACAGCACGCCTCCCTGCACGGCGGCGCCGATGGCGACGACCTCGTCCGGGTTCACGCCGCGGTGAGGATCCTTGCCGAAGAAGCTCTTGACCGTCTCCTGCACCAGCGGGATGCGCGTCGAACCGCCGACGAGCACGACCTCGTCGATGTCCGACGGGCTCTTCTTGGCGTCCGCGAGAGCCTTGCGCACGGGCTCCATGGTCCGCTCCACGAGCGGTCGGATCATCTGCTCCAGCTTCGCGCGCGTCAGGGTCTTCTGCAGGTGCTTCGGGCCGCTCGCGTCCGCCGTGAGGAACGGCAGGTTGATCGTGGTCTCCTGCTTCGTGGACAGCTCGATCTTGGCCTGCTCCGCCGCGTCCTTGAGCCGCTGGATGACCATCTTGTCCTTGGACACGTCGAGCCCGCTGTCCTTGCGGAACTCGTCGGCCAGCCACTTCATCACCTCACCGTCGACGTCGTCGCCGCCGAGGTGCGTGTCGCCGTTCGTCGCGATCACCTGCACCACGTTGTCGCCCACCTCGAGGATCGAGATGTCGAAGGTGCCGCCGCCGAAGTCGTACACGGCGATGATCTCGTTGTTCTTCTTGTCGAGTCCGTACGCCAACGCCGCGGCCGTCGGCTCGTTGATGATGCGCTTGACCTCGAGCCCCGCGATCTTGCCGGCGTCCTTGGTGGCCTGCCGCTGCGAGTCGTTGAAGTACGCGGGGACGGTGATGACCGCCTCGCTCACGGGCTCGCCCAGGTAGTCCTCCGCAGCCTTCTTCAGCTTCTGCAGGACCTTGGCGCTGACCTCCGGGGGCGCCATCTGCTTGCCGCGCACCTCGATCCAGACGTCGCCGTTCTTGCCCTCGACGAGCTTGTAGGGGACGCGCCCGAGCTCGTCCTTCACCTCGGAGAAACGATGGCCGATGAAGCGCTTGGACGAGTAGACGGTGTTCTCGGGGTTCGTCACCGCCTGCCGCTTGGCCACGGTCCCCACGAGAATCTCGCCCTTGTCGTCCCAGGCGACGACCGAGGGAGTGATGCGCGCCCCCTCCTCGTTCACGATGACCTTGGGCTCCTTGCCCTCCATGACGGCGACGACGCTATTGGTCGTACCCAAGTCGATACCGATGATTTTTCCCATCTTGCCTCTCCGTTGACGCCGCCACGGCGACGAAAACTCTACGCGAAGCTCCAGCACCCGATCCGGGTCACCACCGCCGAGAGGGTCCTCCACCGAAGGGCAGCCGCCACGGGGCACCCGGGGACCCGCCACACGCGGCCCATGGCCCCGGCTAGCTGAAGTCGTGGCCAACATAACCATGCGCTGCCCTCGGTCAATGGGGTGGAATGGCTAAGGTTTTCGCGAGTTCCGACGCCGGGGGGAGGCTTCTGGCGTCGGCTCCGAAGCCTTCGATGACGGTCCGTGGTTCGGAGTCGTTGACAACGCCCCTCCCGCAAGTAACCTCCGGCTCCCCTCGGGGCCGTAGCTCAGCTGGGAGAGCGCCGCGTTCGCAATGCGGAGGTCAGGGGTTCGATCCCCCTCGGCTCCACCCCCCCACAGGTCGACCCTCCACCGTTCCTCACGGTGTCGGGGTCGGCCTGTTCGTCCCGCCCGTCCTCACCGGTCACTCCTGGCCGCCGAACGGGTGAGGTGCTCTCCATGACCCATCGCTCGAGCGCGGGCGGCGACGCATCCGCGACTTCGGCGCGGCAGCCGACGTCCCGGGCCTTGCACTGCCCTTGTGTGCTCGCCACCCTCCCCACCAATGGGCGTCAGCGTTCACGTCTCACAGGCGATCGAGGCCTCCAAAGAGTCGGCCTGGCGCGCCATCTCCGAAGCCGCGAGCGTCGCCCGCTGGCAATCCGACACCGCGCGCGGGGGGCTCACCGAGGGCTTCTTCGTCCTCGGATGGCCCAGTCTGGGCGTCGAGCTCAGCCTCGACGTCCACGAGGTCGATCCCGGGGAGCGGCTCGTGTTGTGCAACGGAGACGCGCGCCTCGAGCTGCGCGTGACCGACGGTCGCGTGGACCTCTGGCATCGCGGCCTCGCCCCGGAGGACGACCTCGAAGGGATGCGCGCGTCCTGGCAGGTCGCTCTGGGCGTGCTCGCCCACTACCTGAAGCGCCACGAGGGGCAGGACCGACACGTCCGCTGGGCCCTGCGCTCGATGCGGACCCAGGCGGAGATCGCCCACGTCTTCTTCACGGACCGCACCGCCCTGGGCAGCTGGCTCACCCGCGGAGACGGCGGCGTCGGCGAGGTCGGGAGCGCGGTGCGCTGCACGAGCCACTGGGGCTCCCCGCTCCGTGGTGAGGTCCTCGTGCGGCACCCCGGACGCGACGTCGCCCTGCGCCTCGACGAACCAACGGAGGGCGTACTCGTCTGCCGCACCTTGCCATCGCCCACGAGCACCACGGACCGGCTCGTCGCGCTCGTCTGGTCCCGCTGGGAGCCCCCATCCGCTCCGCCGCACGCCGATCCCCTGACGCCCGAGCACCTCTCCACGGCGCTCGGTCGCTTGAAGCTCGTGCTCGAGAGCCCCGGTGGGGCGTGAGCTCCGAACCACCCCGGGGCGCTGAGGTCGTCGAGCGGCCTCTGCCGACCTCGACGGCGCCGCCGTTCGCGATGACGTCGACGCTGCGCGCTCAGCGGGCGTCTCGGCAGCAGCGAGTGCCGAGCGAGTAGTCGTAATAGGCCGGCGAGTGGTTCGCGATCCGCGCCTCACACCCTTGGGTCGTCCCGCGAGCGTAGAAGCCACCGACGAACACGCCGGACTCGTCCTCGATCCATTCATCGAGGTTACCGACCATGTCGTACACGGCCCGGTCGTCCCACGTGGCTGCGCAACGGGGGCTCTCTCCGGTCAGCTGCAACAACGGTCCCACGCCGTGCTCCACCAGCAAGTTCAAGCGCGGGTCCAGATGACCGACGGAGGAGTTGCCGTGCAGGACGAAGGCAGGATGCTGCTGGCGGTTCACGTTGCAGACCCCCGGCGCGTACTGCTCACCGTAGGGGTGACGCCGCGCGGCGGGTCCCTTGCACGCCCGCACCCACTCCTCTTCGGTGCACAGGCGCTTGCCGGCGTTCTCGCAGGCGCGTCGTGCGGTATGATAGGAGAGGTAGCCTTGGGGGACGACTCCGGGTCGCGAGATGGCCCGCGGCGCGAACTTGCCCCGCTGCACCTCAGGGACAGGAGGCAGGGGCATGCGCCGGGCCCGTTCGTCACCGATGCGTCCGGACTCCACGGACCAGTACTCGTGAGCGAAGCGCGTGAGCGGCGGCGCGGGCGCGTAATACGGCGACAGAGGTCTGCCCGTCGCGTGGTCGACCGTCGCGATCTCCCAGCGATCGACGCAGGTGCGCCCGACCAGCGCCATCTCGGCGGGACATCGGGCGCTCTTGCCCGCGGCGGGCTGCGGCGCGTCGCCCTGCGCCTGCCCCGCCCCCGCCCAGGTCAAAGCCAACGCCGCGCAAATCCACGACGCGCCAGCCGCGAGCCGATGGAGCGCGAGCTTCTTTCGCACCTCAGGCAGATCCCACCGTGCGCGACACGAAGGCGATCGGGCTCGTGCCGAGGCGCTCGTAGCTCCGCGCCCAGATCTGATCGACGGGGACGTCGAAGACGATGCTCGTGTCCACGGCCGCGGGGAGCCACCCTCCGACGCGGATCTCGCTCTCGAGCTGCCCCGCTGCCCAGCCGGCGTATCCGGCGAAGCCCGCCACACGCGGCATCGCGGCGCCAGCCGCCAGCCGCTCCAACACCGTCTTCGAGGCGGTCGCCACCACGCCGTCGGCCACCTCGAACTGGCCGTCCACGTCCTCGAGCCGCTCTTCCGCCGGGTACACGAGCCAGATCTGGTCCTGGGACACCGGCCCTCCGAACCGCACCATCCCCGGCAGCTCCACGCGACGCTCCGTCACCTCCGCGCGCACGAGCAACTCCGAGACGCTCATCACCGCCTTGCCGTTGAGCACCCAACCGAAGGCGCCATCCGGGCCGTGAGCGGCCAGGAGGACCACGGACCGCTCGAAGTTCGGATCACCGAGCGGGGGTGCAGCGATCAGAAGACCGGGCGCTAGCTCCGACATGAGCCATCAAGCTAACAGCGCACGCGCATGCCGTCGAGGGATCACGGCCGACCCGCCAGGTAGGTGCCTGGCGGACCGGGGTGGCACGTCGCTCGGTTCGTAGGGCCCGCTTCGTAGAGCTCGGGAGCTTCAGTAGAGGATGCGCGTGCGAATGCTCGTCTCGAGCTCCCGCACCCTTGCGCTCACCTCGTCCGATACGGTCTGATCGAGATCCATCACCAGGTACCCGATGTTCGGATCCGTCGCGAGGACCTGACCCGCCACGTTGGCCTTGACGCCGGACACGATGCTGTTGATCGCGCTGAGGACGCCGGGCACGTTGCGGTGGACGTTGAGGATGCGGTGGGAGCCGGCCAGGGGCGGCGCGTTCACCTGCGGGAAGTTCACCGCGCCCGTCGTGATGCCGGCGTTCAGGAACTCCAGGAGCCGGGCTCCCACCTCGCGCCCGATCGCCTCCTGAGCCTCCTCCGTGGAGCCTCCGACGTGGGGCGTGAGGATCACATTGGAGAGACCTCGCAGGGGCGACTCGAAGCCCGGGCCGTTGGTGCGTGGCTCCGTGGGGAACACGTCGATGGCGGCCCCGGCGAGGTGCCCTTCCTTCAGGGCGGCCGCGAGCGCGTCGATGTCGACCACGGTGCCGCGGCTCAGGTTCAGGAGATAGGAGCCGCGCTTCATCATCGCGATCTCCTGCGCCTTGATCATGCCGTGCGTATCCGGCGCCGCGGGCACGTGCAGCGTCACGAAGTCGGACTGGGCCAGCAGCTCCTCGAGAGTGCTCACGCTGCGGTTGTTCCCCATCGGCAGCTGCTGCTCGACGTCGTAGAACAGGACGCGCAGCCCCATGGCCTCCGCCAACACGCCGACCTGCCGCCCGATGCGCCCGTAACCGACGATGCCGAGGGTCTTGCCCCGCACCTCGAACGAACCGCGTGAGCTCTTGCGCCACACGCCCTCATGGACCTCGCGGATGTGGTCGGGCAGGTGCCGCGAGAGCGCCACGATCTCGGAGATGACGAGCTCCGCCACGCTGCGCGTGTTGGAGAACGGCGCGTTGAACACCGGAATGCCGAGCTGGTTCGCCTTCACCAGGTCGACCTGGTTGGTGCCGATACAAAAGCAGCCAATCCCGAGGAGCTTCTTGCAGTGCTCCAGCACCTCGCCCGTGATTTGGGTCTTGCTGCGGATACCGATCAGGTGCGCGTCGCGCACCTTCTCGATGAGCGCGTCGCCTTCGAGCGCTCCGGGGACCGTCTCCAGCTGCAAACCGTCACCGGCGATGAGCTGGTTGGCGCTCTCGTGGATGCTCTCGAAGAGCACCACCTTGATCTTGTTCTTCGGATAGGACGTCGTGGCCTGGTCGGGCATCGCGGCGCGGACCGTAGCACCAGGGACCCGGGTCGTCACCCGTCATCGGCCACCTTCGTCGGGCCCCGCCAGCACCGTCGTTTCTCGGCCGTTCTTGCGGGAAACCCGCCGACCATGGGAAGGATGGGGCCGAAATGCCGCCCCCCCCGCGTCTCCCTTACCGGGTCGTCCACTACGGCCGGCACGACCCCCTCACCCACGTGGGAGGCGTGGAGACCTTCGCCCGGAACCTCGGCCTCGTCTTCGAGCAGGTCGAGTTCATGACTCCAGCCACCCTCGACGTCGAACGGGTCCGTCGCGAACGCCTCCCGGTCATCTGCGACAACCACTGGGTGCTCGACTTCCCGGAGGACGTCCCCGTCATCGGGTTTCAGCACGGCGTCGCGCGCGTCAAGTGGGGTGAGACGCGCAACTGGGGCGATCTCCGCCTCCTCCGCGCCCAGGCGCGGGCAGCTCGTCGTCCCAACACCATCTGGGTGGCGTGTGCCGAGTGGATCTCGTCCACCTTCGCTCGTCTCCACGGCAACCGCGCTCACGTCGTCATCTATCATCCCGTGGATCTCGAGCGCTTCGACGGGCGGCTGACCGGAGAGCGTCCGCGGCTCATCCTTCACGACGCGCGGACCGATCACAAAGGGAAGCGCGCGATCGAACACCTCGCGCGGACGTTCCCCGCGTGGGAGTTCGAACCGCTCGCCTGCTCCCCAGAGCAGGTCCCGGATCGCCTGCGGAGCGCGCGCGCCTTCGCTCACCTGAGCCGCTACGAAGGCAACAGCATCGTCTGCAACGAAGCGATGGCGATGGATCTGCCGTGCTTCTTCACGCGCGTGGGGCTCATGCAGGATGCCTCGGGCCCCACGGACGTCTACCTCGTCGATCCCAAGGTCGCGCGCCGCCGGACCAGCGGGCTCGTCGAGGCGTTCGCGGCCTTTACGGCTTCACTCGACACGCGTCGATACAACCCTCGCGCCTGGAGCACACAACACGCCTCGCCCGACGCCAGCCGCGCAGGGTGGCAAGCCGCGATGCACGCGTTCGAGCAGCTACGCGACCGGTACTGACATGTCCGCGGAACGCTTCCCCTTACTGCGACGCACGCTGGTCCTCGCTGCCGGGCAGAGCGCCATGACGCTGGTCGAGTTCCTCGCCGTCATTCTGCTCGTGCGCTTCCTCGCACCGGAGATCTGGACCGTCGTCGCCCTGACACTCACCGTCTACCTGACCGCCGTCGGGATCGGAGGCCTGAACATCCAGGAGGGCATCTACTTCTTTTATGGCAAGGTCGATGGCCCGCGACGTCGCGGCGTCGTGCTCCAGACGGCGGCGATGTTGGCCACGTCCGGCTTGATCGTCGGCGGCCTGGTGCTCGCGGCGCGCCCCTGGCTCGGCGGGGTCACCGACCAGGCAGCCCCGCTCCTGCCCTGGATCGCCTTGACCGTCCTCCTTGAACTGCCGTCGACCTGCACGCCCCAGGCGCTCGTCGCCGCCGAACGACCAGGTTGGGCCAGTGTCTACGGGACCGCGATGAGCGGCCTCAAGGTGGTGTGCCTGAGCACACCCCTCCTCCTCGGCCACGGCCTGATGGAAGCAGCGCAAGGGCTCGCCGCCTATGCCGCGCTGCGCCTGTGCGTGTCGGTCTACCTGCTCGCGAAAACGATGCCTCCGGGGCCGCTGCGCATCGATCTCCGCCTCGCGTGGGAGCAACTCGTCTACACGGCGCCTCTCGCCCTCTCCATCGGCTCGACCGTGCTCAACCGGCACGTGGACAAGTGGATCGTCGCCGCCCTCATCCCGAGTGCCTTCGGCGCGTACGTCTTCGCGGGACAGGAGGTCCCGCTCGTCCCGGTCCTCGGGAACGCCATGGGGACCATCCTGGCGACCCGCATCACACATGCTTTCCACTCCGGTGACCTCACCCGAGCCCGAGCCTATTGGCTCGCCGCCACGAGCCGCGGCGCGTTGCTGGTGGGGCCGGTCACCGTGGGCATCATCTTGTGCGCACCGGAGGCCATCCGCTTGTTCCTCGACCCGGTGTACGTCGTAGCGATCCTGCCGTTCCAGATCTACAGCGCCATCCTGCTCCATCGCATCATGGCCTACGGCATGATCCTGCGCGCCGCTGGGAAGCCACGAACGCTTTGGTTCGCCAGCGTGTTCTTGCTGGTGATGAACGTCGTGTTCAGCATTCCGCTCACGTACCTCCTCGGCTTGCCGGGAACCGCCTTGGGCACGCTCCTCGCGTACATCATCAATGTCGTCTTCTTCCTCTACTGCGTCGCGCAAGTCACGCAGTCCC
>Ga0207873_1000978_pt1 | contig 29225 bp, 30 predicted proteins | sample BGWIniCompost_FD_187373 | JGI IMG/M metagenome (GOLD analysis project Ga0207873, IMG submission 187373) | Cellulose adapted compost microbial communities from Newby Island Compost Facility, Milpitas, CA, USA - BGW Initial Compost (SPAdes)... ...
CTGGGACATGCCCCGCCACACTATCCGGTGCCTGATACCGTCGGCTCGTGCAGGTAATCGTCCATCCAGACCCCGAAAAGCTGGCGGAGGCCGCCGCCGACTTCATCGCAGAGGCGGTCGCCGCCGTTCCCGATCGATTCAGTCTCGGCCTGGCCGGAGGCTCCACACCGATCGCCACCTACGAGGTGCTGCGTGAGCGAAAGCTCGACTGGCACAAGGTCGACGCCTGGATGTCCGACGAGCGGTGGGTTCCGCTCGACCACCCGGACTGCAACGGCCACCAGGCCGCCAACGCACTGCTGGATCACGTCGGTGCCCGGTTCCACCGGCCGAGGTGGGCGCCGTGGCTGACACCCGCCGACTCGGCGGCTCACTTCGAGGCGACGCTGCGGTCCCTCCATCCCGACGGCCGGGCCGACCTGATCCTCTTGGGCATGGGGCCCGACGGCCATACCGCCTCGCTGTTTCCCGGCACGGCAGCCCTGAACGCCCCGGAGAGCCGCTGGTATGTGGACAACTACGTCCCCCGCCTCGACGCCTACCGCCTCACGGCTACCTATCGGTTCCTGCGGGCGGCCCACCGGGTCCTGTTCCTGGTGTGCGGCGAGAACAAGGCTCCGGCGCTGCGGCAGGTGCTCGAGCCCGCCGCAGGCGAGGAGTTCCTGCCGGCTCGGGGAGTGATGGGCGGAGACGCCGAAGTGATCTGGTACGTGGACGAGGCGGCCGCCTCCCAGCTCACGACCACCCCACTCGTCCGCCATTAGCGCCGGTTGTCCGCCGCCGCCACGGGGTAGGTTCGGGGCCATGGGCTCGGAAACCCCCACCGTGTGCGTGTTCGCTCCGAGCATCCTGGTCACCGTGACGGTGGAGTCCGGGAGCGAAGGCTTCGACGACATCCACTTCCACCTCGGAGGCCAGGGTTATTGGATCGCACGCCTGGTGAGGGAACTCGGGGAGCGGCCGATCCTGGTGGCCCCGGCAGGCGGCGAGGCCGGAAAGGTCGTGCGGGGCCTGGTCAAAGCCGAAGGCATGGACTTCGCCCCGGTCACCACCGAGGGCGCGACGGCGGCCTACATCCACGACCGTCGCGACGGGCAGCGCGTCGAGTTGGCCGAGGCCCGGTCGCCCGACTTCGGCCGGCACGAAGCCGACGACCTCTTCGCCAAGACCCTGCAGCATGCCGTGGGCGCCGGGTTGTGCGTCGTCACCGGCCGACGGCCCACCGACACCTTGCCCGCCGACTTCTACCGCCGGCTGGCCATCGACCTGGCCGCCGCCGGCGTGCGCACCGTGGGCGACATGCATGGCGAGGAGCTCGACGCCTACCTGGACGGAGGCCCGCTCGGAGTGCTCAAGTTGAGCGACGAGGAGCTCGTCGCCGACGGGCGGGTCGATGCCACGGACGAAGCGGCCGAATGGCAGGCGATCGAAGTGCTGTGCGAGGCCGGTGCCGAGGCGGTCGTGGTCTCGAAAGCGGAAGGCGCAAGGGCGATGTTCAAGGACGTCCGCTACCGGGCCCGCTCGCCCCAATTCGAGGTGGTCGACCCCAGCGGGGCCGGCGATTCGATGACGGCGGCGCTGGCGGTGTCGACGGTACGCGGGCTGGACCCCGAGGAGGCGCTGCGCCTGGCGTGCGCCGCCGGGTCCGCCAACGTCATCCGGCACGGCCTCGCCTCTTCGCCCGCCGAGCTGATCGCTCGCCTCACTCCTCTGATCGACGTCGTCCGCGAACAGACATGACAGACACCCATCCGGCCCCAACCGAGACGGAAGACCGCCTCGAGATCTTCACCCGCCGTCGCCCCCGAGGCGAGAAGCCGCGTCTGCTCTTGACCAACGACGACGGCGTCCACTCGGTCGGGCTCCACGAGCTCGCTCACATGCTCGCCAAGCGTTATTCGGTCCTGGTCGTGGCGCCCGAGGACCAGAGGAGCGGCGCCGGGACGGGGATCGGGTTCTTCGACCCGATCGGCGGTGTGACCGTCGAGCCGGTCGACATCGGCGAGGTGCCTGCCTACTCGATCGCCGGCCCTCCCGGGCTGGCGGTGATGGCGTCGATGCTGGGAGCGTTCGGAGATCCACCCGACCTGGTGGTGTCGGGCATCAACGCCGGGATCAACACCGGCCACTCAGTGGTCCATTCGGGCACGGTCGGAGCGGTGCTGACAGCTCGCACGTTCGGCGCCGACGGATTGGCCGTGAGCCTGGCCGAATCGGAGCCCTGGCGGTGGGACACGGCGGCCATGGTGGCCGACGTGGTCGTCGAGTGGATGTTCGCGGAGACGAACCAACTGACGACGCTCAATCTCAACGTGCCGGCGCTGGACTACTCAGACCTGAAGGGCCTGAGGTGGGCGGACCTGGACGAGTTCGGGTATTTCCGGGTCGCGATCGCCGATCTGCCCGGCCAGCGGCTCCAGTTCGAGGTGGGAGCACCCGACTCGGGTGTCGACCCGGCGTCGGACACCGCTCTCCTCAGCTACGGCTTCGCCACCCTCACGCCGCTCACGACCGTGGAGCCGACCGCTTTCCCCGACAGCATCCCTTCGCTCGGCTAGCGGCGCCTCATCTCGGCGTCGGTGCGGAGTATCGAGAGCAGGACGCGGAGGAGCATCGTGATGGCGGAGAACAGCCCGAGCCAGCCGAGGAACTCGTAGAGACCGACGCCGGTGAACTCGGCGAACGGCAGGTCCTCCTCCACCTGGAGGAGCATGACCGAGACGACTCCGACGCCGATGCTGAGCACTGCCAACAGCACTTGGTTGACCACCCGCTGGACGAAGTGGCGATCCTCCGGCTCGCTGAACAGGCGCACCCGGCCGACCAGGCGCCCGTGCTCGGCCATCGTGGCGATCCGGTCGAGATGGCGGGGCAGGCGGCTCAGGATCGGCCCGAGCTCTGCCCACTCCTGCTGGACGAACTCCTTGGCCGAGCCGGGGGTCATTCGCCGCCGCAGCTCGAGGCCCCCCAGGCCGGCGACGACATCGATCACCGGATAGTTGGGCACGAGATGCTCGAGGGTGCCGGTCAACGTCGCCAAGGCCCGGAACATCGTCACAGTGGAGCGGGGCAGCCGCAGCCCCAGCTCGGAGGTGAGACGCACGAGGTCGACCAGGGCTTCGGGCGGTGGCAGGCCGCCGCCCAGATTCGCAGCCATGAACTGGGCGAACGCCCGCTCGATCCTGTCCGGGTCGTGAACGGCGGGGTCGACCGCCCCGATCGACAGCATCGATTCGTAGAGCAGGGTCGGTTGCTCGAGGTGGATGGCCACGAGCATCTGGAACACGGCCGCCCGTTCGAACGAGTCGAGACGGCCGCTGATCCCCAGGTCGATCAGGCCGAGGCGACCGTCGTCGAGGACGAGGATGTTGCCGGGGTGAGGGTCGCCGTGGAATCGCTCGCCGTGGATCATCGCCTCCACTTGCGACTTGCAGAGGGCGTCGGCCAGGCCCTGGCGGTCGACGGCGGCGTCGGCCGGGATCTGCGAGAGCGGTGTCCCGGCGAGACGTTCCATCACGAGCAGGCCCTCGGTCGTGAGCTGGTCGTAGACCCGGGGGACGTGGACGAGTGGCTGGGACGCCGACGCCGCCCCGACCTCGGCCAAGTTCCGGGCCTCGATGCGGAAGTCGAGTTCGCCCATGAGGCTGTCGCTGAACTCCCGGGCGAGTCCTTCGGCATCGAACGTGCGGCCCCAATCTGTTCGCCGGGCCACCATACGCGCCATCCAACGGGCGATGGCCAGGTCCCGCTCGACGACGTCCATCAGGCCCGGGCGCCGGACCTTGACCACCACCGGCCGGCCGTCCATCAGCCGGGCGGCGTGGGCTTGGGCGATCGACGCCGACCCGAGAGGGTTCCAGTCGAACTCGGAGAAGACTTCGGAGACCGGGCGACCGAGCTCCCCCTCGATGGCGGCCTCTACTTCTTCTTTGGGCAGCGGCGCAGCCGCCGAATGGAGCCGGCCGAGCTCATCTTGCACGGCTGGCGGCACGAGATCGGGCCGGGTGGCCAGAAGCTGGCCCAGCTTGATGAACATGCCGCCGGCTTCCTCCAGCGCCATACGTGTCCGTCGGGCCAGCTCCTCGGTCGGGAGGGCGGACCCGCCTCGCCTCCGCAGGCCCACCAGAGGTGACAGCCCGTGCCGGGCGGCGATCCGTGACACCTGCATGGCCCGCCGGACGAGGCCTCCTCCCCGACGCAGCAGTCGGATGGGGCCGAGCCGGGATCGCCTTCGTTCCTGGGGCGGGCGGCTGAACAGGAGCTCGAGGACCACGACCGCTCCCATCGTGCCGATGATCGTGAAGGGGATGGCGATGAGGTTGAAGGCCGCCACCTGCGGCCGGGCGACGTCGCCGAGCTCGTCGAAGACCAGCAGAGCCGCCGCCAGCCCGCCGACGCTCAGCCCGACGAAGGCGGCCAAGAGCAGCCTCCGCCACGTGAGCTGGCGGGCGTCCAACAGGGCGCGAGCCACCCACGCGAAGGCGAAGAGGAGCAGGAGGCTCGAGACGATCCCCATGATCCCGGCGAAGAACTGGCCCACGCCGAGGAAGCTAACAGGACCGGCGCCGTTGCTCCCGGCGCTACCCAGTGGTCAGGGCCGTCGGCGTCTGGGCGGTTGGTCGGGAGCCCCGACTGCGGGTGGCTCCCACCGACATGAGCAGGATCCAGGCGAATGCCACTGCCAAATAGAGACGCTCGAACAGGCCGCCCAAGGGCCGACTGACCGCTCCGCCGTAGTCCATTCCGATGGCGATGGAGCAGGCGATGAAGAGCACGGGCATGAGGAAGGCGGCCGCCTGGCTCACCTGGCGCTGCCATCTCCGCCCGGGCTGACCCCTCAGCTTGCGCGCGGTGCCGACTGCGGCTGCGGTCAGCGAAGCGAACAGGAGACCGCCGGCGGCGTCGTGGATCGAGCCTCGCCACGTTCGGGTGGCGCCCACACCTGGCGGGTACCCGAGACCCGGATCGATGGGGAAAACCGCCGCGGCGACGAGTGCGACGCCGGCCACCACGACCAGAGCTGGGACCACCTTGCCCCCGGGAAAGCCCGAACGCCGAAGCGAGAGCCCGAATGCAGCGACCAGTGCACCCGTGGCGAGAAGGAGTCCCACGTTGACCCATCCCCAGGGCCCGAGGCTCAGATGACTCACCATGTGCCGCAGAGGGTCGAAGGCGGGCTTAGTCCAGTCCTGGATCACGACGCCGACCGCGAACAGACTCGCCGCCACCACACCGGCTCGGTCGAATCGCTCCATGTGTCTGCTCCTTTCAGTAGCTGCATTGTGCAGATGTTGTACGATAGAGATATCGTGAACGCAAGCAGACCGAAAGACACGATCGGACGACTGATGCGGGCCGCCCGGCGGGCCTCGCAGGACGGCTTGGCCCTTCACGAAGCGATCGCCCAGTCCCTCGGCCTGCACGTCACCGACCTCCGTTGCCTGGAGGTGCTCCAGCGAGGGCCGCACACGGCCGGCGAGTTGGCCGACGAGGTGGGCCTGACGAGCGGCGCTATGACGAGATTGCTCGACCGACTGGAGTCGGCCGGCTTCGTACGGAGGAGACCCGATCCCGACGACAGGCGGCGGGTCGTCATCGAGCCGGTCCCTGAGCGGATGGCATCGGTCGACGAGATGTACCGCGGCATGGCGGAGGATTGGGAAGAGGTCCTGGCGGGACGCAGCGCCGCCGAGTTGGCCGCGCTGGAGGACCTGTTCGAGAAGGTCCACGAGATGACGCTTCGCCGTATCGAGGAACTGCGGCGAGGCAGGCGCTAGGCGTTCGCTATGCGCCGCAGCGGCATCCTCGGCCCGAAGGCTGGCTCGTGTCCGAGGGTGCCGAGCAGGCGCACGACCCTCCCCCGGTGCGGCCGGAAGGGCTCCAACAGTTCCAGCATCTCCTCGTCGGTGCCCCGGGGGCGCCCGGTGAGGTGCCACGCGACGATGTGCTTGTGGTGGTAGTCGCCCACCGACACCGCGTCGGCGTCGCCATGGCTGATGGCGACCGTCTCGGCTGCGGTCCACACCCCCACACCTCGATACCGCTGCAACCAACGTTGCGTGTCGGTCGAAGGCACCTCCGCCAATCGCTCGATCCGGCGGTGGTCCGCAGCGACCTGGCGGAGGACCTCGGCCCTCCGCCGCTCGATGCCGAGCGGGTGGTACTCCCAGTACGGCGCATCGGCCATGCGCTCCGGGTCGGGCGGGAGCCGGAGCGGCCGGGGCCCGGGCGCCGGATCCCCGAAGCGACGCCAGAGTTGGCGCAGGCTCATGCCGGCTTCCTTTCCGGCCACCTTCTGACTGACGATGGCGATCACCAGTGCGTCGAACACGAGGCCCGTGGCCCCAAAACGGAGCCCGCGATGACGGCGGGCTAGGGGGCCGACGACCCGATGGTCGGTGACGAGGCCCTCAGGCTCGTCGTGGAGGCCGATCCATTCCGGGACGCGCTCGAGGATCCAATCCGCTCCACTCCCCCACGCCGTCGCCCGGATGCCGTCGTCGACCCGCTCGAGGCGAAGCGTGGCGGGGCCTTCCGGGGTACGGGCTGTGCGCCACCACCCGTCCACGTCCAACCGGCCCCCGAGTGGAAACAGAGTTCTCTTGAGGTCGAGCGGAACGTCGACGGGGACGAGTCGCTGCTTCAGCTGCGCTCCTTTCCGATTGCCGGAGCGTAACGGCGACCCGGGACTTGGCCGGAGCAAATGTGTCCCAGGCGTCCGATAGGGTCGGGCCATGTTGGGGGAACGGGTGGAAACTCCCCGGGTGGATACTCCCAGAGCCGCAAGGGCATCGACCTCACCCACCCGAGGCCTGGAAGACATCGAACCGGGGCCCTCCCTGGCCCGGCGCCTCGCTGAGATCGACCGGCGAAAGCTCAATGGCAACCAGTTGGTGGAGCTGATGCGGGCCCGGGCCCGACAGGTCGCCCACGAGCAGGCAGAGCTCCTCGCCGATGTCGCCGAGTTGGCCCACACCCCGCCCTGTGTCGCCGACTCGCCACCAGAGCGCACCGAACACGTCGACGAGTTCGTCGGTGACGAGGTAGCGGCGGCGCTCACCCTCACCTCTCGCTCGGCCGACTCACTCGTGAAGCTCGCCCTCGATCTGGAACGGCTTCCTCAGGTCCTGGCTGCGCTGCACGGCGGCCGCATCGACGTCCCTCGGGCGAGGATCCTGTGCGAGGAGACGGCTCTGCTCGACGACGCCGAGGCCGCCGCCGTCGTCGATGCCATGCTGGAGGAGGCTCCGGACCTGACCACCGCCCAGCTCGGCCGCCGGGTTCGGCGCCTCGTGACCGAAATCGATCCCGCGGCCGCCCGCCGTCGCCTCGAACACGGAAAGAAGGAGCGGCGGGTGGAGACGGCGTCGAACCCGGACGGCACGGCCGACCTGCTGGGTCGCCAACTGCCGCCCGATCAGACGGCGCAGGCGTGGTCACGCATCGAGGCCATCGCCCGCCACCTCAAGCGCCTCGGCGACGAGCGGACCCTCGACCAGATCCGGGCCGACGTGTTCTTGGCTCTCCTGTCGGGCTCGTCCACCTACTCGGCACACACGAGCGGCGGGGTCAGGCTGACGGTCGACCTCCCCACTCTCATGGGTTTGGCTGAACGAGCCGGCGAGCTCGAGGGCTGGGGGCCGGTCGTCTCCGATCTGGCCCGCCAGGTGGCCGAATCGTTGCACGGTTGTCCCTGGGAGGTATCGGTCATCGATCCCGCCACCGGACTGCCGGTGTGGGTGGGCACGACCCGCCGCCGGCCCACCACCACCCAGCGCCGCTGGGTCCAGGCGAGGAACCCGGCCTGCGTGTTCCCGGGTTGCAGCCGACCGGCCACCAACTGCCATCTCGACCACACCGTGCCGGTGAGCTGCAACGGCAAGACCACGATCCTCAACCTCGGTCCGCTCTGTGCGCGCCACCATCTCCGGGCGAAGCACAAAGCAGGTTGGCGGTTGTTCCAACCACGACCCGGTGTGTTCGCCTGGATCAGCCCGCGCCGCCACCAGTACGAGGTGCGGCCTCCCCCTCCCTGACCGATTCGGCGCCTCAGAGGCCTTTCGGGTGCCAGACCGTCTTGGTCTCGGTGAAAGCCGCGATCACATATGGCGAGCGGTCGCCGAACTCGCCGTCGAACACGACCCGCTTCACGTTGTGGACCGCACCCTCCTGGATCCGCCGACGCTGCTCGGACGTGGCGCCGACGGCGTCGATGGCGTTCACGTCCATGTGGTCGGCCAGCCACGGGATCAACTCGTCGGTGTGGCCGGTGAGGATGTTCACCACCCCGGGCGGCACATCGGAGGTTGCCAGGACCTCGGCCAGGGTCACCGCCGGCATGGGCCGTGTCTCGGACGCGATCACCACTGCGGTGTTGCCCGAGACCAGGACCGCCGATAGCCGGGAGACGAGACCGAGGAGCGCCGAGTCCTGAGGAGCGACGATGCCGACGACGCCGGTCGGCTCCGGGGTCGAGATGTTGAAGAACGGGCCGCTGACGGGGTTGAGGTTGCCGTAGATCTGGGCGAACTTGTCGGCCCAGCCGGCGTACCAGACGATGGTGTCGATCGCCTCAGCCACCTCGCGGCGGGCGCGGCGGCGGTCGGGGTCGGAGACCTGGACCTGGCTCACGAAGGTCTCGAACCGGTCCTCGATCATCTCGGCGACCCGGTAGAGGATCTGGCCGCGGTTGTATCCGCTGCGAGCCGCCCAGGAGGCCTGGGCGCTGCGGGCGTGGCGGACGGCGTCGCGCAGGTCCTTGCGCGAGGCCTGGGCGACCCGAGCCACGACCTCGCCCTCGGAGTCGAGCGCCGGATAGGAGCGGCCCGACTCGGACCGGGGGAACTCGCCCCCGATGTAGAGCTTGTAAGTCTTGCGGACGTCGACGCGGCTCACGAACGGCCTCCGGTGTGCTTGACGTAGTTGAGGAGGCCGTGACGCCCTCCCTCGCGGCCGAAGCCCGACTCCTTGTACCCGCCGAACGGCGAGGCGGGGTCGAACTTGTTGTAGGTGTTGGCCCACACGACGCCGGCCTTCATCCGGTCGGCCATCCACAGGATGCGGGAGCCTTTGGAGGTCCATACGCCGGCAGACAGGCCGTAGGGGGTGTTGTTGGCCTTCTCGACGGCCTCCGCCGGGGTGCGGAAGCTCATGATCGAGAGGACCGGACCGAAGATCTCTTCCTGGGCGATCCGGTGCGACTGGGAGACGCCTGTGAAGAGCGTGGGGACGAACCAGTACCCCTGGGACGGGAGCTCGCAGGGCGGCTGGTAGATCTCGGCGCCTTCCTCGACGCCTGCCTCGACCAGTTCCCGGATCTTCTCCAACTGCTGGCGGCTGTTGATGGCGCCCACGTCGGTGTTCTTGTCGAGCGGGTCGCCGACCCGCAGGGTGGCGAGCCGCGCCTTGAGCTTGTCGACGAAGAAGTCGTGGATGTTCTCCTGGACGAACAGGCGCGACCCGGCACAGCACACGTGGCCCTGGTTGAAGAAGATCCCGTTGACGACCCCTTCGATCGCCTGGTCGATGGGGGCGTCGTCGAAGATGACGTGGGCGGCCTTGCCGCCGAGCTCCAGGGTGAGGCGCTTTTCGGTGCCGGCCAGTTGTGACTGGATGAGCTTTCCGACCTCGGTCGACCCGGTGAACGCCACCTTGTCGACGTCGGGGTGGCCGGTGAGAGCCGCCCCCGTCTCCCCGGCGCCGGTGACGACGTTGAAGACTCCCGGCGGCAACCCTGCTTCAGCGGTGATCTCGGCGAAGGCCAGTGCCGTGAGCGGAGTCGTTTCGGCCGGCTTGAGGACGACCGTGTTCCCGGTCGCCAGGGCGGGCGCCACCTTCCAGGCCAGCATCAACAGCGGGAAGTTCCAGGGGATGACCTGGCCGGCGACGCCGAGCGGCTCGGGTCGGAAGCCAGGGAAGGCATACTCGAGCTTGTCGGCCCACCCGGCGTAGTAGAAGAAGTTGGCGGCCACCTGCGGCAGGTCGACGTCGCGGGACTCCTTGATCGGCTTGCCGCCGTCCAGGGTCTCGAGCACCGCCAACTCCCGGGACCGCTCCTGGATCATGCGGGCGATGCGGAAGATGTATTTGGCGCGCTCGGAACCGGGCATGCGGCCCCAGCCGTCCTCGAAGGCGGCCCGGGCTGCCTCCACAGCCGCGTCGACGTCTTCGGGCCCGGCCTCGGCGACTTCGGCTAGCTCCTCTTCGGTGGCCGGGTTGATCGTCGGGAAGTACTTGCCGCTCTTGGGTTTCCGGTACTCGCCGTCGATGAACAGCTCGTAGCGATCGGCGACCTCGACGATGTCGGTCGATTCTCGGGACGGGGCGTACTCCCACTCGATCCGGGGAGTGACGACTTCCGCCTTGCGGGTCCCGACCTGGGTCTTCTCCGTCGTCTCCGGCTCCATCGATCAATCCTTCGTGAAATAGTCGGGGCTCTGGTAGCGGCCGGTCTCGAGCCAGCGGATCTGCATGAGGACGTCGTTGAGGAGCGACGACGCTCCGATCCGGAACCAGTCGGGGCTCATCCATTCCTGGCCCAGGGTCTCGTTGAGCACCACGAGATAGCGAATGGCGTCTTTGGCGGTGCGGATCCCGCCGGCGGGTTTCATCCCCACCTTGATCCCGGTGGCTGCCCAGAAGTCACGGATCGCTTCGAGCATCACGAGCGTGACGGGAAGCGTGGCGGCCGGAGACACCTTGCCGGTGGAGGTCTTGATGAAATCGGCACCGGCGGCCATCGCCAGGACCGAGGCCCGGCGGACGTTGTCGAAGGTCTCGAGCTCGCCCGTCTCGAGGATGACCTTGAGATGGGCGTCGCCGCACGCCTCCTTGACCCGCACGATCTCGTCGAAGACCCGGTAGTAGTCGCCGGACAGGAACGCACCCCGGTTGATGACCATGTCGACTTCGTCGGCGCCCGCCTCGACCACTTGGCGGGTTTCCTCGACCTTCAATGCGATGTCGGCCTGGCCGGATGGGAAATAGGTGGCCACCGAAGCGACCTTCACGCTCGTGCCTTCCACCGCCTGGCGGGCGTAAGGCACCATCGCCGGGTACACGCAGACCGCCGCCACCGACGGGATCGAGGGGTCCGTGGGGTCCGGCCGGATGGCCTTGGAGCTCATCTGGATCACCTTGCCCGGCGTGTCCATGCCTTCGAGGGTGGTCAGATCCATCATCGTCACGGCCATGCGGAGCGCATGGGCCTTCGACTCCTTCTTGATCGAGCGGGTCGACAGCGACGCCACTCGCTCTGTCACCGCCACTTCGTCGACCGGGGGCACCGACCGGAGGAACGACGTCAGCGTCGAGTTGGTGAGACGGTCGGGGAGGATCGCCTGGCGGGTGGAAGTGAGTGTCACATCACCGATGGTACCGGATGCCGTTCGCTGCCCTCGGGCGACGGCAATTGACGATCACCGACGTCGGCGGGGTCGGTACCCTTTTCGGTCTGATGCCTGAGCCCCGCTACATACTCGTCGCCGTCGCCTGGCCCTACGCCCAGGGCCCGCTCCACCTGGGTCACATCGCCGGCGCCTATCTGCCCCCCGACATCTTCGCCCGCTACCACCGGATCGCCGGCAACGAGGTGCTGATGGTGTCCGGGTCGGATGTGCACGGCACTCCGATCACCGTGAAAGCCGACCAGGAGGGCGTCACCCCCCAGGAGATCGTGGACCGCTACCACCCCGAGTTCCTCGACTACTGGGACAGACTGGGGATCTCCTTCGACCTGTTCACCACGACCGGGACCGAGATCCACTTCCGGGTCGCCCAGGAGTTCTTCCTCAGACTCCTGGAAAACGGGCATCTCTACCGGAAGGTGACGGAGCAGTTCTACGACGAGGAGCGGGGCCAGTTCCTCCCCGACCGTTACATAGAGGGCACCTGTCCCCACTGCGGCTATCCCCACGCCCGTGGCGACCAGTGCGACAACTGCGGACGGACGCTCGACCCCTCCGATCTGATCGATCCCCGCTCCAAGCTCACCGGATCGACGCCGGTCCTGCGGGAAACCGAGCACTACTACTGGCGACTCTCCGCCTTCCAGAGACAGCTCGAGGAATGGCTCTCCACCCGCGAGGGTTGGCGGCCCCACGTGATCAACTTCGCCCTCGGCATGGTCCGGGAGGGCCTCCACGACCGCGCCTTCACCCGGGACCTCGACTGGGGCATCCCGATCCCGGTGGACGACATCGGCGATGGCAAGTCGATCTACGTCTGGTGGGAGGCGGTGATGGGCTACTACTCCGCCCCCCAGGAGTGGGCGGAGCGCCAGGGCGACCCAGATGCCTGGAAGGCCTGGTGGACCAACCCGGACGCCGAGAGTTACTACTTCGTCGGCAAGGACAACATCCCGTTCCACGCCGTCTACTGGCCGGCGCTCCTGATGGGTCACGGCGGCCTCAACCTGCCGACCAACGTCCCCGCCAACCAATACGTCACGTTCGGGGGCCGCAAGGCTTCGAAGTCGATGGGCGTGGGCCGGCCGTTGTCTTGGTATCTCGACAGGCTGGAGCCCGACGCCCTGCGGTTCGCATTGGCGTCGGTGCTCCCCGAGCAGAACGACACCGACCTGTTCGACGACGAGATCGTCCGGCGAGTCAACGAGGAGCTCGTCTCGACGTGGGGCAACCTGGTCAATCGGACGCTGAGCCTCACGTACCGTAACTTCGACGGGGCCGTGCCGGAGCCGGGGGATCTGACCGAGGAAGACCAGAAGCTCCTGGAGGCGGTCGATTCCGCCCTCGAGGACGAAGCTGCCCACATCGAGGCGGTGGAGCTGCGAGCCGGGCTGCGGAGCGCGCTCGGGGCGGCGGGCGAGGTCAACGCCTACCTCAACGCCACCGAGCCGTGGAAGCTGGTGAAGGAAGACCCGGAGAGAGCTGCGACCGTCTTGTGGACGGCAGTCCAGGCGGTAGCCGGCGTCCGGGTGGCATTCTCTCCCTATCTTCCGTTCTCGACGGAGGCGTTGGGCGAGATGCTGGGGATCGGCCCGGTGAACGAATGGTCCCGACCGACGGTGCCGGCCGGGACCCAACTCGGGGAGATCCGGCCCCTCTTCACCAAGCTCGACGACGACGCTTTGGCCGACGAGTCGGCGTAGGGGCCGGTCCAGCTGCGATCAGCTGGAGGGAGGGTACACCCCCATGTCCTTGGCCTTCTCGGTCTGCCAGAAGATGTCGGCGATCTGATCGATCAGCTCCACGAGCTTCTGGCCGTCGGCGGGGTCGACCGACTTCTTGGCCTTGCCCGCCTGGAGCAGCGTCCGCCAAACCAGGTCGTCCAGCTCGGGGAACTGCTTGCGGTGCTCTTCGGTGAAGAAGTCGGCCCACAGCACCATCACGTGGTGCTTGACCAGCTCCGCCCGCTCTTCCTTGATCTGGATGGCCCGGGCCCGGAAGACCTCGTCGTCGGACTGGTGATACTTCTCGGCCGACTTGAGGACGGACAGCGCCTCGATCTTGGCCTGAGCGGGGTCGTACACGCCGCAGTACAGGTCGCAATGCGCATGGGCGACAGTCGGTGAGCGGAACATACAACCTCCTGTAGGGATACTCATCCGCACCATACTCCAACGACGGTCACCGCAAACATGAGAAGGTTCGTCGTATCGGAGATGTCGATGTCGCCGGCGCTGATGCCAGGCGACCGTTTGCTCGCCCGCAAGCTGCGGGCACCCAAACGAGGACGGATCGTGTTCTTCCCCCATCCCCACCGCGACGACTTCTGGCTGGTGAAACGGATCGTGGGCTTGCCTGGCGACGCCGTCCGGTGGGTCGATGGCGAACCTGTCATCGAGACCGGGTCGGAAGCACCCGATGCGGCGCTGGTGCCACCGGGCTACATGTACGTGCTCTCCGACCGCCGCGATCTGACCCGAGCCGACTCGCGTACCTTCGGCCCGGTGCCGATGAACCCCGCCTACATCGCCGTGTTCCGCTACCGACGGGGTGACCGATGAACCCGATCTCTCCGGACATGTTCCCGACTCTCGTCGAGCACCTCACCACCGAAGACCCCCACCTCGCTTCGGTGGTGGCCAACCACGGGGTTCCCGCCTTCTGGCACCGACCGCCGGGATTCGCCTCCTTGGCGCTCTTCATCGTCGAACAGCAGGTCTCGCTCGCCTCGGCGAAGGCCGTATACGAGCGGCTCGTGGACTTGCTCGGTTCGGTGGAGCCCCGAACGGTCCATGCCGCCGACCTCGACGACCTGGGCCGGGCCGGGCTCACCCGTCAGAAGCAGCGTTATCTGAAGCTGCTCGCCGAGGCCGTCCTCGAAGGACGTCTCGACCTCGACGGCCTCGCCTCCCTCCCCGACGAGGATGCCCGCCGGCTCCTGCTGGCCCAGACCGGGATCGGGCCGTGGACGGCCGACGTGTATCTGCTCTCGGCGCTGCGCCGTCCTGACGTGTGGCCGGTCGGCGACCGGGCCCTCCAGGTGGGGGTGGGCGACCTGCTCGGCGCGAACGTGCCTCCCACTCCCGAGGAACTCGACATCATCGGGCAGCGGTGGCGTCCGTACCGGTCCGTCGCCGCCCGCCTGATCTGGCACGACTACCTGTGCCGTCGCGGCCGCCGGGAAACCGAAGTGGCCGGCCTGGCACCGATCGGTGACGACGCCCTGGCGCAGGACTAGCGTTCCGGTCCGTATGACGGGGCCGCGTATGGACCATTTCCGTCCTCTTCTTCCCTGAGTCGTGGGCCGCCATCTCGCGCAGGTTTCGCCGACGAAACGTCTCGCCGGAGGTGCGCTGGGAGGGGTCGTCGTGGCCCTCCTGGCGATAGGGCTCGGGTTCATCGGCGCGCAGTCCGATGCCGGGGAGGCGGTGGCATTGGCCGACACCACGACTACCACATCGACCACTGCACCGACGACGGCCGAGACCAGCGCGATCCAAACCACAGAGCAGCCGACGACCACGACCACCCGACCGATGACGACCACCACGAGGGGTCCGACCACCACCACGCTGCCGCCGATCGTCCTCGAAAGCGACGGACTCGGGATCGTCGACCTGGGAGCGACTGTCGACGAGACGATCGAGATCATCGCCTCCCGACTGGGGGGCGCCGACTCCGACTCGGGCTGGGTCAACGCCACCGGTTCCTTCGGCACCTGCCCCGGCAACATCGTCCGGGTGGTCCGCTGGGCGAGCCTGCGGCTGTTCTTCAGCGACGGGCCGACCGAGTTCGGCGAGGACGCGCGCCACTTCTTCTTCTACAGCCAGTCCCCCGTCGAAACCGACACGGTCATCGATCTCAAGACCGAAGAGGGCATCGGGATCGGCTCGACCGTCGCCGAGTTGCGTGCCGCCTACGGGCCGTCGGTGACGATCTCGAGCGACACCCACTTCGGAGTGACGTTCACCATCGACACCGGTGAGCCCGGGCTCCTGTCCGGGACCTTGACCGAATCGATCGACACGGGGCTCGTCACCTCCCTGGCCGGCGGGTTCGGCTGCGGGGCCTGACCCTCCATCCGACACAGCGACGCGAAGGGGCGTAGGCTGCAGATCATGACGGAGTTCATCGTGCACGTCGAGAACCGCCCCGGCCGTCTCGCGGCGATCACGGAACTCCTCAGCGATGCCGGCGTCAACATCGAGGCGCTTGCCGCGTACGGCTACGACGGCGAAGGCGTGCTGCGCCTCATCGTCGACGACGCTGCCACCACCCGCCGGGTTCTGTCAGAGGCCGGCCTCCGAGTAGACGAGCACACCGTCCTCACCGCCTTCATGCCCCACGAGCCCGGAGCGCTCGCCGGTGTGACCCGGAGACTGGCCGACGCCGACATCAACATCGATGCCTTGTACGTGCTCTCCACCTCCCCCGATGGCATCGAAGTGGCCATCGCCGTGGACGGGTCGCTGAGCGCCGTTCCCGACCTGCCGGTGACCGGTTCGCTCACCGGTTGAACCGAATACCCCACTCCGTGCTTTAGCATCCTCCCGATGCGATCACGACTTTCTGTCGTCGCGCTCGTCCTGGCAATCACAGCTTGCAGCGGGGGAGCCGGCGACACCACCACCACCACATCGACGACGACAACGACCACGACCATTCCGACGACCACCACGGAGGCACCGACCACCACGGTGGACGACCGGCCGAGGTCGCCGATCAACGGATTGCCCGTCGACGACGAGGAGCTGCTCGACCGCCGGGTTCTGGCCGTCAAGGTCGACAACCACTGGAACGCCCGCCCCCAGTCGGGGATCCTCGAGGCCGAGGCCGTGTTCGAGATCCGGGTCGAAGGCGGTCTGACCCGCTTCATGGCCGTGTTCCACTCCACCGACAGCGAAGCCCTCGGCCCGATCCGCTCCGGCCGGCCCTCGGACGCCGCTTTGGTGCGACCGCTCGAGGCCACATTGGCCATCAGCGGCGGCCAGCCGTGGGTGCGCAACGGCATCTCCGCCCTGGGAGTGCCGTATCTCAGCGACACCCGCCCGGGCATGTTCCGCATCAGCGAGCGCTCGGCGCCGCACAACTTGTACGGCAACACGATCGAACTGCGCCAGGTGGCCGACGAGCGCGACATCCCCGACACGCCTCCTCCCACCGCCCTGTGGGAGTTCGGGGAGATGCCAGAAGACGCCGGGGAGGCAACCGACATCACCTTCACGTTCTCTGACACCACGACCACGGAGTGGATCTGGGACGGCACCTCCTACGCCCGCAACATCGATGACGCCGAGTCCACGTGGCTGAATCCCGACGGCGAGGAGGAGCAGATCACCGCCGACGTGCTGATTGCGATCGTCGGCGAGCAGTACACGGCCTCGCCTCCGGCGGGAGCCGGCGGCTCGTCGGTGCCCGCCACGTCGACCATAGGCAGCGGACCTTTCTACGTGTTCTCCGACGGCAAGGTGATCGAAGGGACGTGGGCCCGCGAGAGCCCGGAGGAGCCGTTCGTCCTCACGACCGAGGACGGGGATCCGCTGTTGGTGCCGCCGGGGTTCGCATGGATCTCGGTTGTCCCCGATATCGGAGCGGTCGAGTGGACCGCCGAGACCACGGGAACCACCACCGACTCGACCACGGACACCACTGGCGGCTGATATGACGACCGCTGTCTCCCGGGCGCTGGAGAAGGCGCTGGGCGACACCACCAACTCGTTCACTGCTGTCCACGAAGGGGCCGCCGGGCTCGAACCGCCCGGCGGCCCTCTTCATGGCCTTCCGATCGCGGTCAAGGACCTGATCGACCACGCCGGCCATGTCACCACCGCCGGTTCGGCCTTCTACCGCCACCACGCCACGACGACCGCCCCTGCCGTCGCCCGGCTGGAGGCGGCCGGGGCCGTGGTGATCGGCCGCACCGGCCTCCACGAGTTCGCTTTCGGGTTCTCGTCGGAGAACCCGTGGTTCGGCCCGGTGCTCAACCCATGGGATCACAGGCTGTCCCCCGGAGGCTCCTCGGGCGGGTCGGCGGCGGCTGTCGCCGCCGGGATCGTGCCGGTCGCCTTGGGTACCGACACCGGAGGGTCGGTGCGGGTGCCTGCCGCCCTGTGCGGGATCATCGGGCTCAAGACCACCCACGGCCTGATCCCCCTCGACGGGGTGTTCCCGCTGGTGCCGTCGTTCGACACCGTCGGGCCGCTGGCGGCGACTCTCGACGACATCGAGACCACCACGGCGGTGATGGCGGCCCACCGCTGGGAGACCCTCGACGACGGGCCGCCGATTCGTCGTTTGGTCGTGCCCCAGGCGTGGCTCGACACCGCCCCGATGACCGATGAGGTGCGAACCGCCTTCTCCGAGTTCCTGGACGCCGCCGCTTGGGTGGGGCTCGTCGTCGAGCACCGCGAACTGTCCGACCTGCAGCCTTCCCCGCATCAGACCGCGCTCGTCGGGGCGGAGGTGGCCCTGATCCATCGGAAATGGCGGGAGGAGGGCAAGCCGTACGGCGAAGACGTGGCGGCGAGGATCGACGAGAACGTGGAACTGGCCGACGACCCGACAGCCCAGGCCGAGGCGCGCAAATGGCGGGAGCAGATCACCCGGGCGATGACGGAGGCGACAGCCGGGGATGCTGCGGTGGTCACGCCGGCGGTGGGGGCGATGGACAAGTGGATCGGCGACGACCGCATCGAAGGCCACCACTATCGGCGGGTGCTGTCGTGGTTCAGCGCCCCCGTCAACCCGACCGGCCAGCCGGCCCTGGCGATGCCGATCGCCGGGCCAGGGAGGCGACCCGCAGTGCAGTTGATCGGCGCCGCCGGGTCGGAGAAGCGGCTGATCGGCCTCGGCCGTCTCCTGGAAACACGGGGTGTCCTGGGGGTTTCCCGATTGACTTATGGGTGACCCGGCGAGGGTCTTACAATCTTCTTCAGGTGCGGGTAGAACCGGTCGACCTTGAGACCGAACGCGCCGATAGAACACCTACGATCCATCCGCGCCATAGCTACAAGGAAGTGACAAGCCGTGGCAGACGACGCCACTACTCCCAGCCCCCTAGTCGGATCCGACGACCAGTCCCCTACCCAAGTCCAGGCCCTCGATCGAGTGGTCATCCGGTTCGCCGGTGATTCCGGTGACGGCATGCAGGTGGCGGGTGCGCGTTTCACGGCCGCCTCGGCCACCTTCGGGAACGACTTGGCCACGCTGCCGTCGTTCCCGGCCGAGATCCGGGCCCCGGCCGGCACCCTCCCGGGCGTGTCGTCGTTCCAGGTACAGATCGCCGATTTCGACATCCTGACCGCCGGTGACGCTCCCGACTGCTTGGTGGCGATGAACCCGGCGGCTTTGAAGAAGAACCTGCCGGAGTTGAAGCCGGGCGGCACCCTGATCGTCAACACCGAAGCCTTCGACGAGCGCAACCTCGCCAAGGCGGGCTACGAGAACAACCCCCTCGAGGACGGCAGCCTCCAGGGCTACCGGGTGATCGAGGTGCCGATGGAGAGCCTCACCAAGGAAGCCGTGAAGGACACCGGCGTCTCCGGGCGCGACGTGCTCCGGTCCAAGAACTTCTTTGCCCTCGGCCTCCTGGCCTGGCTGTTCAACCGCCCGACGGAGCCCACGATCGAGTGGTGTGAGCAGAAGTTCAAGAACAAGCCGGAGGTGGCGGCCGCCAACGTCGCCGCCTTCCGGGCGGGCTACAACTTCGGCATCACCACCGACGCCACCCGCGTCACGTTCGAGGTCAAGCCCGCCACCCTGCCGCCCGGCACCTACACCAATGTCACGGGCAACATCGCCCTGGCGTGGGGGTTGATCGCTGCCGCCAAGGCGGCCGACCTGCCCCTGTTCTACGGCACGTACCCGATCACCCCCGCCTCCGACATCCTCCACGAGTTGTCGCGGCACAAGAACTTCGGCGTGAAGACGTTCCAGGCGGAGGACGAGATCGCCGCCATCGGCTCCACGATCGGCGCCGCCTTCGCCGGCAACCTGGCCGTGACCGGCTCGTCGGGGCCCGGGCTCGCCCTGAAGTCGGAAGGCATCTCGCTCGCCTTCCAGACCGAGTTGCCGGTCGTGATCATCAACGTGCAGCGGGCGGGACCGTCGACGGGCATGCCGACCAAGCCGGAGCAGTCCGACCTGCTGTTCTCGCTGTACGGCCGTCACGGAGAGTCACCGATTCCGGTGCTGGCCATCTCCTCGCCGTCGGACGCCTTCGACGCCGCCATCGAGGCGGCCCGGATCGCCTTGAAGTACATGACCCCGGTGATCCTCCTGTCCGACAACCACATCGCCAACGGCTCGGAGCCGTGGCGCCTGCCGGACGTCGACGAGCTGCCGGACATCTCGGTGCCGTTCGCCACGCTGCCCAACAGCGAGAAGGGCTTCCTCCCCTACCTGCGCGACTTCGAGACGTTCTCGCGCCCGTGGGCGATTCCCGGCACACCGGGGCTGGAGCACCGGATCGGCGGCCTGGAGAAGGAGGCCAACACCGGCAACGTCTCCTACGACCCCGACAACCACCAGCTGATGACCGACAGCCGGGCGTGGAAGGTGGCGAACATCGCCAACGACATCCCGCCTGTGGAGGTCGACCAGGCCGGAGATCAACCCGGCGATCTGCTCATCCTCGGGTGGGGATCCACGTTCGGTGCCATCAAGGCGGCGGTGCGCCGGGCCCGCAACTCGGGCCACGCCGTCGACCATGCCCACCTCCGCTACCTCAACCCGTTCCCGGCCGACCTGGGCGACGTGTTGAGGCGGTACGAGCGCATCCTCATCCCAGAGATGAACAGCGGCCACTTGCTGCGCCTGATCCGGGCGGAGTACCTGCTCCCCGCAGTGGGGCTGAACAAGATCGCCGGCGAGCCCTTCCGGATCGCCGAAATCGAGAGCCGAATCAACGAGATCCTCGGTGAGCCGGCCCACGCCGCCACCCACCGATGACGACACGGACGAAACGATGACAATCACACACACCAGAGCCGACTTCCAGACCGACCAGGAGGTCAGGTGGTGCCCCGGCTGCGGGGACTACACCATCCTCGCCTCCGTCCAGAACTTCCTCGCCACCCTCGACCGGCCGCGCGAGCAGTTCGTGTTCGTGTCGGGCATCGGCTGTTCGTCGCGGTTCCCGTACTACATGAACACGTACGGGATCCACTCGATCCACGGTCGGGCGCCGGCCGTGGCTACCGGCATCGCCCTGACCCGGCCGGACCTGTCGGTGTGGGTGATCACCGGCGACGGCGACGCCCTGTCGATCGGTGGGAACCACCTGATCCACGCCATGCGCCGCAACGTCAACCTGAAGATCCTCTTGTTCAACAACCAGATCTACGGGCTGACGAAGGGTCAGTATTCGCCCACGTCGGAGCCGGGCAAACGGACCAAGTCGTCGCCCACGGGTTCCATCGACCATCCGTTCAACCCGGTGAGCCTGGCGCTGGGTGCTGAGGCGACCTTCGTGGCGCGGACCCTGGACATGGACCGGGAGCACACGACGGAGATCCTCCAGGCCGCCTACGAGCACGAGGGCACCGCCTTCATCGAGATCTACCAGAACTGCAACGTCTTCAACGACAAGGCGTTCATCCAGTTGACGGGCAAGGAGGAGCGGGTCCACAACCGCATCAACCTGGTCCATGGCCAGCCGATCAAGTTCGGCCCCAACGACGAAAAGGCCGTGGTCCTGGAAGGCGGCGAGGCGAAGATCGTCGACACCGCCTCGGTCGATCCCAGCCGGATCCTGGTCCACGACGTGAACCGCTCGGATCCCAGCGTGGCCTTCGCCTTGTCCAGGCTGTCCCACGGTCCCTTCGGGCCCACCCCGCTCGGGATCTTCCGCAAGGTGAAGCGACCCACCTACGAGTCGCTGCTCGACCACCAGGTGGCGACCGCCATCGCCAAGCAAGGCCCCGGCGACCTGGCGACGCTCATCCGGTCCCACGGCACGTGGACGGTGGATGCCAACGGCCGTGCCAACGGGGCTGCCTCCAACGGGTCCCATTCCGCCGGCTCCAACGGCGCCGGCTGACCCTCAGGTCCACTCCAGCAGGACTTTGCCTGACTGTCCGGAGCGGACGACCTCGAACGCGGTCTCGTAGTCCTCGGCCGCGAAGCGGTGGGTGATCACCTCCGAGACGTCGAGGCCGCTCTGGAGCATCGCCGCCATCTTGTACCAGGTCTCGAAGATGCGCCGACCGTAGATGCCGCGCATCGTGAGTCCCTTGAAGATGACGTCGCCGACGTCGAGGCGGATCTCGCCGGAGGGGATCCCGAGGACCGCCACCTTGCCTCCGTGGTTCATGGCGTCGAGCAGCTGGTTGAACGCCTGCTCGGACCCTGACATCTCCAGGCCCACGTCGAACCCCTCGACCATTCCCAGCTGCGGCATCACCGACAAGGGGTCCTCGACTCTGGCATCGACCGTCCGATCGACGCCCATCCGCGCAGCGAGGTCGAGGCGGTAGGGGTTCACATCGGTGATCACCACGAATCGGGCGCCGATGTGACGGACGATCGCCGCCGCCATCACGCCGATCGGGCCGGCGCCGGTGATCAGCACGTCCTCGCCCACGACGTCGAATGCGAGGGCGGTGTGGGTGGCGTTGCCGAGCGGGTCGAGGACGGCGGCGACGTCGTCGGTGATGTGATCGGGCAGGGGGTAGACGTTCTGGGCGGGCAGCACCAGATAGTCGGCGAACGCCCCCGGCCGGCTGACACCCACCGACTTGTGGCTGTGGCAGAACTCACGGCGGCCGGCCCGGCAGTTGCGGCAGTGACCGCAGGTGATGTGGCCCTCACCGGAGACTCGCTCTCCGACCGCGATGCCCTCGACTTCGTCGCCCACCGCCTCGACCCGGCCCATGAACTCGTGCCCCACCACCAGCGGCACGGGAATCGTTGCCTGCGCCCATTCGTCCCATTCATAGATGTGGACGTCGGTGCCGCAGATGGAGGTCTTCTCGACCCGGATGAGCACGTCGTTGCGGCCGACCTGCGGGTCGGGAACCTCTTCCATCCAGAGTCCCGGCTCCGCCTTCGCTTTGACCAGTGCCTTCATTCGATCACACCCAGCTGCCGTCCGACCTCGATGAACGCCTGCACCGCCCGGTCGATGTCCTCCGGCTCGTGGGCCGCCGACATCTGGGTCCGGATCCGCGCCTGGCCCCTTGGGACGACCGGGTACGAGAAACCGATCACGTAGATGCCTTCGTCGAGCAACGCCGACGCCATCTGGGTGGCCACCCTGGCGTCTCCCACCATCACCGGGATGATCGGGTGATCGGCGCCGACGAGCCGGAACCCGGCCTCTGTCATGCCCTGGCGGAACCGGGCCGCGTTCTCGGCCAGGCGACGGCGCAGGTCGTCGGACTCGGAGAGGAGGTCGAGGGCCCGGAGCGAGGTGGCGGCGATCACCGGCGCCAGGCTGTTCGAGAACAGGTAGGGCCGGGACCGCTGGCGCAGCCACTCGATGATCTCGCGACGGCCAGACGTGTAGCCTCCGGAGGCGCCGCCCAGGGCCTTCCCCAGGGTGCCGGTGAGGATGTCGACCCGGTCGCGGGTGCCGGTGAGCTCGGGGGTGCCGCCGCCTTTTTCCCCGACGAACCCCACGGCATGCGAGTCATCGACCATCACGAGGGCGTCGTAGCGGTCGGCGAGCTCGCATATCGCCGGGAGGTCGGCGATCACGCCGTCCATCGAGAAGACACCGTCGGTGGCGATCAGCCGGTGACGGGCGCCCTGTGCCTCCTTCAGGCACCGCTCGAGGTCGGCCATGTCGTTGTTGGCATATCGGAAGCGCTGTGCCTTGCAGAGGCGGATGCCGTCGATGATCGAAGCGTGGTTGAGCTCGTCGGAGATCACGGCGTCGTTCTCGTCGAGGATCGTCTCGAACAGGCCGGTGTTGGCGTCGAAACAAGACGAGTAGAGGATCGTGTCCTCGGTCCCGAGGAACTCCGAGATCCGCTCCTCGAGGCGGCGATGGACGGTCTGGGTGCCGCAGATGAAACGCACCGACGCCATGCCATAGCCGTACTCGTCGAGGGCCTGCTTCGCCGCCTCCATCAGGGCGGGGTGATCGGCCAGTCCGAGGTAGTTGTTAGCGCAGAAGTTGAGGACTTCTCTCCCGTCGTCGAGACGGATGCGGGCACCCTGCGGCGAGGCGATGACCCGTTCTTCCTTGTACAGGCCTTCGGCCCGCAGGTCTTCCATACGGGCCGCGAGATCGGCTGTCAGCTGCTGGGACACGGCGAGAACGACCTTTCTCGACGATTCGTCATGGCCCCTGACGGTAACGGCGTCCGGCCTCGGATGTGATCTTCGGTCCCCCGGAAGCCCGTCACCTCGGGTTCAGGAAGGACCAGATGGTATCGACCAACTCTTCACGGCTCAGCGGGCCGTTGGGGTCGTACCACCGTTCGAGGGCGTTGAGGATGGACAGGACGAAGATCCCTCCCATCTTGGGGTCGACGTCCCAGCGGAGCGAGCCGTCTTCGAGGCCTTGACGGATGGCGTCGCGGAACTCCGCCTCGTAGGAGTCGCGGGCGGCGACGATGCGGCTCCGGTGGTCTCCGTTCAGGAAGCGAGCTTCGTTGAGGAAGGTCTTGACCTCGTCGAGGTTGTCGACGACGACGTCGACGTGACCGGCGATGAGACGACGGAGCCGTTCGGCGCCGGTGCCGCCGGCGGCGCGGGCGGCCTCGGCCGACTCGGCGAAGAGGCGCGCCCCCTTCTCCACCACCTCGACGAGGAGATCCTCTTTCGAGGTCACGTGCGAGTAGAGGGACGAACCGAGCAGGCCGAGCTCCTGGCCGAGGTCGCGCATCGACGTGCCGTGGTAGCCCCGCTCGGCGAACAGCCGGCCGGCGGCGGCGACGACGTCCTCGCGGGTGTTGCGCGTCGACGTCATACGTCGTAGTCGACCGAGATCGTGTCGGAGACCGGGTGGGACTGACAGGTGAGGATATACCCCGCCTCCAGCTCGGAGTCGACGAGAGCGTAGTTCTTCTCCATCTCGACCTCACCCTCCACGAGCCGCGCCTTGCAGGAGGCGCACATCCCGCCCTTGCATGAGAACGGCAGCTCCGAGCGGACCCGCAGGGCGGCATCGAGCACGGACATGTCCGGCTCCATCCTCGTTTCCGTCGTCCGGCCGCCGAGCTTCACCCGCAGCGCCACCGAGCCCTCCGCCTCCTCAGGAGCGATCAGGGTCGACGGGTCGACCGGTCCGGCGAAGAACAACTCGTCGTGGATGCGGTCGGCAGGAACGCCGCGGGCCGCGAGGACCTCCCGCGCCGTGGTCACCATCTCGAAGGGGCCGCACAGGAACCACTCGTCGATGCGGTCGGCGGGAACCACCGTGGAGAAGAACTGCTCCAGGCGGCCGCCGTCGATGCGCCCGGCGTAGAGGTCGATCTCCGGGTACTCGCGGCTCAGGACGTGGATCAGGTGGAGCCGGTCCGGATACCTGTCCTTCAGCCCCTGGACCTCGTCGAAGAACATGATCGAATCCGCCCGGCGGTTGCCGAAGATGAGCGTCCAGCGGCAATTCGGCTCGGACTCGAGGGTCGTCGAGATCAGCGACAGCACCGGCGTGATGCCCGAGCCGGCGGCGATGGCCCCGTAGTGGCAGGAGCGGGTGGGATCGGGCACGATCGTGAACTCCCCCACCGGGGGCATGACCTCGATGACGTCACCCGGCTGGAGCTTGCTCGTCGCCCATGTGGAGAAGGCCCCGCCCGGCAGCCGCTTGACGCCGACCCGGAGCACACCCGTGTTGGCGTTGGCGCAGACGGAGTAGCTGCGGCGCACGTCGCGGCCGTCGATCTCCGCCCGCAGCGTCACGTGCTGGCCGGGCAGGTACCGGAAGCGGGGGGCCAGGTGCTCGGGCACCTCGAACGTGAGGGCGACGGCGTCGTCGGTGAGCGGCTCGACCGCCGTCACCCGGAGGGGGTGGAACTCGACCGTGGTCACCTACAGCTCCTTGAAGTGATCGAACGGCTCCCCGCAGGAGTCGCAGACCCGAAGCGCCTTGCAGGCGGTGGACCCGAACTCCGAAACGAGGCTGGTCGACCCGCTGCGGCAGCGGGGACAGAGAACCGGATGATCCAGCGCCAGGAGGCGCCGCGGCGGGGCGATACCGTGGGCTTCCAGCTTGCGGCGTCCCTCGGGGGTGATGTCGTCGGTCGTCCACGGCGGGGAGAAGACGGTCCGGACCTCGGCGCGGTGGTACCCGGCGTTGCAAAGGGCTGCGAGGATCGAGTCCCGGATCACCTCGGTCGCCGGGCAGCCGGAGTAGGTCGGGGTGACGGTAACGATGATGCCGCCGGTGTCGTCGACGTCGACTCTCCGCAGGATCCCCAGCTCCTCGATGGTGACGAGGGGCAGCTCGGGGTCTTCGACGGAGGCTACGACCCGGACGACGTCTTCGAGTGTGATCACCATTGGAGCTCCGGATAGGTCCGTTCCATCCACTGCATCTCGGCGAGGAGGTGGCCGAGGTGCTCTCCGTGGAAGCCGACCCGCCCGCCGATGCGCACGTATTCGTCATCGGGCCGGTCGAGGCCGGCTTCGGCGAACACCTCGGCGACCGTGCGCTCCCAGGCGGGACGCAGCGAGGCGGGGTCGACGCCGATCCCGGCTTCCACCATCGCTTCCTCGACGTGGTCGCCGACGAACATCTCGCCCGTGTAGCGCCACAGGCGGTCGACGGCGGCTTGCATGCGGTTGTGGGATTCCTCGGTGCCGTCACCGAGACGAACCACCCACATCGATGAGTGGCGCAGGTGGTACTTCGCCTCCTTGAGCGCCTTCTGGGCGATCCCGGCGAGGGTCGGGTCGTTGGACGACGACAGCGCCTCCCACACCGGCACCTGCCAGGCGTCGACGAAGAACTGGCGGGCCATCGTGTGGGCGAAATCGCCGTTGGGCTGCTCGCACAGGATCAGATTGAGGAACTCGCGTTCGGTGCGGCGCATCGCCAGGGCGTCCTCGTCCCGTCCCCGGCCCTCCACCTCGCCGGCGTGGGTGAGCAGGTTGCGGGCGACACCGAGGTGGTCGAGGGCGAGGTTGGCCAAGGCGATGTCCTCTTCCAGGTCGGGTCCCCGGCTGATCCACTCCCCCAGCCGCTGGGCGAGGACGAGGTTGTCGTCGCCGAGACGGAGCAGGTAGGCGAAATGCGGCTCCAGATCCAACCGAGCCATGCCCTGAGGCGGACCCGAGATGATCGCTCCCCCGGTCACATCTGCCCCACTTCCTCGGGGATGTCGTAGTGGGTGGCGTGGCGATACTCCTTGGCCGACGCCTCGTAGTAGTCCATCGCCTCCTCGGGCTCGAAGGCGCTGATGGCTCCCGACGGGACCACCCAGATGCTCACCCCCTCCTGACGGCGCGTGTAGACGTCGCGGGCGGCCTGGAGCGCGGTTTCGGCATCCGGAGCGTGGAGCGAGCCGCAATGGACATGGGACAGGCCCCGACGCTGGCGCACGAACACCTCCCAGAGGGGAAACCCGTCGGTGACGTCGGAGGACGTGGCGAACTCCTCGCCTTCGATACGGGGAACCTCGTAGGTCATACCGCCACCTTCCTCTGCCGCTTGGCTTCGTAGGCCAGGGCCGCCTCACGGACCCAGGCGTTCTCCTCCCACACGGAGACCTTGTGCTCGAGTCGCTCGCGGTTCATCGGCCCGTTGCCTTTCACGACGTTCCAGAACTCGTCCCAGTCGATCTGGCCGAAGTCGTAGTGGCCCCGCTCCTCGTTCCACTTCAGTTCGGGGTCGGGCAGGGTGACACCTAGGTACTCGGCCTGGGGCACGGTCATGTCGACGAACTGCTGGCGCAGGTCGTCGTTGGAGACCCGCTTGATCTTCCAGGCCATGGACTGCTCGGTGTGCGACGACTCGGCGTCGCTCGGCCCGAACATCATGAGGGAGGGCCACCACCAGCGGTTGACGGCGTCCTGGGCCATCGCCTTCTGCTCCTCGGTGCCCCGGCAGAGGGCGAGGAGGATCTCGTAGCCCTGGCGCTGGTGGAAGGACTCCTCCTTGCAGATTCGCACCATCGCCCGGGAGTAGGGCCCGTAGGAGCAGCGGGTGAGCATCACCTGGTTGGTGATCGCTGCCCCGTCGACGAGCCAGCCGATGGCACCCACGTCGGCCCAGGTGAGCGTCGGGTAGTTGAAGATCGACGAGTACTTGTGCTTGCCCCGGTGGAGCAGGTCGACCAGCTCGTGGCGTGTGATGCCGAGCGTCTCCGCAGCCGAGTACAGATAGAGGCCGTGGCCGGCTTCGTCCTGGACCTTGGCCATGAGGATGGCCTTGCGGCGCAGGGTCGGCGCCCGGGTGATCCAGTTGCCCTCGGGTTGCATGCCGATCACCTCGGAGTGGGCGTGCTGGGCGATCTGGCGGATGAGGGTCTTGCGGTAGCCGTCCGGCATCCAGTCGGTCGGCTCGATCTTCTCTTCCCGGTCGATGATTTCCTGGAAACGCTCTTCGGCGCGAGGCGGTGCAGCGGCGGTCATGCCGCCACTCTATACAAACGAACGTTCGTTTGTAAAGTAGGTGAGCATGTGACAGACGGCCAACCCGATGCCCGCCCGGGCGGCGACCCGGGACACGCTGTCGGCGGCGAGGCGCTGAAGGGCGTCGGGGGGCGTGGCCGGGTTGGCGGCGACGGCCATACGTACATCGGGGTCGGGATCTCCGGCCAACAGATCGAGCACGTGCGGGCTGGTGTCCGTCCGATGGGCGGTGGCGCGGCGGACGTGGAGCGGGATTCGCGAAAAGTCGATCTGGTCCATCAGCACCTCCGGTGTGCTGTTTCAGACGTCCACCGCATCCAATGAGTTCCCGCCTCCTTCCGGGATGTCTCAGCCAGCCCGTATGCTCGGGAGCCGTGGACGCCCTCCTCCCCTTTCCGGGCCCCCGGTCCCTCGGCCGAGGGCTGGTGGTCGGCCCCGACGACCCGATGCCCGAGCCTGCCGAAGCCTGGCCGCGGTTCGTGATCGACGACGCCGTCTTGCGCGACCCGGCGGAGGCCGTCTCCCGGCTCGACGCCTGGTGGCGCGGCCGTGAGCCATCGGTCGTCGTCCTGGGAGTGCCGTTCGCCGAGCTGAAACGCCCGGAGACCAACGAGGAGGCGCCGTACCTCCTCGACCCTCGGTTCGAATTCCAGAGGGAGAGACTCCACTACCTCACCTGGGTCAACCGCTACGACGGGAGAGGAGGAGCCCTCAGGTGGCACCACACCGATCGCGCATTGCGCCTGGGCGCCACTCGAGCCGACGGACACGGCGACGTCCTCGTCGAGGGCCGCCCGTTCTGGATCGACGGCGGGCCCCGAGGGCCGCTCGACGGCCTCGACATCGTCCATGTCGAGTCGGTGTGGTCGGGACGTCTGGAGCCGGATCGCTGGCGGGAGCCGGCCGCCGACCTGGCCCCCGACCAGCTCGAGGCGGTGGCTCACCCGACCGGCTCGGCTCGCATCATCGCCCCGGCCGGCTCCGGCAAGACCCGGGTGCTCACCGAGCGCCTCCGTCATCTCCTGGTGGACCGGGGATGGAACGGAGACGTTGTGACCGCCCTCGCCTACAACCGACGGGCCGCCGAGGAGATGGCCACCCGTCTCGCCGAGGTGCCCGCTGCCCACGTTCGCACCCTGCACGCCTTCGGCTACGAGATCCTCGGCCGGGCGTCGGGCCGCCGCCCTCGCCTGCTCGAAGAGCGCGAGGTACGCCGCCTGCTCGACCGCTTGGCGAACCTGAGGCCCCGGGCCAACGAGGACGTCCATGCACCGTGGCTCGAGGCGCTGGCCGAGG
>Ga0207873_1000979_pt1 | contig 29215 bp, 34 predicted proteins | sample BGWIniCompost_FD_187373 | JGI IMG/M metagenome (GOLD analysis project Ga0207873, IMG submission 187373) | Cellulose adapted compost microbial communities from Newby Island Compost Facility, Milpitas, CA, USA - BGW Initial Compost (SPAdes)... ...
ATGTCCGCGGCCTCGTGCGCCTCGTCGAGCACGAGCAGATCGAACGCGGGCAGGACGAGGTCCTGGCCGGTCGCCTCGCGCACGGCGAGGTGCGCGAAGAGCATGTGATAGTTCGTGACGACGATGTCCGCGCACTGCGCCGCGGTCTTCGCGCGCTCGGCGAAGCAGTCGTCGCGGAACGGGCACCCGTCGCCCTTGCACTCGTCTGCGCCGACCGAGAACCGCGACCAGACTTGGGCGTGCGGGATGAAGGCGAGCTCCGAGACGTCGCCCGTCTTCGTGGCCTCGGCCCACGCGAGCATGTCATCGAGCTGCCGCTGCTGGTCGTCGTAGTACAGGCCGCGCAGCTCTCCGCGCGCCTCGCTCTCGGCCATTCGGTCGAGGCAGAGGTAGTTGTTGCGCCCCTTCAGGAGCGCGAAGGTGAACGACCAGGGCAGCACGCTCGCGAGCATCGGCAGGTCCTTGCGGACGAGCTGCTCCTGGAGCGCGATGTTCGCGGTCGCGATGACGACACGCTTCTTCGCGTGGTGCGCGTGCCAGACGGCGGGCACCGAGTACGCCACGCTCTTGCCCGTGCCGCAGGGGCCTTCTCCGAGGGCGTGGCGCCCGCCGCGCATGGCCTCGTCGACCATGCGGGAGAGCGCCACCTGGCCCTCGCGCATCTCGTAGCCGGGGAACCGCGAGGCGAAGAGCCCGCCGTCCCCGAAGACATCGGAGAGGTAATCACTCATGGTGGCTCCTCGCGTCGCGACGCTCAGGCGAACGGATCGACCTCGGTCTCGGCGGCGGTGGGCGCGGCGAGCTCTGCCTGGAGTTGTTCGACGAACGCGCGCGCCTTCTCCACGTGGGCGGCCGGTAGATCCTTGATGCGCTGGACGCCGAATTTCTGGAGGAACCGATCCACCGCCTCCCGCGGCAGCGCCTTGAGCTGCGCGGCGATGGTCTGCGCGATCTTCGGGTCGACGGTGCCGTCGGACTTCTGGTCGTAGCTGCCGAGCGACGCGCCGCCGCCCTCGCTCTCGCCAGCGTAGAGCTTCGCCAGGTCGTGCAGAGGCAGCGCCTGGAAGGTCATCTGCTGCTCGGTCGTGAGCTGGTGCTCCGGGAGGATCGAGTAGGTCGTCTTCGGATCCTTCGCGGCGCCGTGGCGCTGGATCTCGAACGCCCACTTCTCGAGGCCGTACTTCTCGCGGACGCGGACGAGGTCCTTGAAGAACATCACGCCCTGCTCGAGGACCTTCACCTCCTTCGAGTCGAAGAGCGCGACGTTGAGCGCGACGCGCAGCGACGGCTTGAGCCCCTGCGCCTTCAGCTTCTCGTCGAACTCGACGTACTTGCCGTCGACGAAGCACACCTCGCGCGGGTGCGGCTCACCGAGGAAGACGACCACCGCCTTGTCGCCGTCGTTCGCGAGCTTGAGCCAGAGGCTCCCGCCCTGGTCGTGCTTCTTCGCCATCTCTTCGGTCTGCTGCCACATGCTCGGTGCCATCGGTCACTGCTCCTTCTTCGGGTTGGGGGTCTCGCTGCTCTGCGTCCGCTCGCGCCGGTACACGGCGAAGAGCGGGGTTCCGTCGGAGGCCTCGCCGGCCTCCTCGAGGTGGAAGTCCACGCCGGGGTCGACGACCTGCTCGATCTCCCAGCGGCGGAAGAGGCCCGGCAGACGCACGAAGTCGTCGTCGCTGGCCGGGCTGGTGATGGACGCGTGGTTCATGTCGGTGGGCTCCTCCGGGCGGCTGAGCCGCGCTTTGGGGGGCAAACGCGGCCCGCTCCGCTCGGGTGGGACAGCGAGGTCGAGAGGTGCTCGCGGAGCCGAGTGAGCGCGCGCTGGAAGCGCTTGCGGGCCGCTTCGTGCGAGAGCCCGAGGCGGTGGCCGGCTTCACGCTGGGTCTCGTCCAGCACCAGGACCGCGAGGAGCAGCTCCGCGTCGGCGCCCACGATCGGCTCGAGCCAGGCGCGGAGCACCGCGACGTCCTCGTCGAACGAGAGGCGTGGAAACTCCCCACCGGATGCCGCCCAGCGCTGGAGCGACGCCTTGTCGAACCAGCTCGCGCCGAAAATGTCCCCCTCGAGGTCGCGGAGCGGTTCGTTCGGCTCGCCCTCGAGTCCGTGGTTCACTTCGGCCCAGCGCCGCTTGCGCCGCTCCATCACGTCGCGCTCGGTGCTGCGGACCAACGTCGCGGCGACGCGGTGGACTGCGTCGAGGTCGAGTCGCTCGACGAGCGCGGTGAACGCCTCCGCGAGCTCGGCGACGAGCTCGTCGGGCTGATCGAGGAAGTGACGCAGGCGACGCCGGTACACCGCGTCGAGGCCCGGCCAAAGGCCGAGCCACAGCAGCGCGGCGGCGAGCTCGTGGTGCTCGCGTCGCTGCACCAAGGTCACGAGCGCGCCGAGGACGCGGTCCTTCTCGTCGAGGTCGCCGGACCTGCTCGTGAGGTGTGAGACGAGCTGCTTGGGCTCTTCGAACGCCGCGAGCGCGGGGTGCTGTTGCTTTGCCTGTTGGAACGCCTGGTGTGCCTGAAGAGTACGAACGGAACGATCGAGGCCCGCGTGCAGAGCCTCCCAGCTTGCGCGCATGACGCGCCGCCTTTCCGGCGGGCGTCAGGCGCTCTCTTGGTGCCGTAGTTTGGGCGTCGTGCGCTCGGTGGACTTGGAGGTGAGGGAGCGACCGCGGGCTACGCGGCCGTCGCCCTCGGGAGCGCGGACGTGGGCGTCGGTGTCGGCGTGCGCGGCGACGCGAGGACGTTGAGTGTCTTGCAGCGGTAGCAGGTGACCGCGACGGTGAAGTCGGCGCCGGTCACCGTGGTCTGCATGTCGCCGCGACGGATGGTGAGACCGTCGCGGTCGTGCTTGGCCAGGAGGGCCTGGCAGTGCTTGCAACGGCAGTCAGTGGTGGACGTGATACGCATGGGCTGCTCCTCGCTGCCCGCGGTTCATCCGCGAGCACGAGTGCAGCTTCCGGGGCGAGGGGATGGAGGAGGCCAGGGTGGGAACGAGGCCCGATTCCGGGATCGGTCTCCCCCATCCCCCTCTCACCCTCCGTGCCTCCCGAGGATCGTCACAGCGCGCCGCTCGCTGCTGAGGGCGCTGGGACAGCGTTCGCGGTGCGGGACGCGCTGGACGCGTTTGGACAGGCCAGGACAGGCTCTCTGTCCAACGGTTTCTCTTCTACAATTCAATAGTTAGACACCGCTTCTCCACGTGGACAGCATTCTGCGGGTAGGTCTACTCAAGACCGATTCGCGGATCGTTCCCGCCGTCAACGTCGAGCTCGCCATGCGCGCGTGGTGCTACTCGCTGGACGGCGTCCACTGTCCACGCGGGGCGCAAACTCTCGTCGCTGCTGGGGAAACCTGCCTTGTTGACGCGTCCGTGGCCAGGCCACGCCCGTCCACGCTGTCCACCGGCGCGTCCTCTGTCCCGCGCCGCGGCTGATGGGCGCGTTTGCCCCCCCATGACCGACACGAACGCCTGCGACGCACCGATCCCGTTTCCCGACAAGGAAGAGCGCGACGCGCTCATCCTCGAGTTCCAGCGCCTCGCGGCCCGCCTCACGCGCGCCGGCCTCCTATCGCGAGCGTCGTCGTCGCGACTGATGCGCTCGATGAACCAGGAGCGTCGCCACGCGGAGGAAAAGCGGCACGCATTCCCTGAGCTGGTCCTCGCCGTGCTCCTGGCCGTCGAAGACGGCACGCTTACGGAGCGCGAACACTTCATGCGGCTCAGCGGTGACCGCATCGCGCTCCACCTCGAGTCCGTGGCGCCGGCGCTCTACCGTTCCGGGCGCAGTCTCCTCCCGGCGCGCACGATGAGGAGCCTCTTCCACTTCGGATGGCTGCACTTCCGCGAGGTCGTGCGCGCCCGCTCGGAGCGCATTCGCTTCGGCCCCGAGGAGGATCGCCGCCGCACCGTCATCGTCCACGTCCCCTCGGCCCACGCCTTCGTCGGCAGTCGTCCGAGGGCTGTCCCAGCTCGCTGAACGAGCTCGCGTTTCCCACCCACCGGCGCCTCGAACGCGCCGGTCAGGAACGCGATGGCTCTCAAGGATCTCATCAGACCGGCCCCGCTGCCGCCGACGCCAGCCGCCGAGCGTCCGCCCGGCATCACCTGCGCGAAGTACACGCGCAGCGAAGGCAAGCGCTGCGTCCACTACGTCTCGAACGGCGCGTGCGCGCTGCCTGACGAGTTCATGTGCGTCGAGTGGCTGAAGGTCAACGGCCCGAAGCCCGCCGCCGACGCGCCGAATCCGTCGCCCGTCGTCGAGACGCCGACGCCACAAGCCCGCGATCTGTTCGGCGATCCGATCGCTCCCAGCGCGGAGCCGCCGAAGCCCAAGCCCGCCGCCGTGGTGGCTCACATCGCGAGCAAGCCCGCGGCAGAGCCAACCATCGACGTCGATCGGCTGCGTGGCTTCACCACAGAAGACATCGAGAGCTTCAAGGCGCTCGGCGTCGAGGTGCAGCTGCACTCCGAAATCTACGGCGAGCTGTGGCTGGTGCCGGCCTACACCGGCAAGCCGCGCAAGGAGATCACGCCCGAGCATGCCGCGACGGTGATGCGTGTGCTCTCCGTCTTTCCGGGCTCGCACGTCGTCGCGTTCGAGAAGACCACAAACCCTGAGCGCCAAGAGCGCCCCGCCGAGGAGCGCTCATGAGTCAGGAACCGTTCTGCAACACGCATCTTTCGTACTCGAGGCTCAGCCGCTTCGAGCAGTGCCCCCTCAGCTACCGGCTGCACTACATCGAGAAGAAGCAGGCCGAGCCGGGGCTGCCGCTCCGCTTCGGCAAGACCGTGCACGCGGTCCTCGAGCGGCTCCTCAAGGAGGTGCTCGACGACGAGCGCACCGGCCCGCTCTCGGAGGAGCGCGCCCTCGAGCTCTACCGCGAGGCGTGGGCCGCCGAGGGGCTCACCGGGATCGAGGTCTTCGAGGAGGGGCTGCGCATCCTCCGCGACTTCATCCGCGAGCAGGGCGTCGTCGATCACCGCGACATCCTCGCTGTCGAGAAGGAGTTCCGGCTCCCGGTGGGGCCGTTCACGGTGCTCGGCTTCATCGACCGCGTCGATTGGGTCGATGACGAGACCGTCGAGGTCATCGACTACAAGACCAATCACCAGCTCTTCACCCGCGACGAGGTCGAGTCGTCGCTGCAGCTGAGCCTCTATCACGTCGCCGCGCAGCGCCTCTGGCCTTGGGCCAAGAAGGTGAAGCTGACGTTCTGGATGCTCCGACACGGCGTCCGCCAGGAGACGACGCGCACGGAGGAGCAGCTCGCCGACGCGCTCGCCTACGTCGAGACGCTCGGGCGACAGACGGAGAGCGCGAAGGAGTACCCGGCGCGCCTCAACGCGAACTGCTCGTACTGCGATCACCGTCGTCACTGCCCGGCCTACACCGACGCGCTCAAGGGCAAGCGCGAGTTCATCTGCGAGGACCTTGCAGACCTCGAGGCGGTCGCCCGCGAGCGCGAGGAGGTCGCGCGGCTCGCGAAGGCGCTCTACGCCCGCAAAGAGGAGCTCGAGGACGTTCTCAAGGCGCACCTCAAGCACCAGGACGAGCTCGTCCTCAGTGGCGTCCGCTACCGGATGTTCGCCGCCACGAGCTTCGACTACCCGCTCGAGCCGACCATCTCGCTGCTGTCCGAGGTCTCGGGTCTCACGCGCGACGAGCTGCTCGAGAAGCTCGGCGCGATCGACAAGAAGGCGCTCGACGTCCTGCTCAAGTCGCTGAGCAAGCAGCTCGACAAGCCTCGGGTGTCGCTGCTCAAGGCAGAGCTCGACGCGCACGCCCACAAGAAGGTGTCTCCTCGCTTCTGGGCGAAGGAGGTGGCCTGATGTTGCCGGCGCTCAACCTCCCGCAGCGCGAGGTCCCCGCGCTCGTCCGTCGCGATGTCTCGCGCTCCGACGTCCCGCCGCCGCAGCAGGCGCTCGCCTTCGTCGACCTCGAGACGACGGGGTTGGATCCGTCGCGACACGACATCCTCGAGATCGCCGTCCTCCGCGTCGACGCGCGGTCGCTCGAGGTGCTCGCCCAGCGCGACACGCTCGTCGCTCCAGAGCGCCTCGAGGACGCGCAGCCCGAGGCGCTTTCCGTCTGCGGCTTCTCGAAGGCGGCCTGGACGAACGCTGTCTCGCTCCGCGAGGCGCTGCTCGCCATCGCCCCGCTCCTGGAGGGAGCGCTCATCGCCGGCCACAACGTCGGTTTCGACTGGGCCTTCCTCGAAGCCGGCTTCCATCGCGCGGGGCTCACACTGCCGCGCGTCGACTATCACCGCCTCGACACTGCGAGCCTCGCCTGGCCGCTCGTCGCGAGTGGTGAGTTGTCATCACTCTCGCTCGACGGCCTCGCGACGTTGCTCGGCATCGATCGCCCGCGACCTCACCGGGCGCTCGCGGACGCTCGCTGCGCGCTCGAGGTGGCCCGTCGCCTCGCGGAGCGCATGCGGATCGGCGGCCGTGTCACCGCGCTCGCCGTCGACGAGCGAGAGATCTGCGAAGCGCTGCTCTCGCGCCTCGAGCAAGGCCGCAAGCAGTACGGCCCGTGGCGCGTCGACGATGGTCGCGACTACCCGAGCGAGGCATACGTGGAGGTGCTCGACGGGCTGCACTACGTCGCCGCCGAGCTCGTACGCCGGCGTCGCGCCGAGGGCGCGCGTCGCCGCCGCGTCTACGTCTGCCACCCGTTCGCCGACGATCCTGCCGGCAACATCGAGCGCGTGCGCGTCATCAGCCGCCAGCTCCTCGACGAGGGGCTGATGCCGGTCGCGCCGCACCTCTACCTGCCGCAGCTCGTCGATGAGTCGAGCGAGCGCGAGCAGGCCCTCCAGCTCTGCCTCGAGCTGCTCGGCACGTGCGACGAGGTTCGCGTCTATGGCGACAGCGTCACCGAGGGCATGGAGCGCGAGCTCCGCGAGGCGAAGCGTCTCGGTCTGCATGCCCACTTCGTTCGGGAGGTGCGGGCATGAGCGGCGCGCGCTCTCGGAGGAAGGGCGCGGCGTTCGAGCGCGAGCTCGTGCGGCGGTTCCGCGAAATCATGCCCGACGCCGGCGTTCGTCGTGGGCTCCAGTACCGCGCGGGCCAGGAGGCCTCGGACGTCGAGGTGCCGTGCTTCTGGGTCGAGGCGAAGCACCACCACCGCACCAACGTGCGCGCGGCGATGAGGCAGGCGATCGATGCATGCCCGCCCGGACGCTGGCCCATCGCCGTCTGCAAGGACGACCACGCGACGCCGCTGGTCGCGATGCAGCTCGAAGACTTTCTCGAGCTCGTCGGCGAGTGGTGGGAAAGGCGGGACCGATGAGCGGCGCCCTTCGCACCGTCATCGAGCGGCTGCGTCGGGAAGTGCTCGCAGCACCTCGGCGCAGCTTCGACGTCGGCCGCGCGCGGCACCCCGCGCTCGCGCCCCACGAGGGCGTCGCGTCCGTGCTCGCAGCGCTCGCCGACGATCGCGAGCACACGTACCCGGAGCGCGACGCGCTCACGCGCACGCTGCTGGCCGAGCACCGGGAGAGCGGCGACGCGCTCTGGGCGTCGATGCTGCTCGTCGCCTACTACCCGATGCTGAGCCGCCTGAGGCACAGGCTGGTCTGCGACACCGTCCCGCGCGATGAGCTCGACCAGGTGGTCGTCACGGCGTTCCTCGGAGCGATCAGCGAGCTGTCGCTGTTGGACCACGCTGACCGGATCGCATTGCGACTGCGGCAGCGCACTGAGCGTCAGGTGTTCGCCTTCCTGCGCAAGGAGCGCGAACAGCAACACCCGAGCGCCACGTCCGACGAGCTCGCGACGCTTGGAGCCGAGATCACCGAGACGGGCAGAACGGCGACGACGGATGAAGCGCTGTTGGACGTCACGTTGCTCCTCGAGCGCGCGGCCCACGAGGGGCTCTCCAAAGCCGGCATCGAGGTGATAGAGGCGACGGTGCTCCGGCGCGAGCGGCTTAGAAGCTACGTCGAGCGCGTCGCCCCGGACGACGACGTCGAACGGGAGCGCATGTATCAGCGGCTCAAGCGCCAGCGCACCCGCGCCCTTCGACGCCTCCGCGCGCTGCTCGCGCGGACCCCGACCCAGCTCGCGAGCGGCTTCTGAGGTGGCAGCGATGACCGACTCGGCTCGGGCGCAGCGAAAAGGTGGTCGGCCTCGCCGTGAGGACGGACCGAAGATGCCGTACCACGAGGTTGATCGTTTGCTCGTGGAGGGCGAGCTCATCGTCGGCGAGGACGGCGTAGAGCGGCGCGTCTGGCTCTCTCAGCGCGACGTGGCCGCGCGCTTCCACGTGTCGCCGAGCCTGGTCGCCGCGTTCGCGAAGCAGCATCGCTGCACCGAACGCCGCAAGGAGTTTGAGGCGAGAGGGACCGCCGCGCCGACGTCCGAGGAGAACACGAACGCCCTCGAGGAGACACCGACGCCGGAAGCGGCGGTCAGCGAACCGCCCATGCAGGCGCCGAGACGCAAGCCCGGCCGTCCTCGCAAGGCGGAGGCTCCGCTCATCTCCTATGAGGAGCTGGATCGCCTGCTCGTGTTCGGCGAGGTACAGCTGCTCGAAGACGGTACGAGCACCACGGTCTACCCGACGTACCGCGCGCTCGCCGAGCGCTTCGGCGTCGCGCCGAGCGTCATCGCCAGCTACGCCAAGAGCCGCAACTGCCTGAAGCGCCGCGAGCAGACCGCGACTCGCGTCGCCGTTCGCACCGAGGAGAAGCTCATCGACCTGCGCGCCGAGGCGCTCGCGGTCGGTGAAGCGCGCCTCGTCCAGATGATCGACGAGTTCCTCCTTGCCTTCGAGAAGGCTCTCAAGGAGGGGCGCGTTCGAGCGGACAACCCCACCGACGTCAACACGCTGGTGCGGCTCAAGCAGTTTATCCTCGGCGGTGCCGACTCGCGGCAGGAGGTCCGGAACATCCTCTCGCTCGAGGCGCTCCAGGAGCGCTATGCGCGCACGATGCGGGAGCAGCGTGACGCGTCGCCTGCGATGGCGGGCGTCATCGACGTTCGCTCGGAGCCGGCGTCGGCACCCGGAACTGAGCAGGCCGAACCGAACGCGGAGATGCACGGTCAGTTGCAGCCTCCGCGCTCAGTTTCCCGAACCTCCGACCCCCCGCCGCCCCCCAGCGACGGCACCCTTGGGGAACCGAACACGTCCCGCGCGCTGCTCAATGAGGTGCGCGAGCTCGTACGCCTGGCCCGTGAGCTGGCGGAGCAGATGGATGCCCCGAAGGCCGACGACGAGGCGCTGCTCGAGGTCCGGGTGCTGCGGGCGACTGAGCGCGTCGAGGCGCACCTTGGGCCCCGTGAGGGCGCCGACGTTGGCCCACGTCGCGCCGCGGACCCGGAGGACGGCCCATGATCGCCCCTGTCGCGCCGGGCCGCCCACGCGGCCACGAGGACGCAATGGCAGCGACCACGCGCGCGCCGACCGCCGGTAAGAGAGAAAAGCGGCGGTTCGTCGACAGCGCCAAGCGAGTTCTCGCGGGGTTGGGGGCGCTGTTCGGGCGCCGTCTTGCCGTCCTCAACCGCCGCTTTCCCTGGCTCGAGCGCCTCGCGCTCGGCCCTGCGCCCGCGGCGGCGGGCGCACCAGCGCCTCCGAGGGCCGGCACCTGCCTACAACCTGCCGCATGTAGGGGGGGAGGGTCCAGCTTTCGTGCCCGAGCGCCCGCCAGGCGCAGTGCCTGGGCCCGTTTTCGAGCGCGGCAGTTTTGGGAAACTGAGCGACCCAGAAATTACGAACCGAGCACGGTCCGCCAAACTGAGCAGCGAGGCTCGTTCGGATATGCCGTGCAGGTGGCGTCGAAACTGAGCGGCGCCTCGTCGCGCGTCCGCCTCACGCCCTGCTTGTCAGCAGATGAGCCCCTGCACCGACCGGAGCAGCTCCTCGTCGGACGGGTGCGTGTAGATGCTCGTCGTGAGGACCGACTTGTGGCGGGCGAAGCGCTGCGTGAGCCGGAGGTCGCGGCTCGCGCGGTAGAGGTTCGTGCAGGCAGTGTGCCGCAGCGCGTGGAAGTTGAAGCGGCGATCGAAGCCGGCGCGCTGCTGCCAGACGCCGAAGGCGTGGCGCAGCTGGCGCGCGGAGAGCCGGCGCCCGAGGCGGCTCACGAACACCGGCGTGCTCGGCGTGATGATTTCGCCGGCGCGCTTGCGCCCGGCGAGGAGCTTCTCGAGCTTGGCTCGCACGACATCGGGGAGCAGCACCTCCTGCGGCGCGGGCTCTTGGCTCGCTCGCTTGAAGACGCGCAGCGAGATCCGGCGCTTCGCGCGCCCTGCCTCGTCGAACAGGTCGCCGACGTCGAGCGCGAGGATCTCGTGCTCGCGCAGCCCGGCGCCGAGCGCGAGGCTGTAGATGACGTGGTCACGGAACCCGTCCTTGCGCTGCCCTGTGACCTTCAGCAGCAGACGCTGCTCGGCCTCCGTGAGCGTGCGCGCGGGTCGCGAGGTGGCGTCGGCGTAGGCGGTCATGGCGGCTCTCCTTGTCGCGGCGCGCGGCCGCGCACGAGCCCATACAGGCTTCGGTTCCCGAGGAAGGCAAGGTCTCGGACGACCTCGCGGAGGGCCGCATGACGCTCGGGATCGTCAAGCGCACCGAGGAAGAGTTCGCCGAGTGGCTCGCCACGGAAAGCGGCTTCATCGAGGGGCTCGCGTCCTACGACGACGAGCCCGTTGCGCTCGAGCAGTACCAGCGGGAGTTCCTCGCCAACCGCGCGCGGTTCCGGTGGGTCACGAAGAGCCGCCAGGTCGGCTTCTCGTTCCTGTTCGCCCTCGAGGCGCTCGCCCGCTGCCACCTGCGCGAGAAGCACACGGCCGTGTTCGTCTCGTACAACCTCGACGACGCGAAGGAGAAGATCCTCATCGCGCGGCAGGTCCACGAGGAGCTCCCCCTCGCGTACCAGAAGCGGCTCGTCGTCGACTCGAAGACCGAGCTCGCCTTCGAGTCGAACGGCGCGAGCAAGCGGCTCTCGCGCATCCTCTCGCATCCTTCGAAGGCGCCGCGCGGCAAGAAGGGCGACGTCTACCTCGACGAGCTCGCGCACTACGTGAACGACCGCGAGGTGTACCGGGGCTCGACGGCGCTCATCCTGCGGAGCAACGGGCAGCTCACCGGATGCAGCACCCCGCTCGGCCGTCGCGGCATCTTCTGGGAGATCGCGAACGAGGAGCTGCGAAAGTACCCGCACCACACGCGGCAGCTCGTGCCCTGGTGGCTGTGCCGTTTCTTCTCGACCGACGTGCTCACCGCGTCCGCGGTCGCGCACGATCTCTCCACCGAGGAGCGCGTCGCGCGCTTCGGTCGCCCGACGATCGTCGAGCAGTTCGACTCCCTGCCGATCGAGGACTTCCAGCAGGAATTCGAGGGGAAGTTCGTCGACGAGACGTACAGCTTCTTCCCGTACGAGCTCATCCTGCCGTGCACGAGCGACGAGCTCGTGCTCTACGACGAGCCGACGAGCGTGCGCGCGCCCGAGGGGCGCATCGTCGCGGGCTTCGACGTCGGCCGCACGCGCGACCGCTCCGAGCTGGCGGTGTTCGAGGAGATCGAGGGCCGCTTCACCGCACGCATGCTGCGGACCTTCGAAGGCGCGCCCTTTGCTGAGCAAGAGGCCGAGCTGCGGCGACTGCTGGGCACGCTGCCGGTCGCGAGGCTCTCCATCGACCGGAGCGGCATCGGCATGAACCTCGCCGAGAACCTATTGCGCGACTTCCCGCAGGTCGTCGGTGAGAACTTCACCAACGAGGCCAAGGAGCGCTGGGCGACCGACTTCAAGATCCTGCTCCAGCGCCGCGACGTGACGCTGCCGCGTGACCGCGAGCTGGTCGGCCAGATCCACGCTATCAAGCGGCGAGTGTTGCCGTCTGGGAAGGTGAGCTTCGACGCCGAGCGCAACGCGCGCGGCCACGCCGACAAGTTTTGGGCGGTGGCGCTCGCGTGTCAGAAGGAGCGCACGGCGAGCGGCCCGCGCACCGGCGAGATCGGCGTGCGTGTTCTCGGATGAGGAGCTCGCGATTCAGATGCGCCGGACTCGTTGAAGGCCGGCAAGTGAAGCCAACGACGGGTAACGCTCGTGCAGTTCCTCAAGCGTGAGCGGACGACCATCGGGCGGCGCACCATCAAGGAACGCGTCGGACCAGTCTCCTCGGTGGTTCATGACAACGTAGACAAGGAACGTGCCGTCCGATCGCGCGAAGAGTTCCGACCATCGGACGGCGTTCAGATTCTCGAAGCGGTCTTCGGCGAGCAAGCGCGCCTCGAACTCGATCGTCTCACGTTCGACGGAGATGTCGGCGCGGTGCGACCAGAGCACTCCGACATCTCGACGATGCACCGGGATGTCGCGTCCTGATCCGACTGGCTCGTGGAAAGTTGCTGGTCGCCGCTCGGCCTTGAACCCGCTTGCCCGATATGCCCACCACTCGTCGCGATGCCGACGAAGCTCGCTCGGTGAGTACTTCGTTCCACGTGGATGCCGAGCGTTGTAGTGCCCCGCCTCTCCGTGACATCTGGAGCACAGGACGATCGCATTCTCGAGCGTGTTCGGTCCGCCATCTGCCTCCTGAACGATGTGGTGCACCTCGGCGTCGCGCCCGGCGTGCATGTGACACACACAGCAGTAGCGACCGGAGCGAATCAGGGCCTCTTCGCGCACTTCTTTCGAGAACGGCACGAGGCGTAGTCTAGTCCGTCCCCTCCCGCCCACGCCCCGCCGCTTTGCCCCACCGGAGGCGAGGCGCGCGGTCCAGATGCTCGGTGCCCAGGTGGACTGCCTCCTCGCAGGCTGGCCAAGCGCCTCGCCTCCGCTGTCTCGCGGAGTCCACCCATGCGGCGCATTCTCAAGACCTTCGTCATCCCGGACGGAAAGCCCGCGGGCACGCCCCCCGAGCCCGGGCCCGACGTCGAGCTCGAGGCGCCCACCGAGGACGGGCTGCTCGCCGCCGCCCACGAGGCGCTCGCCAAGCGGGGCCAGCGGGCTCGCGCCGTCTCGTTCACCCCGACAGGGCTCGTCGCGTACGCGGAGGCCGCCCGGTGACCATACCCGGCGCCGTCCGCGATGCGGAACGCAGCCTGCAGACGATCCTGAAGGCCATCGTCGTCGGGGCGCGGGTCCAGGACCCTGCGAGCAGACCGGGCGGCGAGGACACCACGACGGCGTTCGCGGCCGCGGGCGCGCTCCAGCCTCCGTACGACCCGGAGGCGCTCTGCCTCCTCGTCGAGCACTCCAACTCGCTCCGCCAGAACGTCGACGCCTACGCCACGAACATCGATGGCAACGGCTTCCGCTTCGAGCCGGCGATCGACTTCGACGCAGAGGACGCGCGCCAGAAGGTCGCCGATGCGCTGATGCTGGAGCGGGTCGCCGCGCGCGACGCCGGCACGCTCCCCGAAGGCATGCCCATCTACCCGAGCGCCGAGGAGACCTCGTCGCGCCTCGCCGAGCTGCGCCAGCTCGCGCGCATCGAGCGCGCGCGCCTCGACTCCTTCTTCGACTTCGCGTGCTTCGATCACTCGTTCGTCGACCTGCGCCGCCGCACGCGCCAGGACCTCGAGGTCACCGGCAACGCCTTCTGGGAGGTGCTGCGCGACGGTAAGGGCGATCTGGCGAGGCTCGTCTACGTCCCGTCGTATACCGTCCGGCTGCTGCCGCTCGACCGAGAAGCTGTCGAGGTTCGCGAGCGCGTCCGCGTCTCGCCCATCTCCTTCGACACCGTCAGCGCGCGGCGACGACTGCGCCGCTACGTGCAGATCCAGGGGACCGAGCGGGTCTACTTCAAGTCGTTTGGTGACCCGCGCGTGGTCTCACGCGAGACAGGCCGCGTCTTCCCCGATGTGGCCGCGCTGCGGGCGGCGCACCCGGACGACGCGCCAGCGACCGAGCTCCTCCACTTCGCCATCCACTCGCCGCGCTCGCCCTACGGCGTGCCGCGCTGGGTCGGCACGCTGCTGTCGGTGCTCGGTTCGCGGCAGATGGAAGAGGTCAACTACCTGTACTTCGAGAACAAGAGCGTGCCGCCGATGGCGCTGCTCGTCTCCGGTGGACGACTCTCCGAGGCGTCGGTGCCGCGCATCGAGCGGTTCATCGAGGAGAACCTCAAGGGCAAGGCGAACTTCCACAAGATCCTCATCCTCGAGGCGGACGGTGCGGGCACCGGCGACGGCGGGCGCGCGAAGATCGAGCTGCGTCCGCTGACCGACGCGCAGCAGCAAGACGCGCTCTTTCAGGTCTACGACGAACGGAACATCGACAAGGTCGGCAGCGCGTTCCGGCTGCCGCGCCTCTTGCGCGGCGAGAGCAAAGACTTCAATCGCGCAACCGCCGAGAGCGCGCTGCGCTTCGCCGAGGACCAGGTCTTCCAGCCCGAGCGGGACGAGTTCGACTTCCTCATGAACCGCAAGCTCCTCGCGGACATGGGCATCCGCTTCTGGCGCTTCCGCTCGCAGACGCCCGTGACGCGTGATCCCGAGCGCATGACCGAGATGGTCGAGCGGCTCGTGCGCGTCGGTGTGCTCACGCCCGAGGAGGGGCGCATGCTGGCGGGCGACATCTTCAACCGCGAGTTCAGGAAGATCGGCGACGACTGGACCAAGCGCCCGATCACGCTGACGCTCGCGGGCATCCAGACGGGCGTGGAGGATCTGAAGCCAAAGGCGGCGGGCGCCGAGTCCCTGCTGCCGAGCGCGAAGCAGCTCCTCGCTCTGCGTGAAGAGCTGCGCGCCGAGGAGGAGCGGCTCGCGGCCGGAAGGCTCGAGCTCGCGCGTCGCTATCAGGACGTCGAGCACGTGAAGGTGCCACGCGAGGAGTTCGTGCGTTGGTTCGACGAGGTGCACGATGCGACCTGAGCTGCGGCGCGCGTGGGTACAACAGGCCCAGCTCGATGCGGAGCGGGGCGTGATCGAATGTCGGATGTGCCGCCACCACGCGAGCCTCGACGAGACGACGACGCTCTGGCGCAACGGACTCCTCGTGTTCGCGCTCTGCGACCGCTGCGCCCGCGCGCACGACGTCGTGCTGTCGCCGACCGACGCCGGCATCGAAGTGCGCGCTCGGCGCCGCGGGCCCCTGATCGTCGGAGGCGGCGTGTGAAGGTCACGCCGTCCTCCAAGCGACCGTGCCGGCTCGAGCGAGGCGAGGTCCGGCGCGTTCCCCAGGAGCGGACGGGCCTCCTCGTCGGCTACCACGTGTGCTGCCCCCGCTGCGGCTTCGTCACGCCGGCGCTCGAAGGCGACGCGGAGCTCGAGATCGAGGAGGGAGACGCCCCGGACGACCTCACGTTCTCGCGGGCGCTTCGCTGCACGTTCTGTCGCGTGCTCCTCCACCTACACCACGGCGAGCTGCGGCTCGAGGAGGACGCCGATGTGCGGAACGTCCGCTACCGATGAGCACCTCGTCTTCGTGCACGAGGCACGCCTCGCAGCGGACGAGGTCGTGTCGCGCTACCTCGGCGCGCCGATCGCCAAGGCGATGGACCTCGGCACCCCGTCGGGCTTCGATCGCGCGGTGGCGCTCCTCGCCGCCCGCTTGCGCCGCGCCACGGGACGAGCCGACGCCGACGCGGTTCGGGAGGCAGTCGCCGTCCTCGACGTCGACTGGAGCCGCACGACGGCCGCCCAGCGGCGCCGTCTCGTCGCGCAGGCGCTGGCGGCCGCAGGTCGAGCCACGGCCGTCATCCCCGCGCGCATCCAAGCGCCGCTCGGCGACGCCGCCGAGTCCGTCGTCGCCGCGACGCGGACGCAGGCGCGACGGGCGCAGAGGCTCGCGATCGCGGCCGACTTCAACGCCCTCGATCGTCGCGTCGTTCGTCACGTCGTCACCTCGCAAGGCAACTTCGTGCGCGACGAGTACGGCCGCCGCCTCGACGCGTTCGGTGAGCAGGCGCGCGCCATCGTCGCGACGGGTCTCGAGCAGGGGCTCGGCCGCGACGACATCGCCGCGGACCTCGAACGCGCCGCCCGGGCGGCGCTCGTCGAGCGAGCTCCGTACTACTGGGAGGTGGTCGCGAGCTCGTTCATCAGCCAAGGGCGCTCCTTCGCGCAGATGAGCAGCTACGCGGAGGCCGGCATCCAGCGGTATCGCATCGAGGCAGTCCTAGACGAGCAGACCACGAACATCTGCCGCTTCCTGCACGGCAAGACCTTCTCGGTCGCCGACGCCCTCCGGCGCTTCGACCGCATCGAGCAGCTCGACGATCCCGAGGCCATCAAGCAGGCGATGCCGTGGGTCCGAGAGGCACAGGATCGTGAGACGGGCCGCATCCGGCTCTACGTAGACGCCGGCGCCGGCAGGCGCGATCTCGCGGAGGTCGCCCGCTCCGCGCTCGGTACTCGAGACGACCGCGGAGACTTTCGCGCCCTCGCGAGCGACGGCGCGTTGAACGAGGTCGGGATCGGCTTCCCGCCATACCACGGGCTCTGCCGGTCCACGACGCTCGCGGTCGTGTAGCCCAACCTACACCGCGTCAAACTCCGGTCGGTAGCGAACAACGCCCGAAACACCCTCCAGGCCGCCTGGCATGAGCGCCCGAACGAAGAAGGCCTCGTCGTGTCCCTTCTCCCAGCGGATCCCGAGCGCGGGCGCGGGAACGAAGCCGTGGCGCGGGTAGTAGTCGGCATGACCGAGCACGACGCAGAAGGGGTGGCCCTGAGCGCGCAGAGCCCGGAGCCCTTCCTCGATCAATCGCGAGCCGATCCCCTGCCGCTGTCGTGACGGCGCGACGGCCATCGGCGCCAGGCCGATCCCGATCACCGTGCGGCCTTTCGCCTCGACGGTGACCGGCGAGAAGGCGATGTGTCCGACGAGCACTCCGTCCACGACAGCGACGAGCGACAAGGTGAGAGCGCCATTCGCGCGGAGCGCGTCGACCAGCCGTGCCTCTGCACCGGTCCCAAAGGCCGACGCGTTCAGCGCGTGGATGGCCGGCTCGTCCCCCGGCATCTCTCGTCGAACGTCGAGTTTCATCACGTCCCTCCTACTACGTGTCCCCTCCGCGCGTGGGCGGCGGCTTTGCCCCTGCGGAGGTCGACGCATGCCCGACACTGCCAAGCCGCGCGAGCCCGTGAGCCCCGCCCACGATCAGGGGGCCGCCGAGGGGCCGTCCGTGGCTTCGAGCGAGCGGAAGCGCGACGAGCCGGTGGTGTGGCCGCGGGACATGAACGCGCCCGCCACGCAGGACCCGACCTGGGGCTTCGACCCGGAGGCGCTGCGGAATGCGTGACCGACGCGAGGCCGCGATCGCCCACGCGCGCCGCGTCCTCGCGGCGAACAAGCGCGCGCTAACGGACACCGCGGAGGTCGAGAAGACCATCTGGGGCTCGCCCGCGGGCAAGAAGCGCCTCGCGGACCGCCTCGTGGCGATGCTGCCGGCGCACAAGACGTACGTCGAGCCCTTCGCCGGCAGCGCCGCGGTGCTCTTCGCCAAGGAGCCCTCGGAGGTCGAGGTCATCAACGACGCCGACCCGGAGATCGCCGAGGCCTACCGGCTGCTCAAGAAGCTCACGCCCGAGGGGCTCGAGCGGCTCAAGGAGCTGCCGTGGGTCGGCGACGAGAAGACCTTCAAGGCGCTGCTCGACGCCGAGCCCGCGGACGACGTCGAGCGGCTGCACCGCTTCTTGTACCTGACGCACTTCTCGTACGGGAAGATGCGAGGCCGGAGCTTCAGCCCGTCCGTCATCGGCGTCGAGGCGAAGACCATCCAGCGCATCGAGCAGTTCGCCCCGCGCCTCAAGCACGTGAAGGTGTACAGCGGCGACTACGAGAAGGTCGTCCGCAAGTACGACGCGAAGGACACCGTCTTCTTCCTCGACCCGCCGTACCCCGGCTACAACGTCGACGTTGGTGAGGCCGAGTTCGACGAGGAGCGCTTCTTCGCGCTGCTCAAGTCGCTCAAGGGCAAGTTCCTCATCACCTACGGCATACGCGGCAAGTTCCCCCAGCTGGTGAAGGATTCCAGCTTTTGGGTGAAGCGCATCCGCACGCCGCGGACCATCGCCGCCATGCGCGGCGTCGGCGGCTCGTCGGTGCTGACCCAGCTGCTCGTCGCCAACTACGAGCCGACGTTCAAGGGGCTCGACGACACCCTCATCGTCGACGAGTGGGACGGCGCGTCCGTCGACGACACCTCCGAGCTCGAGAAGGCGCAGCCGTTCGGCACCTTCGGCGGCTCGTTCCACTACGCCAAGCGCATCGTCCCGCTCATCCCGGCGCACAAGACGTACGTCGAGCCCTTCGCCGGTGCGGCGGCCGTCCTGCACGCGAAGGAGCCGAGCGAGAGGGAGGTGCTCGCCGACCTCGATGACGACGTCGTGTTCCTCCACCGCAGCATCAAGGCGATGACGCCAGAGCGCGTCGCGGAGCTGCGCCGCCGCTTCGAGTGGACGGTCACAGAGGAGAGCTTCGCCAAGGCGCGCGACATGACGCCGCGAGACGACCTCGCGCGCTTCTACAAGCTCGTCTTCGTGCGTACGCACGCGCGCGACTGCCGCCCTGACGGCACGCACCCGGCGCGGCAGCACCTCGGCTCGACGACGAACCCCGAGAAATACCTGAGGGCCCAAGAGCGCCTGAAGGGCGTCACGATCCTGCGCCAGGACTACAAGAAGACGCTCAAGGCCTACGACGCGCCTGACACCTTCTTCTTCATCGATCCGCCTTACCCCGGCGAGTGGTTCGACAAAGACAAGGTCATCGACCTCGGGGAGTTCGTCGATGAGCTCGCCAAGGTGAAGGGCAAGTTCATCGCCGTTCTCAACCCGACGCCTGAGCACGTCGCCGCCTTCAAGCGCGTGGGCCACGTCTTCCGGCTCAAGGTGCGTGAGGCCTCGGGGCGCGGCGGCGCGAAGCTGGCCATGCGCCTCTTCGTCGCCAACTACCCGGTGCGCAAGGCAGAGGAGTTCGAGCTCGTGGCGAAGTGCGAGCACCTCCCGCTCGATTCGAGCGTCGACGCGCTGGTCTTCGACAAGACCACCCGGCTCGTGAAGGGCGCAGACCCGAGCGACGAGCGCTACGTGCTCGGCATCGTGCTCGAGCCCGAGGTGGTCGACGCGCAGGGCGACATCTACTCGGCTGACGAGATCCGGGCCGCCGCCCACCGGTTCATGGAGGAGTTCGGCGGCCTCGGGCTCATGCACCGCCTGCGCGTCAACGACCAGGTGAAGGTGCTCGAGAGCTACCTCGCGCCGACCGACTTCACCGTCGGCGACATCACCGTGCGCAAGGGGACGTGGTTGCTCGCCGTCCGCGTCCTCTCCGACGAGCTGTGGGAGCGCGTCAAGAACGGCGACCTCACGGGCTTCTCGATCGGCGGCTCTGCGCGCCGCGTGCCGGAGCCGGCGCCCGCGCGCGAGCCCACGAGCCACGAAACCGCCGCGGAGACGGAGGCTGCCGCATGACGAGCCGCATCACCAAGGCCGAGGGCTCCGCGGACGGCGTGCACCGCCTCGTCGACATGGTCGTCGAGGAGGTCTCGCTCGTCGATCGCGCCGCCAACAAGCACCGCTTTCTCATCGTGAAGAGGGACGACGCGATGGACGATCACACGCAGAATTATGACCAGACCAATGAGGCGCCGGACGACACCGAGGCCGCGAAGGCTGATGACGCCGATACGGACGCGTGGGCCATCGCCGATGGCTCGCCCCTCGGTGCGGCGCTCGCGGCGCTCGAGAGCCTGACGGCCATCGTCGAGCTGCTCGGCTCGCTCGGAGCGGAGCAGGCCGACACCCGGCTCGCGGCGCTCGCGCAGCAGCTACGCGCGACGGCCGAGCAGCTCCTCGAGCGCTCGGGCTTCGCCAGCGACGGCTCGGACGCGACGACGGCCGACGTACAGGCGCGCGCCGAGGGAGATGAGCCTGCTGTCAAGGACGCGCCGATCTCCGGCGATGTGGCCGCCGCCAAGCAAGCGCTGTCGCGGCTCGCAGACCTCGTCGGAAAGGCCCTGCCAGCGAGGACGGCAGAGCGCATCGCACCCGCCGCGAGCCCCTCTGCCTCCGATGCCACGCCGAACGTCGTCGAGAGCCTCGCGAAGCTCGCCGACTCGTTCCGCGCGCTCTCGGAGACCGTGAAGGAGCAGCAGCAGCGGCTCGGCCGCGTCGAGAAGCAGTTCGGGCTGCCCAACAGCGCGCTGCACGCCGAGCACGTTTCGAAGGCCAGTGTCGAGGACGTGGGGTGGCCGCTCGACCTCAACAAGCCAAAGGACCGGGAGAACGTCGACAAGGCGGTCTCCTTCCACGACCTCTGATTCCCCGCCGGAAGGAGCCCGCGACATGAGCTACCTCGACAACCGCACCATCCTGGAGAAGGCCGACCTCGCGCTCGCCGACCTGACGGCGGGCGGAGGCGTCCTCAAGCCCGCGCAGGCGCAGAAGTTCATGCGCCTGCTCATCAAACAGTCCGTCCTCATGCAGCTCGCGACCGTCGTGCCCATGGCGTCGCCGAAGCAGCAGATCTCGAAGATCAAGTTCGGCAACCGCATCCTGCGCCCCGGCCAGGAGGCGACCGCGCTCTCGCCCGCGCAGCGCGCCGCGCCGGACCTGTCGCAGGTCGAGCTCGACGCCAAGTTGTTCAAGGCCGAGGTGCGACTCTCCGACGAGGTGCTCGAGGACAGCATCGAGCGCGGTGAGCTGCGCCAAACGATCATGGAGATGATGGCGGACGCCATCGCGCGCGACATGGAGGAGGTGATCGTCAACGGCGACACCGCCTCGGCCGATCCGTTCCTCGCGACGATGGACGGCGTGCTCAAGCAGGCGACGAGCCACGTCGTCGACGCCGCGGGCAGCCCGATCTCCAAAGACCTGCTGCGCGACCTCGTGAAGACGCTGCCGAGCGAGTACCTGCGCGACAAGAGCGCGATGCGCTACCTCACCAGCGTCGACGCGGACCTCGACTACCGCAACACGCTCGCCGAGCGCGCGACGGCGGTGGGCGACAAGTTCCTCGAGGGCGACGCGCCGGTCCTCTACTCGGGCGTGCCCGTGCAGCCGATCCCGCTGTTCCCCGAGAACCTGGGCGCCGGCAACGACCAGACGGTCATCCTGCTATGCAACCCGAAGAACATCCACGTCGGCATCTGGCGGCAGATCCGCGTCGAGTCCGATCGCGACATCTCGGAGGGCACGCTGAAGATTGTCGCCACCCTGCGCTTCGACGTGAAGTTCGCCGAGGAGTCGGGCGTGGCCAAGGCCATCAACGTCCAGCTGTGAGCTGAGGAGAACCCATGGACACGTTGCTCGTTCGCCTCAAGCCCTACGACCCTCGCCGGGGCCACGTGCTGCGGCGCTACACCTACGCCGGCATCAAGTTCCAAGAGGAGCGCGGCTGGTACCGCGTCGAGAAGGCGGTCGCCGAATATCTACGCAACGTGCGCGAGGTGCCGAGCGACCGCTACTCGCCGCTCGCGTTCGATGTCTGCACCGAAGCCGAGGCCAAGGCGCTCGAAGCCGCTGAGACCGAGGCGTCCAAGGTCAAGCGGAGCGCGACGGACGACCTCAAGGTCGTGCCTGCGCGCCCGGCAGCCGCGATGACCACCGACGACCTGCCCAAGGCCACCACGAAGGACGACGACAAGGACGCTCGCCGCGGGAAGCGGGAGCGGGAGTGACGTGTACGCCTCGGTCGCCGACCTGCGCGCCGAAGGCGTGACGGCGGCTGAGGCGAGCGACGCGCGCCTCGAGCTGCTGCTCGATGAAGCCACGCACCTCATCGACCGCGTGACTGGGTGGTTCTTCGAACCGCGCCAGCTCACGCTGCGTCTCTCGGGGCGCGGCGCGCCCAGCATCGAGCTGCCCGTGCCGCCGATTCGCCTCGACCGGCTGCTGCTCGGCGACGCGGAGCTGTCGCTCGACCCGAGCGAGCTCCTCATCGTCGGCGCGCCCGTACACCCCGGCTTCGACGGGCCGCGCTTCACGCGTCGCCACGGGCGCACCTTCCCGCGCGGACATGGCAACGTAGTCGCCGAAGGCCTCTGGGGCTTCACCGAGGACGACGGCACGCCCACGGGGCGCACACCGCTCGCCATCCGCCGCGCGGCGATGCTCCTCGTCCTGCGCTCGATGGCGCCGCTCGCAGACGACGCCTCGTTCGAGGCCCGCAGCCGCTTTCGCATCATCGAGGAGCGCACGCGCGATCAGAGCTATCGCCTCGACCCGGCGCGGAGCGCGGCAGCGGCCAGTCTCACGGGCGATCCGGAGGTGGACACGCTGCTCGCCCCCTACGTCCGGCCCACGCCCATCGGGGCAGCGTGATGCGCGGTCGGCTCATCTTCCCGTTCCTCGCCGAGCTGCATCGGCTCGACACCGAGGCGATGGCGCCTGACTACGACCCGGACTTCAAGGAACCCGTCCTCATCGACGCCGACGACGACGGAGTCGCAGAGCCCTTTCGGCGCGAGCACCCTCCGGTGCGCGTCCCCTGCCAGGTGGAGCCGGAGGCTTTTGAAGCTCTGCGCATGGCGGCTTCCGGGAACACGCCCAGGTCGAGCTTCGATCTGGTCTTTCACTTCAGGGACCTCGAGCGGCTCGGCCTCGTCGACGCCGCGACGGGCGACGCCCTGATTCGCCCGAGCGATCGCCTCGGCGCGCTCTACGCGCGGGACGGCCAGCTCGTGCAGGCCGTGCGCACGCCGCCCGGCCTCTATGTGACCGAGGCGCGTCCCATCGGCTTCGGTCTGCATCGACGCAGGCCGAGCCGGAACCTTTTGCTCGTGTCCTTCCAGGACCGCCCCGCCGCACGGAGCGTCGCATGAAAAGCTGCGCCGTCGCCTCGGTCTTCGCCGCCTGCTTGTTCGCGCACTGCCGTCCGACGGATCGCTGCCTGCGCGGGGCCACCCGATGCTCGCACAACGTCGCGGAGATCTGCGACGCCGACGGCTCCTACCACGAGCTCGCCGACTGCGACCTCGTGAGCGAGCAGAGCGGCGCGCCGTTCGTGTGCGCCTTCGTCGACGAGACGACCGAGGATGGCCGCGTCACCGGCCACACCTGCGTGCCCGCGGACGAGGCCGGCGCTGATGAAGGAGACGATCGATGAAGGGGCTTCTTCAGTCGCTCCCCGTCGTCGGCAAGGTCTTCCTCGACGTTCAGCCCGAGGAGGTCTGGGCCTTCTGGCGCTTCATGCAGGATCACTTCCACACGAGCGTCGTGAACAAGCGGGACGCGCTCGAGATGCAGCTCGTCGCACAGGCGCTCGACGCGCTCGGCGTACAGAGCCGCGAGCGCTTCCTCCGCAACTTCACGACGACCATCGGGCGGCGCGTCTACACGCCGTTCGAGGTCGGCGTGCCTCGCGGCGGGTGGGACCTCTGGAGTCAGGTCATCGTCTGCGTACACGAGCACCAGCACGTCGTGCAGCACGACCGAGAGGGCCTGTCGTTCGAGGTGTCGTACCTCGCGGATCGCGCCGCGCGCGCCCGCTGGGAGGCCGAGGCGTATCGCTCGAACCTCGAGCTGCACTTCTGGCGCTACGGCACCACGCCGTCTGCGCAGCGCATGGCTGAGATGCTCAGCGACTACGGCTGCCGGCCGGAGGACGTCGACGTCGCGGCGAAGTCGCTCGCGCTGTCGGCCGTGTCCGTGAGGCGCGGCGCGGTCATCAACGAAGCGACGCATGTCGCGCTGCGCTGGCTCGACGAGCACGTCCCGCGCCTGCGCGCGAAAGGAGTGGTCTGACCGATGGCCACGATGCGGACCGGGGACTGGGCTCTCGCGCGGCGGCTGCTCTCTGCAGGACCGCAGCGCCTCCGCTCGGCCATCGGAACCGCGCTCCGCCAAGAGGCTCAAGGGCTGCGCAATGAGATCGTGCAGGGACTCACCAGCCAGGCACCAGGAGGCGAGCCCCTGAAGCCGCCGTCGCCGCTCACGATCGCGGCGCGCCAGCTCGCGGGCTTCGGCGGCTCCAAGGCGCTCCTCGTGCGCGGCGACCTGCGCAACTCCATCACCGTGTTCGTCCACGGCGATGAGGCCTTCGTGGGCGTGTCGCGCTCGACGCGCGCGAAGGACGGCGGCGCGATGGTGGACCTCGCCAAGCTCCACGAGTTCGGCGGACCGCCCGTCATCATCCCGATCACGCCGAAGATGCGGCGCTTCCTGTTCGCGCTGCTCCGGCAGGCTGGCAAGGAGCCCACGGGCGGCAGCGGGCGCGGCGTCATCGTCGTCCAGGTCCCGGCGCGGCCGTTCCTGCGGCCCGCGTTCAAGAAGTTCCGCGAGGGCGCCAGCAAGCGGTTCCTGGAGCGCGTGGCGAAGGAGATGGGTCTCGCACCCTGAGTGGCGGGAGCGCTCAGCGCCTGCTGAGGCGACTCGCGTTGGGTGATTGGCCACGATACCGTGGCCAGGATGGGTATCTTCGAAGAGACGGCCAAGCTGCTCGGTGGCGTTCTGCGAGGGCACGAACCGCTCGTCGGTGGCGTGTCGGCTCGCGTGACCGCGCTGGACTTGGCCCTGCCCGACGGCGGCGCACGCCGGGTCGTGATCCGTGAACCAGGTGCAGCCGAATGGAAAGGCCCCGGCCGACAAACCGCTCGCCGTGAGTTCGATTTACTCGGGCATCTCCACGGAGCAGGGCTGCCGGTTCCACGTCCGTTGCTCGTCGGAGAGGACGGAGAGCAGCCGTTCTTCGTGATGGAGTTTGTCGAAGGAACCCGTGACCTCCCCCCGAATGGGCCCGCGCGGATGGCCGAGCTCCTCGCTTGCGTTCATGCGCTCCCCCTTGAGCACGCGCCCGCCCTTCCTGAACGCGAGGACCCGATCGCGGGTCTGCCCGAGTTCCTCGGCCCAGACCGAGCGCAACTTCGCGCACGCCTCGCCGAGCGAACCGTCGAACTCACCCCTCGGCGCACTTTTCTTCACGGCGACTTCTGGCCGGGCAACGTGCTCTGGCGAGATGGTGAGGTTGTGGCACTTCTCGACTGGGAGGACGCTGCCGTCGGTGACCCCCTGTCGGACGTCGCGTGCTGCCGGCTGGAGCTGCGGTACGTCGTGGGCGCGTCCGGCGTCGATGTCTTCACGCGAAGATATGCCGAGCGCAGTCAGCGCAATCTTGGTGAACTTCCGATCTGGGACGCCTACGTCGCCGCCGCTGCACTGTCGTCGATGGGCCAGTGGGGGCTCTCGGCAGAACGGGAGGCGCACATGCGCCGGGAAGCAGAGATATTCCTCGGCGAGGCGTTCAGAGCCCTGATGATGTGAAGTCCCGCGTCCCCTGACCACCGGGTCCCGTGGCTTTGCCTCCGCGTGGCCATTCCGACCCTCAGCTCCGTGCAGCCCGCAGCCGGTCCTTCGAGCGGCGGCGATCTCGTGCGGCTCGTCGGGAGCGACCTCGCTGATCGGGTCCGGGTGCTGTTCGGCGGCGTGCCCGTTGAGGCGCTGTCCGTCCGTGACGAGGCCGGGCTCCGCGTCGTCGACCTCCGCACGCCACCCCACGCGGTCGGTGTCGTCGACGTCGAGCTTCAGAACCTCGACGCGGCGGGTGACCCAGTCCCCGGCGAGGTCGTTGTGCTCGCGGGCGTCTACCGGTTTTCGCGCCCGACCGTGGCCCGCGAGGCCGATCTCACGCGCGTCATCCGCCAGCTCCTGCGCGAGCTGAAGCGGCAGGTGCTCGCCAACGTGAGCGCCACGGTCAGCGTCGACTACGACGACACCACGCTCGACGGCCTCAACGTCATCGCGATGGCCAAGGTGCCATCACTGGTGCTCTCGGGGCCGACGCTGCGTCCGAACCGCTTCTACTCGGCGAACGTCGCGCACGAGGACGTGGTGGGCGGCGTCTCCGGTCCCGAGCTCGTTCGGCGCAAGCCTCCGTACACCGTCGACCTCGTCTTCACGCTGACCGCCGCGTCGGAGCGCACCGCAGAGCTGTTCAACCTGATGGCGGCGGTCGCCACGTTCCTGAACCGCAACCGCTGGCTGGAACTCGCGCGCGACCCGGCCGACGCCGCACGCGGGACCGTCCGTTGGGAGCTCGACGCCGACGGCGAGTTCCGCACGCAGCTCGCGGGCAAGGACGACGTACGCGCGTTCACCTGCGGCTTCGTCGTGCGCGGTTTCGACGTCGATGAGGGGCTCCCCCTCGACCTGAGCAAGCTCGTCGCCGAGCCGCAGCTCGAGACCCAGCTCTTCGTTGGAGGTGGTTCGTGACCGTCTCTCTCATCAATACGAGCGGGCGTTGCCAGGTGTTCGTGCTCGCCCACGAGACGTACTGCAACGCGCGCGGTGCATGCGCGTGCGACGTAAGCACCGGCCGCAACGCGAGGCGCATGCCGACCTCCCTCACGCTCGCCAGCGGCGTGACGAGCCCCGAGGTCCACGACGCCGTGCTGGCGGTCCCCGACGTCGTGCGTGCGGTGAAGCGCGGCGAGGTCAGCGTGAAGCGTCATGTCCCCGAGCCCTCGCGGCCTGTCGTCGCTTCCACCCGGGCTCCCACTGTCACGACCTCGGTCGAGGTCAGCCGCGCAGACGTCAAGGCCAAGAAGAAGCGAGGTGCATCGTGAGCGGACAGCTCCTGTCGTCCAAGATCGTCATCGTCGAGGAGGAGCCGAAGGTCCGCGGCATCCCCTCGGTTCCCACCTCCGTCGCGGGCGCGGTCGGACTCACCGAGCGTGGGCCGATCGGCGAAGCGGTACTCTGCTCGTCGTTCGACGAGTTCCAGACGAAGTTTGGTGGCTTCACGCCCGACTCGGATCTCGCGCTCGCCGCGATGGGCTTTTTCGAGAACGGCGGGAGCCAGCTCTGGGTCGTCCGCACCACGCACTACACCGACGTGGCAGATCCCGCGTCCGCAACGGCAGTGCGCGCGGCCGCGTTCCTCGTGGCAGGCAGCGGCCCGACGCCAGGCGTTCTTCTCGGAGGCGCCGCGGCTCCGTTCGTGCTCCGCGACGGAGACATGATCCGCCTGGCCGTGGACGGCGCGCCCGAGGCCGACGCGGTGTTCAATGGGTCGGCGGCCGCGATGGCTGCCGCAGGCGCCGGTCCCTACGCGCTCGCCGATGGCATGGACCTGACCTTGCGCATCGACAACGGGCTCGAGCAGACCGTGCTGTTCTCGTCCGCCGACTTCGCTGACATCGCCAACGCGACCGCAGCGGAGGTCGCCGCCGCCATCAACGCGGTCATCGTGGGCGGTCGCGCGACAACACCGGGCGGCATCGTCCGGCTCGCGAGCGACACCGAGGGCACCGCGAGCCGCGTCCAGGTCACCGGAGGGAGCGCCAACGCCGTGCTCGCGTTCCCCGGCGCGGCCGCGGTGGGCGGGGGCAATGTCGCCAACCTGCGCGCCGTCGAGGTCGCCGAGGTCAAGGCGGTCGTCGAGGCGGCGATTCCGACCGTGGAGGTCCACGCGGGCATCGGCAGCACCTTCGAGATCCGGACGGTCGCGACGGGCCCCGCCGCCAGCGTGCGAGCCGACGTGGCGACGGCCGCGGCCTTCGCGCTCGACAACGCCCTGCACACCGGCTCGGCCTCGGGTAGCGCCAACGCGGTGCGCGTCGAGGGCAAGGACCCGGGCGCGTACGCGAACCGCATCGAGGCCGAGGTCCGAGCTGCGACGAACGGCGACCCTGGCAGATTCGACCTGCTCATCGTCGAAGACGGCGCGTACCGAGAGACCTTTTCGAACCTCTCGATGAACGCGGACGACGCGCGCTACGTCGAGCGGGTCGTCAACGATCCCCGTACGGGCTCCATCTACGTGCGCGTCATCGACCAGCTCCTGACGGGCGCGCCCGTCCCGCCGCCGCAGAGTGCGGCGCTCGCGGGCGGCAACGACGGTGTCGTCGGGATCGACGACAACGACTTCATCGGCTCGGAGGCTGGCAAGACCGGCCTTCATGCGCTCGACCAGGTGCAGGATCTCTCGCTGCTCCTCGTCCCCGGACGTGCGACGCCGGCCGTGCACAACGCGATGGTGCGCTACTGCGAGGTCGACCGCGACGGCAGCGTGTTCGCTGTGCTGGATCCTCCGGCGAACCAGAGCGCAACGGACATCGTCACCTACGTCACGACGACCGCGGCGCTCGAGAACCTGTCCGAGTTCGCCGCCATCTACTGGCCGCGCGTAAAGGTGCTCAACCCGCAGAAGAGCGTCTTCGGCTCGGCGGAGCAGATCGTCGTGCCGCCCTCTGGCGTCGTCGCAGGCGTCTTCTCGCGAACCGATTCGGCGCGTCCGGGCGGCGTCTACGATCCGCCCGCGGGTATCGACGCCGGGCGGATGTTCGGCGTGCTCGGCTTCGAGACGGACGAGGCGCTCGAGGAGCGAAAGCGCGACCTCGTGTACCCGCACCGTATCAACCCGCTCACCACGGGCCCCGGGCTGCCGCGTTACATCGACGGCTCGCGCACGCTCAAGGGAGACGGCAACTTCCCCTACGTCGCCGAGCGTCGGGGCGTCATCTTCATCGAGCGAAGCCTGAAGCAAGGCCTCGAGTTCGCGCGCCACAAGAACAACACCGAGGGACTGCGCGCCCAGGTGCGGCGCACCATCACGGCCTTCCTGCTCGCGCAGATGAACAACGGCGCCTTCCGCTCGCGCGAGCCCGCCAAAGCCTTCTTCGTCGACGTCTCCGAGCAGCTCAACACGCCCACCGTCATTTTCGCCGGCAAGCTCATCGCTCGGGTGGGCCTCGCCACGAACAAGCCGGCCGAGTTCATCATCCTCCGCATCAGCCAGGACACGCGGGCTCTCGAGGCCGAGCTGGCTGCGGCGGGCGCGTGACAGGAGCCCCCCATGACCGTCATCGGCAACCCGCGCAGCTTCCACAAGAAGTTCAAGTTCATCGTCGAGATCGACGACATCGGCCACGCCGGTTTCCAGAAATGCAGCGAGCTCTCCGTCGAGGTCGCTAACGTGCAGTACTTCGAGGGCGGCTCACTCATTCCGAACAAGAGCCCCGGGCGCCTCACGTTCTCAGACGTCACGCTCGAGCGCGGCGCCACGCAGGACCGGGACCTCTTCGACTGGTTCCAGGACGTCGCCATCACATCGAGCGGCCTCGGCCTCACCGACATCGGCTACAAGCGCAACCTCGACATCGTGCAGCAGGACCGCGACGGCACGACCCTGCGCCGCTGGTCGCTCTCGCGCGCTTGGCCAATCAAGTTCGTCGCCGGCGAGTGGGACAACGAGAGCGACGAAAACGTCATCGAGCAGGTGACGCTCACGTACGACTTCTTCGAGCTGGTGCAGTGACCACGAGGCGCCGCTAACCAAGGAAAGAGCGCATCGCCACATCACCGATCAGGCGCTGAAGCTCCTGGATC
>Ga0207873_1000981_pt1 | contig 29164 bp, 31 predicted proteins | sample BGWIniCompost_FD_187373 | JGI IMG/M metagenome (GOLD analysis project Ga0207873, IMG submission 187373) | Cellulose adapted compost microbial communities from Newby Island Compost Facility, Milpitas, CA, USA - BGW Initial Compost (SPAdes)... ...
TCCCCCGCCAGCCGTTTGTAGCGCTGTTCGTCGGTTCGCGTAGCGCTGTTCGCTTGTCGATGGTGTCGGGATCGGTGTGCGCGTCAGCCGAAGCGACCGGTGATGTAGTCCTCGGTCTGCTTCTTGGAGGGGTTGGTGAAGATCTTCTGGGTGTCGTCGAACTCCACCAGCACTCCATACCGCTCGCCTTTGTCGTCCACCTCGGCGGTGAAGAACGCGGTCTTGTCGCTGACCCGGGCGGCCTGTTGCATGTTGTGGGTCACGATCACGATCGTGTAGTTCCGAGCCAGCTCGACCATCAGATCCTCGATCTTGCCGGTGGCGATCGGGTCTAACGCCGAGCAAGGCTCGTCCATCAGGATCACGTCGGGCTTAACAGCGATGGTCCGGGCGATGCACAGCCGTTGCTGCTGTCCACCGGAGAGGGCCAGCGCGCTCTGCTTGAGCTTGTCCTTGACCTCATCCCACAGCGCCGCGCCGGTCAGCGCCTCCTCTACTAGGTCATCCATATTGGACACCTTCATGCCGGTGACCCGTGGCCCGTAGGCGATGTTGTCGTAGATCGACTTCGGGAACGGGTTCGGCTTTTGGAACACCATGCCGATTCGGCGGCGCACCTCGATGGGGTCGACCTCCGGCGCGTACAGATCCTGGCCGCGGTAGGTGATCGAGCCGGTGACTCGGGCGCCGGGGATCAGGTCGTTCATCCGGTTGAGCGAGCGCAGCACGGTGCTCTTACCGCACCCCGACGGCCCGATCATCGCGGTGATCTGGTTTTTGCCGATCGGCATGGTCACGTTACGGACTGCGCGGTAGTCGCCGTAGTAGACGTCGACATTGCGGAGCTCGATCACCGCTTCGGTCTGCGGCCGGCCCTGATCGGCGGGGGTGGGGTGCTGTTGACGGGCGGTGATGGATACGCCGCCCACGCCTCGGTGCTGGACGCGCTGTTGGTCTTGCTGTTGGGTGGTGGTCTCGGACATGGTCCTTACCTCTGGATTCTGGTTGTCGGGCACCGTCACCGCCCACTCATCTGCGCTTGCTGAACCGATTGCGGATCAGGATCGCCGCGGAGTTCATCACCAGCAGGATCCCGAGCAGCATGACGATGGCCGCCCAGCCGAGCGCTTGCAGCTCTTCGTGCGGGCTGCGCATCAGGTTGTAGATCGTGATCGGGAGTACGGTGAAACGGTCCCGGATGTCATCGGGGTTGAACGCCACGAAGGAGGAGGCGCCCAGCAGCAGCAACGGTGCCGCTTCTCCGATTGCCCGGGACAACGCCAGGATGGAGCCGGTGGCGATACCTGGGATGGCGGCGGGGAGCACCTGCCGCCAGATGGTCTGCCACTTAGTGGCTCCTAGCGCGTACGAACCCTGCCGGATTGAGTTGGGGACCGCCCGGATCGCCTCCCGGGTGGCGATGATGACCACCGGCAGGACCAGCAGGGACAGCACGATCGAGGCGGTAATGATGCTGAAGCCCAGGCCCAGGGTGCGGGCGATCAGGCCGAGGCCGAGGATGCCAAACACGATCGAGGGCACACCGGCCAGGTTCTGGATGTTGACCTCGAGGAACCGGTTGTACCACTTCGTGTTGTCGGCGTACTCCTCCAGGTAGATGGCGCCCAGGATGCCGGTGGGCAGGCAGAACACCGCGGTGAGGCTGATGACCCAGATCGTGCCTGTGATCGCTGACTGCACACCGGATTCGTCCATCCGGCTGCGCAGCCCACTGGGCATGTTGGTCCACAGGCGAGAGTCCAGGCGGCTCCAGCCACGGTAGACGGCGTAGCCGATCAGCAAGGCCAGGAAAACGAAAGCGATTACCAGGCAGGCCTGAAGGGCAAGCCGGAACAGGACATCTCCGGTACGCCGGCGCCGGCGGGTCAGGTCATACCCGATCTCGGAGGCGCCAGATTGTCGGGGGATCGTCGTGGTGGTCACTCGTACACCTCCCGGAACCGGCGCACCATCCGGATGCTGAACAGGTTGAGAAGAAACGTGAAGCAGAACAGCAGCGAGCCGACCGCGAAGATCGTCAAGTAGTGGACGCTGCCGATTGGCAGGTCGCCGGCGCTGGCGCTGGCGATGTAGGCGGTCATGGTGGACGCGGACTCGATCGGGTTCCACTCGATGTGGTCAGAGATCGAGCCGGCCGCCAGGGTCACGATCATGGTTTCGCCGATCGCCCGAGAGATCCCCAGCACGATCGCGGCCACGATGCCCGATATCGCCGCCGGCACCACCACCCTGGTGGACACCTGCATCTTGGAGGAGGCCAAGGCGTACGCGCCCTCGCGCAAGCTCTGAGGCACCGCGCTCATGGCGTCCTCAGCCAGGCTGGCTACAGTCGGCACGATCATGATGCCCATCGCGATGCTGGCGATCAGCATGTTCTGGAAGGCAGGGGTGTTGTCCGTCGGCCAGATATCGCGCAGCAGGGGGCCGATCGCGAACAAGGCGAACGCGCCGTACACCACGGTCGGCACGCCCGCCAGGATCTCCAGGATCGGTTTGAGGAGTTTGCGGGTACGCGGATGCGCGTACTCACTCAGGTAGATGGCCGAACCGAGACCCAGCGGTACCGCGATGATGAGGGCCAACACGGTCACGATCAGGGTCGCCACCACCAACGGCAGGACACCGTACTGCGGTGACGTGAACAGTGGTGTCCACGCCGTCCCGGTGAGGAAGTCGATGATGCTGACTTCGCCGAAGAACTCCACCGTCGGTTCGGCCAGCGCGATGATGATCCCGATCGTGGTCGCGATCGACACCGCCGCGGCGATGATCAACAGAATTTCGATGCTCCGCTCACCCGGACGGCGACGCCCCCGCCACCAGGGACGCTCATCCCTGGTGACGGGGGGCCGACGGGTGGCTCCCGTTGTGGTTGCCATGGGTAATCCGTTGCTCTCCTGTTAGCTGGAGATCTCGGCGAACGCGTCCTCTAGAGCCGCCCGCTGCTCGTCGTTGAGCGGGATGAAGGCCGCTTCCTCGACGATGGTGTCGATGTTCTCGATGTAGAACCGCACGAAGTCCTCAACCTGCGGCTCCTCCAGCGCCTGGGCGCTGATGTAGATGAACAGCGGCCGACCCAGCGGGGTGTAGGAGCCGTCCTGCACAGTCTCGGCGGAGGGCTCGACGCAGCCGGAGCCGCTGTCGATCTGCACGGCGCGCAGCGAGTCAGCGTTCTCCTCGTAGTAGGTGAAGCCGAAGTAGCCGAGCGCGCCCCGCTCGTTGGCGACACCCTGCACCAGCACGTTGTCGTCCTCGGAGGTGGTGGCGTCGGTCCGGCTGGCGCCCTCCTCACCGTTGACGGCCTCGGTGAAGTATCCGAAGGTGCCGGAGTCGGTTCCCGGGCTGAACAGCGTCAGCGGCACGTCAGGGAAGCTCGGGTCGACCTGGTTCCAGTTGTTGATGGTGGAGTCAGGGGCCCAGATCTGGTTGAGCTGCTCGATCGTCAGGCACTGCGCCCAGTCGTTCTCGGCGTTCACCACGACGGTGATGGCGTCGTTGGCCACGGTGAGCTCGGCGTACTCGATGCCGTTCTCCTCGCAGGCCGCGATCTCATCCTCGTCGATTGGACGCGAGGCGTCGGAGATGTCGGTCTCCCCGGCGCAGAACCGTTCGAAGCCGCCACCGGTGCCGGAGGTGCCGACCGTCACCTGCACCTCGGGCTGCTCTTCCTGGTAGAGCGCGGCAGCGGCCGAGCTTAACGGCTCAACCGTACTGGAGCCGTCAATGACCACTTCACCGGACAGCGCTTCGCCGTTGCTGCCCCCGTTATCGCCATTGTCGTCGTTGTTTCCACACGCGGTAAGTGCGAGCGCGATAACTGCGACACCGGCGAACAATTGCCGCCGGAGAGCGTTCCGCTTCACCTTAACCAGTGCCTTCCTATGGGATCGTTGACAACCTGTCGCAGCGAAACCTAGGGAGCACAGGTAGCGTTCTGTCCTGGGATAAATGAACGGTGGGTGAACACGTAGAGCAGAGAAGGTGACGTGTGGTTAGGCGCGAGATGGCTGTTCCGTGAACTGGCGTGCGTGTCGAGGGGATTCGTATTTTCCCAGGATTTTTCCCGAGACGGGCTTCGAGGATACGCTCCGTATTTGTTTTCCGGATGCCCGACGCTAAAATCGCGGAAAGATCGTCACGACGCGTATAAGTAAGATCCGCTTATACGTAATATCCGGTATCTCGCGTTCGAGAAATTCGTCAGATATGTGAGGTGTGGCGAAGGTCGTGGATATTGCGGTGGCGCGGGTTAAGAAATCAGGCAGCGCGCCGGGACCGTGACACGCCGCCGCCACGGGGAGCGGCGCGCGGTTTCCCACGCGTCAAGCGCCAGAACGGTCGGCTCCGGCGGCGGCTCAAAGTCCACGGGGGAGGCCTCAACGACGGCGTCGGCCGCCACACAGAGCGCGACATCGAACGCGTCATCACCCCGACGTCGCCTCAGCAGCGCGGCTTCCCGGAGCAGGCAGTGGTACGCGTACCCTGTGGGGTCCTGAAGCGCCCACGTCGACCAGTGGCGCGCCAGGCGATGCAGGGTGCCGCGAAGCAGCTCCTCAACGTCGGTGTGGTCCCCGGCCCATTCCGGGCAGGCCGGATCGGTGACGATCTCCTGAGCGGTGCTCCACAGGTCGAGCAGATGATCGCCGACGAAGCGCAGGAATCCTTCCCTGGTCGGCAGGTACCGCTGTCGAGCGTCACCGTCCCCGTGAGCCATCGCGTCCCCCGCGCTTCCCAAGCATGCTGATCACGGCTTGTATTACCCGGATCAGCTATCCCCTACCCGCTCTTTTGATCTGGATGCGGGTTGTCCGCCCCTAGCCTCGCAGATGTCACGTCGTTCGGGGGACAGGTGCGACAAAGAGAGCAAAGGGGCGGGTGGTGTGGTGCGCCGCGACGGAGCGCGCCACAGGGGTGCACGACAGGGACACGCCGCAGGGGTACGCCGCGGCGCCTTACTCGCCGCCGCGTTGCGGGGAACCAATCGCGATCATGCGCTCCACCGAGGTGCGGGCCTTCGCGGCCACATCGTCGGGGACCGTGATCTCGGTGACGCCGTCGCGCAGCGACCGCAGCAGCTTCTCCAGGGTGATCATCTTCATGTACCGGCACGAGGCGCGGTCGTTGACTGGCTCGAACACGGTGCCGGGTCGGGCCGCCCGCAGCTGGTGAAGCATGCCGATCTCAGTGGCCACCAGCACCTTGCGGGCCTGGCTGCGGCGCGCGGCCTCCACCATGCCGCCGGTCGATAAGACCTTGACCCGCTCCGCCGGGACCACACCTTCCCCGGCCAGGTACAGCGCGGAGGTGGCGCAGCCGCATTCGGGGTGAATGAACAGCTCAGCCTCTGGGTCCTCCTCAACCCGTTCGCGCAGCGTGGCGCCGTCGATGCCGGCGTGGACATGGCACTCACCGGACCACACGTGCAGGTTCGACCGCCCGGTCACGCGCTTGACGTGCGCACCGAGGAACTGGTCGGGCAGGAACAGGATCTCGCGGTCCTCAGGGATTGAACGAACCACGTCGGCGGCGTTGGAGGAGGTGCAGCAGATGTCCGCCTCGGCTTTGACCGCGGCGGTGGTGTTCACGTAGGCCACGACCACCGCGTCCGGGTGCTGGGCCTTCCAGGCGCGTACCTCCTCCACGGTGATGCTGTCGGCCAGGGAGCAGCCCGCGTCGGGGTCGGGCAGCAGCACGGTCTTGTCGGGGGAGAGCAGCTTGGCGGTCTCAGCCATGAAGTGCACCCCACAGAACACGATCGTGCTGGCCGTGGCCTTGGCCGCGACCCGGGATAAGGCCAGGGAGTCGCCGACGTGGTCGGCGATGTCCTGGACCTCGGGACGCTGGTAGTTGTGGGCGAGGATCACCGCGTCCCGCTCGCGGGCCAGTCGCCGGATTTCCTCAGCCAGGGCGCTGTCGGTGAGCGTGATGGACACGGGCTCCTCCAGTTATCGCCTGCAAGTCGAAAACGAGCCTAGCACGTGTCATCCCCCACCGGCCGTGTCCATCGTCACGCCCTCGGTAGGGTGCTCATCGTGGTGAGCGGGGCAATGGGGCATGAAGTGCTCGCCGTCGTACTCCAAGTACGCGCTGAAGGACTCTCTGTCCTGTTGTGGCAGCGGGCACGCCCCCCGTTCGAGGGGGCGTGGGCGCTCCCCGGAGGCGCGCTGCGCGAGGACGAAGATTTGGGGCCGTCGATCCGCCGCCAGTTAGCGCAGAAGGTGGACGTGCGAGAACTGTCGCACCTGGAGCAGTTGGAGACCCGGGGTGATCCGAACCGCTACCCGGGTCGGCGGGTGCTGGCTACTACATATTTAGGTTTGATCCCGGCCGACGCCGAACCCACGCTGCCGCCGGACACTAAGTGGCATCCGGTGCAGCAGCTGCCGCCGATGGCCTTCGACCACGCGGCGGTGGTGGCGGCCGGTCAGCGTCGACTGCGGGGCAAGCTGTCCTATACCAATCTGGGCTTCGCCTTGGCCCCCCGCGAGTTCACGGTGTCGCAGCTGCGGAGCTACTACGCGGCGGCACTCGGATATGACGTGAGCGCCACCAACCTGCAACGGATCCTGCTGCGGCGGGGACAGATCGAACCGACCGGGCGGACCCTGCCGCCCGGGCGTTCCGGTGGTCGACCTGCGGCGCTGTTCCGGTTCCGGGTCCGCCACCTGGAGGTCACCGACGCCTTCGCGGTACTCCGGCCACCCGCAACGTGACCGATGATGGCGCCGGTCGGACCGTGTGCAGGGTCGGATCTCGCTCGGGCAGTCTGGCGGCTCGGCGCTCTACCGTTACCGGAGCCGTCACCGACGCGGACGAGGCTCGTTTTCATGGTGGGGGTCCCGAGCACGGGGCAGGCTTTTGGCCGACGGTCCGTTGATGATCTGACGGACCTGCGCGGCCAGCTCGGGCGGCGGCTCGTTCAGGCGACGCAGTAACCGAGCCCGAAGCGCGGTGCCCTCCTCGGTCAAGGTCAGGGTCCGGATCCGGCGGTCGGTGGGATCTGAGCCTCGGGTCACCAGACCACGGGCCTGTAGGCGGTCAGCGATCGCGGTGACGTTCGAGCGTTCGCAATCCCACGCCTTGGCTAACTCGCCCATCGGCCGGGGTTTGCCCGGCACTAAATGCTCCAGCGCGTGTGCCTGGGCCGGGTGTAGCCCCAGCTCCTCGCACACTCGCGTGTAGTGGCGCCGCACCAGCCAGTGCAGCTTCAGTGCGATGCCCCAAGATTGCTCCACATCAATCAGCCTACCCAGGTTATTTAACACATGTAATGTTCACGGCATGAAGGTTCATGACGTGAACAAAACAGATCCCTGGGAGGCAGACGCGCAGCCGCCGCCAGGACGTCTCGCGGTGTTCCTGGTGCGCAGGCGTTGGGTCGCGCTGCTCCTGGCCGGGCTGGGATTCACGTTGGCGAGCCTGGTCGGGGTCGGTGTTACCGGCCATCTCTCCAGCGGGGGATCCGTCGATCCCGACGCTGACTCCGCCCAAGTCGGGCGGCTGCTGTCGGAACGCTTCGGAGGTGGGGTCCCCAACCTGATCATGCTGGTCGAGGCCGACACGTCCCTGGACGACCCCGAAGTAGTCCACGCCGGACGCGTACTCACCCGGGCGGTGGCCAACAGCCAAGGCGTGGCGTACGCCCACTCCTACTGGAGTACCGGCGTGGACGCCCTGCGCTCTCCAGATCAGGAACGCGCCCTGATCGTGGCCCGCCTGATCGGGACCGAAACCCAGGTCATGGACACCGCCGGCAGGCTGATTGATCAGTGGGAGGGGCGGTACGGCCCGTTGCAGGTCAGCGTCACCGGCTCCGGGCCGATCAACCACGTGATCGAGGAACGCAGCGCCAGGGATCTGGCGCGCGCGGAGCTGATCACCTTGCCGATCACCGGCGCCATCCTGCTGATCGCCTTCGGCACCATGGTCGCGGCGGGTCTACCGTTGCTGGTTGGCGTGTTTTCTATCGCTGGCACCTTCGCCGTGCTGCGGCTGCTGGCGGCCATCACCGATGTATCGATTTTCGCCCTGAACATCACCACCGCGCTGGGATTCGGCCTCGCCGTCGACTTCAGTCTCTTCTTGGTCACCCGCTTTCGAGAGGAGACCGCGGCCGGCCAGGACACGGTCAGAGCCCTGGATACGACACTGCGCACCGCCGGGCGTACCGTCCTGTTCTCTGCGCTCACCGTGATGCTGTCGCTGTCGGCGCTGCTGGTCTTCCCCATGTACTTCCTGCGTTCGTTGGCCTACGCCGGCATCGCGGTGGTGGCGTTCTCGGCGGTGGGCGCGTTGTTCGTCCTCCCCGCGGCGCTGGCGGTGCTCGGCCCGCGGGTGCACGCCGGTCGCCTGCCCTGGCACAAGCCGCCTCGTGACGGCGACCTGTGGCACCGTCTGGGTTCCCGGGTGATGCGGCGCCCGCTGGGGGTCGCGGTCCTGGTCACCGCGCTGCTGGTGCTGCTGGCTCTGCCGTTTTTAGGGATCCGGTTCGGAGTCGTCGACCACCGGGCCCTACCACCCGGTGACCCGATCCGCACCGCGGCTGAGCAGGTGACCCGGGATTTCCCGGTGTACCAGTACACGCCGGTGACCGTGGTGCTCCCCGATTTGCCTAACGCCGCATCCAGCTCCGAGCTGCGCCAGTACGTGCTGGCCTTATCGCGGCTGCCTTACGTCACGCGGGTCGACAGTGCGATCGGTACCTTCCATAACGGACGCCAGATCGACGACTCTGAGCATGAACAAGCCGCTGGTCAAGGGGCCGCCAACCAAGCGATCCAGACAGCGATCAGCCAGGCGATCAGGAGTCAAAGGTACGCGGATGAGCACGGCACCTGGATCGCGGTATCGACCGATTTGGATCCCTCTAGTCGGCAGGCGCGGGAACTGGTGACCCAGATTCGACAACTACCCGCGCCGGCGCCGGCGTTAGTGGGTGGGGAGACCGCGACGCTGGTCGACGCCCTCACGAGCCTGCGGAACCGGGCACCCTGGGCAGCGGCGGTCATCATCGGCTCCACCCTGGCGTTGTTGTTCCTGTTTACCGGTGGGCTACTCGTGCCCTTCAAAGCGGTGGGCCTGAACCTGCTGAGCCTGACGGCGACCTTCGGGGCCCTGGTGTTCATCTTCCAGGAAGGCCACCTGTCCTGGCTGGTAGGGGAATTCACCCCTATGGGTTTCCTCGAACCGACCTTACCGACGCTGATGTTTTGTGTGGCCTTCGGGCTCTCAATGGACTACGAGGTATTCCTGTTGTCCCGGATCACCGAGGAGTACCGACGCCACGGGGACAACGGGGTAGCGGTGATGACCGGCCTGGCACGAACCGGCCGCCTGATCACCGCCGCGGCGCTGGTGGTGGCGGTGGCGCTGGGCGGGCTGGCCACCTCGGCGATATCAGCGCTCAAGATGATCGGCGTGGGGTTGGCCCTAGCGGTCCTGGTCGACGCCACCCTGGTCCGCGGCCTGTTGGCGCCAGCAGTCATGCGTCTGGCAGGGCGAGCCAACTGGTGGGCACCGGGGCCATTGCGGCGCCTACACGCCCGATTCGCCTTTTACCACTGAAAACCGCCTCAAACGTCCGTAGCCCGTGGTCTAGTCACGGGGCGGCTCGGGGACGGGTTTGCGCCCGTGTAGCTACTCCTTCACCGTGGGCGGTGAGCCGACGTCTGAACGGGCGAATTGGACATCAGTGATCCAGCGGACGAACCCTAGTTTCGTGTAGAGGTGGACCGCCACGGTGTTCGCCTCATCCACGTACAGCATGACCTGGTGAAGACCGCGCTGTTGGAGGTGACGCAGACCGGCGAGCGCTAACGCCTTCCCGAGCTTGAGGCCCTGCGCCACCGGATCGATGCCCAGCACATACACCTCACCGATCGGCTTAGCCCCGTCGGGTTTCGCGGCGGCATGCACCTTTGTCCAGTGGAAACCGAGCAGGGCGCCGTCGACCTCACGTACGGCGAGGAAGAATCCGGCCGGATCGAACCACGGCTCCTGCATCCGCAGCTGAAGATCCTGTGCGGTCCAGCGCCCTTGTTCCGGGTGGGAGGCGAAAGCTCGACGGTTGACCTCCAGCCAGGCCTCCTCGTCTCGGCCCACCTGGAAGGTACGCAGATGGACGCCTTCCGGTAGGGGGAGTTCGGGGATCGGATCCGACAGCGAGCGACGCATCTGCCACAGCACCCGCTCTCGTCGGAGGCCCCACCGCGTCGCCAACGCCACAGCGGCCGGATGATCACCGTGGGCCCACATCCGCAGGCGACCAGCCGGATCGGCCGCCAGGGCAGCCTGCAGGAGCGCGCTGCCGACCCCTCGGTGGCGGCGTAGGGGATGCACCACGAGTTCCCCCGTCGTGTCCCCCGAATCAACGGTGTGAAGCTGCGCGTACCCGACCAGGTTGTCGCGCACCGGCGCGGCCTCGGCGTCCTGCGTGGAGGCGACAGCGGAGACGACAGTGGCACGCGGCGCGTACGCCAGAAAATGCCGCGTGGTGCCGGCGGTGTCGTGCTGGAGCCGCAGCATGCCCTCCTCGGACAGCGGGCTGGCGCCGTCGGCGTCGGTGGCCAGCCGTATCAGATCCACCACCTGCTGGATCTGCCGCTGATCCAAGCGAGTGACCTGCTGTACCTCGACAAGAGTCACTCCCGGAATCTAGCGAATCCCCGAGAGAAGCCCGAGAAAATCATGGGCTGGGTACCAGCGGACCACGCGAGGACGCGTCGGGTCAGGCACGAACCGGCGACGGTTCCGATTCCGGAAGCGGCCGTTGCGGCGGCAGCACGAACTTGTACCCCACCTGACGAACCGTCCCGATCATCGACTCGTATTCGCTGCCCAACTTGGCGCGCAGCCGACGTACGTGGACGTCGACGGTCCGAGTACCGCCGAAGTAGTCGTACCCCCACACCTCCCGCAGCAGCTGGTCACGGGTGAACACCCGCCCCGGATGCTGCGCCAGGAACTTCAACAGCTCGAACTCTTTGTAGGTCAGGTCAAGCGGGCGACCCTTGAGCTTCGCCGAGTAGGTGTCGGGGTCGATAGTGAGGTCCCCTGCCTTGATCAGGCCGTGCCCCTCCCCGGCCGGTGCGGACAGGCGGCCCACCGCCAGGCGCAGCCGGGCTTCGACCTCGCCCGGGCCGGCGTCAGAGAGCACGATGTCGTCGATGCCCCAGTCGGCGGAGACAGCCACCATGCCAGCCTCGGTCACCACCGCGATCAGGGGCATGCCCAGACCGGTCGCACGCAGCACCCGGCAGGTGGCGCGGGCGTCGGCGAGATTGCTACGCGCGTCGACTAGGACTACATCCGGGCTGGGACCAGACACGAGAGAACGAACATCGCGAGAAGCGACATGTACCGAGTGCGGGAGGAGATCCAGTGCCGGCAGGACATCCGGGACCGCCCTGTCGGAGGGTGGATTCTGAGTTAGCAGTAGGATCTCCACGCGCTCACCTCCGTCCGCCATGGGGTGGTCACCGGTCGAAGCCCAGTGCGCGCCACGTTTGGACGTCTAAACACGGGAGCGTGGACTCGGCAAACCTCACCCGCGTGGAACGTGCGCTTGCTTGCCTCGTGACCCCGGCATCACTGACGGGCGGTTGATGAAGAGGATATCCCACCACGACGGGAGCGTTAACAATCCACGATCCGTGGAAAATTGGCCCTTGGTCACAGCCTCTGGCACCATCACTGCGTGTCAGGTAGCGACGGAATCGACGACCCGGGCGCCTCCCGGCGTGGGGGCAGGCCACCCAACCCCGGGACGGTGTGGTGGGAGGATCTGCGCCAAGCAGATGTCTCCGAGTTGGAAAACCTCACCGGAAGCACCGGTGGTGAATACTGGGATACACCTGGTCAGACGTCGGGCGCGTCGACACCCACTCCATTCTCGTCAGCTCAAACGTCGTTTGGGGCCCCAGCGTCTCAAGAGCCGCCCGGCGCCGCGCCGGAATCTGACCCGTGGGGAGGATCGTCACCCTCCGTATGGGGCGGCTCGTCACCTAGCGTATCGGATGCCCCACCGGCGACGCCTCCGGTGACCCCCACGGCGTCCTCGACCGCAGCCTTCCCCACGACTGCGCCGTCCGATTCCCCGTCCTTCGAATCCACATCCGGGCATTTCCCGCCACCGGAACCTGACTGGCGGAGCGGTCCGACCGACAGTGGCCTGGACGAACCCGGATCCTGGCGGGACGCGTCGTCCCCGGTCTCACCCGCGGCGCCTTCCGCGTACCCCCAATCTGGATATTCGGCCGGCTATCCGGGGCCGGACTACTCGGAACCGGCCACTCCCGCAGCGGGGTACGCCGAACCCGGTGGCCGCCGAGGGGCCGGCTATCGCGAGGACTCGGGGCCTGCCGCAACCGATGAGCAGCGGACGCGGTACTGGGAGAGCCCGTACCCGGACCCGGCTACACCGGATGCGGGGTACCAGCCTGCGGCGCCGGAACCGTCCGGTTATCAGCGGCCCGACACCATGGGCGACGCCCCACAAGAGCCACCGACCGCAGGGGAGCCATACGGGCGAGGCGCTCCGGAGTACCCCACGGGGGCGAGGCCGCGGGTAGGCGCGGAATACGACGAGGGGTACCCGCCGCAGGAGTACCCCACCGGGGAGTACCCTGCCGCCCAGTCCCACCCGAATCAAAACTATCCAGATCAGGACTACCCAGATCAGGACTACCCGGACCGCGCCTACGCGGAGCGCTCCCGCCCCGAAGTGCCCTACCAGGAGGAGCAGTCGGACTCGCCCTATCCGACGTATCAGGAGCGCGACCCCCGGTACGACGACGAGTACGCACCAGGCGGCCGATACTCGCAGGACGACTACCAACAGGGGCAATACCCACAGGACGACTATCCGCAAGGCCAGTACCCGCAGGACGAGTACCCCGAGCAGGCGCCTTCTGAGCAAGAGCCCTACGCGCCGCAGCAGGAGTACGTCGCTCGGCGGTACGCCCCTTCAGAAGAGGAACCCGACGACGCGTACCCGGACGGGTACCAACCCGACGACGCCTACCCCCAGCAGCGGTACGCCGGAGACGGCGAGGAGTACGCCGAGGGGCCCGAGCCGGAGGCACCGCCCCACCGGTCCGAGCCGAGTCGCGCCGGTGCGGGTTCACGAGCCGCCGCAGCGGCCCTGCAGCCTGTGCCGTTCTCCTGGTGGCGTTCAGCTCTCGCCGCCTTCGCCTCCGGGCTCCTGACCGCTGGACTGCTGATCGGGGCGGCGATTGATCAACCCGCGTACGCGGCTATCTGTCTGGGCGTGCAGGCGCTGTTCGTGGCCGCCTGGACGCTGGGGATGCGGCCGCCAGGGCCACGGGTCGTGGCCGGTGTCGGGATAGCCGCCGCTGTCGGTGCGGACATCGCCGCGGTCTATTCCTCCGGTGCCTCCCTCGCCCCATTGGGCTACGTGATGGCCGGAGGGGTGATCGTGGGCATCGTCAGCCAGCTGCTTCGGGGAGAGGGCCGAGCCCGCGTAACCGAATCGGTCGGCTCCACCCTGGTGGTGGTGATCGCGACTGTCGGGATGGCCACACCCATCTTGCTGACCCGGCAACCCGGCGGGCGGGAGGCGCTGTACGTGTGCCTGCTCGCGGCCGGTATCGGGTTGGTGGTCGCCCGGCTGTTGGACCTTGTGCTGCGTGCCCCCCGGGTGACCCCTACGGTGCCTCGGGGCGCGATCGGCATCGTGCTGGGGGCGATGGCCGGTACCGCTGCGGCGACTTTCGCTGGCTCCCGATTGGATACCGTCATCACCTCTCTGGCCGCTGTGGGCGGATTGGTGGTGGCGCTGTCAGCCGTGTTGGCCGATCTAGGTATGGTCTTCGCCGAGATCGGTAGTCGCCTGGATGACGAAGACGAGCGGCGCCGGATTCCCCGTACCCTGCTCGGCCCGTTCGTGGCGTTCGCCGTGGCGGCTCCCGCCGCATACCTGCTCAGTGTTTTGGTGATCGTCAATGTGTGAGCCTGCGATGAGGCTCCGGAAAGAGAGTCCATGGCGTCGCGTGGTCGCAAGATCGGCATAGCTCTTCTGGTTGTCGCGCTGATCCTGGGCGGCATTTTTGTGATCATCGACCGGATCGCGGTGTGGTACGCCGAGGGACGGGTGGCGGAATTAGTCGCCGATCAGGCCGCCCACGAGGGGGTCCGGGCCACCGGAGACCCGGAGGTGGAGATCGGAGGATTCCCCTTCCTCACCCAGGCGCTGGGGGGAGAGCTGTCGACGGTCACCATCCGGATCGAGCACGCGGAGGTCGACGTTTACCGGCTCAATGATCTGTGGGCGCGCGCCACAGGGGTCACCTACGAGTTCGGTGAACTGTTGTCCGGCCGTGGACCGGTCACCGCCACCCGGGTCAGGGGAGAGGTGACCCTGCCCTACAGCCCGTTCAACGAGATCATCTACAACAGTTTCGACCTAGCTTCCCAGAACATCACCTACCTGGAGCTCTCCTCCAACAACGGCGCCCTCCAGCTCCGGGGGCGGGGACAGATCCTGGGTCAGGAGCTGACGGTGGTGACCCGCGCCCACCTGGAGGTCAACGACGGCGTGGCCACCATCCAGATCGACGACGCCCAGATCGAAGACACCGCTCCGTTCGAGCAGGGGCAGGTGTGGCTGGAGGACCTCATGGAACGGCTCAGCGGTGAGCTGCCGTTGCCTCAGCTGCCTTACGGAATGGTGGTGGAAGACATCGAAGTCACCGACGCGGGCCTGCGGGTTATAGCGTCGGCCGTCGACGTCACCTTGGTCAGCTGACAGCCAGCTCACCGACGCGGTACAGGCGAGCCGGTGACCGGCGTGGACTGGCGCCGAGCGGGACAGGTCAGGACCGCCACGGACCAGTCGGCGCGGCACCGGCCGCCGTGGACCGGAGTGTCGAAACCGCGTTCCAGGTAGCCTTGGCCCCCAACCCATATCGACCATCACCGACCGTGCGGAAGGCTCGGTGACGTGACGTGCCTGACTGGGGAGTGGGGCTTGCCATCGCGTGCGGAGTACTCATCGCGGCCAGCGCTTTTGGCCTGTTACGGCGTCGCCGGGACGGTCAGATGCACCCGGTGACGGCGGCGGACGGTGACCAGCCCGCCCACCCGCCGATCTCGTTAACCGACTTAGGGGTACGGCCCGGGGTCCCGGCCACGTTATTACAGTTCTCCTCGGCGTTCTGCGCGCCATGCCGCGCCACCCGCCGGATCTGCGCGGAGGTGGCGACGCTACTCCAGGGCGTCGATCACGTTGAGGTGGACGCGGAAAGCCACCTGGAGGCGGTGCGGGCGTTAGATATCCGGCGTACGCCCACGGTGTTAGTGATCGACGCCGCCGGACGAATCGTCCGCCGCGCAACCGGACAACCCACCAAAGCACAGGTGATTGCCGCCGTCGCACCCCTGTTGACGGCCCACGACAGTGTGAATAGCGACAAACGAACGGTGAGTCGTGGCCGGTCATCGTGCTAGTCTGCGGCCTATGAGCGCACTGCTCACCAAGCGCCGGGCCATTGATCACTGCTTGGTGGCCACCTGTCTGTGTCCCGCCGAGTGATCGGCGGCGACCTCGCGTGCTCTCAGACTGACGCTCCGCGCATCGCCGCCTGACGACCTCCCGCTGTCGTCTGTCAGGAGGTAGAGATGGCGCTCGATCCGCGCGGCCCGCGTTTCGCAGCCTGGATCACCACAGGGGTCTTCGTCCTCGTCCTGGTGACCAGTTCCGGATGGCTGGCGGCGGCCCAGGCCTTGGTGTTCGCGATCACCACCGCAGCGCCGCGGTGGGGGCCTTACAGCCTGTTGTATCGGACCATTGTGGCACCTCGACTCAGTCCACCAACTGAGTTAGAGCCCGCCGCACCGGTTCGGTTCTCGCAGGCGGTCGGCTTCGTGTTCGCTGTTTTGGCGGCTATCGGTTACCTGACCGGCGCGACCACGCTGGGGTGGATCGCGGCGGGCGCCGCCCTCGGCGCGGCTTTCCTCAACGCCGCGTTCGGGTTCTGCCTGGGTTGTGAGTTGTATCTGCTGGTTCTCCGGACACTCAACCGACCTCTCCCTCACCGAGTACCCCTTCCCTCCGAAGGAGCCAACCCATGAGTCGTGAGAACGCACTCGTCTCAGCCGACTGGGCTGAGAAGAACCTCGGACAGCAGGGCATCGTCTTCGTCGAGGTGGACGAGGACACCACCGCATACGACAACGGCCACATCCCCGGCGCGGTGAAGATCGACTGGAAGAAGGAGCTGCAGGACCCGGTCCGCCGCGACTTCATCAACCGCGCTCAGTTCGAGGAGCTGCTGTCGTCGAAGGGCATCAGCAACGACGACACCGTCATCCTCTACGGCGGGAACAACAACTGGTTCGCTGCGTACGCCTACTGGTACTTCAAGCTGTACGGCCACGAGAACGTCAAGCTGCTCGACGGTGGCCGCAAGAAGTGGGAGCTGGACGCCCGTCCCCTGGTGACCGAGGTGCCCGAGCGGCCTCGCACCAACTACACCGCCAAGCCGCAGAACAAGGCGATCCGCGCCTTCCGCGACGAGGTGGTCGCCGCGATCGGCACCAAGAACCTGGTCGACGTGCGTTCCCCCGATGAGTACAGCGGTCGGCTGCTGGCCCCCGCGCACCTGCCGCAGGAGCAGTCCCAGCGCGCCGGTCACATCCCCACCGCGGTGAACGTGCCGTGGAGCAAGGCCGCGAACGAGGACGGCACCTTCCGCTCCGACGAGGAGCTGCGGCAGATCTACGCCGAGGCGGGCGTGGACTTCAGCCGTCCCACCATCGCCTACTGCCGGATTGGTGAGCGCTCCAGCCACACCTGGTTCGTGCTGCACGAGCTGCTCGACCAGGCCGATGTGAAGAACTACGACGGCTCGTGGACCGAGTACGGCTCCCTTGTCGGCGTACCGATCGCGCTCGGCGACCAGCCGGGCGAGGCCCCGAAGGAGGATGAGTGAGTAGCTGCGGTGCCCCGGCGCAGACCGCGACTTTGCCGGCGTCAGTAGACCTGTCGGTCGAGACGGTGATCACGGGCACGGTGACCGCCGCGGGTCAGCCCGTTTCTGGCGCGTACGTGCGTCTGCTGGACGCCACCGGTGAGTTCACCGCCGAGGTGGTCACCTCCGAGGAGGGCGTGTTCCGGTTCTTCGCCGCCCCTGGGAAGTGGACGGTGCGTGCACTGTCCCGGATCGGGGACGGCCAGACCGAGGTCTCGGCTGAGCGTGGCCTCAACGAGGTCACGATCGCCATCGCCGCCTGATCCTGGTTCCCTCACTGAGGGGCCCGACGCCTCGTCGTTTCCCAGCGGCAGTGCGATGAGGCGCGGTCCACAGGAGTACGAGGAGTAGGAGCGGAACGTTCGTGGGCCGAGGCGCCGGGTGGAGAACCCGGACAGACCTCGGCCCACGAACGCGTTTGTGGGCCGCTGCGCTTCCAAGGCGGCTGCCGACACCGCGATATCAGGGACGGATCGGGGACGCCGTTGCGTGAGCCGACCACGGCCGACCACATAGACCGGTGGTGACGCCGCCTTCAAGGCGACGTCGCGGGACGACTCGGTCCCGTTGCGGCTCCCGTTGAGATGCCCGTCGGAGACCATGTGAACCAGCGGTGACGCTGCCTGGGACCATGACGGGGTGCGGGACGACAGCTGGGCGTACCACAGTGAGCAAGAACGAGGTGACGTCCACCCTCCACAAGGGAACCAGGCAGGGGTGGCCTCTCAGGCGCAGAGTAGCGGGCGGTTACAGCATGATGGCTCGCCCACGCCGCGGTATCTCAGCCGCAGGTGGCTGACCGGACTGGCGGCCGCGTGGGCCGTGCTGATCCTCGTTCTCGCGATCATCGCGCGGGACGGTGACGTCACCGTCCAAACTCAACGTAACGCCGCGGAGGTGCGTCCATCTGTGGACCGGGCGGTCGCTGACATCGTCACGGCGGCCGGGCCCGAGGTCGCGCTCACCGTCTCGCCGTACCGTTTCGATGGCAGCTGCCGGATCAGCCTGGTACGCCGCGGCGTCTTCTACGAACGTCTGCTGCGGCTGTACACCCCACCCGGGGAAGAACAAGCGCTCCTGGAACGGATCGTTGACCGGCTCCCTGACCGGTACGCGGCGCGGCTACGCACCGGCGAGGAGCAGCTCCATGTGTTCGCGGACGCCGATGAGCTGGTCACGGTAGGCGGTGACACGTGGCCCGGCAGCGGACGGATCGAGTTCTCCATCCACACCGGCTGCCGCCCGGTTGAGCAGCCGATCGTCACCTTCTACCCCCGACCGGATCCAGAGGTACGCGCGCGTCTGGACGACCTGCTCGCCGCGGCGGACGGGACCGTGGCGGCCTGGCGTACCGCCGCTGTGCCGTGTCCGGATGGGCTCCGGTGGGCCCTGGAGGTGACGGCCGAGCAGCGGTTCGACTCCCTGACGGGCTTCGCTGAGAGCCGCCCGGAGGGAGCGACGGTGGTGATATCCGAGGATGATCTGCTCGTCTACCAGGACGGACCGTACTCGATCACCGTGAGCCTGCGGGAGGGCACGCTCACCGCCACCGCCACCCCGCGCTGCGACGGCTAGGACGGCTGAGCCGCCACCCAACCCGCATCATTCGGGTGATCTGTTCCATCCGGGACTAGGCTGGCCACCGCGGCGGGGCCGGCGTGGCGGGTTCAATAGACTGCCGGGCGTGTGGGAAGTCGCAGGTGTAGCGATGCTGGTGGTCGGATACGCCGCCATCGCAGGAGGGTTAGGGTACGTGGTCTTCAAGATGGGAGTTAAGCGGTGACCGCCCCGTTCGCGTTCCCCGAAGGGCCGATCGAACCCTACCCCTATGAGGAGACGCACGACCTGCGTACCGGCCCTGATCTGCATCCGGCGTTGCTGCCCCTGCTGCCCCTGGTCGGGACGTGGCGCGGCCGCGGTAAGGGCGGTTACTCCACCCTCGACGAGGACTTCGACTTCGCCCAGGAGATCCGGTTCAGCCACGACGGACGACCGTTCCTGTTCTACGAGTCGCGTGCCTGGCTGATCGACGCCGACGGGCAGAAGCTGCGGCCCGCGGCCCGTGAGGTCGGCTGGTGGCGCCCGCAGCCAAACAACGAGATCGAGGTGCTCCTGAGCCACCCCACCGGGATCATGGAGCTGTACCTGGGGCGCGTCGACGGCGTGAAGATCGAGATGGTCACGGACGCGGTGCTGCGTACCTCCACGGCCAAGGAGGTCGGCGCCGGGCAGCGCCTGTACGGAATCGTCGAAGGACGGCTGCTGTACGCGTACGAGATGAGCGCTATGGGGCAGCCGCTCCAGGCGCACCTGTCCGCCCGTCTGGAGCGGACCGGAGGGTAAGCGGAAGCGCCGAGCGGGAACCTCAACCCGTCGGGCCGACCAGGCGGTCCGGGGTGCCCGGAACCGACCAGGTCGACCGCCGAGATCACACGATGAGCCGGGGTAACCGGGTCAGAGCGGGTAGCCGAGTAGGTCCTGGAGTCGTTCCGTGTACGGCGATTCCGGCAGCTTGATGTCGTCCAGCTGTCGGACCTCCACCACGCCACGAACCGACGAGGTGAGCCACACGCCCCGCGCTGATTCCAGCTCGTGAGGCCGCACCATCCGCTCCGCGGTGTGCCAACCCAGCACCTCAGCCCGGCTGAACAGGTACCGTGCGGTGGTGCCGGGCAGGATCCCGGTGGTGGTTGGCACCGTGTACAGCGTCGCGCCCTCCAACCACACCAGGGTGGAGGTTGGGGCCTCCAGGGCGTACCCTTCGGCGGACACCCACAGCACGTCATCCAAGCCGTGCGCGGTCGCCCAGCGTTGGCAGGCCATGTTCACCGCGTACGACAAGGACTTCACCCCGCCCAGCAGCCATGGCGCCGCAGCCCGCGCCGCCGCCGGAAACCCGAGACTGAGGGTGCCTATCCGCACCCCCTCCCGGCGGACCCGACGCGTGGAATCAGACACCGGGGTGACCATGGCATATACGGTGGGTGACCCTCCGCCTTCTGGGCCACGGGTGCAAACCAGGCGCAGGACGGCCTCCGACGGGTCATCCCAGGCGGCGCAGGCCTCAGCGGCCAGCTCTCGCAGCTGAGACACCGGCGGTAGCTCCAGATCCAGACGGGTCGCCGATCCCACCATGCGTTCGAGGTGCTCGTCGAGCAACCAGGGGTTTCCCTGGCGAACGTGCATGGTCTCGAAGACCCCGTCTCCTCTCAACACCCCCAGATCGTCGGCACGCAAGATCGGCGTGTCGACAGGGACGACGCCCTGACCGAGTAGTGCGACAACGCGCTTCATCCTCGGCAGCGTAGTAGCTCTGAGTAAAGAGCGGGGGAGCGTCGTCGGTATCCCGTTTCGTGGGACATGCCTATGATCGAACGGTGTCAGGATCGCTGTTGACCGACGCGCTGCGGGCCCGCGGTCTGCGGGTGACCGCTCAACGACAGATGGTGCTCGACGCGGTCCGCAGGCTCGGACACGCGACCCCTGAGCAGATCCACGCGGCAATACGCCAAACCGCCGTCGGCGTCAACATCACCACGGTCTACCGCACCCTGGAATTGCTGGAAGAGCTGGGACTGGTCACTCACACCCACTTGTCCCACGGGGCGCCGACGTACCATCCCGCCGGGGAGCGCACCCACGTTCACCTGGTGTGCCACACCTGCGGGTCGGTGGATGAGGCGCCGCGTGACCTGCTGGAGCCGCTGGCGGAGCAGCTGCGACGCGAACGGGGATTCGAGTTGGATATCGGACACGCCGCGTTGTTCGGACGGTGCAGGCACTGCGGCGAGGAGGAGGAGTGACCGGCATCTGGCAGGACGAGGGGGTAGCGGCCCACCACGGTGACCCGTTCCGGGAACAGCGGGTGCTGGCCGAGGCGGTAGGGGTGGTCGACCGGAGTAACCGCGGCGTCCTCACCGTCTCTGGGCCGGACCGACTGGGGTGGTTGCACAACCTGACCACCCAGTACCTGTCAGACCTGGCCCCACTCACCGGCACCGAGCTGCTGGTGCTGTCCCCGCACGGCCATATCGAGCACCACGCCGTGGTGGTCGACGACGGGGAGACCAGCTGGCTCGATGTGGAGCCGGGCACCGCTCCAGCGTTGCTGGAGTTTCTGGAGCGGATGCGGTTCCTTACCCGGGTGGAGTGCCGCGACGTCTCTACGGAGTACGCGGTGCTCTCCCTGGTCGGCCCGTCCACCCCGCGCGCCCTGGCCGCGCTGGGACTGACCGACCCGCTGGCCGAACCCGACATCCTGCCCGTGCCCGGACCGAAGTTCCCCTCCGGTTCGATACCGCCCCGCCCCACCGCGCTGTACGCGGCGGCCCGACTGCCCGACGGTGGCCTGGCCCGCCGCATGCCCTACGGCGCCGACCTGCTGATCCCACGGTCAGCGGTGGCCGGCACACTCGCCACCCTGGCGGCGGCCGACGTCCCCGCCTGCGGAACCTGGGCTTTTGAAGCATTGCGGGTGGCCGCCCGACGCCCCCGGCTGGGGTACGAGACCGATCACCGCACCATCCCGCATGAGGTGAACTGGCTGGCGACGACGGTGCAGCTGGAGAAAGGCTGCTACCGCGGGCAGGAGACCGTGGCCCGGGTCCACAACCTCGGCCGGCCACCCCGCCGGCTGGTGCTGCTGCACCTGGACCAGACCCCCGTCGAGCTGCCAGCGGCCGGGACTCCTGTGGAGCTCAACGGCCGACAGGTGGGGTTCGTGGGAACCGTGGTCCGGCACTACGAGCTCGGCGGGATCGCCCTGGCCGTCATCAAGCGGACCACCCCGGATGACGCTGTGTTGAGCGTCGCCGGCATGAACGCCACCATCGACACCGACGACCCCGCCTCCTGACCACGGCCTGACCAGGTCACGTCCAGGGGCAGGTCACGCCCAGGGGAGACGCACCTCGCCGACCGGTCGCCCGCCGCCGTACACCACTTCCTGGCCCAGCTCCGCGGGGACATCCACCCCGAGCCGCCGCAGCGCCGCCACGGTGACCGGCAGGCGGACCCGGGCGGCGCCGTCGTCGCACTTGAACACCAACGCCCCCACCCCTGGCAGGGCCACCGCTTGCACACCCTCGGCTCCGACCTTGGCCAGCAGACCAGGCACCGCCCGCATCAGCCGGGTGTCGGTGGCCTCGGTCCCGGCGACCAGCTCCGGGTAGGCCCGCATCGCGTCAGCCACCGTGCGCTCGGGCGTACCCTTCGGTGCCGAGACCAAGCCCAGGAACGCAGAGGCGAGGGTACGCGGGGTCAACGCGAACAGCGCCGCGCCGCAGCCGTCCACACCGACCGCCGCCACCGACTGCCCGGTCCACTCCTCGATTCCGATGCGGAGGGCCTTCTGCAACGGGTGGTCCGGCGCGACATAGTCCTGGATGGGCCAGCCGGCGGCCTGACAGGTCCGCAGCATCGCGGCGTGTTTGCCGGAGCAGTTCATGAAGATCCGACGCCGGCGTCCAGCCGCGAGCATCGCCGCCTCGTTGAGCGGAAACGCCTCCGGGCACACCAAGTCCGACTCGTCCAGGCCACCGGCCGCCAGCATCGCCGCCACCCGCGCCACGTGGAACGGTTCCCCGTGATGGCTGCCGGCGCCGATCGCCAGATCCGCGGGGTCGGACAGCGACAGGCCTGCCCGCAGCATCCCCGCCAGCTGCAGGGGTTTGTTCGCCGAGCGCGGGAAGAACGGGGAGTCGACATCCCCGATGGTGAGCACCGGATTCCCCGCGTCATCGATGACGATTAACGATCCTCGGTGGATGCTCTCGACGAAGCCGGAGCGGACCACCTCAGCCACCGGCTCACCACCCCGATACCCGGCCACTGGCCCCCTCCCCGTCGTTGGCTGCGTCATCGGCTAATGCCCAGCAGGGTACGCGCGGCGGCGGTGTTCAACGGGGGACGCTGCGCGAGCCGCGCAAACCCGGCCGCCCGCGCCACCAGCTGCATGTTGCTCTCCACCGGCTGCCCTTTGGCGTAGGTGAGGGTGTCCTCCATCCCCACCCGCAGGTGCCCACCGGCCGCCAGTGAGGCGAGCATCACCGGCAGTGTGGTCCGTCCGATCCCGGTCGCGGAGAACGTGGTGCCCTCCGGCAGGAGCCGCTCCACCTGCTGCTTGGCGGCGACCAAGGTTTCGACCGTGCCGGGCATGCCGCCGGGAACGCCCATGACGAAGTCGACGTGGATGTGCCCACCGTGCGGCAGGCCGTGCCGCTCCAGCAGCCGGGCTAGCGCCCAGACATGCCCGATGTCGAAGATCTCATACTCGGGCACCACGCCGTACTCGCGCATCCGCTCATGCAGCGCGACGATGAACTCCCAACGGTTGAGGAAAACGTCCTCGCCGAAGTTGACGGTCCCCATCGTGCAGGAAGCCATGTCTGGCCTGGCCTCCAACACACGGAGCCGGTCGGATTCGGGGTCACTGACCGCGCCCCCGGTAGAGAGCTGCACGATCAGGTCGGTCTCGGAGCGCAGCGCCGCGACGGTGTCCCGCAGACGCCCCAGATCCAGAGTGGGGCGGGCCTCATCGTCACGGATGTGCACATGGATCACGCTCGCGCCGAGCGCCTCGCACTCCTTGGCCGTAGCGACCAGCTCCTCCAGGGTGACTGGAAGGGCCGGCACGTCGGATTTGCTGGATTCCGCGCCGGTAGGCGCGACGGTGATCAGGGTCCCTGTCGCCATGTCCGCGATCCTGCCACGGTTTCCCGCCATGAGCGCCCCTCGGTTCGTCGTCATGGCAGGCACGCCCAGACGGATCAGAGTCCCAGGGTCCGGGGGGTTCCCTAGGGGTGATTGCTGATTGCTAGCGATTTGCTTGCAGCTGTTAGCACCGCTGGCTACCGTTGACTCATGGCAGCATCCCGGGACCTGGGTGAGTTCATCAGAGAACTGAGAAACAACGCCCGCATATCCCTACGCCAACTCGCCCAGCAGGCCGGGGTCAGCAACCCCTACCTGAGTCAAATCGAGCGTGGCCTGCGTAAACCCAGCGCCGAGGTGCTTCAACAGATCGCCAACGCGCTGCGGGTATCCACCCCGATGATGTACCTGCGTGCCGGGCTGTTGGCTGAGAAGGAGGGACATGACGTTCTCGCCGCCATCGCCGCCGATCCTGGACTGACGGACCGGCAGAAGCAGACCCTGATCGAGATCTATGAGGCGTTCCGGCGCGAGAACCTCCGCGCTGAGAGCGAGAAAGCACAAAGCGCCGAAGCCGCTACAGGCGCCGCCATGGGAAGCGGTGAAAAGCCTGAGACCGGCAAAGGCGCCGCCGAAGACACCGAAGAAGCGGAAAAGCCCACAGCAACCGGGGACACGGTCGGATCGAAAAGCGAGTCGGTTTCGCAGACGACGGCTGGCTCGGAGCCGGCAAACGCCCAGGAGACGGCGACTGATTCCGAAACAAAGCCTAGTTCCCGGACAAGGGTAAAATCCAGGGCAAATAGGACCAGAACTCAGTCAAGCCGGAGGCGGAGCGGGCCGGGAAAGGCGGCAACCGAGAACCGGACCGACGACGAGGCGGTGACTGACACGCCAGATGACACCAGGACGTCCGGGGACGCCTGACCGGCGTACCTCTGGCTCCGGATAGCCCGTCCGAAAACCAAAACCGAGATCGGGAGGGGACCCAGTGACGACCCGAAACCGAATGACAGAGCCCCTGTACGCGGCCGCGGGCGCCGGAAGCCTCGCGGTGGACGAACTGCGGAAGCTGGTCGCCGACCTGCGAGAGCGGGCTAACCAGGCTCGGTCCAACCTGGCCAACGGTCAGAACCGAGTCGACCTTGAGCGGCTGCGCGACATCGCGCGACGCAACGCAGAGAAGATCATGACCCGGGCCCGGATCGCCGGACAGCGCGCCACCGTGGTCTACAACGACCTCGTGCAGCGCGGCGAGCAGGTCGTGAACAACGCGCGTACCAAGACTGAGGACACGACCGGGACTACCCGGCAACTGCCCCGCGGTCGGCGGCGGAGCTGACGGCGATCGCCGGGTGCATGATCGTGTTGTGAGGTCGTAGGCTCACATACATGGCAGCCGCCGATCTCGCCGTCAACTTCGCCTATCCGACCGTTAATGTCATCAATCTCGCCATTCTCATCTTCGCATTGGCCGTTGAGGTAATGGCGTTCGGTCACTGCCTCATGCAGCGACCGGACGCCTTCAACGCCGTCGGCACCCTACCCAAGACACTCTGGCTCGCCCTGACCGGTGGTGGGCTGCTGCTCACCCTGCTGGTGAGAGAAGGCTTGGGCCCGCTCGTACTCATCGGCATCATCGCCGGACTGGTGTACCTACTCGACGTCCGACCCGCGATCCGCGATATCACCGACGGCAGCGGCCCCTGGTGACAGACACGACAAGCTTGTGATGAGCCACGCAGCGGATCCTGGGCCCTACACTCCAACGCCCCACAATGTCGATCCCGATAGACGGGCGAATGCGCACATTGAGGCGGAAGAGCGTGGTGTTCTCGCTGGTATCCGGGCGCTCGGGGCTGGCTTTCGGATCATCATCCGGTCACCACGGCTGCTCGTGATCGGCATGCTTCCCGCTCTGATCACGGGGATCCTCTACACCGCTGCCTTGATCACATTGCTCTTCAAGCTCGACGAGCTTATGGGAGTGCTCCCCATCCCCGAAGACTGGCCATCTGCGCTTGAGACCATCGTGCGGGTTCTCGCCGCTGGGGCGATCGGAAGCGCGGCCGTGTTCTTGGCCATCATCACCTTCACCACGGTGACCCTGTTGATCGGGGGCCCGTTCTACGAACACATCGCCGAGAAAGTTGAGGACTCCTTCGGGGAGGTTCCCGAGGCCGAAATCTCTGGGATACGCCTGTTTCTGCGTGGACTCCGCGACTCGGCGCTGTTACTCTTCCTGTCTGTTCTGTGTGCAATACTGCTGTTCTGCGCGGGATTAATTCCCGTCATCGGACAGTCGGTCATCCTCGTAGTAACCATCGGCGTCGGCGCCTGGCTTCTGTGCTTGGAACTCGTCGGGATACCTTTCGCCCGGCGCGGATTGAAATTGGAGGACCGGCACCGGGCGCTGCGGCGGCATTGGCCACGCGCTCTAGGGTTCGCGGTTCCGGTGTACCTACTGTGCACATTCCCAGGCGGCGCGATCATCGTGATGCCCGCGGCCGTCGCCGGCGGCACCATCCTGGCCCGGAATGTACTAGCAACTTATGCCACCCAATGACGCCAGCGCCGCGTTCGGCGCGTTCTTCGACGACCAGCGGTGGATACGGACAGCGATCGAACTGTCCCGCCGCTGCCCACCCTCATCGACCGCCTTCTCGGTGGGCGCGGTGATCGTCGACACCGATGGTCGCGTCATCGCCACCGGCTACTCCCGGCAACACGACCCCCGCGATCACGCCGAAGAAGTCGCCTTGGCCGCTGTCCGCCGTCACTCGGAGAGCATTGATCTGACGCGGACCACCCTGTACAGCTCACTCGAACCGTGCGGCGACCGGGCTTCCCGACCCGATTCGTGCGCCTCACTCATCATCGCCGCCGGCATTCCCCGTGTGGTCTTCGCGTGGCGGGAACCAGCCATCTTCGTGCAGGGGCGGGGAGCCTCACTGCTGCGGGCCGCTGGGGTGGACGTTGTCGAACTGTCGGAGCTGGCCGACTTGGTCCGTGACGTCAACGCCCACCTGCTGTCCTAACGGAACTCGCCTGCAGCAGTGCTCTTTCCGACAAACCCGCCCTGACCGGTGTCGATAAACCGGTCGGCCGGTCCGGGGGACCGGCCTCGGCTCGGCCTGTCCAGCTCAGCCGGTACGGAGCGCCTCCAACAGCCGGACATCGCCGGAGAGATCCAGCACCTCAAACGGGACCCGGCCATACAACGCCAACAGCAGGTCACTGACCGTGCCGCTGGCCCGCGCCTTGACCGCGTGCTCCTCATGCATCACCGTGCTGGTGTCCAGCAACGCGATACCTTCCCGCCGGACCCGGACCAGCCAGCTGTGCTCGATGTCGGAGGCGTGCAACTGCACCAAACCCACCGCCTGCGGCTGACTGCGCCGCTTACCAGCCGGCAGCCAGGTGTCCAGAACCTCAGCAACCCCATCGACGGCGAGCTTGGTTTCGATCGGCTCAGTGAGCCCACTGGCCACTTGGGCATCCCACCGACGGATCGCCGTCTCATGCGCCATCCGCCGATGCCAGAAGACGGCCTTCTTCGCCTGCGGCGCCCAGTTCCAGGCCGGCAGTTCCGGATCGATCTGATCCAGTACACCCGTCAGCTCCTCGAACTGCTGATCCCACCACGACAGCAGCTCGGCCCCTTCGGGAAGTACCGGATCCTCGGCCTGTTCCGGGCGTGTTGTGACTCCCCGCGTAATGTGGCCGCGTACCCGCTGGTAGAGAGCGCCCAGGTGACCAACCAGGTCCCGGACCGTCCAGCCGGGACAGGAGGGCACAGCGGCGGGGAAAGCCTCCTCACTGACGGCGGCCCTGAACGCCGCACCCTCATGGCGGAGCGCCGCCAGCCAGAAATCTTTACCCGGCTTCACGCCCGCCCTTGTCATGGCATCCTCCCTGATGGTGGAACCGCTGATGGTTGACCACCAATGTCGACATGGTGGTTCGAGCCGGGAACCGGACGCACACCCTGTAACCGGCTCTGATTAATCTCCGGGTGCTACCTACCAGCCTAGGGTGAGGACATGCGTGAGGTGACCCACGAATTTCTCGCTACATACACGACGCTTCGACTGGGAGGCCCCGCCGATCGCGTGATAGAGACCCACAATAGCCGCGAAACGGTCGAAGCCTGTCAGTGGGTCGATAGCTCCGGCGTACCTTTGCTGATCCTCGCGGGCGGCAGCAACGTCGTGATCGGCGATGCCGGCTTCACCGGCACCGTCATCCTGTTGCGCGACACCGGCTTCCACGCCGACGTCGACCCCGCGGGGACCGTCACCCTCACCGTCGCTGCTGGACACCCGTGGGATGAACTCGTCCAGCACTGCGTTGAGCAAGGCTGGTCCGGCCTGGAATGCCTCTCCGGTATCCCCGGCTCCGCCGGCGCTACCCCTATCCAGAACGTCGGCGCCTACGGCCAGGAAGTCGCCGAGACCATCACCGCCGTCCGGGTCTGGGACCGGCAACGCCGCGAAATCCGCACACTGTCCAATCAGGACTGTGGCTTCGCGTACCGTACCAGTATTTTCAAAGGCGTCGACCGCTGGGTGGTGCTCGACGTCACCTTCCAACTTCAGCGTTCGAACCTGTCCGGACCCATCCGGTACGCCGAACTCGCCCGTACTCTCGGCGTCACACTCGGTGAACGTGTCCCACTGCCAGACGCGCGGGCCGCGGTTCTCCACCTGCGACGCGGCAAGGGCATGGTCCTCGACCCCGACGACCCCGACACCTACAGCGTCGGTTCCTTCTTCACCAACCCGGTGCTGACGAACAAGGGGTACGCGGAGCTGCGCCGCCGTTGCGCCGAACTGCTCGGCGACAGCGTCACCCCACCCTCCTGGCCCTACGGCGAGGAACACGTGAAGACCAGCGCCGCGTGGCTCATCGAACGCGCCGGCTTCACCCGAGGGTATGGCCGGGACGGCGTCGGAATCTCCAGCAAACACACCCTCGCGTTGACCAACCGAGGCTCGGGCACCACCGCGGCCCTGCTGGACCTCGCCCGCGAGATCCGGGACGGCGTTCGGAAAACCTTCGACATCGAACTCCACCCCGAACCCGTGTTGGTCGGCGTCACCCTGTAGCTGGAGAACCCGTCGGCCAGGGACACACCTCACGCTGTCACGACACCCCCTTTCCACCCTGTCAGGCAGAACTAACGTCAGCTGGCACGGAAGGTAGCGATCGATCAGCTAAGAGTATCGGTGTTACCAATTGATGGGGCAGACGTAACCAGAATGTGAGAGTCGTCTAAGCATCGATATGGAAAAGCGTCAGTGGGCGCCTTCAGAGGCGCCTGCTCCTTCCTGGCCCGTCTCTTGGCCTTCTGGACCTAGACCCGGCGTTCTCGTGTCGCTACCAACAGTGATGTCCTCCCCACGCACGTGGGGGTGTTCCTACCTCGGGCTGCTCCCCGCCCGTGTCCACCAGGTCCTCCTCACGCACGTGGGGGTTCCTTCAGCGCAGCTGGTATGGCTGTG
>Ga0207873_1000982_pt1 | contig 29159 bp, 30 predicted proteins | sample BGWIniCompost_FD_187373 | JGI IMG/M metagenome (GOLD analysis project Ga0207873, IMG submission 187373) | Cellulose adapted compost microbial communities from Newby Island Compost Facility, Milpitas, CA, USA - BGW Initial Compost (SPAdes)... ...
AAAAAATATTATATATGTTATAAATGTTGATGTAAATAAAGGGAAAATTGTCAGCAGTATTTCTGAAAGATTCCCTGTGTTATAATAAGGTTTAAGAACAAAATCTGTTTCTTCAAAGAACTGGTATGTAGCAGATAACATTGCAACATAGCTGCCGAGCCACAATGCACCTGACAGGCAGGCAAGAAATAAAATAAATTTTGAGAACCTGTTAAGATTATCCATAACTTTTTAATTTGCATTCAGAAAATAAAGAAAATAAATGATTGTTGCCTCAATAGATATTGGTACAAATACAATTCTTCTGCTCATTGCAGAAGTAAATAAAGTTTCAAAACAGATTAATGTTTTAGAAAACATTCAAAGGATTCCGAGGATCGGCAAAGGTTTAAAAGAAAATGAACCGATGCCGGAAGATAATATCAAAAGAATGTTTGATGTTCTTTCGGATTACTCTCTGATAATAAAAAAATATAATTGTGATAAAGTTTTATTAACAGGTACTAATGCTTTAAGAATTTCTTCAAATAAAAATGAGATAATTAAAAGAGTTAAAGACAATTTCGGTTATGATTTGAACATAATTTCCGGTGAAGAAGAAGCATTTTATTCATACTCAGGGGCAATTGCAGAAACAGATAGTCAAACAAACAATCTCATTATTGATATTGGCGGCGGCAGCACTGAAATTATTTTTGGCAGAGGAAATGAAATCAAGTACAAGAAAAGTTTTAATGTTGGTGTTGTAAGCGGAACTGAAAAATTTTTACTTTCTGACCCGCCTGAGCAAACTCAGATAAAAAATTTTATTAATCATGCTTTAACAGCATTTTCAGAATTAGTTAATAATATAAAAGATATTAACAAAGCAATAGCAATTGCAGGAACACCGACAACTCTGGCTGCAATAAAAAATAATTTAAAAGAATATAATGAAGATTTAATTGAAGGTTCATTTTTAACAAAAGAAGACTTAAATAATTTTGTCAATGAATTATCAGCTTTGTCTTCAAATGAAATATTGAACAAGTATCAGATTGTTAAGGGGCGTGAAGATGTTTTGCTTGCAGGAACAATTATTCTTAAAGTAATTATGGAAATACTAAAGCTTGATATAGTTGCTGTCAGCACAAAAGGAATACGTTATGGTGCAATAATTAATTGGCTAAACACTTCAAATAATCTTAACTAATTACTTTTCTGTAAACTTCAACAAAATTATTTATCTCATCTTTCTTAGCAATTAATGGTGGTAGAATTCTTATAACATTCTGATTTGTACAATTTACCAAAACACCCTCTTCTCTGAATTTCTCAACAAGACTGCTGCATTCATTAAAGTGTTCAACACCAATCATAAACCCTTTGCCTCTTACATCTTTAATTACTTTGGAAAAATCTTTCTTAAGATTGTTAAGAAGATTAATAAAGTATTCTCCGTTTGATTTAACATCTTCAACAATTCCACCTTCCAAAACTTTCTTCAACACAACATTCCCTGCTGCACAGGCAACAGGATTTCCGCCGAATGTTGTTCCGTGAGTTCCGGTTGAAAAAATATTTTTTAATTCACCTGTAACGAGTATCGCACCCAAAGGCAAACCACCTCCGATTGCCTTCGCAGTAACAACAATATCAGGTTTTAAATTAAAATGATTATATGCAAATGGTTTACCTGTTCTGCCTGTTCCTGTCTGAATTTCATCTGCAACAAAGATAAAGGAAAATTTTCTTCTTAACTCATCAATCTTTTTTACAAATTCATCTGTTGCAGGAACAATTCCTCCCTCCCCCTGGATTAATTCAATAAACACTGCAGCAGTATTTGAATTCACATTCTTTTCCAAATCTTCAACATCATTAAATTTTATGTGAGAAATGTTTGATAAAAGAGGCTGGTATCCCTGCTGATATTTTTCTTTTGGTGTTAAAGTTAAAGCTCCGTAAGTTCTTCCATGAAAGGAGCCTATGAAAGAAAATATTCTTTTATCCGGACCTTTTACTTTTCTTATTAATTTAATTGCCCCTTCGACTGCTTCTGTTCCGCTGTTTGTCAAAAACGCAGCAGCCATTCCGGAATGTTTCAGGAGTCTTTCAGTAAATTCAATTTGAATATCAGTTATAAAATTATTTGAGAGATGGCTGAATTTTCTTATCTGATTTTCAACTGCTTCAATTATATCAGGGTCGGCATAACCCAGAGCATTAACAGCGAGTCCGGTGAAGAAATCGAGATATTTTTTCCCCTGCTTATCAAAAAGGTAAACACCTTTACTGTAAGCAATATCAACAGGAATTCTTTTATATGTCGGAATGAAAAGTTCTTTTTCTTTTTCTAAAATGTTAATCATAAATAGATACCTGCAGATGAAAAATATATTGTTATATAAACCGATGTGTGAATTAATAAAGAAAAGATTAATGAATAAAAAATATTCCCCGACTGAACATTAAATGCGGTAAAAGTTAAAAAGAAACTCCAGAGAATTAATAAAATCTCAGTTATTAAAAATGTATATGCAATTGTTTCTTTAATCAAAAACGGTGAAGGGTCAAAATAAAAAAGTGTTTCTCCGAAAATAATTAATTCAAGAAGAAAGAGTATCAATAAACCAAAAGTATATGGTAAGAATGAATAAATTAAAATTGAAAGATTATCTTTAAATCTTGTAGTTATCCCAAATATTTTTGATACACCACCAAACAGCCACACAAAGAAAAAGAACAGAACAATAATTAATACAAGAATAATTAAATAACTACTGATAATTCCGGTCAGCCTGGCATTCCATTCATAAAAAAAGATTAATAAAAAAATTCCGTTTAGAAATAATTTACCTGAAATTAAAAAAAGCAATAATGGCAGATAATTTTTATGTTCCGAGAAGATGATATTTCTGAAAGCAGCTGAGGGTGATTCAATTAATTGTGAAATGGTTTTCCAGAGATCAATATTAAAAACTTTTTCACGGAGAAAAGACCTGCAGTTCCTGCATATTAATTCATAAAAAGGATTTTCGGAATTACAGTTTTTACAAACTACAACATTTTTCATTTATAACTTTTTGAGATAATTAAAATCTGAATCTTACGCCAAGCATTGGCGTTTTGGTCAGGAAATCTTCTTCAACATTAAAATCAAAAAGATGTGCATCAACATAGGCATCAACAAGATTAAGAAGGTAAACCAATCCTATATAAATTGTAAAAAGGTCACGCTGGTCTCTGTAAAAATCTCTGTTGGTTCTATAATTTTCTATTTCTGTCTGCAGGTATAATTTTTTATAATCCCAGTATAATTCATGGTTGTAGCTCCAGCCGTAAACAAGCAGTGCAATTCCTCCCCAGATAATCGGAGCTTTAATGTAGGATTCATTATAAATCTGGCCTAATCCCGGAACAACGGCACTTTGCAGCACAGCCAACCAGGGAGACTTCTGCATTACAAAAACTGAATCAGTTTCATTGGATGATGTATCCTGAGAATATAAAAATGAATTGAAAGAGAGAATAAGAATTATCCACAATCCCCTTCTGAAACTCTTAACTATAATTTTTACTGATGATTTCAAAAAGTTCAAAGAGTCTTTCCAGTTCATCTGTGGAGTAAAATTCAATTGTAATCTCTCCTGCCCCGTTTTGTTTTTGTTTGCAGGTAACCTTTGTACCAAAAATTTTCTGCAATCTATCTTCAATGCTTCTCATTTCGGTGCTTGTGGTTGTACGGATGGTAGTTGTTGTAACAGTTGTTTTTCCTGTTCCTGTTATATCGGAAAGTTTTTTAACTAATTGCTCTACCTTTCTCACAGAGAGATTATTTTCTTTTATTTTTCTTAAAGCTTCGAGTTGTAATTTTTCATTGGGGAGATTAATTAATGCTCTTGCATGCCCACTGGTAATTTCTTCTTTAATTAAACTATCCTGAACTTCTTTGGGAAGTTTTAAAAGCCTTATTGTATTTGCAACTGTTGTTCTGTCTTTTCCAACTTTTTCTGCAATTTGTTCCTGGGTTAAATGGCATTCTTCCATTAATCTTTTATAAGCCAGGCCAATTTCAATAGGATTAAGTTTTTCTCTCTGTATATTTTCAATTAATGCAAGTGCAAGCATTGCTTCATCGGTATCAACTTTAATGATGTAAGCAGGAATTTCTTTCATTCCAATTGCAATGCATGCTTTAAGTCTTCTCTCCCCCGAAATCAGTTCATAAAAATCTGGTCCTTTTCTTCTGACTGTAATTGGCTGAATAAGGCCATTTGCAAGGATAGATTTTTTTAATTCTTCAAAAGCTTCAGGTTCAATATGAGTTCTTGGCTGAAAAGGATTCGGAGCAATATTTCCTGTAGGTATTTTTGCAAGAATATCATTTTTCTCTCCGTCATCTTTCTGAAGTTCAGTATAATCTGCAGGTTTATCCTCTGCTTCTTTAAATCTTTGGGGATTGATGAGAGCATCAAGACCCCTTCCCAAACCTGTTTTCATTTTACTCATTTTTTATTGATTAATTTTAATTTCATTTCTTTCAAGAAGTTCAGATGCAAGCGCCATATAATTTTTAGAACCGATTGAAACTGCATCATAAAGAATTATCGGTTTACCAAAACTAGGTGCTTCGGATATTCTTACATTACGGTGAATAACAGTTTTAAAAACTTTATCACCAAAATATTTTCTTACTTCTTCCGCAACCTGCTGTGAAAGACGAAGCCTTGAATCATACATTGTTAAAAGCACACCTTCAATAGATAAATTTTTATTGTAATGCTGTTTAACAATATTTATTGTATTAAGCAACTGTCCCAAACCTTCAAGTGCAAAATACTCACATTGCACCGGAATTAAAACTGAATCGGATGCAGTAAGTGCATTTAAAGTCAGCAAACCAAGTGAAGGAGGGCAATCAATAATAATAAAATCGTATTTATCTTTTATTTCATTAAATGCTTTTTTAAGAATTGTTTCCCTCTCGGGAAAATCAATCATTTCAATTTCTGCACCTACAAGATTTATATTTGAAGGCAGCAAATCCATAAAAGGCATAAATGTATTTTCAATTACCTCTTCAATTTTCTTTTCACCGATAAGCACTTCATAACTTGATGGATTTTGATTGCTGAATCCTAATCCTGATGAAGAATTTGCCTGCGGGTCTATATCCACTAACAATGTTTTTTTCTCTGCTGCAGCAATAAGAGAAGAAACATTTATAGAAGTTGTAGTTTTACCAACTCCCCCTTTTTGATTTGCAATAGAAATAATTTTAGCCAAGATTCCTCTACTCTAAACAATAATTTTGAACATAATTGTTGAATAATGGAATGACAGAATAGTGGAATATTTTAAACAAATTCCATTATTCCGGCATTCCACAATTCCTTTTATCCTTCAAAAGCTTTCTGCAAAAATACACTAATAAAAGATTGATAGAAATACTTAAATAAAAAATATGAAGTAAAATTAATTTTAAATATCTATCTCTTCACCATACCCCATTACTCTGCAGTTAAAGCCAGCTTTTTCTACACGGGATTTAAATTCATTCGGGTCTGCTTCAATTACTGGAAATGTATTGAAGTGCATTGGTACTGCAACTTTGGGATTAACAAGCTCAACCGCTTTTACAGCATCTTCAATTCCCATTGTATAATTATCGCCAATCGGCAGAAGCATATAATCAATCGGATTCATTTCACCAATTAGTTTCATATCATAAAAAAGACCTGTATCGCCTGTGTGGTAAATATTTTTTCCTTCTATGCTTAAAATAATTCCTGCAGGCTCACCTGCATAAGTGCCGTCAGGCGTCATTGATCCATGATGAGCAATTGTAAATTTAACTCTGCCAAAATCAAATTTATGACTTCCACCAATGTGCATGTTGTGGGCTTTGAATCCCTTATCAATACAATAATTTGCCAGTTCATTAACACATATAAAAAGAGTATTGTTTTTATCGGCGATTTTAAATGAATCACCTAAATGATCACCGTGTGCATGGGAAAGAACAATATAATCTGCACTCAGTTCTTTTGCTTTTACGCCTGCATTAGGGTTGTTATCTATGAAAGGATCTATTAAAATTTTCTTACTATCAGTTGTTATTTGAAATGCAGAATGTCCGAAATATTTTAGTTTCATTTTATTTCTCCCTTCAGGTTATGAATAAATCAGATAATCCTGTAAAGAAAAATATAATAATAAAAATTTTTTCTTATCAAACCAGTGTAGTGTGAGGAATAGTTACAATTGTTAAATTGTTAAAAGTCAATGAATGATTGAGATAAAGGTTTACATAAAAAAAACTTTTATAAAACCTTTTATAGCCTGGAGGGGACGCATTTTACTTTTTTCGTTCCCATAGATTGTTGGAATATTTACAAAACCTATTTTTAAATTATTCCTGGCAGCTTTAACTATCATCTCACTCTCAGCCTCATAACCTGTATATGCTGGAAAAATTGATTTTAAAATTTCTGTTCTGAAACCTCTGAAACCACATTGGCTGTCCAGTATTTTTTGTTTTGTTTTATAACTTAAAAGTCCTGAAGTTATTTTATTGCTTAATATTCTCTGAACAGGCATATCTTTTAAATTGCTCAGCCTGTTACCTATTACACAATCAAAATTTTTTAATGCTGAGATAAATTCCGGAATTAATTCGGGAGGATGCTGCAGGTCTGCATCGAGTGTAATTGTATAATCAGTTTTTAATTCAATACTTTTTTCAAACCCTTTTCTGAGAGAAAAACCTTTTCCCCTATTCACATCATTTTTAATAATTATAATTCTATCATCATTAAAAATTTTATTTATTGAATTATCAGTTGAACCATCATCAACACAAATTACTATATCAACATAATTAAGTGTTCTGTTGATGATTTCATTAATCGTTTTTTCTTCATTATAAAAAGGGATAACAGCAGAGATATTAATTTTCCCTGAGGTACTGCTCAATTATGCTTCTCCATCCTCTTTTAGGCTGAGGTTTAATTGCACTTGCAAGTCTTTGTCTCAGATTTTCTTTTGAAAGACCTTTATATAATTTTCCCTCTTCTGCAATTGAAATTGCACCTGTTTCTTCAGACACAATAACGGCAATAACATCAGCCTGCTCGGAGATTCCTAATCCTGCTCTATGTCTCATACCAAGTGCCTCACCATCAACCTGTGTAGTGGATGATAAAGGAAGTGTGGCTCTTGCAGCTTCTATTATATTATTTTTTATTACAACTGCCCCATCGTGCAAAGGAGAGCGCGGGAAAAAGATTGATGTCAATAATGCTTTGGACAGTCGTGCATTTATTATCTCACCTGTTTCAGCATAACCTCTTATCCCTGTGGATCTGATGATAATAATTAAAGCACCATGCTGATGCTGTGAAAGTTCGAATGCGGCATCTGTAATAATTTGTGCAGCTTCGGGAGTTTCCTGTTTAACAAATAGATTGAAGAATGGATTTTTCGCAACCATCACTAGTAATCTTCGTATCTCAGGCTGGAATAAAATTAAAAATGCAATTACCCATATATCGGTTATAAGTTTTAGAAGCCAGCTTAATGCACGGAGATTTATTGCCTGTGAAACGAATGAAAGCACAAGAACAATCATTAAACCGACAAAAATTTGTGCAGCGATTGTTCCTTTTAGAAGTGTATAAAGTTTATAAACAATAAATGCAACAATAATGATGTCTATAACATCGACAAAAGTTACAGTAATAAATCCTATATCAAAAAGATCAAACATTTTAATTATAAATGAAATTTAAAACTTTTTCAGCCTGGAAAGCATTTATTACATTATGTGTTCTTATAATTTTTGCTCCGTTTACTAATGCAATTGTTTCTGCAACAACAGTTGCATTATCTCTATTGTTAATATCAAGGTTAAGCGTTTTTCCTAAAAATGATTTTCTGGATAATCCAACTAAAACCGGGTAACCGAGTGATTTAAAATCCTCTAATCTCTTAATTATTTCAAAATTATTTTCTGCTGTCTTGCCAAAACCTATTCCCGGATCAACAAAAATATTTTTAACGCCTGCACTTTCTGCTAATTTAGTTTGATGATAGAGAAATTCATAAATATCAAAAATCAAATCATCATAATAAATATTTTGCTGCATTGTTTTAGGCGTTCCTTTAATATGCATAATAATAAGAGATGCAGAATATTTTGCCGCAACCAATGCAAGCTGTTTATCAAATGTTAATCCGCTTATATCATTAATTATTTTTACTCCCCTTTTGCAGGCTTCCTCTGCAACTTTACTTTTTGTGGTATCAACTGAAATTAAAGCATCAGGTTTACTTTTTAAAATTTCTTCTATAACAGGAATTACTCTGTTTAATTCTTCATCAACGGAAACAGGGTCGGAGCCGGGCCTGGTTGATTCACCGCCAATATCAATTATATCAGCACCATTTTCAATTAATTCAAATGCATATTTAACCGCAGAGTCTTTATCGAAGTATTTTCCTCCATCTGAAAAAGAATCCGGTGTAACATTCAGTATTCCCATTATTAAAGGTTTGGAAAAACTTTTGTCTCCGATTTTTATCCGGAGAGAATCGTAATTGTTAAAATTTAAATATGAATTATTAATTTCATTAAAGATTTTTTCTTCATCTGCAGTTTTTAAATCATCTAAAAGTTTTTGAACCTGGACATTTTTCAAATATAAAATAGTTCTTCCGTTTGTAAATGTTTTAAGTTTAATATCAGGGGAATAAGTTTTTAATATTTCAAGTTCTTCTTTTTCAAATTCTGATATCGTAAGATTACATAATGAAGATTTAAAATCTTTCTTAACTTTATCAGGATTATAAGAGATTTGTACTATCAATTTTTATTAAAAAATTTTGAGGAAATAAAAAAAAAGAACTTAAGAAATAATTTTCTTACCGCCGGAAATAATATTTTTAAACTTAACGGTAGTGGATGTAATATCTTCAGTACCAAAAATTGAAGAACCAATTACAAAAGCATCACAACCTGCATTTAAAACATCTTCAGCATTTTTGAGATCAATACCACCATCAACTTCAATTAAAAAATTCGCATTAAGTTCTTTCCTTAAACTTACTGCTTCTGCAATTTTTTTTAGAGAATTTTTTATGAATGACTGTCCGCCAAATCCCGGATTAACAGACATAATTAATAGCAAATCAATATCTTCAGCAATATCTTTTATTAGTGATACAGGTGTAGCAGGATTTAAAACCACTCCGGCTCTTGCACCTAATTCTTTAATTCTGTTTACAGTCCTGTTTAAATGAACAACCTCTTCGTAATGAACTGAAATAACTGATGCTCCTGCTTTTACAAATGCTTCGAGATAATTATCGGGATTTTTAATCATCAGGTGAACATCAAGCGGAAGTTTGGTGGAACGTTTTGCAGCTTCTACAAGGATGGGACCGAATGTAATGTTGGGGACAAAATGTCCATCCATAATATCGCAGTGAATCCAATCGGCACCTCCCATCTCAACTAATCTTATTTGCTGGGCAAGATTACTCATATCAGCAGATAAAATTGAAGGTGCAAGAAGAGGCATTACTCCATTACCTCCCTCTCTCCCGGTTCTGCAGCTCTTGTAACAAAAAGGTCAATTGCCTGTCCCGGTTCAACCTGGTTGCCTTTGCTTGGGTATTGGTCAAGCACGGTATTGGGAAGCAGAGAAAATGAACGCTGATAATTTATCTTACCAACTGTTAAAGAATTCTCAGCAAGAATTTTTTCAGCCTCGGCTAGTGATTTGCCGACAAGGTCGGGTACGTCTATACTTCCGTCGCCTTCACCTATGCTGATATAAATTCCCACTGCTGAACCTTTGCTTAACTTTGTTCCTTCGGCATATTCCTGGTCAAAGATCATATCCTTCGGATGTGTTGAGGGTACCTGTTCAATTCTTCCTATCTTCAATCCCACTCTCTCAAGCGTAAGCTTTGCATCCCTTAATGATTTGCCCCTGAGATTCGGAACAAGCACAACAGGCTCTCCCCCGCTGATGAATAAATAAATCCTCCGTCCCTCTTTTACCACCTCGCCGCCTTCAGGCTTTTGAAGTATAATTGTACCTTTAGGAAATTTTTCATCATAAGTTGTATCACTTATAACCGGTTCAAGATTAACAGCTTCCAGTTGTTCAACTGCTTCCTCCTCTGTTAATCCTTTTACAACAGGAACCGTAACTTCGGGCGAGCTTACATACCATGGGAAAATGAAGTTATCGAAGATTAAAATTACAATAACTAGTGCGGCTAATATCAGAAGTAATTTTCTAACGAATGGTTTTCCAAGAATATTTTTCATCGTGCCAAATATATCAAACACACTATACTTAAACAACATAGTGAATTATGATTTGACCTGCAGCCTTGTATTATTCTTTAATGGATTTGGTATCTTTAAACATAATATCAATATTAGTTTATGTTCAAAAGTTTTTTCTTTCTTAACAGGCTGATAATTGAATTTAATTCTCAACTAAGAGATTTCAGAATCATAAAAGCTTTTTCTTATGAGAAGGATAAACTCAATCTCCTTCTTCAAAAAGATGATGAAGAAAAGATTCTTGAAATATCTGTAAATCCCGGTTTACCATACATAAATCTGAAAAGCAGAGTATCGATACCAAAGAAAAACCTCGTTGATTTCTTTACTGATTATTTACCATTAAAAATTAATTTATTTGAGATTGCAGAGAATGACAGGATAATAAAAATTAATTGTGATAAAGGAGCATTTTATTTCGCCGTCAGAGGTAAGTACACAAATGTTTTTTTAATTAATGATGATTATTCCGGAAGTTTTAAAAAGACTGAAGAGATAACATCTGTAAGTTTCAGAGAAGAAGTAAGAAAAATTAATTTCATTTCTGAGTTTAGAAATTTATTAATAGATATTGATAATGATGATCCTGATACAATAAGAAAAGAATACCCTGTAATTGGCAAGGGTATTATTTCTGAAGCTTTAATAAGAAAAGAGTTAAAAGAAGTTAATCTTAAAAATATTTTAAAGGAAATATTTGATGAGATTAAAACCGGTGATGCTGTAATATTTATTGATCAACAATCAAATGAAGTCAATCTCGCTTTTGAAAATTTCAGAATCTTTCCTTATACAACCACGAAAAAGTTTGACAGTGCAGCAGAAGCTTTAAATCATTTTTTAATTGAAAAATTCTCTAAAGATAATTTTGTCAGCAAAAAGAAGATTATAGAAAGACATCTTGAGCGTGAACTGACTAAAATTTCAAATAAATTAAATAATATACAATCACAGATCGAAAGGGGTTCTAATGAAGAAGAACTGAATAAAAAAGGTAATCTTCTTCTTATGAATATTAACTCAATAAAAAAAGGTGAAGATAAAATTCAGGTTGAAGATATTTATAATAATAACATCCCCGTCACTATAAAACTCGATTCTAAGCTTTCACCAAAACAAAATATTGATTTGTATTTTGAAAAAGCAAGGAATGAAAAAATAAGACTTGCAAAAGCAAAACAATTATTTGCAGAATTAAATGAAGAGTATTCAAGATTAAATAAAATTAAAGAAAAATTTTTATCAGCAGATTCACAGGATGAATTAAAATTAATTATGAAAGAATTAAAAATAGATAACACAGAAAAGATCAAAGGAACAGATGATATAAAAAATAAATTCAGGCATTATGTTATTTACGATAAGTATAATGTCTATGCAGGAAAAGACAGCAAGACAAATGATCTTTTAACAATGAAGTTTGCAAAACAAAATGATTACTGGTTTCACGCAAGAAGCGTTTCAGGTTCTCACGTTGTACTTAAGAATGATAATCCTAAGGAGGGTATTCCAAAAAATATTTTAAAACTCGTGGCATCAATCGCAGCATATCATAGTAAAGCTAAAACATCGGGAATGGTTCCTGTATCTTATACACAAAAAAAATATGTAAGTAAAAGAAAAGGAATGGAGCCTGGTAAAGTAGCATTATTGAAAGAAGAAGTTTTAATAGTTAGACCTGAAATTCCTGAAGGTGTTAAGTATGAGGAGTAATACCACCGTGTGAGGTCGCAGCGCCCTCCGTGTGTTATACACGCTGCAACCCCACAAACGGCAGGTATTGGAGTCACGCTTATACATACCCAATTTATATGCCGATGTAAAAATTATTTTTTTATTGTAATAATGCTTCATTTTAAATCTTTTAAAAGTTCGATTTGAGAGTTGATACTCATTATGAGATACTGTAGTAAATTTTTTGCGTATTAAAAGATTTGATGTATAAAATTAAGATGCTTCAGGAAGCAGTGTAACCCATTTATCGTGGAGGAGCTTTAAAGTTGACTGTAGTTTCTGCTGATTTATAAGAAATGAAATTCTGAATGAGGTTGTTGTTATTCCGAAGTAATCAATTTTGTTTTCGTCCAGTAGTTTAATAGATGACTGCAGAATTTTATTATCCCTGTTAAGTCCTTCTCCAATTAAAGAAACAGCAGAAAGGTTTTCTGAAAAGATTATTCTGCTGCCAAACATGTTTTTTAAATCATTTACCCGCTTTTCCCAGCCATAAATATTTTTTATTGATATGACAAATGAAATACCCGGTGAACCATTTGCCCGGGTTTGAATATAATTTAATTCCTTAATCTGAATATTGAACTCTTCAAAGTAGTTCAACAAAGATTTTAACTCATCATGGTTAATCTTAATAAAAACTTTTATAACATCATTTTCATAAACAACAGATTTAACACCTGAAGGAGCATCCGGTTTCAGCATCCGGACTATAGTTTCTTTACCGGGGTTGAATGTGCTTCTTGCATAAATTGTAATGCCCGCATTCTTGGCATACTCAACAGCCTGAGCATTTAATACTTTTGCTCCTGCCATACTCATTTCCTGCATCTGCTGATAAGAAATTTCAGGGAGATGTTTTGCATCTTTTATAATTGAAGGATCTGCTGAATATACTCCATCAATATCTGAATATATTTCACATCTTTCAGCATTTAAAGCTGCAGCAAGTGCAACAGCAGAAGTATCCGATCCTCCCCTTCCCAGAGTAGTAATATCTCTTTTATAACTTACTCCCTGGAAACCTCCAACAACAACAACATTCCCCTGTTCCAGTTCATCCTGAATTCTGAATGGTCTGATTTCAATAACACGGGCATCTGTATGCCTGTCGTTTGTAATTACTCCAGCCTGTGAACCTGTTAATGAAACAGCTTTCACTCCCAGATCATTTAAGGCAATGCAAAGAAGTGACATTGAAATTCTTTCACCGGTACTTAACAGCATATCTATTTCTCTGCCCGGCGGGTCGTGTGAAAGTTTTTTAGCTGATTCGATTAATGAATCAGTTGTCTTCCCCATTGCAGAAACTACAACAGCAACTTTATAACCTTCTTTTTTTATATTAGCAATTAATAATGCGACTTTTTTTATTTTTTCTATATCACTTAAAGAACTACCGCCATATTTCTGTACAATGACCGGCATTTATATTTTTCTTAACTCTTCAATCAATTGAGTTTTAACTTTAGTTTTTTCATCAACTTTTTTCAGAACTTTTGCTGGAACACCTGCTACGACTGTATAAGGTTCAATATCTTTAACAGCAATTGAACCTGCTGCTATAACAGCACCTTTTCCAACTTTCACTCCCTCGAGTACAACTGCATTTGCACCGATTAAAACATCATCCTCAACAATTACCGGTGTTGCACTTGGCGGTTCAATTACACCTGCAAGCACGGCGCCTGCACCAATATGACAATTCTTACCCACAATTGCTCTTCCGCCGATAACTGCATTCATATCAATCATTGTTCTTTCGCCAATAACAGCACCGAGATTTATAACTGCTCCCATCATTATGACACAGTTATCTCCTATTTCAACAAAGTCGCGTATAATTGCCCCTGGTTCTATTCTCGCATTAAATTTTGAAAGATCGGCAAGAGGTATTGCAGAATTTCTTCTGTCATTCTCAATCCTGTATTGAGTTATAAAATTTTTATTCTTTTTATAGAAAGAATTAAACTCATTGTACTCACAAAAAAGAATTCCAAATTTACTATCACCATAGAATTCCAGATTTTCAAAATTTATTTCAGAAAGATTCCCTTTTAAGTAAACTCTGTATGGTGTTTTCTTTTCAGCATTTGAAATGCGATTAATTAATTCATAAGAATCCATTTTATTTCCCGAAGATTACTTGATTAAAATTGTAAAAACCATTTTTCTTTTTTAAGATAAATTCAGATGCTAAATAAATACCTTCTGCAAAAGTTCTTCTTGATATTGCATGATGAGAAATAGAAAGAGTTTCTCCCTGTCCGCCAAAAGAAACAGTATGATCACCAACTACTCCGCCCAATCTTAATGATGAAATATTAATATCATTTTTGTTAAGAATATTTTTTATCATCAAAGCTGTGCCTGAAGGTTTATCTTTTTTAAATCTGTGATGAGTTTCTGAGATTTCAATATCCCAATCTTTCAAAACAGAATTTGCCATCTCAGTTAATTTTAAAAGTACCTGGATGCCTGCTGAAAAATTATAACTCTGCACAACAGGTATTTGCTGAGAGATATCTTTTAACTTATTAAGTTGATTATCACTCAATCCTGTTGTTGCAATTATTAGGGGAATGTTATACTGTGTAACAATCTCCATTGTCTTTTCAAAAGCAGAAGGAAGAGAGCAATCAATAAGTAATTGAGGAACATCTGTTTTCTCTTCTCCATCACTGTTTACTTTGTAAGTAAGATTATAACCTTTTTCTTTAAAGAGATTAGAGACTTCACTGCCAAGCCTTCCCCTGCTTCCAACAAGTCCATATTTAATTCCCGATTCTATCATTTGTATTTTTCCATCTCTTCGAGTAAGAGTTTTTCTGTTTGAGGTTTAACTTTAGCCATAGGCAGTCTGAATATATTTTTGCATAAACCTAACTGACTCATTATAAATTTTACAGGAGCCGGACTTGTTTCAACAAACAGCAGGTTCATCATTTTCATAAATTTATTATTAAGCTTTCTTGCTTTATCAAGTTCCCCGTTTAGAAGAGCATCTGTAAGCTGTTTCATTTCGCCGGGGTAAGGATTTGAAAAAACACTTACAACACCATCACCACCAAGAGCCATTATAGGTAATGTCTGATCATCATTCCCTGATAATACACTTAAAGAATCAGGCTTAATAGAAAAAAGATGAGCGATCTGAGAAATGTTTCCGCTTGCCTCTTTAACTGCCACTACATTTTTGCATTCATCATGTATTCTTACAATAGTTTCAGGAAGAAGATTCATTCCTGTTCTTGAAGGAACATTATAAAGAAGAATCGGCAAATTTGTTCTTTCGGAAATATATTTATAATGTTCAATCAGACTCTCCTGTGTACCTTTATTATAATAAGGGTTCACAATCAAAAGTCCGTCAACACCAAAATCTTCTGCAATTTTATTTAACTCAACAACCTTTCTTGTATCATTGGTTCCGGTACCGACAATAATTTTTGTTTTACCATTTGCTGCTTTAATTCCTGTCTCAATAATTTTTTTTCTTTCATCAATTGAAATAACCGGAGATTCTCCCGTTGTCCCTAATAAGATTATTGCATCAATATTATTTGTTACCTGCTGATTAATAATTTTATCAAGCGAGACTAAATCAAGACTTAAATCTTCATTAAATGGGGTTATTAATGCCGTACCTGTTCCTTTAAATATCATTATGACTCCTTAATTAGTTGAATAATTTTCATTAGAAAATATTTAAAGATAAAATCTTATAGTTTGAATTAAAATCATTTAAACAATTATCTATACTAAAAAAATATGCAGAGCTCTGAATTATTTTCATCATTAATTGTCTCAATTTTAAAAGAAAATTCTTAAATAAAAACACCGGTTAATAAACAAAAATTTATCAAAATTTTCGTTGAATCATAATGAGATGTTTTCAGAGGCACATATATTGTCATTACCGGTACCGCGTACGTATAATTAACATATATACGATTTAATGATAAACTAAATGGAGTTAAAATTAATGAAAAAAACATTTCTTCTTTTTGTATTTTCTGCTTCACTGATTCTTACTTCCTGCTCTCAGCTTGAACAAGAAAATTCACCTGTTGCACCAACAATAAATAAACATGTGGACCCTGCAAACATAATTAATTATCCTTATGAATATTTAGCAGCATTTCCAGAGATTCAATATGTTAAATGGGAAGAATCTGTTAGTGATGCTCAGTGGGTTATAGTTACAATGGATAAATCTTTGAAGTTCCATCATTTATACTGTGAAATTATATACTCATCAGAGAATGAACCAATTTACGAAAAACGCGAACTTATTTTTGCAGGAAAGCCGGAAACAAATAAGTTTGCTGTTTCAAAAACTTATTCTGATAAAATTAAAGAGGTAAATGTTTATGCAGTTTTAAATTTTGGTAATTCTGATAAACCTCTTCCTTACAATGTTGGTGAAAAGTTAAACCCTGTTCGGGTACATTCATGGAATGTTCAGGGTGATGTAGTTTCAGTTAGCACATCAGAAGAAATCTATACAAAAAGTCACGTATATGCCCGGATAAATTCTAATAGTGGAAATATGTTGGTATTTGTGGGCAACCCATCCGCTGAAACATTTGATATTCCGGAATACGGAGATTTGGGAATAAATGATGTTGATTTATATGGTTTCGATAACACAATAAGGGCTTCATATTCCAAATAACATAGGATACCTTCACTAAAAAGCCGGGCGAAAAATTTTGTCCGGCTTTTTTATTTTAAATCACTCATTGAAGCATAAATCAAATTATAGTATCTTTGCGAAAAGAAAAATGCACCCGTAGCTCAACTGGATAGAGCGTCTGACTACGGATCAGAAGGTTGAGGGTTCGAGTCCTTCCGGGTGTACTAAATCTTACCTTTAATTACATCTTTCTTTACATAAGCTGAATAATATTGTTAGTAGATTTTTATTTATTATTAAAAAAAATCATGGAGAGCATGATAAAATCAGAATTGATAATTAATTTACTTCCTTAGCAGCTCATCAACATTTTCAAACCAGTATGTAAAGTGATCTTCATTCTTTTTCTGATGCTGCAGAAATAATAATCCTAATGTGAATATACTGAACATTGCTGCTATAATACCTAGAATCTCCAGCAGACTCATACTAATACTCCTCTCTAATCATAGTAATTGTTAAATGGAAAATTGCTTACTAAATTTTCCTGAAATGGTATTACTTCTCTTCCGGATTTCGATTCAATTTCTTTTTTAAGTACCCGTGATATTTCTTTTCTTGTGGGGAAATGTATTTTTTCCTTTTCTACATATAAAAAGTTTAAAGCTCCGTTGCCATTTATTTCTATCTCAAGAAGATCCTTCCCATTATTTATTTCCCCCTGGTATCTTCCGATATAAACTTTATTATCAACTTTAAATTTTACATAGTCATCTTTTCTGAGTTCTATCAGTTTGGAAATATATTCTTTCTTAATGTTATATTTTTTTGAAAAGGAAAGTAATTTTTTATTAAACACATTTCTGTTTTCATAAGTGAATTGTGAAATGCGGAGTATCCGGATAAATTCGGCAGGAGTTAATCTTCGCAGGTGCAAATCATTTATTTCAAAATTTCTTAAACTTGTAGAATAAAATTTAATTTTAAGTTCATTTGTCCATTCATTAATATTTTTTCTTATTGGTTTCATTTCATATCATTTTTAAAACTAATTTAACATAACTCCATTCATTTACTGATGACATATATCATAAAACAAAAACAATTTACTGCTTAGGTTTTATTGTTACTTATTTCAATACTTTCAATTAAAAATTTTTCTTTTATCTGTGATTCAATTAACAATCAGAAAAATTTTACAACCGTTAAATATTAACTCACTGACTTTTTTCTTTTTACCTCAAATTATATTTTAGATTTCACAAATTAATTATTATAAACTATGAACCCCTTTACAGGGGAGATATTATTCGGAGGGTTCAATGTTAAAATTAAATCATCTCAATTATTACAGACTTCCATGGAATTTAACAGATAATTCTATTTCCTGGCTTGAACCAACTGCTGCCTGTAATCTTGCATGCGATGGCTGCTACAGAAAGAATGAAAAGAATAGTCATAAAAGTTTATCTGTTGTGAAAGAAGAACTGGATGTTTTTACAAGATTAAGAAATTGTGATGGCGTTTCAATTGCAGGCGGTGATCCTTTAATGCATCCAGATATAATTGAAATTGTAAAAGAAGTAAAGAAAAGAAATCTGAAACCAATCATTAATACAAATGGACTTTCGCTCACAAAAGAACTTCTTCACGAATTAAAAAAAGCCGGTGTTTTTGGTTTTACATTTCATATCGATAGTAAACAAGGGCGTCCCGGCTGGAGAGACAAAAATGAACTTGAACTGAATGAACTTCGTCTTCATTATGCTAAAATGCTTGCTGAAGAAGGTGGTATCTCCTGTTCATTTAATTCAACTGTTTATGAAGATACGATGCAATACATTCCCGGTATGATAAAATGGGCTCAGGAACATATTGATATTGTTCAGGTTATGGTATTTATTCTTTACAGAGCAGTAAATAATGACCTGGTTGATTTCTATCTTGGTCCAAAAAAGATTGATATGAGTAAGCTTGTTTATAATGAAGAAACAACTGAAAGAACTGATATTAAAGCTGAAGAAATTGTTGAACTAATAAGAAAAGAAGTTGACCCAGAATTTGACCCCTGCGCATATCTTAATGGTTCAGAAAAACCTGATTCATTTAAATGGCTGTTGACAGGAAGACTTGGGACCAGGGAAAAAATCTATGGTTATGTTGGAAGCAAAGCTATGGAAATTGTTCAGACATTCTATCATCTTTTTAATAATAAATATCTTGCTTATGCAAGACCAAAAGATGCAGGAATGGGAAGATCAATGCTTTTGCTATCTCCCTTTGATAAAAAATTAAAGAAAACATTTTTTAATTATTACAGTAATCCTTTAAACTTTTTCAGGAAGCTTTATTATCAATCTATAATGATTATTCAGCCCGTTGATTTTCTTGAAGATGGAAGACAGAATATGTGTGATGGTTGTCCGGATATTACTGTTTGGAATGGAAAGCTTGTCTGGTCATGCAGAATGGAAGAACAGATTAACTTTGGTCACAATATTAAATCTTATCCGAAAGGTCTTTTCTCATAGGGGTTTGATTATTCAAATCCCTATTTTTTAAATACGATGGGAATTGTTACCCTGACTTTAACAGGTTTACCTCTTTGTTTTCCTGGAGTAAATTGAGTTTCTAATACTGCCTTTAATGCAGCTTCATCACATCCATATCCAATACCTTTTATGACTTCTGCTTCAGAAACTCTGCCTTTTTCATCCACAATCGCCTGTATAATTACTTTTCCTTCAGTGCCTGAAACAGATGCAATTCTTGGATACACTACTCTCTTTTGAATCTCTTCTAATCCGCCAATCGGTTGCGGCATCTCCTCTACTGCAACAAAAAAAGCCGGCTCCTGAATATCATTGTTTACTTCTTTAGGAGGTTCTGTTTTAGTAATATCTGCTGAAAAATCTTGCTTTGATTGATCCTCTACAATTTCTAAGGATTTAGGTTCAACAAATAAAGGCTCAGGTGCCGGCGGTATCTGATTAACTTTTGTTTCTTTAACTTTTACAGTTGTTTCATTTTTAGTAATTTCATTTACAGTTTCAAATACAACAACCTCTTCTGTTTCTTGTAATTCTGAAGATTGAGTTTCCTCTTCAACCATCTCTATTTTTTCAGGCTTTTTACTTAATTGTTTTTCAACTTCCTCAGGTTTAGTGATTGAGCTTTCATTTTCATTTGAAGATGATGTTACAAAGAAAATTACCGGAACGGAGATTAAAATTAATGCTATTACCAGTACAAGGGGGCTTCTTGAATTTCTGTAACTTCTGTTTATCTCTTTTGTCGGTTTAATTCTTGAATTTTTTTCTTCATACTTATTTTTTAAATCGGAACTATCATCAATATTTTCTTCACTAATAATAATTTCCTCAATTTCATCTTCATCTGATTCATCTTTTTCATCTGTAAGTATTTCTTCCTCTATTTCTTCAAAACTGTTCTTGTCATTATTTTTTTTATACTCTTCAATAGTTTCTTTTTTATTTCCAGCCAATTTATTTTTTAATTGAAGCTCCGGGTCTTTAATGATTTCATCTGTTTTTTCATCACTGCCATCAAGTTTATACAACAATGGTTCTTTAACTAAAATAAAATTATCTAAAGGATTAGTAATTTTTTCAGCAGTTTTTTTCTCTTCAGGTTCAGTAATTTCTATTTCTTCAATAATTTCTTCCGAATTATTATTTTGAATGTGAGTTTCCTGTTTATCAACTACTGATTTTTGATTTTCATTTTCCGGTTTTCCAAAAATATTTACTTTAGGTTCTTCCTTCTCCTTAGTTCCCTCAGAATTTGTTTCTATAATTTGGATGTTTTTTAATTTAGCTGCTTTATTAATTATCTCATCTCTAAGACTCTGACGCGGTACTAATTTTTCTGGTCTTATTGATAAAACCGCAACTAAATTCTGATAATCCCCATACTCTTTCCATGGGAAATTTTCATCATTACGTTTTAAAAACTTTAATGCATCGGTGTCTTCAGGACTGCATTGATTCAGCACTTCAAGTTTTATTAAATCTATAATTACTTTTTTATCCATTTTTTACTTTGTAAGTTTCTCCATTAGTGAACCCATCATTGCCTGTGTCTGATGCCGGATGACTGCTGCAGGAATATTAATTTTTTCAGCAATCTCTTTGAATGTTAACCCATCATATAAAACAAGTGAGAATAATTTTTTCTCTTCATCACTAAGAGTATCAACAATTTTAAATATTTCATTTAGTTGTCTTAAGATGTACTCCCTTTCAAGCGATTCATTTTTAGGAGATAGTTGCGGAAGTATATTGAGAATTTCATACTCATCATTATATTCCGGAACGCCTGAATCTCCTCTTCTTCTTTTAAGAGTATCAATTGCTTTGTTTCTTGCTATGAGAATCATCCAGCAAAAAACATTTGTCACTGGAAAATCAAATTCCTCTGCCCACCGCCAGACAATTAGAAAAGTTTCTGCAAGAACTTTTTCAGCAGTTCCATCATCATCTACTATTTTTTTTATTATAGGATAAAGCAGTGGAGTGTAGCGGTCATAAAGAAGTTTAAGCGCCTCCAGATTATTCTGTCTTATCTTTAGAAATATTTCCTGGTCAGATATCAGATTATTTTTGATCACAATAAGTACTACATTTGTGTGTCGACAACTAAATAATCTGTGAAAATTATGCCATTTTTTAAGGTATGGTTTATAGTAACATTATGAGAAAAATTAGTCTTTTTTACTGAAAAGAAGCATTGTTTAACTGTAAATATTACAATTCAAGTATTTTTTAACTTCCAAATTTTGATAGATATTTAAATCTTCGAATCTGCTTTTTAATAAAGTTTTTTTAGGTATTAAGCAAATAAATAATTATTAAGAAATCTCTTTAAAATTTTTTTGATAAACGGAAATTATTTTTACTGAAATATTTTGTGAGATAAATTGCTGACTATAACTTTTCATAAGACTATATTTATAAAAAGAAAAATCAGGATTTGATATGCAGACCAGCGAACCAAGAAAAAGAGTAAACTGGATTTTTGTGATTAGCTTGATTGTAGGATTACCTCTAATTGTTGTTTTATTAATTATGTTAAACATCATTCCCGTTTAATGCTTTTTTCTGCCGACAATTTAAAATTTATGAGGCTTGCATTAAAAGAAGCAGGCAGAGCATTTGAAATGGGTGAAGTTCCGGTTGGTGCAGTTGTTATTCATAATAACCAGGTAATTGGCAAAGGTTACAACCAGGTTGAATCATTAAAAGATCCCACTGCACATGCCGAAATGATCGCAATTACCGCTGCTTCAAATAGTATCGGTAGCTGGCGGTTAAATGAATGTGATATTTATGTTACAATTGAACCCTGCATTATGTGTACAGGAGCAATATTGCATGCAAGACTGCGCAATCTCTTTTTCGCAGAGTTTGATCCTAAGTTCGGAGCCTGCGGTTCTCTCTACAACCTGCCTGATGAAAAAAAATATAACCATAATTTAAATGTTTTTTCAGGACTTTGTGCTGATGAAAGCAGAATTATGCTGCTAGAGTTTTTCAGAAATCTCAGATTAATGAAAAAATCAAACCCTGAATCTTACTCTTAATTCATTTCTTTTATTTATCTCATTCTTATTCTTCATAAATTGTAATAAAAAATTTTAATCTTGTATGGAAACAAGAGAAGATAGAATAAAAGAATTAGAAACAGGTATTCAAAAATTTAATTTAAAATTAGCAAGACTTGAAAAAAGAAGCAGAAAGTTTGGCTTTAGCAGATTAATAATTTTCTTTTCAGGATTGTCATTATTCCTCATCTCATTCTTTTTTCTTACACAAATTTTTGTCTGGATTTCTTTAGTTATTACAGTAATTGTATTTGGAATAGCAACAGGTATCCACAACAAGATTGATGAAGGAATAAAAAAATGCAAAATATGGATTGCAATAAAAAAAGAAAATCTTGCAAGAATTAATATTGAGTGGCAAAATATTCCGGAAAGAGTTTTACCTGATATTGAAAAAGATCATCCGTTTAATTTTGATTTAAATATTACAGGAAAAAATTCTCTTCATCAGCTTCTTGATACTTCAACTTCTGTTGAAGGAAGTATGAAATTAAGAGATTGGCTTCTTACAAAAATTCCTTCAGAAGAAACAATTCTTAAAAGACAAAATCTTATTAAAGAATTAATCCCTCTTCACCATTTCAGGAACAGACTTATACTTAATTCTAATCTTTCATCTGTTAAAAAATTAGAAGGTACAAAACTTAATGACTGGCTTGAATCCAAATCATCATTAAAAGAAATAAAAACTATTTTAATAATTCTTTCATTTCTTATTCCTGTAAATATTTTTCTGTTCATTTTATTTTTAGCAGGAATGCCCGCTTATTGGAACATCGGACTTTTAGTTTATCTGGGTACCTACTGGTTTAACAATAAACATATTTCAGAACTATTTGAAATCTCACTTGATATTGAAACCGAGTTCGGCAGGTTCAGCAAAATACTTGAGTTTCTTGAAAAGTATAATTATTCAAAAGCTCCAACAGTAAAAGAATTTTGCAAATCTTTTTTTGAAAAAGAAAAAACTCCTTCCTCTTACTTTAAGAAATTAAAACGAATTTCAACAGCAATCAGCTTTCAAAAAAATCCTTTAACAATGGTGATCCTTAATATTGTTTTCCCTTATGATTTTCTTTTTGCATTTAAGCTGGAAAAAATAAAAACAGAGTTAAAAGAATTGCTTCCCAAATGGCTTGAAACATTTTATAATCTTGAAGCATTAATTTCATTATCAAACTTTGCATACCTGAATCCTGAATATACTTTTCCCGTAATTCTTAAAGAAAAAAAACTTGTAGCAGAAAATATTGTGCACCCATTTATACCTTATAAAATAAGTATTGCAAATAATTTTTCTGCTTCAGGAAATGAAGTAACAATAATAACCGGCTCGAATATGTCAGGTAAAAGTACTTTCCTGAAAACACTGGGAATTAATATTGTTCTTTACTTTGCAGGCAGTGTTGTTTGTGCAAAAAGATTTGAAGCAGGTTTATTCAGATTATATACATGCATAAATATTATTGATTCTGTTACAGACGGCATTTCATATTTTTACGCAGAAGTGAAGAGATTAAAAAATCTTTTAAATGAACTAAAGAAAGAAAACTCCCTGCCGGTTTTTTATTTAATTGATGAGATATTCAGAGGTACAAATAATCTTGAAAGATTAATTGGAAGCAGGTCATATATCAAAGCAATTTCAGGATTGAATGGAACAGGCTTGATATCAACTCACGATCTGGAATTAATAAAATTAGAAGATGAAATTAATTCTGTTAAGAATTATCATTTTAAGGAAGATATTTCTGACGGCAGAATGATATTCGATTATAAATTAAGAGAGGGACCCTCCCCCACTACAAATGCTCTGAAAATAATGGAGAAAGAAGGTTTGCCTGTTGAAAGAAGAGAATGATTAATTGTTTAAAGCACCTTCTTTTATCCAGGTTTTCACACCCTGAACCTGTTTTTGAGTTAAAGGAATATATGATGAACCTGGCGGAGGCATAGGTGCCACAGCAGGATTACCTTCGATGCTCCATACAAGTCTGCTGTTTTCAGGCTGCCCAGGAAAAACAATTGAAGGATCAGCAACAGTGCCAGACCAGGTTGTCAAATCAAGTCCTGCTTCGGTAATTCCAACACCATGGCAATTAACACATTTGATATTAAATATTGGTTGGATATGTTTCGAAAAACTTACATTTGAATCGGGAATCTCATTTCTCTCAATTTCGGTTGTTGAATCATCACAGCCGAAATAAAAAAGTATGAGAATAAATGGAATTATTTTCTTCATAAAAGAAAATTACCTTCTAAACAAAAATCATCCAAGTCATAAATAAAACTATTCTGTTGAAAAACAAATCTTATGTAACTATCTTTCATTTGTATAAATTAAAATTCTCAATTTTTAATTTATACTTTTTAATTGATTCACGGGGCTATAGCTCAGCTGGGAGAGCGCTTGAATGGCATTCAAGAGGTCACCGGTTCGATCCCGGTTAGCTCCACTAATCTTGTAATTTGTAATCTTGCAATTTATTTAATCCACTTCATTTTCTTATACCACTCAACAGTTCTTTTAATCCCCTCTTCAAGTGAAATTTCCTGCTTAAAGCCAAAATCATTATATGCTTTTCTGTAATCTGAGATCCATGCTTCACGGGTAAGATCTTTTGCTTTCTCAATATTTAAAGTTGCTGCTTTACTGCTGAATATAGCAAAGAACTGTGCAATTGCAGCAATAATATAAACTATGAAGTGAGGTACTTTAACTCTGAGTGGTTTTTTATTCATTACTTTTGATGTTACATCACCGACCTCTTTCCAGGTATAATATTTTTCAGAAGTAATAAAATAACTTTGATTGGCAGATTTCTCAGATACAGCAGCTAAATATAATCCTCTGACAACATCAGCAACATGAATTAAACTTACCTGTTTATCACGCAAACCAATTGATGTCATTAACCCTTTGGAAAAAGTATTAAAGAAAATAAATATTTCTGTATCCCTTTCTCCATAAACTGCGGCAACTTTACAAATGGTAATCGGGAATTTGTTCATATATGATTCTGCCAGTCTTTCCTGTTCTAGTTTGCTTTTGCCGTAAGTGGTGATTGGTTTGCAGGGGTCATTTTCAGTTATTGGCTTACCAAAAGGTGATGGACCTGATGAAGTCTGGCTGCTTACAAGTAAAAATCTTTTAATCTTATCCTTATACTCTTCAGCAGCTTCAAGCATTGCTTTAGTTGTTTTTACATTCCCATCAAAATAACCCTGTGGATTTTTTGCTTTAACAACACCGGCAACGTGAAAAATATAATCTGCACCGTTAAAAATTCTTTTTAAACCATCAACATCTGTTAATTCGCAAATATGAATCTCAACATTCTTGTCTTTGAGCCATTTAAGATTGCTTGTTTTTCTTACAATACATTTAACATTAAAATTTTTTTCAAGAAGAAGATCTACAAGATGGCTTCCAACGAAACCGGAAGCACCTGTAACAACAGCAGTAAATTGTTTTTCCATATTAAAATTTAATTGATTTTCAGACTATTTAATTTTAGATTGAACGGCTAAATTTAAGAAAATATTTTTGTTATAGCAGAATTTTTCGCTCAATATCAGGAGGGAAGTTGGACCTTTTCAAAAAGTGTTTCGAATTTACAAGAGCAGATGAAATAAAAGAAGCTGGTTTTTATCCCTATTTCAGACCTATCGAAGAGAATGAAGGACCGGTTGTTCAGATTGAAGGAAGAAAAGTTATTATGGCCGGTTCTAATAATTACCTTGGGTTAACTGCTCACCCAAAAGTTAAAGAAGCCGGAATAAAAGCTATTGAAAAATATGGCACCGGCTGTTCAGGCTCCCGATACCTTACTGGTACTTTAGATCTTCACATTGAATTAGAAGAACGATTAGCAAAATTTTTTGGAACCGAAGCAGTCCTTCTTTTCAGTACAGGTTACCAGACAGGACAAGGAATTATTCCTACACTCGTTCAGCGCGGTGAATATATTATTTCCGATAAAGATAATCATGCCTGCCTAATTGCCGGAAACCTTATGGCAAAAGGTTCACTTGCTGAGTTTGTGCGCTATAAGCATAATGATATGGATGATCTCGAAAGAGTAATCTCAAAAATTCCAAAAGAAGCCGGAAAACTTATTGTCAGTGATGGAGTGTTTAGTACAGGAGGTGAAATTGTTGATCTTCCAAGATTGAATAAAATTGCTAAAGAAAATAATGCACGAATATTAATTGATGATGCACATGCTGTTGGTGTTATTGGCAAAGGAGGAAGAGGTACCGCAAGTGAATTCAATCTGGAAAATGAAATTGATATGACAATGGGTACCTTCAGTAAAACCTTTGCATCTTTAGGAGGATTTGTAGCAGCTAAAAAAGAAGTAATTAATTATATAAAACATCATTCACTTGCACTTATCTTCAGTGCATCGCCAACTCCTGCTTCTGTTGCTGCTGCTTTAGCTGCACTCGATATCCTGGAAGCAGAACCTGAAAGAGTTGATAAGCTTATACGCAATGCAAATAAAATGAGAACTTCTCTAAAAGCAGAAGGGTTTAATGTAATTGAAGGAAGAACAGCAATTGTTCCTGTTATTGTTGGCGATGATGATCTTGCTTTTAAAATGTGGAGAATGCTTTACGATGCAGGTGTGTTTGTTAATGTATTTATTTCGCCCGGTGTTCCCCAGGGAAGACAAATGATGCGTACAAGTTATATGGCAACACATGAAGATGAACATCTGGATAAAATTCTTGAGGTCTTCAGAGATACGGGAAAAAAATTAGGATTAATTTAACTCAAACTGTAAATAGTTTTGAAATTCAAATTAAAAATAAAAGCATACCATAACTCAGGGTATGCTTTTTTTATTTGAGGTAATTATGAATAATCTTTCTATATCTCTTGTCGGTTCTAAAAAAGAATTAATGGATTTTATAAAACTTCCCTGGAAAATTTATAAAGATGATCCTTACTGGGTACCGCATCTTTTAATGGATAGAAAAAAAATTCTTGATAAAAATAAAAATCCATTCTTTAAACATGCTGAAGCAGAATATTTTCTTGCTAAAAGAAATAATGAAATTGTCGGGAGAATTGCAGCAATAAAAAATGATCTTCATAATAAAGAGCATAATGATAAAGTTGGCTTCTTTGGTTTTTTTGAATGTGAAAATAACCAGGAAACTGCAAATTTACTTTTTGACTCTGCAGGTGAATGGCTGAGAAAGAAAGGTTTAAGTTCTGTAAGAGGTCCGGCTAATCCTTCAAGCAATGATGAGTATGGACTTTTAGTAGATGGTTTTGATGATCCGCCAAGACTTTTAATGACTTATAATCCGAAATATTATATCTCTTTAATTGAAAATTATGGCTTTAAAAAAGCAAAAGATCTTTATGCATATAAGCTTGAGAATAAAAAGGTTCTTGCATCAGATAAATTGAGAAGAGTAAATGAAATTGCAAGGCAGCGGTCTGGTATTAAAATACGTCAGCTTGATATGAAAAACTTTAATAAAGAATTGGAAAATTTTAAAGAGGTATATAATAAAACTTGGGAACCAAACTGGGGCTTTGTACCAATGACTGATGATGAAATTGATGCAATGGCTAAAGACCTTAAACCGCTCGTTGAACCATCCCTTGTTTTATTTGGTGAGATAAATAATAAGATTGTGGGCTTTGCCCTGGTTATGCTTGATTATAACCAGATCTTCAAAAAGATGAACGGCAGGCTTTTTCCATTCGGGTTTTTGAAATTAATGACACAAAAGAAAAAGATAAACTGGTGCAGAATAATTGTTTTAGGTATCCTGCCTGAATTTCAGCGGAAAGGTCTTGATGCAGTTTTTTATTGGGAGATTGTAAACCGCGCTTATGAACTTGGAATTGTTCTTGGAGAAGCAAGCTGGGTTCTTGAAGATAATGAAATGATGAACCGGGGGGCAAGAATGATGAATGGTGAAGTTTATAAGACTTACAGAATCTATGAGAAAGAATTATAAATAAAAAAGCTGACCTGTTTTTTTAGTCAGCCTTTTTTAAAAATATTATTTCATTTTACTTATTGCTTCATCATATTTTGAAGCATGAGTTGGATCGATCCTCTTTAATGTTTGAAAAATTTTTGGATCTTCTGCATGTCTAAGATAATCAGCAATCTCTCCATTTTTAGCATCAAAAAAAGATTTAATTAAAACAGTATTTATATCTCCTCTTGCTCTCATCTGCTCAAGTGTTTCAACAAGATTTATCATTTGTTCAAGAGCAATATCTTTTCTTTCTGTAAAAATATCCAATCCATTGTAATGATAATTATAAAATGCTTCTCTGAAAGGTCTGTATTTTTCATTCAGAAGATCTGAAACAAAATTCCATCTGCTGTAGCTTGCAGGACTTGTAGCCTGCCATCCTGATGAATATGGACCTGAGCTTCCGAGATTCACAATATTAAATGCTTTTGAATAGTATGGTGAACCTCCAAGCTCAAAATATGAATCCATATCATAACCAATAATAATATTTGCATAGTAATCGAGAAAACTTGTCAGCGGATCAAAATTAGATTGATTTGAATAAAGACTCTGCCCTCTTTCATAAGTGAAAGACCAGCTGTTATCATTTAAGGTTAACATTGGTGAGAAATTTATACTATTATAAATTGGTCGCTGGCTTACAATAACAACCTGTGCTGAGTAATTAACTTCACTTGATGCTCCTGTAAAGAAGATATTAAATGTACACGGAATTCTTGGTCCTGCCCAATCTTCATCAGAAAATCTTGTCTTATTCAAATAATCTTCGACAACATTAGCAAAACCTGCAAGCAGTTCGCGGT
>Ga0207873_1000988_pt1 | contig 28974 bp, 24 predicted proteins | sample BGWIniCompost_FD_187373 | JGI IMG/M metagenome (GOLD analysis project Ga0207873, IMG submission 187373) | Cellulose adapted compost microbial communities from Newby Island Compost Facility, Milpitas, CA, USA - BGW Initial Compost (SPAdes)... ...
TTGGCATGGCGCGGAATCGGGAAGCTACACGTGGCCCATCCAAGGTACCGTCGGTAGTGAGTGGATCCCCGCCGTGGAATGTGCCCGGCGGCCCTAGCCCCGGACACGTGCCGAGCGTCGGGGTACTCTCGCCACCCACCGCGGACACGGGTCGCCAGCCCGCGCGCTCCTTGCGGATGAAGCACGACAACCCCGCACCGCGCACTACCCAGTACGGAGTACGCAACACGCACCGCGCCACACACAACACGATGAGCGCACCCCGGTGACCCGTGGGTGCGCGGAATCGACGAGTTGGTTTAGACTGACTGCTACGCCATCCGGGCCGGCTTGGTCAGCGTGCGCAGGCAGCGGGTGCAGATATTCACCCGGCGCGGCTGGCCATTCTGATAAATGGTCGCGCGCTGAATATTCAGGCGGAACATGCGGTTGGTTCGGCGCTTAGAATGGCTTACATTATGGCCGAAACCCGGTGTTCGATGGCAAATGTCGCACTTCCCGGCCAAGTCGGCCCCCTTTACCTGGTATGGTTTCAGCAATTAGTATTGGCGCCGAGAAGAGCACTCAGGTGATCTGAGTCGAGTGCGCCCACAACCGGAGAGCATAGCACACAGCCATCTGCCACGACAAGCACCGTACGGCGCCAGGGGGACGGCGCGGCGCGGGAAGCGTCGGCCGGGTGGCGGTCGACTGACTGTGCAATGGTGGCCTTGGGAGCGGTCAGCGACCATTCGCAAAGGAGCGAAAGAGGACTATCATGACCCGGGAGGGAGCACGCGGCGTGGAGCACCCGGCTCGCGGGGAGGAAGTTGATAGGGAGCGACGGTGGTCGGGGGCGACGTTGATCGGCGCGCTGGAAACCGCCGTGGCGCACTTCGAGCCGCATGTGACCGCAGTCAACGCGCTCAACGTCTTCCCAGTCCCGGATGGGGATACCGGCACCAACATGTTCCTGACTATCCAGGCAGCCGTGCGCGAGGCACAGCGGCTCAACCACGGTAGCCAAGCCCGGGCCGATGAGGTGCTGGCCGGTGCGGCGCACGGCGCACTGATGGGCGCGCGGGGAAATTCCGGCGTCATCCTCTACCAGATCCTCGCAGGCATTGCAGAGAGCTGCCAGGGCGCCGCCCACCTCGACGGCCGTGTCTTGGCCGCCGGGCTGCGGCGCGCAGCCGACCTCGCCTACCGGGCGGTCGTCAATCCGGTCGAGGGGACCATGCTGACCGTGATCCGGGCCGCGGCCGAGGCGGCCGAGATCGCCGCGGCCAAGGACAGCTCGCTGAGCACCGTGCTGGCGGCCGCGCTCGACACCGCGGAGGACACCGTCCGGCGGACGCCGGAACTGCTCGACATCCTGCGCCAGGCCGGCGTCGTCGATGCCGGGGGCCAGGGGCTGGCCATCCTCCTCGCCGGGCTCCAGCGCTTTGCCGAGGGGACGACGCTCTCAATCCCGTCCGACGAAACCGTCCCCGTCTCGACCGCTCCCGCCGCGGAGATGGACTTCCTCGATCACCTCGATGAGCTGCATGACGCCGAGGAGTTCGGCTACTGCACCAACTTCCTGCTCACGGGGGACAACCTGCCGGTGGAGGAGGTACGCCGCCGCATCACCGAGCTGGGAACCTCCGCGGTCGTGGTGGGCGACAAGACGATGCTCAAGATCCACGTCCACAGCGAGCACCCCGGCACCATCCTCGAGATTGCGCTCGGCTACGGTGAGCTGCACCAGGTGCGGATCGACAACATGACCGCCCAGACCCGCGCGCTCCTGGAAGATCGGCACGCGGCTCACCCGACAGCCGTTGCGCCATCCCCGGCGGACACGACAGACATCGCTCTGGTGGCCGTGGCGAGCGGCGATGGGCTGACCGAGGCGCTCCGCGGCATGGGCGCCACCGCGGTGGTGCCCGGGGGGCCGACCGTCAACCCCAGCACCGAGGAGATCCTGCGCGTCATCGCGGCGCTCCCCCAGCGCCAGGTCATCCTGTTGCCCAACGACAGCAACGTCATCCCCACTGCACGGCAGGTGGAACGCCTCACCGACCGGACCATCCGGGTGGTGCCCTCCCGCTCGGTGCCGCAGGGCATCAGTGCCCTGGCCGCCTTCAACTTCGACTCCGACCTGGAGGAGAACGTCGCCTCCATGACCGAAGCGCTCGGCATGGTCCGCTCCCTGGCACTGACCCGCGCCACGCGCTCGGCCGAGATCGACGGCGTGCGCGTCGAGCAGGGGCAGTTCATCGGCCTCCTCGATGACCGCTTGCGCGCGGGTGGGGAGGACCCGGTAGAGGTCGTGCTCGCCGTGCTGGCCGAGGCTGACCCGGATCAGGCAGAACTGCTGACCGTCTTCGTCGGGGAACCCGCCAGCCCCGACCTGGCCGGGCGCGTCGCCGAGGCGATCGGGGATGCCTACCCCAACCTGACCATCGAGGTCGCCGCCGGAGACCAGCCCCATTACGACTTGATAATTGCCCTCGAGTAAAGAGGAGGAGGTACCATGCCCCGAGTCGCGGTGGTCACGGACAGCACCGCGGACCTTCCGCGCGAGATGATCGAGGCGTACGACATCCACGTCGTGCCGCTCACGGTCCACATCGACGGCGAAGTGTTCGAGGATGGCGTTTCCATCACCCCAGCCGAGTTCATGCGACGGCTGACCACGACCACCACCTTCCCCACCACATCTCAGCCCTCCGTCGGCCGGTTCCAGGAGGTGTTCAACCGCCTGGCGGAGGAGTACGACGCCATCATCTCGATCCACATCTCCAGCCGCCTCAGCGGTACGTACCAGAGCGCGCTGCTGGCACGCGATACGATCAACGGGCGCCTGCCGATCTCGGTGATCGACTCCCGCTCCACCTCGATGGGGCTGGGCTTCCCGGTGCTCCGCGCAGCCAAGCTGGCCCAGGCCGGCTACGATCTGGATACAATCGACCGTGCGACCCGGCAGGCCATCGAGTCGACCCACGCCGTCTTCCTGGTCGACACCCTGGAGTACCTGCGCCGCGGCGGGCGGATCGGCCGCGCCGCCGAGATCGTCGGCACTGTCTTGCAGCTCAAGCCGATCCTGCGGCTGGAGGAAGGCGTCGTCGTCCCCCACGCCCGCACCCGCACCCGCCCAAAGGCCACCGCCGGACTGATTGAGCTGGTGCGAGACTTTCCCCGGATCGACCAACTTGCGATACTGACCACGAACGGAAGCAGCGATGCCGAGCGGGTGGCCGACGCGCTGGCCGACCGCTGCCCGCGCGAGCGCATGATCTTCGCCGAGTTATCACCGGTCCTGGCTGCCCACGTGGGCCCCGGCGCGCTCGGAGTCGTCGTCTACGAGGGCGATGCGCCGCTGTCAATCGAGGAGGTGCCATGAGCGACGCCCCCTCACGCCCGGTCTATGTCGTTACCGACAGCACTGCCGATATCCCGCCCGAGATGATCGGCGACCGGCCCCTCACCGTCGTCCCTCTCATCGTCGAGATCGCTGGGCAGAGCTACCGCGACGGGATCGATCTGAGCCGGGACCAGTTCCTCGCCTCGCTGCGTGAGGGGCACTTCCCGCGCACATCCCAGCCGTCAATCGGCACCTTCCAGGAGGTCTACCAGGAGCGAATCGACCGCGGCTACGACATCGTCTCCATCCACATTTCTTCTGCCCTCTCCGGCACCTACAACTCCGCTCACGCCGCGGCTCAGGCCGTCGCGCCCGAGCGCATCCGCCTGATCGATAGCCACTCCGTCTCGATAACGTTCGGCTGGATCGTGCTGGAGGCGGCCGACATGGCGGCAGCCGGGAAGTCGTTGGACGAAGTCGCGGCCCACGCCGAGCGCCGTACCGGGGATCAGCGGCTCTACGCCGTTCTCGAGACGCTCGAGTACCTCCACCGGGGCGGGCGGATCGGCCGCTCCGCGCTGCTGCTCGGCTCGGCCCTGCAGATCAAGCCGATCGTGCAGGTGCGTGACGGCACGGTGGAACCGCTGGAGCGCGTGCGCACGATGCGCCGTGCGATCGACCGCCTGGTGACACTGGTGACGGAGCAGTGCCCCTGGGACCATGCCGCAGTTTTTCACTTCGTCAACCCGGACGCGGCCGAGGCGGTCGCTGCCCGCCTGCGTGAAGCCCAGCCGGACATCAACGTGATCACCGGCCAGATCGGCACGGTGGTCGCCACCTACGGCGGACCAGGGCTGGTCGGTGTGGGCGGATTGGTGCGGCCGCGCGCGGTGGAGGGCGGCGACCCGGCTTGACAGCCGGCCGAACGGCGGCGTTCACTTCCCGCATGAGCAGGGGAACGACGCGCGGCTCCGGCGACCCGCTAGGGCTGCTCAGGAAGATCTTGGCGCTCGAAGACCGCAAGGGGTACCAGGACACCGCCGTAGCGGGCGGGCTGTCAAACTTCGTTGCGGTTCAGGCACGAGCCCACCGACCAGGCAGCGGTGACGGCCACGCGGCCGAGACGCTGGCGGCGCTGGTACGCCTCTTTCGCGACTACGACCAGCTCTCGACCGAGGAACGCCGCGAGCGCGTGGCCCAGGCCGGGCGTCTGCTCCAGCGCGCCGCAGCCCGACCGCCGCGGGCGGCCGCGCCGGCGCCGCCCGCACCCAGCGGGGATGTCCAGACTCCGCGTGTCGAGCGGCCCCGCGTGCCGGCGCGCGCCGCGGCCCCCCGGCGGCTCATGCGCCGGGCCCGGGTCAGCGCGCTGACCGACCCGGTCACCACCCTGCCCGGAGTCGGCGCGCAGCGCGCGAAGCAGTTGGAGGCGCTCGGGGTCCGCACCGTCGAGGACCTGCTCTATCTGACTCCTCGCCGCCACAAAGACTACTCCCGGATCGAGCCCATCGGCTCCAGCCTCTTCTTCAATCGCGAGTGCACCATCAAGGGGACGGTCGTCTCCATCGACCAGCAGCGCACGCGCACCGGCAAGACGATGGTCGTGGCCGAGATCGCCGACGACACCGGGAGCGTCCAGGCCATCTGGTTCAACCCGTACCTGGCGCGCCAGTTGCACCCAGGCCTGCCAATCGCCATCAGCGGCCGCATCGAGCGCCAGCGGGGCACGCTGGTCCTCCGCAATCCGGAGTGGGAGCTGCTCGACGCGGAGATGCTTCACACCGGCCGGCTGGTGCCGATCTACCCGCTGACGCGCGGGCTCTACCAGAAGCAGGTGCGCACCCTGACCCGGATGGCGCTCGACGCCGCCGCGCACCTCATCGTCGACCCGCTGCCGGAGGAGATCCGCCAACGACACGGGTTGCTGCCGCTGGCCCAGGCACTGGAGGCGGTTCACTACCCCGACTCTGAGGCGGACGAACGGGCAGCCCGCCGTCGCCTCGCCTTCGACGAGTTCCTGGTGCTCCAGATCGGCCTGGTGCAGCGCAAGGTGGAGTGGCAGGCGCAGACCGGACACGCCTTCCGCATTGACGAGGAACTGCTGGCCACCTTCGAAGACCGGCTGCCCTTCACCCTGACCGCCGCGCAGTCGCGCGCCCTGGGCGAGATCCTGGCCGACATGGCCTCCCCGCGCCCGGCCAGCCGCCTGCTCCAGGGCGACGTCGGCTCGGGCAAGACGGTCGTCGCGGCCGCCGCCGCGCTGGTCGCAGTCGCCGATGGGTTCCAGGCGGCCATCCTGGCGCCGACCGAGATCCTTGCCGAGCAGCACGCCCGCAACTTCGCCTCGCTCTACGACGTGCTGCCCGAGGAGCGTCGCCCGCGGCTCGCCCTGCTGACCGGCAGCACCCCCGCCGGCGAGCGGGAGGAGATCGACGCCGGGCTGCGCTCCGGCACGATCGATATCCTGATAGGCACGCACGCCATCCTGGAAGAGCGAGTGGAGTTTGCCCGCCTGGGACTGGCGGTGATCGACGAGCAGCACCGCTTCGGCGTCGTCCAGCGCGCCCGGCTGCGGGCGAAGGGCTACAACCCGGACGTGCTGGTCATGACCGCCACCCCGATCCCCCGCAGCCTGGCGCTGGTCCTCCACGGCGACCTCGATGTCTCGATCATCGACGAGTTGCCGCCCGGCCGACAGAAGATCGCAACCCACTGGATTGAGGGTGACCGCCGCCCCGACGCCTATCGCTTCATTCGCAAGGAGGTCGAGGCCGGACGCCAGGCGTTCATCATCTACCCGCTGGTGGAGGAGTCGGAGGCGATCGACGCCCGGGCCGCCACCGCCGAGTACGAGCGCCTCTCGACCGAGGTCTTCCCCGACCTGCGCCTCGGACTGCTCCACGGCCGAATGCGCCCGGCCGAGAAGGACGCCATCATGACCGCGTTCCGCGACCACGAGATCGACATCCTCGTCTCCACCTCGGTTGTCGAGGTGGGGATCGACGTGCCGAACGCGACGGTCATGCTGATCGAGGGCGCCGACCGCTTCGGTTTGGCGCAGCTCCACCAGTTCCGCGGCCGCGTGGGGCGTGGTGCGGCTCGCTCGGTCTGCATCCTGGTCGCCGACGACGTGAGCGAGGAGGGCCAGCGGCGACTCAACGCGCTCGTCGAGACGCAGGACGGCTTCCGCCTCGCCGAGATCGACCTGGAGATCCGCGGCCCCGGTGAATTCTTCGGTACCCGCCAGAGCGGACTGCCCGATCTCCGCTTCGCCTCCCTGGGCGACCTGGGGACGCTCCAGCGCGCGCGGGAGGAGGCACACCGCATCCTGTCCGCAGACCCGACGCTCTCCAAGCCGATCCACCGGGCGCTGCGCGAGCGCGTCGACCGCTTCTGGATCCCCGGCGCGGGCGATCTGAGTTAGCGCGGCGCCTGCCGCGTGGGCGTTCAGCGTCCCCGATCAGGCGACGCGGCTGTAGCGGTACCGGAGCTCATACCGGCTGTCCTGGTCGTCGCTGACGTACTCGCGGACCTCCACATACTCGAGTGGACGCTTCACGGGTGGGATCGACGTGTTCACATTGACGACGATGTCGTCCTCGGTGGTAAAGCTCGAGGAGCCAGGCGGCGGCGCGTCGGCGCTGGTCAGCCGCGCCAGATCCGTGATCGACAGTCCGATAGTGTCGAAGATGATGGGATCGGCCGGCGCCCAGAGGGCGATGATCGCATCGACGCCGATTGTGATGCCGGCCGCAATCAGGGCAGCAATCGCGCCGAGTTTCCCGAGCTTCGCGAGCGCGCCGCCTCCCCCAAGCGCCAGGATTGCCGCACCGATATAGGCCGCCTGCTCCTTAATGAGGTCCCAGAAGTACTCCGTCCAGTCCGTTATCTCCTGATCGTAGGCGCGCTGGCTGTCGATCTCATGGCCCAGCACAGCCATCACCATCGCCAGGATGGGCTGATCGTGCTGGAACACAACGCGGGTAATGTCACGGGTGGTACCCGTGTCGAACTCCACGCCCCGCAGATCTTTGAACGCCTGCTCCTGCATCGGTTCGATCGGCTGGAACATCAGGTCCATCGGGAACGCCATCGTCCGCAGCCCGACCTCGTCCGACCCCAGCCACTCCGGCGACGTTTCTTTCCGCGCGGAGATCGCCTCGATCACGACCTGGAAGCGCGACGTGGGCGCCGGGATCACGTTGATGAACTCAACGTTGGAGACGAGCTCCGCGCCGAAGACGTCGATACCGGTGATATTCGGCAGGACGACCTGGATACTGTAGCGCCCTGGACTGAGATCGTTCGGCACCTGGAACGTGAGGCGGTCCTGCACGCGGCAGTCGTTGATCAGGACGGTCTGGCCGTTGACCACCTCGGTCACGGGCGTATCCACATCACCCCAGACGTGCGCCTCCACCTCGCGCACGGTTTCTCCCGTTTGCGGGTTGGAGAACCGGACCTTGGCGTCCACGCTGAAGTAGTTCACTCCTTGCAGCACGACACCATCGCCCTGCGCAACGTCCAGTACCCGGGCGCAAACCCCTCCCGAAAGCGTGTGACCCGGGCAATCGGTGGTCTGCACCTGACACACGACCTGCGGCTCGCCGTCGACGATCTTTAGTTCACACTCCTGCTGAACCTCACCGGGCTGGTAGTCGCCCGCGTTGAGCGGCGGGTAGAAGTTGGCGGTTCGTAGGTCGTTGATGGCGCAGATGCGCACCTGTGAGAAGAAGTCCTCCCCCTGCGGTTCGTAGATGCGGATGCGTCCGGGACGTTCCTCCTCTGCGGCCTTCGGGTCGTCGAAGACCTGGATCCCGATCCGCTGCTTGATCTCCTCAGCCAGCGCCGCCGTCAACGTCGCCTCGTCGAGCGGCTGATCCGGATCCAGATCGAGTGACGATGCAAACAGGCGCTGGCGCTGGCGCGGAGGCACGGTGTCGAAGGCCGCGACCGCGCAGGACAAGAAGTCACGCGGCATCTGGCCGAGGGTGGCGAACGCCGCGGCTTCCAGCGGGTTGGCCGCTGGCTTCCCGAGGAGGAAGCGGCGCATCAAATGCACGGTCCCCGCTGCCAACGCGCTCGGCACCCTCACCCGCTCGGCGAGGCGGGCGAGCTTGTAGTCGCGGTCAAGTTTGTGCTTCGCACCGGGGACCACCGGGAGGCAGGCGCCCACCGGGGGGTAGCACGGCTGGCTCTCCGGCGGCGCGGCCGGGCCGCCTCCGCCCGGCGCCGCGCACGAGCAGTTGTAGATGTGCACATCTCTGGCAGAGTCGATCCGGATATCGACGTTGCAGCAGTCGCGCCGTCCGGCGCTTTCCTTCGGATCCTTCGGGTCCTTGGGGTTCTTCGCGGGTGTGCCGCCGCGGCTGATTGAGCTGCCACCGGTTTCCTCGGTCGATCGCGCGGTCGTCATTGTGGCCCTCCCCAGTGCTCGCACGAACGCCTGGCGCCTCTCATCAAGGCGCCCTTGTGGCTATCCAACAACCGGGAGCCGGCACGATGCCGGCGCTCTGGACGGGGTATCGTTACCGGGGCGGAGTCGCCCTCCACGGTGCGGCGGACGATAGAATCAGAAAGCTGTCAGCCACCGCTCGGGCGCTCTCCTGGAACGCGGGGAGACCTCGCCGGCTCGATTGCAGCGTGGTCCTGGATGCGGAAGGAGATACGATCGCGCGGGACCAACCCCTTCGATTCATCCACGCCGCGGCACTGTATCGGGATCATTCCCGACCCTGTGACAACGCCGCGATAGTTGAACTGACGGATGAACGAGTACCGTTGAAACGTCGCTGATCGCGTCCACCAGAACGATTTTCGTGTGGATCCTGGAACATACTAGCGACTTCATTGCATTAAGTCAAGCCCTTAGAGCAGTGGACATTACGAGTCGGGCATGAGCGAGGCGTCCGAACTCTGGTATACCCCTTGCATCGAACCGCGGCGCGCCCGGTCGCCCGCGGCATGGAGCACGACGGAGGATAAGAACATCGTGGGACTCTGCCTGATCGACCATAGCCTGACGACCGCGGCCATCACCTACCCCATCGAGCGCGGCTGGGTCGAGCCGCCGGAAGGCATCGAACTGGTACCCGGACTGACCGCCGAGATGGTCGCCGAGCGAGGCGCCTGTGCGCTCCTGGGCAGCATCGACGCCGTCTACCTGGCCGACCGCTACGCCGTCGTCACCGACGTGGCGCTCGTCTCCCACCACAACGGCCCCATCATCATCTGGACACCCGGCCGGCCGGACGAGATCGACCACGCGGTGGTCGCGCTCGACGACGTCAGCCGCACCGCAGAAGCGGTCGCCCGAGCCACCCTCACACACTTCTACGGCTTTCAGGTTACCGGCTGGGACCGCACCACCGACGAGCGCGATGCCGCCGTGCGCGAGGGTGCCGCGGCGTTCCGGCCCTCCGCGGACGGGCATGTCGGTGATCTCGTGCGGGCCTGGTTCATCCTGAGCGGCTTCCCATTGCCGACGCACCTGCTCATGGCGCCCCGGGAGCTCGTGGAGCGTGACCCGGACACCGTGCGCGCTGTGGTGGAGCAACTCCAGCAACTCCTCAGCATCACCAACGAACGGCGGCGTGAGCTGCGCCGCAACCTTGCCGAGGACCTCGGGCTGGACCGCGAGCGGCTGGTCGCCTTCCAGAACGACCAGACCTTCACCGCCAGCAAGACGGTGCGCAAGGCCTGGCTCGACCTGGTGCGCCGCACCGCTCGCGCGATGCAGCTTCCGGCGATAGAGGAGCCGGTCGTCTTCACCGCTCGCGAGCGGAGCTGACGCTCGCCGCCATCGCCCCCTCGGAGCCGAAGCCGGGCACGGGACTGGCGGAAGGTCCGTCCGGGCGCGGGGCGGGTGACCCAACCCGGATAGCGAGCGAGGAGGTGCCAGCGGGATGCAATGGAGCCTGCCGGCCGACCGACGGCGGCGCGTGGTTCAGTGGGTCGGCTTCGGCGTGTGTGAGGTCGCGCTGGTGCTGGCGCTCTTCTGGGTCCACGAGGTCCTGCGCGGCCTCGCCATGGGCACCCCGGAGGCGGCGACTGCAAACGCCGAGCTGGTCATCGCCGTCGAGCGGTCTGTCGGGCTCTTCTGGGAGGCACACGTCCAGGCCTGGGTGCTGGAACATCCCCGCCTGGTCGACATCTTCAACTGGATCTACATCTACGTGCACCTCCCGGCGACCCTGCTCTTCGGCCTCGGAGTCCTCTGCCTGCGTCCCCACCGGTTCGTCGAGACGCGCAACATCTACCTGACGCTGCTCGTCGTCGCCATCCCGGTCTACCGGCTCTTTCCGCTCGCGCCGCCGCGCTACTTCCCGGAGCTCGGCTTCGTCGACACCGTCAAGCTCTTCACCAGCACGAACTACGACGCACACGCCGACACGCTCCTCTACAACCCCTTCGCGGCCATGCCGAGCATGCACGTCGCCTTCGCCCTCTTCGTGGCCCTCGGGGTAATCCGGCTCAGCCGCAGCCGGCTGCGCTGGGCAGCGCTCGGCTACTGGGTGCTCGTCAACATCGTCGTGGTCGGCACCGGCAACCACTACATCGTCGACGGGATCGCCGGGTCACTGCTGACCCTCGCCGCCTACGCGCTCGTCCCCCGCGTCAGCGCTCGGCTCCCCCGCCCCAGCTACCTCCCCTGGACGGGCATCAAGGTGGACAGCTGGTGAACCCGCGCTCTTGGGTCACCCCTAATGCGCACTTACACTCATCGACCACCCAGACCGTTGGGGGTAAGGCGCGTCCGGAACCGGGCAGCAGCCGCTGCCTAACGCTTCTGTAATCTCCGTAGACGACCGGGAAGCCGCTCGCTATGCTGCGTGGGCGATCATCGCTTTCGCTCAGCTCCACCGGCGGGTATCTCGCATGCAGCTACGCGCCACCATCGCCCGTCCCGCCTTCGTCGCTGAAGCGCTCGCCGTGCTGGCGTGGCTCCTCTTCCTGGGTGCCATCCTGACCGGCCGCGACCGGGTACTCTCGCATGACGCGCTGCTCGAAGGCAGCACCGCGCCCTTCTGGCTGACCCTGCTCGCCTTCCTCGCTGCCTGGCAACTGATGACCGGGGCGATGATGCTCCCCTCCAGCCTCCCGATGATGCGGCTCTTCGCCCGGACCAGCCGGGGACAGGCACACCCCAGCCTGGTGCTGGGTATCTTCCTGGCGGCCTACTTCGCCGTCTGGACCGGCTTCGCCGCGGTCGCGCTCGGCGCCGACGCCGGGCTCCACTGGCTCATCGACCGCTGGGACTGGCTCGCCGCGCGGCCCTGGCTCATCTCCGGCTCGGTCCTCCTCGTCGCCGGGGCGTTCCAGTTCAGCTCCCTGAAGGAACACTGCTTGCACGAGTGCCGCACCCCGTTCACGTTCCTGCGGCAGCACTACCAGCGCGGCCTCGGCCCCGCCTGGACGCTCGGCGTCCGGCACGGGCTCTCCTGCCTTGGGTGCTGCTGGGCGCTGATGCTGGTGATGTTCGCCGTCGGCGTCGGAAACATCGTGTGGATGGTCGGCCTGACCGGCATCATGGTCGCGGAGAAGACGACCCGCTGGGGCCGGCGCCTCGTGCCGGTGGTCGGGATTACCCTCCTCGTCTGGGGCCTCGTGGTCGTACTGCGGCCCGCCTGGGGACTCCTCTTCCTGCCCTGACCCGAAGCCACATCCACGCGCGATCACTCGCCCCATCGCCACATGCAACAGCGAGCGATCGGCTGGCCGTCCCACCCGGCCGGACAGGGACGGGCATGACCGGTTGGACAGGGGGCAACCCGGACTCCTGGCGCCGACCACGTATTGCACATATCACCATATGGTGATAGACTAATATCAGTGGACGGCACTGAGTTCGCCGCCCCTCGTACCACGGAGGTGATCAACAATGTCTCGCTTGACCCGTCTGGTTCAGATCCTGGCCCCGCGCAGTGGGCGCGATGAGGGGTTCGAGAGCTACTACGGCTCGATCCTGCTGACCAGGCAGGACGGTACCCCGAGCGCTGAGGAGGCGCGGCGCGACTTCGAGCCGGTCCGCCGCATCATGGATCGCGCGGTGATCTTCTAGTCACCGGGCGACCTAGCTCTAGATCGCCATTTCCCCTCCGCGCTCACGCGCGGGCAACACCGGGGCCGGTCCGCCCATCGCGGCCGGCCCCGTTCTCTTGCTCGGCTCCCACACAGCCCCGATAATCGACCCAACGACCCACACCGCACACCGCCGCCGCGCGCGGCACCGCTGAAGGGAGTGCCGAGCGATGACCACCGAACACACCCGGCCGACCCTCACGACGCTGGCCGAGACGATCCGGCAGGACCTGTCCGCCGCGGATCTCGGGCTGACCGAACAAGCCTTCACCCGCTTGAGCGAGAACATCGCGCGGGCCATCCTCCTCGCCATCGAGGCCCACACGGCCGAGAGCCACCGCCCCGAGCCCGAGTACGGCGAACTCGAGCGCAACGGCTGATCCCCGGCCTCTGAGCCGAGATCGTCTTGCGCTCTCCTCCCGGTGCGCTGCCCTGCCCCCGGGGAGCGCCGCCACCCTACGGCGCCACGCCTCGAGGTCACAACCGCGACCACGATGCACCACGATGGCCAGGCACGCGCGTGCTCAGGGAGTCAGGCGAGTTCGTCGAAAGCACACGGTCGACGCGTGCCCGGGGTTTTCCCCCGGGCACCGGCCACGGTGTCGCGCCTCCTCACCACACCGGATGTACTCACTGCCTCGTCCTAGTCGGCTTCAGCCGGCTTCGCCTTGTCAGCCCGGGGGTAAACCCCCGGGCACTCACCGGGCGACGGCATGGTTGGGCCACGTGTGGTATCCCGGCGGCGCGCCATACCAAAGCGGCGGCTCTTGCCGCCGCACTCCGCATTGATTCCCAGCCCGCCCTCGCGGGCTTTCGTTGTGGGCCCGGCGGATTCGTCTCTGGGCACGTGCCACCGCCGGAAACCCGATCTCATACAGGCGGACGCGCCAGCCCCTCCCCGCTTACCAGCCAGCCGTCCTCAGTTCCTGGCCGGCCCGACCAGGCGCCGCAGCGGAGAAACAACGGCACGCTTCCTGCCACGCGTGAGGCGAGGAAAGGATCGTTCCGATGCGCATCCGATCGCTTCAGGTCTTCGTGATTACGCTTGCGGTCGCGGCGGCGCTGCTCTTGCCGGTGGCCGGTGGGACAGGTGACGCGCTGGCGGCTGAGTTCCGCTCCGGCTCCAGCCCCTCGATCGGCTCCGAGGAGCGGATCGATGACGACCTCTACATCAGTGGTGGCATGATCCGCATCGACGGGCAGGTCACGGGCGACCTCGTGGCGACGGGCGGGACCGTCACCGCTGCCGGGCCGGTAGACGGCAACGTCAACATCGCCTCGGGCAATGTCACGGTCAGCGGGCCCGTCGGGGGCACCGTGCGGGTCGCCGCGGGGACGATCACGATCGACGGCGAGGTCGCACGGGATGTCGTGGTCGCCGGCGGCACCGTCCGCATCACCTCGAATGCACGTGTGGGTCAGGACCTCGTCGTCGCGGGCGGCACGGTGACGGTCGACGGTCCGGTAGGCCGCGACGTGCGCGGTGGCGGCGGCGATTTTCGCCTCAACAGCACCGTGGGTGGAGATGTCCGTTTGGACCTCGACGGCCGCCTGACGCTCGCGGAGAACGCCAGCATCGAGGGCGACCTGATCTACGAAGCTCCCGGCGCGGCCAACATCGCCGAGGGTGCGACCGTGGCGGGGACCACCACCCGCGAGCAGCCGGCCGGGCAGAGCACCGGGGCGCGCGTGGCTAGCTGGATTATCTCCACGTTGCTCCGGTTGGCGTGGGCGCTGCTGGTCGGCACCGCGATCGTCCTGCTCATCCCGCGCACCACCCGGATCGTGACCGACACGCTGCGTGAGCGTCCCGTCGTCAGCCTGGGATGGGGCGTCGCCCTCCTCATCGCCGTGCCGCTCCTGGCGGTCGTGCTCGCGGTCACCATCGTGGGTGTGCCGCTCGCGCTGATCGCCCTCGGCCTGCTCCTCCTGGCGGCCTACCTGAGTCAGATCGTGGTGGGCATCACGATCGGCCGCCTGCTCCTGCGCCGGCCGACGACGCGCACGGGACTCTGGGCCGCGATGCTCGTCGGGGTCACGATTGTCGTCCTGATCCGTCTGCTCCCCATTCCCTACGGCTGGACCACCTGGGTCAGCCTGCTCATCGCCGTCCTCGCGATCGGCGCGATCTGGACCGAGCTGACGGGCTGGGGCCGCTATGCCAGGGTGCCCGAACGCGCAGCCACTGCGCCGCCGCCCCCGGCCTAGGGCACACGCCGCCGCAGTCCCGGCAGCATTCGTGCGACAACCTTGGCCGCTCGCCCTGCCATACTGGTCGACGCCGCCGCGATGCATACTCGGGGCGTGCCTGGCCGTGCTGGACAGGGAGCGGACGCACGATGGACCGTCGCCGGATTGACAGCCGACTGGGGCCCCGCCGCGGGCTGCCCCCGGTCCTGCTTTCCCTGCTCGCGCTCGTCATCCTGATTGTGAGCTGCGTGCCGCACCGGTTCGGGGGGAACCAGGCCGCAGCCGAACGCTCCACCGCGACGGGTCAGCCCTCGCCACCAGGAGCAGCGACCGCTGAAACCACCCCGGACCCCGCGTCCCCGGCAGCGACACCCTCCCGCACCCGGGTCGTCTACCTGGACCCCGGGCACGGTGGGCCAGACACGGGGACCGGCGGGACGACCCTCGACGGAACCTGGGTCCAGGAGAAGGACGTGACGCTCGCCATCGCGCTGCGGACGGCCGAGCGGCTCCGCGCGGCGGGGATTGAGGTGGTCCTCTCGCGCACCAGCGACGAGTTGCCCGGTCTGGAGCCGCAGGATGTCCTGCCGGACGGCGAGGGGTTGACGGCCGAGGGTGTGCTCCGCGACCTGCAGCGGCGGATCGACCATGCCAACGCCAGCGGCGCCAACCTCCTGCTCAGCATCCACTTGAACGGCCACGTCGATCCCGCGGCCACCGGCACCGAGACCTACTACGACTCAACACGGCCGTTCAGTGACGAGAGCCGCCGCCTCGCCGAGTTGATCCAGCGCCACGTCGTGGAGGGGCTGCGCGAGGCGGGCTACGATGCGGTGGACCGCGGGGTGTTCGACCAGACCGAACTCGAGGCGCCCGGGCTGGGAGTGCTGCCCGACTACCCACATCTGGTGATGCTCGGCCCGGCCGTACCCGGCAGGTTGCGCCCCAGCGCGATGCCCGGCGTGCTGAACGAGGTCCTCTTCCTCTCGAACCCGACCGAGGCCTCGCTCGCCCAGCAGCCGGAGATCCAGGACCGCATCGCCCAGGCCTACACCGACGCCATCCTCGAGTTCCTCGCAGCCGTCAAGTCCTAACCGCACACCACATAGATCCTGATCTGGGTGCTCGGTCGCGCGCTCGACGTGTACGCGTGCTTCTGCCGGTTTACGCGCTTCACATGAAGAGCAACGTCGGATTGAGACAAGACCAGGTGCGAAAGACGACTGAGTTGTTGACCGGAACGCGTAGGTGTGGTCTAAGCGTCGGAGATTGTGGGGGAGAACGCCGGTTCCGATCAACGCGAAGCTACACTCTCATATAGCGAGCACATTGCGCACTCTTGCGGTACCCTTTCAGGCTACCCCCCGAAGGAAACACCGCGCATGCGGTGCATGAGCGACCGTTTAGCCACACCGGAATAGAGCCGAGCGACGCGATCTGTTCTGCCAGTTCGCCGCCAGGGCGTTGCCGTCGGGCGGGGAGGCAGAGCGGTCCTGAACGTTGACCGTGTGCCCAACGAAGGGCAACACACCCGCTGAGACAGCGTGTGATGGGTTTGGAGCCGCGGTGACGAGGCGCACTGTCAGATGTGCAGTCGAGGACAGGGCAGCCAGAGCCGCAGATAGAGGAGGTTTGGGGCATCAATGGAGAACGGCTACCAGGGCGACCGTCTCGACGTCCTGACGCGCCGGCTGAGTCGGCGACACTTGATCCTGGCAGGAATCGGCACAGCGGGCGCGGCGCTGCTCCAGGCATGCGGTGGTCAGGAGCCGATCCCGCAGAACACCCCCACCTCCTCTGGGGACTCGGGAAGTCAAGGTGGGGCCGGGAGCACGCCGGAGGGTACCGAAGACACGGAGTCCGGATCGGGCACCACGGAGGAAGTCACCCACCAGCGCGGCGGCATCATCAAGGTTGCCATGATCGGTGAGCCGCCGTCGGTCGCCGACGCGATGTTCACGACGACCACGGTGACGTCGGACATCACGCGCCACATCTTCGAGGGGCTCTTCGCCCAGGACTCCGAGTTCAACCCACGGCCGATGCTCGTCGATCGATACGAGATCAGTGACGACGGGCTCCTCTACACGTTCACGCTCCGGAGCGGCATCAAGTTCCATGACGGGTCAGAGCTGACTGCGGAGGATGTGGTCGCCTCGCTCGAGCGGTGGGGCGTGATGACCGGTCGCGGCAAGATCGTGTACTCGCGGCTCGCCGAAGAAGGGGTGCAGGCCACCGATCCGCTGACCGTGACGATGACGTTCGCGCAACCGACCGGTATCCTCCTCGATTTCCTGGCGTTGCACGAAGCGTTCATCATGCCCGCCGCCATCGCCCGCGAGGTGGGCACAGAGAAGCTGCCCGACGAGAAGACGATCGGCACCGGCCCCTTCATGCTCAAAGAGCATCAGGTCGATCGCCTCATCCGCCTCGTGCGCTTCGAGGACTATCAACCACGGACCGAGGATCCGGACGGCCACAGCGGTCGCAAGGAGGTCTACATCGACGAGCTGCACATCATCCCGGTTCCTGATGTCACCGTGGCGACCAACGGGCTGATCACCGGCGAATTCCACTTCGCCCGCGACGTCGACCCTGACCAGTTCGAGCTGCTCCAAAGCGACCCAAATGTCGTCCCCATCATCGACAAGCCGGGCATGTGGATCTGCGTGAACTTCAACAAGAAGCAGGGTCCCATGACCGACAAGCGCCTGCGCCAGGTCGTCGCGATGGCGTTCGACCGGCAGCAGGCCCTGATCGCCGCCTTCGGCAACATCGAGCTGACGCGCCTGGACCCGGGGATCGCGATGCAGGAGACCGCCTGGCATACCGATGTCGGCGACGAGGTCTACCGCAACGTCGACCCGGAAGCCGCGAAGGCATTGCTGGCGGAGACAGACTACAACGGCGAACCGCTCCGCTGGCTCACGACCAAGGAGTACCCATACCACTACAACACCGCCGCGTACATCAAGCAGGAGCTGGAGAAGATCGGCGTCAACGTCGAGTTGGTCGTCTCCGACTGGGCGACGGTGGTCCAGCGCCGCGCGCAGCCTGACCTGTGGGAACTGCTCGTCGTCGGCCTGCCGGGCTCCTGGCACCCGGCCACCCAGATCTTCAACGACAAGGAATGGCCGGGCTGGTGGGACGATCCCCGCAAGGATGAGATCCTCAGCCGGATGGTCGAGCTGGCAGACCCGGAGGAGCGGTACCAGACCATCGTGGAGTACCAGCAACTGATCTATGAGGAGCTGCCGTTCATCAAGATCGGTGACAGCCACACGCTCCAGGCGCGACGAGCAGAGATCCAGGGCTACGTCACCGGCAACGCCTGGTTCTTCTGGAATGTCAGCCTGAGCCAGGGCAGCTAGCACGCACGGCGCGGCCGATGGCGTCACGGCCCCGGCCGCGCCGCCTGCCCCGTGGGAGCCGAGATGCTTGCTTACGCGATTCGCCGCGTCTTCCTGGCCGTTCCGGTCATGCTGATCGTCGCCAGCGCTGTCTTCCTGCTGATGCACTTCGCGCCGGGGGATCCGGTCGGCGTGATGCTGGGGCCCGACGCCTCCGAAGAGCAGCGGCTGGCATTGCGGGAGAAGCTCGGCCTCGATGATCCCATCGTCGTCCAGTACGTCCGGTGGCTGAGTCATGTCCTGCGTGGGGACCTGGGACAGTCCTTGTTCCTCGACCAGCCGGTGACGACGGCGTTGGCGGAGCGTGCGCAGCCGACCATCATGCTCGGGATACTCTCCCTGATCGTCGCGATTGTCATCGGGCTGACGTCAGGCATCCTCGCGGCTCGGAGTCGCGGCTCCTGGCTCGATCTGTCACTGATGGGCGGCGCCATGATCGGGATCACCGTGCCGTCCTTCGTGCTCGGGCTGCTCCTCATTTTCTTCTTCGCGATCCAGCTTCGCTGGCTCCCAGTCGCCGGGTATCAGCCGCTCTCGGCCGGACTGTGGGAGTCGCTGCGGTACCTGATCCTCCCGGCCATCACCCTTGGAGCAGGGCAGAGCGCCTTTCTCGGCCGGATGACCCGCTCGATGATGCTCGATGTGCTGGGACAGGACTATGTGCGGACCGCCCGCGCCAAGGGCCTGGCTGAGCAGACCGTGATCCTGCGGCACACGCTGCGCAACGCCTTTGTCCCGCTGCTCACCATCATCGGGCTGATGACCGCCACCCTGATGAGTGGCGCCGTCATCACGGAGCAGATCTTCGACATCCCAGGGATGGGGCGCCTGCTCATCCAGGCGGTGGTGCGGCGTGACTTCCCTCTGGTTCAGGGTGCGGTGCTGGTCATCGCCGCCGTCTATGTGCTGATCAACCTTCTGGTAGATCTCCTGGTCGGTTTCGTCGATCCACGGATCGAGCGTTAGGTGCGGAGAGAAGAGATCGTCGAACAGGGAAACCGCGAGCACACCCGTGCCACGTCTGTCGCGGGCGGGCGGATCCCGCGCGACGGGTCGTCGCGCGCTCTCCTGCCCCCGTCGCCGCTCGAACGGCGGTGGTGGGCACAGCAGTGGTTCCTCCTCCGCCGGCACAAGCAGATTCTGATCGGAGGAGCGATCCTCCTCGTCATGATCTTGAGCGCGGTGCTCGCGGCGGTGATCACAACCAACAGCCCGACCTTGATCAACGGCTACGTGCGGCTACGAGCCCCGAATGAGTACTACTTCTTCGGGACCGACAACCAGGGCCGGGATGTCTATAGCCGCACCGTATACGGTGCACGCCTCTCGCTGCAGGTCGGGTTCCTCACCTCGGCGTTGACGATCGTGTGCGGGACACTCGTCGGCATGATCGCCGGGTACTACCGGCGCACCGAGGGCGTGATCATGCGCATCACCGACGGCATGATGGCGTTTCCGGGGATCATCCTCGCCATCGGCATCATGGCCGTCCGCGGCCCGAGCGTGTCGAACGTGGTCATCGCGCTGACCATCGTCTCAACGCCGCGCGTCGTCCGCCTGGTGCGCTCGGTGGTCATGGGCCTACGCGAGTCGCCGATGGTGGAGGCAGCCATCGCGACCGGGAACCCGAACAGTCGGGTGCTGTGGCGGCACATCTTACCGAACATCGTCTCGCCGCTGATCGTCCAGGCGAGTTTCGTCTTCGCTGAGGCGGTGCTGGCCGAAGCAGCGCTCTCCTTCCTGGGCGCGGGTGCTCCACCGGAGATCCCGTCCTGGGGCAACATGCTGGCTGACTCCAAGAACCTGCTCCGGCAAGCGCCCTGGACGATGTTCTTCCCAGGCGCTGCGCTGGCGTTGACCGTCTTCGCGCTGAACCTGCTCGGGGATGGCCTGCGCGACCTCCTCGACCCACGCCTCCGGCAGCGCTAACGTCGATGGCCAAGGCGTCCGCCCAGGCCTGCCATGGCGGCGACCACGCCCCGGCAGACCAGGGCGTCGCCCAGCGCCCGGTGCGTCGGCCGGGGTATGCCCAGCGCGGCCGCGGCGCGGTCCAGCCGGTGCCACCGGTACTTGCCGGTGACCGGATGACGTTCGCCGGCATACGCGGCGTAGCGCAGCATGGCACAGTGCCACTCGGCGGTGGGCGGCGGCAGGCAGTGCTGCTGGGCAGTCTGAGCGATGACCCGGCGATCGAACGCCGCGTTGTAGACCACCACACGCGGGCGCTCGCGGAAGAGTCGCATCAGTTCGGCATGGACCTCGGGCCACCTGGGAGCACCGGCTACCATGCGGTCGGTGATACCGTGGATAGCCTGCACCTCGGGCGGGATCGGCCGGAGCGGGCGCACGAGGGTGTCGAGCAGCACCGTGCCCTGGGCGTCGACGACCGCGATCTCCACGATCTCCGCCTGGCCGTCGAGGCCGGTCGTCTCGGTATCGAGGAAGAGCACGTCGCGGCGGCGCAGCATCTCTGCCGCCCACGCCACCGCGGCTGCCCGGTCCGCGAGTCCCCCGTACACCCGTACCCCTCCCGCGCGTCGTTCCTAAGGGCTACCATACCGGCTGGCACTTCGGCAGGAAAGATGCCGGAGCGAGGTGGGACGCACGGTGGTACCATCGTGGCACCGGGGCGCCGAACGGGGCCGGACAGGAGCGGGATGTGACCGGAGACCAGATCATCGTCGAGGGCATGGTCTTCTACGGCTACCACGGGGTGCACCCGGAGGAGCGGAAGCTCGGCCAGCGCTTCGTCGTCGACCTGGAGATCACCTGTGACTTGCAACCCGCCGGCCGGAGCGACGCGCTCGACGACACCGTCAGCTACAGCGACCTGTACCGGATCACCCGCGAGGTGGTCGAGGGTGAGCCGCGCGCGTTGATCGAGGCGGTCGCCGAGTCGATCGCGAGCGAGATCCTCGCCGCGTTCCCCATGGTCACGGCAGTGACCGTGGCGGTCTGGAAGCCGGAGGCACCCATCAAGGGCGCGCTCCGGCGGGCCGGCGTGCGCATCCACCGCACGCGGCGAGCGGAGGGCTGAGAGGGAGAGGATGGACCGGGAGCGCATCGCCGCCGCCGTCGCTGAGATCCTTCGTGCCATCGGGGAAGACCCCGACCGTCCCGACCTGCGCCGTACGCCGCGGCGCGTCGCCGACCTCTTCGCCGAGATGTTCGGCGGGCTGGCCATCGATCCACGCACCTACCTGGCGGGCGCGCTACCCGAGGAGCACGGCGAACTGGTTGTGATCCGCGATGTCACCGTGCGCTCGATGTGCGAGCACCACCTCGTGCCGATGGTCGGCCTGGCACACGTGGCCTACCTACCGGCCGGCCGCATCGCCGGGTTCGACCGGATCGTCAAGGTGGTCGATGCCTACGCACGCCGCCCGCAGATCCAGGAACGCCTCACGCGGCAGGTGGCGGACACCATTGATGAGATGCTGTCACCGGCCGGGGTTGCGGTGCGCTTCGAGTTAGAGCACATGTGTATGACGATCCGGGGCTCGCGTCGCCCAGGCAGCCGCGTGGTCACGACGGCTTACCGCGGTGTCTTCCGCGACGACCCCGCCTGGCGCGCCGAGTTCCATGCAGCGTTGGAGTAGGATCTCATACGTCATGCGTCACCCGTCCCCCTCACCCCAACCCCTCTCGGACGAAGCCCCACCAGGGGAGAAGGGACCAGGGCGCATGACGTATGACGCATGACGAAAGGACCCCACCCGTGTCGACGACGCTCGCACCCCTGCGCACACCCACCTTCACCTGGGAGTGGGGCCGGCGGACTTACGTCATGGGCATCGTCAATGTGACGCCCGACTCGTTTAGCGGCGACGGCCTGGCCGGTCAACTCGACGCGGTCGTCGAGCGCGCCCGGGCTATGATCGCCGCGGGCGCTGACGTGATCGATGTCGGGGGAGAGTCGACCCGTCCGGGCTACACGCCGGTTCCGGCCGAGGAGGAACTGCGCCGCGTCATCCCGGCCATCGAGGCCCTGGCGGACGCGATCGACGTGCCGATCTCGATCGACACCTCCAAGGCAGTCGTTGCCGAGGCCGCTCTCAAGGCCGGTGCCCATATCGTGAACGACATCCGCGGGCTGAGCGCCGACCCCGAGATCGCCGCCGTCGCGGCCGCGGCCGGGGCACCCGTCGTCATCATGCACGACCTGAAGATCGAGACGGAGGATCGGCTGATCCCCGACATCGTGCGCGAACTCAGCCTGCGCATCGAGCGCGCGCTCGCCGCCGGCATCCCCTGGGAGCACATCATCATCGACCCCGGTTTCGGCTTCGGCAAGACGGCCGAGTTGAACCTGGTCCTCCTCCGGCGACTGCGCGAACTGACCGTGCTCGGCCGCCCCATCCTGGCCGGCACGTCGCGCAAGAGCACCATCGGCCGCGTGCTCGGGACCGACCCGGACGACCGGGTCGAGGGGACCGCCGCCACGGTGGCACTCGCCATCGCCAATGGGGCCGACATCGTCCGGGTGCACGACGTGCCGCAGATGGTCCGCGTGGCGCGCATGACCGACGCCGTCGTACGTGGATGGAGCGAGTGATGGCTCGGGCCTACTTCGGACTCGGCGCGAACCTGGGCGACCGTGCCGCGGCACTCCGCAGCGCGGTGGATGCGTTGCGCCAGCACGGCACGCTCGTCGCCGTCTCGTCGCTCTACGAGACCGCGCCCGTCGGCTACACCGACCAGCCGGCGTTCCTCAACGCCGTGATCGCTCTCGATACGGATGAGTCGCCGGAGGCGCTGCTGGCTGCCGCATTCGAAGCCGAGCGGGCACGGGGCCGGGTGCGCACCTTCCGCAACGCACCCCGAACCCTCGACGTCGACTTGCTGCTCTACGACGACCTGTGCCGCGATGATCCGGACCTGACGATCCCGCATCCCCGCCTGCACGAGCGCGCGTTCGTCCTCGTCCCGTTGTCGGAGATCGCCCCGGACATCTCTCACCCCCGCCTCGGCCGCTCCGTGCGCGACCTCCTCGCCGCGCTCGGCGACACCTCCGCCGATGTCCGCCTCGTCGCCGGCCCGGAGTGGGTGACGGAGTGATGCGGGCAGCGACGCACTCGTGCGTCTCGCCTCCATAACCGATGGTCCTGCATTCCCCTCCGGCCATTGTGGGGAATGACCCACCGGGTACAATGGCCGCGGAGTGGTGCCACGACGAATACGCGGGAGAGGACAAAGCGATGGCGTGCTGGCACGACGCGATGCCGAGGGACGTGGGCAGCCCGGCAGCGACAGCCCAGCGCATGGGAGAGGCTGCAGCCAACTTCCTGGCGAGCCTCACCCCGGAGCAACGCGCGAAGGCGTCCTTCCCCTTCACCCACGATGAGGAACGAACCCGGTGGTTCTACACTCCGAACCCCAGGAATGGCCTCCCCCTCGCGGAGATGGAGCGCCACCAGCAACGGCTCGCCCATCAGCTCCTGGCCACCGGCCTGAGCCGCGCGGGCTATGTCACAGCCTCCACCATCATCGGGCTGGAAACGACGCTCGACCACCTGGAGGGCTGGCAACGACCCGGCCGGGGCCGGGACCCGCTGCTCTACTACGTCAGCATCTTCGGAGAGCCCACCGACCGCGGCGCCTGGGGCTGGCGCTTCGAGGGACATCACCTCTCACTGAACTACACCATCGTGGACGGACGCCTGGTCTCTCCGACGCCGACCTTCTTCGGCGCCAACCCGGCTGAGGCGCCCCTGGGTGGGACGGCCTCGCTGCGCCCGCTGGCCGCAGTGGAGGACCTGGCGCGCGAGCTGATCCACCTGCTCACCGAGGAACAACGCCACGAGGCAGTGATCTCCCCGATAGCCCCGCCCGACATCGTGCTCGGTAACCGACCCAGGGTCGTGGACGGTGCACTGCCCCTGCCGACGCCGGCCCTCTCGGGCCAGCCGTTGACGCCCGAACTCCAGGCCGCGACGGAGCAGGAATGGCGGGAGATGGGCCTGACCTCGCGCCATCTCGATGCCCTGCGCTACAGCAGCACCCCGCGGGGTCTGGCCGCCGGCCGCATGACCGCCGCCCAGCGCGAGGTCCTCGGCCTTCTCGTCCACGAGTACATCGGCCGCCTCCCGGAGGATGTCGCCGTGTTCGAACTGGCGGAACTCCGGCGCCTCGGGCTGGAGCGCATCCACTTCGCCTGGGCAGGGGAGATCGAGCCGCGCCGACCGCACTACTATCGACTGCAGGGCCCGCGCTTCGTGGTGGAGTACGACAACACGCAGAACGACGCCAACCACATCCACTCCGTCTGGCGCGACCCCGAGGACGACTTCGGCGCCCAACTCCTCGCCCGCCACTACGCCGACGCCCACTGACCCGGCCTCTCGCCTGTCCCCCGCTACTAAACGCCCCTCTCCCAACGTTGGGGGAGGGGACGGGGGTGAGGGCTATTCTCACAGATTGGGTCAGGCGAGGACGCCAGCGCTCTTCGGCTGCGCAATGCGTGGTTGACGGTCTCTAACTATGGCAGGTGCCTCGAGATGGGAGGCATGAAGGATCCCACGCCGTGGCACGTGCCCCGGGGCTAAAGCTGCCGGGCTCGCAATGAAAAGCCGGCTGAAGGCAGCATTGGAGCAATTGGTGTCGATGCTGCCCCAAAGGGGTGAGTTGCCTGCGGGTTCACCCCCGGGCAACTCACCGACCGCATCTGCTTCGTTCGTCGGACCCCGTCAGTTCGCCAGGGCGACCAGCACGCGGGAGAGGCGCTCCTCTTCCTGGGCAAGATCGGACACCGGGATGGCCATGACGAGCAACTCGTCGATGCCGTCGCCGAGGAGCCCGGCGAGCCGCTCCTGCACCCGTCCCTCGTCGCCCCAGACGACCAGGTGGTCCAGCAGGTCGTCGCTGACGACCCCGCCCTCCACCGGGAACCCGGCGTCGGCGAACATCGCAGCGTAGAACGGCAGGCGCGCGTAGCCGCCGACCCTCGGGCGAGCGACCTCCAGCATCTGGGCCCGGTCGGACGTCATCGCCACCGGGACATGGGCGACCAGTCGCGGTGTTGCCCGACCCGCGGCCTGCGCGGCCTCCGCCATCGCCGGCGCCGCGGTTTCCCGCAAGTAGTCGGCAGGGCACATCCAGGAGATCGCGCCGTCGGCGAGTTCACCCGCCAGGCGGTACGCGTTCGCGCGCAAGGCGGAGATATAGATCGGCACGCGGGCCGTCTGGCCGGTCTCGAGATGCACCGAGAAATATCGGCCCTCGAAGTCGACCGCGCCTTCCCAGAGCAGCGCCCGCAGGACGATCAGGTACTCCCGCAGGTGCGCCAGCGGCCGGTCCATCGGGATACCAAGGCTGTTCTCGATCACCGGCCGGTGGCTCGGGCCGATGCCGAGCCGGAAGCGCCCGGGCGCCAGTTGCTCCACCGCCAGTGCCTGCGATGCGAGCACCGCGGGATGCCGGGGATAGGTCGGCACGACCGCGGTGCCCAGGCCAATGCGGCTGGTACGTACTGCCCCCGCAGCGAAGAACGTCATGGCGTCGGGCGCCCCACGCCGGATCGTGGACCACACCATCGGCACGCCGCGGGCTTCCGCCCGGACGATCGCATCCACCGCTTCCGGCACCCGCAGTTTCTCCGTCAGATCCAATCCCACACGCGGCAGATCCATCGCGGTAACCTCCGGTGAGTCGTACGTCATGCGTCATACGTCATGCGTGGTGCTCCCCTCTCCCCTGGTGGGCTCCGTCCGAGCGGGGCCGGGGGGTGAGGGGGACGTATGACGCATCACGCATCACGCAACACGGAACACGCATCACGTCTCACGCCTCATACACCGTCTCGCCGCCGATAATGGTCTGGGAGACGCGCACCTCGCCGATCGCCTCGGGCTCGACCGCCCGCGGATCCTGCTCCAGCACCGCAAAGTCGGCCAGCATCCCGGGCTGGATGCGCCCCTTGCGCCCCTCCTCAAACGTGGCATACGCCCCCGCCACCGTATACAGCGGCAGCGCCTCCTCCACCGTGATCGCTTCCTCCAGCGCATAGGAGCGCCCCGAGCCCGTCCGCTCCGTCACCGCCGCCTGCACGCTCTTGAGCGGTACGTACGACGACACCGGACAATCCGACGAGAAGACCACCCGGATCCCCGCCTCCAGCAGGCTGCGGAACGGGTAGGTGAGCTGGATCCGCTCCAGCCCCAGGTGCCGGATGAAGCCGTCCCCGTACTCGGTGATGAAGATCGGCTGCGTCACCACCAGCACCCCCAGCCGCGCGATCCGCTCGATCAGATCCGGACGCAGGATGCCGCAGTGCTCGATCCGGTGCCGGTGATCGGCCCGTGGCAGCCGCGCCAGCGCCCGCTCGTAGGCGTCCAGCACCATCTCGATGCCGCGGTCGCCGATGGCGTGCACCGCCACCTGAAACCCCGCCTGGTGCGCCTGCCACACGTAGTCGTCGAGCGCCTCCTGCGCCATCATCGTCAGCCCCAGGTTGTCCTCGCGCGGGTCCTCCAGGAACGGCCGACTCACCGCCGCGGTGCGTCCGATCAGACTGCCGTCGATGAAGAGCTTGACCGGCCCAACCCGCAACCGGTCGTCGCCGAACCCTTGCTTGATCCCCAGCCCGAGCAGGTGCGGCAGCAGGTGCTCCCGGATCATCATCGAGGTGCGCAGTTTGAGCGCCCCCTCGCGCACCGCCCGCTGGTAGGCCTCCAGGTGCTCGGGCAGCGAGGAGCCGGCATCCTGGCTGGAGGTGATCCCCGCCGCGACATAGGCGTCGTTGCAGCGGCGCAGGGCCGCGACGTGGTCCTCGACCGTCGGCGGCGGGATGACGGCCCGCACCAGCTCCTGCGCCGTCTCCTGCAGGAGGCCGGTCGGCTCCCCGTGCTCGTCCCGCACGATGTGCCCGCCCTCCGGGTCCGCCGTGTCGCGCGTGATCCCGGCCAGGCGCAGCGCCAGCGAGTTGACGACCGACATATGCCCGGAGCCGTTGACCACCATGACCGGGTGCTCGGGTGCGGCGGCGTCGAGGTCGTGGCGGGTGGGGTGGCGGCGCTCCGCCAGCTTGTTGTCGTCGTAGCCCCGCCCCAGGATCCAGGTCCCCGGCGGTACCTGGCGGGCACGCTCGGCGACGTTGCGCACGATGTCGGCGATCGCGCGGACCTCCGGGTAGCCGGCCGGGACGTGGCCCAACGCGGTGCCGAAGCCGATCATGTGGTTGTGCGCCTCGTTGAAACCGGGCAGACACACCCGCCCCGCCAGGTCCAGGGTGCGGTAGCCCCGCGGCAGGGCAGCTTCGACCAGGCGCCGCTGCCCCACCGCCACAATGCGCTCCCCGATGACCCCGACCGCCTCCACCTCCGGCTGCGCCGGATCCATCGTCAGGATCGTCCCGTTGGTGATCAACTGCGCTCCCGCCATCAACCCTCTCCGTGCCTGATGCCGTACCCCAGAACGTTCAGCTACGTATGACGCATCCCGGGAAGCGTGTCAATGACAGCGGTGCGGAACCGAGGAGGCGAGGGAATCGAACCGTCAGGCGCGTAGAGTCAGGAGGAAGGTGTCGAGAGATGCGCTCGTGAGGAGATCCTTCGCTGCGCTCAGGATGACATCGGTCACTCAGGTAGTCCTGAGCCGATCAGGATGATCCGACCGAGCGCCTGCCTGCACTGGAATGAGAAACCGCCCGGCGTGGGTGCGATCAGGGCCACGTCGGGCGGCTATTGGTCACGTCAGGTGTCAGCCGTAGGCTGTGGCGGCGTCAGGGCAACCCGAAGAGGTCCAGCCAGGCGCGCCAGGCGGGGTCACTGGCCGTCCGCTCGCCCGGCTCCGGCGTCGGAGTCGGGGTTGGCTCCGGCGCGGGTCGCAGCCGGAGCAGAATGACCGTCTCGCCGGGGCGGGAGAGGTTGAGGTCGCGCCGCGCGATGCGCTCCACGTAGCTCTCATAGTCGGAGCGGTAGCGCACCAACTGCCAGGCAAGCTCGTCGTGCCGCGCCTGCATCGCCGCCAGGGCTTCCCGACGTCCGGCGATCTCCGCCTGCAACGCGCGCGCCCGCCACGCCTGCTCACCGAAGGCCACGACGAAGTAGAGCCCGATGGCCAGCACGATCAGCGCGACCACGCGCCCGCGGACGCGCTCGGCGTAGGCGCGGAAGGCGGTCAACCGGTCGCCCACGCCCGCCGGCTCCTCACTTGGTATCGCCCGATGCATCCGCGCGCGCCATGTCGAGCGGCGGCCGGCGCTCGGACCACCCCGCCGCCTGCTCGTAGGCGTGCGCCACTCGAAGCACCGTCGCCTCGTCGAACGCCCGGCCGAGCAACTGCAAGCTCACCGGCATCCCGTGGGCGAAGCCGCACGGCACCGCCACGCCGGGGATCCCCGCCATGTTCGCCGGGATGGTGAAGATATCGGCCAGATACATCTGGATCGGGTCGTCCACCCGCTCGCCGATCCCGAACGCGACCGTCGGCGATGTCGGCGTGGCGATCACGTCCACCTTCTGGAACGCTTCATCGAAGTCACGCTTGATGAGCGTGCGGACCTTCTGGGCCTTCACGTAGTAGGCGTCATAGTAGCCGGAGCTGAGGGCATAGGTGCCGAGCATGATCCGGCGCTTGACCTCCGGCCCGAATCCCTGCCCGCGCGTCTGGAGATAGTCTTCGAGCAGGGTGTCCTCCTGGATGCTCAAGCCGTACTTCACGCCGTCGTAGCGCGCCAGGTTGGCGCTGGCCTCAGCCGGAGCGATGATGTAATACGTCGCCAGCGCATAGCTCGTGTGCGGCAGGCTGACCTCGACCAATTCGGCACCGAGACGCTCCAGCTCGGCGATGGCGGACTGCACCACCCGCTCGACCTCCGGGTCGACCCCCTCGATCTGGTACTCGCGCGCGATGCCGATGCGCATCCCGCGGATGTCCTGCTCCAGCGCGTCGACATAGGACGGGACCGGCAGATCCACCGATGTCGAGTCGTTCGGATCGCGCCCGCTGATCGCCTCCAGCAGCACCGCG
>Ga0207873_1000991_pt1 | contig 28955 bp, 25 predicted proteins | sample BGWIniCompost_FD_187373 | JGI IMG/M metagenome (GOLD analysis project Ga0207873, IMG submission 187373) | Cellulose adapted compost microbial communities from Newby Island Compost Facility, Milpitas, CA, USA - BGW Initial Compost (SPAdes)... ...
GTTATTTTATATGGGTTTACTGATTTGTTATTCATTTCTTTAGGAATAACTTTTAAACTTTTCGGAGTAAAACCTTCAACCAGGTATACCTTATCTTCAACTTTACCAAAGCAGCAATTCATTTCAGCAAGAATTTCATTTCTTCTTTCAAAGTATGACCTTAAAACCGCATTCACTTTTGAACATATACGATTTATTAATTTTAATTCTTCATAAGTACATAACTCAAAAGAAATCAAATGACTTTCGGAAACAAGAGAATCTTTTCCTTCCCCGTAATGAAACTCATATAACGGTAAGTTTAACGGGTCAAATTCTTTTATGTTAAATATTTTTGCAGTTCTCTTATCAGCAACATTAAATACCTTAACATAAAAAGGAAATTTTTGGTAGTTAAGAAATCTTAAAGAATTATCAGTTTGATTTTTCAGAAAAGCCACCGGGATATGATATTCTTTAAGATAATCTAAAAGAAAAGAATTTATTTGAGTTAATTTTTCACCTAATCCTTTTACCCGGATTTTCTTATTTCCTTCTTCAATAAAATCAGGAAAGTCAATAATAAGGTGATTATCTCCATCTAATGAAACAACTTTCGAAACTTGTTCATTATCCGGGTTGTGATTACCTGAAGATTTTTTAACCAATATATTTATATTTTTTGTTAGTAATAACAATATGTAATAAGAGTAAATAATATATTATATTTAGCGTAAAAAGTAAAAGAATTTAATACGCAGAAAAACGAATTTTAAGGAGGTTTTAATGAAAGGCGGAATGCAGGGAATGCTGAAACAGGTTCAGAAACTCCAGGCAGAAATGCAAAAAATTCAGGGTGAACTTGTAAATCTTACAGTTACAGAGGAAGCAGGCGGTGGAATGATTAAAGCTACTGCAAACGGACATAAAGAGATTATTTCTGTGGAAATTGACCCACAGGTTATAAAAGCTGAAGAAAAAGAGATTCTTGAAGATTTGGTAGTGGCTGCGGTTAATAAAGCTATTCAGTCGGCTAATAAACTTGCCGAAGAAGAACTTGCCAAGGCTACCAAAGGTATGCTGCCTCCCGGTATTAACCTTCCAGGATTTTAATATTGCAGATTGCTCAGCCGCTTCAGGTTGCTATTGAGGAGCTGAGTAAGCTCCCGGGTGTGGGAAAAAAAACAGCATTAAGGCTTGCCCTGCACCTTATAAAAACTAATGATGAATCTGTTGAAAGATTAATTAAAGCCCTGCAGGAGCTGAAATCAAAATTAAGATTATGTTCACGATGTTTTAATCTTTCTGAAGATGAATTATGCGAAGTATGTAAAAGTCCGAAAAGAGATTCCTCATTATTATGTGTAGTTGAAGAAGCAAGTGATGTAATAGCAATCGAAAGAACAAATGAATTTAACGGAATTTACCATGTTTTGGGTGGTGTACTTTCTCCATTAACAGGAGTAGGTCCTGATTCATTAAGAATAAAAGAATTAATGAAGAGGTTCACACAGGAAAATATAAAAGAAGTTCTTCTTGCTCTTAATCCCGATACTGAAGGTGAGACAACGACTCTTTACCTTGCAAAAATGATAAAACCTTTGGGGATTAAAGTAACAAGAATAGCCAGAGGGCTGCCGATAGGAGGAGACCTGGAGTTTTCCGATGAGGCAACTATCGGAAGAGCATTAAACAGCAGAACAGAAATTTAAGTAGGCATAATTGCCTGAAAAACTTTTATAAGTTTTTTTATAATTGCCTTTAATGAAATCCATAATTTTAATATTAAGCCTGTTTATTCTAACCGGGTGTGACACAAGGGATGCAGAAAAACCAACTGAACCTGTAACAAATCTACCTCAGGCTTTTGAAAGAGAAACACTTATAAATAATTTTATAGTTTCTCACCAGACCAAATCTGTTTTCGATTATATGAATTGTTTTTCTGATTCAATCTTAACAGGAAAAACTTTTACTTTTACTCCATCCAGTGAAGCTGCTTCTCAATTCCCTGCATTAATGGATTGGAATTTACAAAGTGAAGAAAATTATTTCAGGAATATAATTGCATCAACAGAAAATATCCCGATTAATCTTATACTCTCAAATTCAAGTTTCAGTCAGCAGGGTGATAGTGTTATTTATACATCATCATATTCTTTAACTGTACCTTTCAGCGACCAGGGTATTCCACAGAATTACAAAGGAAATTTAATTTTTTATATGTTCAGGGACCAGAGTTTGATCTGGAAAATTTATTACTGGCAGGATTTTAAAAGCGGCGATGATTTAAGCTGGAGTGAATTAAAAGGAAGAAATGCTAATTAAAAAGTTTCTGATTTTAAATCAGTTATGAAATATTTATTATTTATACTGATGTTTTCATTTTTCTTTGGATGCACAAATCCCTTTGCTCCAAAGTTTGATGAAGGCTCAGGTGATCCAACGTCTACCATAACAGATCTTACTACTATTGAGGGTGTGTTTCAGAATTTTCAATATGCATATACTTTTAAGGATACACTTATTTACGGTGAATTCATTGCTAATGATTTTGTTTTTACATACAGGGACTATGAAAATGCTGTTGACGTCTCATGGGGCAGGGAAGAAGAAATGATTGCCACTTTTAATTTATTTGCGAATACCCAGCGTCTCGATCTAATCTGGAATAATATAGTTCTCTCTTCTGTCGATTCAACCGAAGCAAATATTGTAAGGGGATTTAATCTTACAGTTACATTAAATCCTACAGATATTCAAAGAGCAGACGGCAGGGTTGATATTTCATTAAGGAAAAATGAAAAGGGAAAATGGCAGATTACAAGATGGATCGACAGATCAAATTTTTAACAAGTAAAGGTAGCAGTGAAATTTATTCTTAAAGAAGCATTCAAATTAATTTCAAGAGCTAAAGTTTCATTTATTCTCTCCTTAATCTCAACTTCAATTTCTGTAATATTAATTGCTGCATCACTTATTCTTCTTTTATTATCAGAAGAACTTGAAACAAGAATTAAAGAAAACATAAGCATAAATATTTTTCTAAAAGAATCTGTAAACGATGAGGCTGCAAAAAAAATAGAAGGTGAATTACAAAATTCAGCATACATTAACTCAACAGTTTATGTTGATAAAAAAACTGCTGCAGAAATTTTTGTTAAAGAAACAGGAGAAGATTTCAGAAAAATTTTAGATTATAACCCGCTTCCGGCTTCATTCAGAATTTTTCTTAAACAGGAATATGCTCATCAGGATTCAATTGAAAATATTATTGCAGCGCTCTCAAAAATTAATGGTGTTGATGAAGTAGTATATCAGCATCAGTTTATAAATAAAATTCTTACACAGCTAAATGATGTTAAACAATATATTTTTATAATTACTGCAGCCCTTGTTCTGATTTCAATTTATATAGTTTACAGCACAATGCAATTAATAATTAATTCAAAGTATGAAGAACTTGATACGATGAAACTTGTCGGAGCAAAAATTTCTACAATCAAAATGCCTATCATTTTAAACGGAGTATTTATTGGAATATTTGCCGGATTAATTTCACTTGCAATTTTCTATTTCATTTTCTTTTATTTAAGAGAATTTCTTAATTCATTTGGGATTGAATTAATTTATCAGCCACTTCATTTATTAATTGTTATAGGAATAGGACCCCTTCTTACAATTCTTGTAAGCATTATATCTTTAAGAAAAATAAATCTAAGAATTTGAAGTGTATCCAATTATTAGTAATTTTTTACAATGATTTCTTCAAAAGTATGACGTCTATCCGTACAATTTTACTTTCATTATTATTTGTTCTTAATCTGTTTGCACAGGATGATGTGCAGATAGGAACAAGTTTAGGTCAGTTTAGGCAAAGCCAGGGAGGATATTACGATTACTCGGATCCGGAAGCTGTAAATATTAAAACTTCTGTCTGGGGTTTCGTTAAATTCCCCGGAAAATATGTAATTCCGCATTACAGCAATGCATTCGATCTTCTCTCATATGCAGGGGGACCAACAGAGGATGCAAATCTGGATGATATAAGAATATTCCGGATAAATGAAGATTCATCCCAGGTTTTTATTGAGCTAGATTATAAAGATTTCTTATGGAATAATGAATTAACATCCAAAAAGGAAGCTCCTAAAATCTATTCCGGGGATATTTTACTTGTGCCGGGCAAAGACCGTCTATATTTCAGAGATTATTTTACTTTGACTTTATCCATACTGTCTGTCTTAATATCTTTAGCTATTCTAATAATTAATATTAATAAATAACCTAAATGCCTGAAGAAAACAGGAACCATAACATAATTGAAACACACTCCCTGAAAGATTATATAAAACTTATCAGGAGTAATTTCATTCCTGTTATATTAATTGTAGCGGGTGCACTGGTTATATCAATTATTTATGCTGTTAGTGCAAAAGATATTTATAAATCAACTGCAACTTTAAAAGTTGTTAAGCCGCAGGGGAATATTCTCTACTCACCGGTTATTCCTGAATTTCAGGATTTTGGCAACGACAGGTTTCTTGCAAATGAAATAGAAATTCTAAAAACTTTTAACACCCGCGAAAGAGTTGCAAAAGCTTTAATTGAAACTTATACTGAAACTGCATCTAAGCACAGCTTTTATCTTCTTTTTGATGTTTCATCTGCTTTCCAGGAAACTAAAGCAAGACTTCTTTCACCGGAAGATATTGCTGATAGATTATCGAATGCAGTTTCAATAGATCAGAAAAGGGGGCTGGATATAATTGAAATTTCTGCCGAATCTCCTTCACCTTATGAAGCTGCACTTGTTGCAAATACTTATGCAGAAGAATATAAACAGCTTAATCTCGAAGTAAACAGGAACCAGTTAACAATTGTAAAGAATTTTCTTCTTGAGCAGAAAAATGAAAAACAAAATCAACTAAACCAGGCAGAAGAAACTTTAAGAAAATTCCAGGAAAAAGGCGGAGTTATTGCTCTTGATGAACAGGCAAATAATCTGATTGCACAACTGTCAAATTTTGAAGCTCAGAAAAATGCAGCACAGATTGATTTGATGGCTTCAAATAAAATTTTAAACCAGTACAAGAGAGAACTTGAAGAACAAAACCCAAGACTTGCTGATTACTTAAAAGGTCTTTCATCAGAAGCTTACTTTACATCTTTACAGGAGCAATTGGTAAGACTTGAAGTTAACAGGGATATTGCACTTTCAAACAATAACGGACCAATTGAAAACAGGGAGAGTATAATTCGTGATTATGATGTAAAGATACGTGACCTTCAGAATAAACTTAATTCAAAAGTCGAAGAGATAAAGGCTGGCATCTTTGCAAGTAGTCCTGCCGAAGTTAAAGAACTTTCACAAAAAATTATTGAAGAAGAAATAAAGAATCAGGCACTTAAAATTTCTGTAGCGCAACTTGAAGAAATTGTAAAAAGTTATGAAGAAAAATTTAATGCACTTCCCAAAACTGCAATAGAACTTGCAAGGTATCAGAGAAACAGGGAGTCACTGGAAAAACTTTACACGCTTGTTGAAGAGAAGTACCAGGAAGCATTAATAAATGAACAAAGTCAGCCCGGTAATGTTTTAATTATTGATAATGCAAGAAAACCATCATCTCCTTCAAAACCTAACAGAGCATTAATAATTATTGTCGGAATAATACTTGGTTCCGGTTTTGCATTTTGTTATATCTTAATAAAGAATTATTTCGATAATACAATTAAAACTCCTGAGGATTTACAGAATAAAAATATACCTGTACTTGGCTGGGTTCCCAAATTTGAAATTGAAGGAAAGAATGGTTTAAGCATAGATGAATTTGTTGTTGCATCTAAACCTGACTCGATGGCAGGTGAAGCCTTCAGATCAATAAGAACAAGAATACAATTAACAAAATTAGATAGTAATTCTCTTAAGACTATTCTTATAACTTCATCTGCTCCGCAGGAAGGTAAAACTGTTTTAGCAATTAATCTTGCCGGTAGTTTTGCACAATCAAACCGCAAAACAATAATAATCGATTGTGATTTACGTAAACCAAGAGTTCATGAAATTTTTAAAAACAAAAGAATACCCGGGCTTATAGATTATCTTTTTGGTCAGGTTTCTTTAAATGATATTATTTATAAGACATCAATTAATAACCTTGAATTTATAACCTGCGGTACAATTCCGCCGAACCCGGCAGAGATGCTTGAGTCTGAAAAGATGAGGCAGTTTCTTTCAGACATAAGAGAAAAATATGATATGGTAATTCTTGATAGTCCCCCAATCATAGCTGTAACTGATTCTGAAATTCTTTCTACAATTGCTGACGGAACAATATTAGTAGTTTCGGCTGATACAACAGAGATGGAATTAATGGAAAGATCTGTGGAAGTAATGAGAAACGATAAATCATCATTTATTGGTACAATTCTAAATAACTTCAGTTACAGAAGTGGTTATGGGGCTTACTATAAATATTACTATTATTATTCGGAAAACCCTGCCGGCAAAAACAGGAAAAGTTAATTAATATTTAAATGAAGAAATAAGATTTGAAGAAGTTACTTTTAATTATATCAGTACATACATTAGTTTTTAATTTCCTGATATCGGCTCAAACTTTTCCTGATTACAGGGAGAGAAGCCTGTCAGAGATAAAAGATTCGTTATTAAAAAAAGATTTAACAATATTAACAGCTACTGAAGGAAGCATAAATCCGGAAGAATATATGCTTGGTCCCGGTGACAGGATTTTTATTTCAATCAGCGGACTCGAAGAAATTCCGTTAAATCTTGTTATTGACCAGGAAGGAAATCTTTACATACCCAGGGTAGGTGGTGTTGATCTTAAAAATACAACTCTTGCAGAAGGAAGAAAAAAAATTATCTCAGCTATAAACAGGTATTATAAAAATGTCGATGTATTCGTTACACTTTCTGATTTCAGGAAAATTAAAGTTTCACTTTTAGGAAATGTTGTTGAACCATCTTCTCATGTTCTGCCTGCAAATGCAAGATTGATGGATCTTATCTCTGTATCAAAAGGATTAACAGAAAATTCAAACTACAGGAGTATTAAAATTAAAAACAAAAACGGTGAAGAAAAGTATTATGACCTTCTTTCATTTCTTCGTTATGGAGATGAAGCTAATAATCCGTATTTGATTGAAGGTGATAAAGTTATTGTTGATAAGGTAGATAAAATTGTATCTATTTATGGTGAAATAAAATATCCGGGCATTTATGAATTTGTGGAAGGTGAAACTGCATCGAAATTAATATTTCTTGCAGGGGGCTTAACTTCAAAAGCAAGAAAAGATTCAATAGAAATAGTTTCATTCGATGAAGATGGAAAAAGACAATACAGCAAATATTTCTCAATAGATGAAATAAATAATTCTTCCATCTTTCTAAAAAACCATGATAGAATAATAGTAAGACATTTACCCGAATATTTAGAAGACCGTTATGTAAAAGTAGAAGGCTTTGTAAATTATCCCGGCTGGTATAAAATTGTAAAAGACAGTACAACCTTATCCGATATAATTGAACAGGCAGGTGGTTTTCTTGAAGATGCTTCTTTAAGTGAAGCTTCTTTAACAAGAACAGTAGGTATAAAAGGTGAAGATCCTGAATATGAAAGATTAAAACTTATACCAAGAGCAGATATGACTGATGAAGAGTATGATTACCTTAAAGCAAAATCACGTGAGCGTGTAGGAAAAGTAGTTGTGGATTTTGAAAGACTTTTTTTAGAGAATGATAAGTCAGAAGATGTTATTATGAAGAGGGGAGATATAATAGATGTCCCTGAAAAGAAAAATTATATCACACTATTAGGGCAGGTTGTTAATCCCGGAAAAATAATTTACCAGGAAGGATTAACTTATGAAGATTATATTGAATTAGCCGGCGGGTATGGCTGGCGTGCTCTTGATGATGATGTTAGAATTATTAAAGTAAAAACAGGCGAATGGATCGAAGCAGAAGATGTTGATTCACTTGAACCTGGTGATACTATCTGGATTCCGGAAGATCCGCCGGGACCAAAATTCTGGGATGTATTTACAACAGCTTTACAGGTTACAGGACAAATAGCTGCAGTTATAGCTGCTACTGTAGCAGTTATTGTAGCATCGAGGTGATGAATAATGAGTTATCATGAAATTTTAAATACAATTCTTACACACAGAAAAAGAATTTTTAAAATAACTTTTATTACAACAATTATTTTATTTCTTATTCTCTTTTTGGTTTATCCAGTTACTTATGAATCGCCTGCAACAATTCTTCCTCCCGAACAGGAAAATACCGGTTCATTAGGTTCTTTATTGAAAGGACAGGATTTTTCATCTCTGTTAACCGGCGGATTATCAAATGCAAATTCCCAGTTATATGTTGAAATACTTAAAAGCCGTTCCGCAGCAGAATATGTTGTCAAGAAACATAATTTAATAGAATACTTTGATTCAGATAATCTTCAGGAAGCAGCAGAGGAAATATCTGACAGGCTTAATATAAATATTAATAAAGAAGGTATTATAACACTTAGTGTTTCTGTAAAAACATCACTCTTTCCAAAATTTATTGAAGATGAGGATTCTATCAAAAAATTTTCTGCTGAACTAACAAATTCATTTGTAGAAGCACTTGATATAATTAATAGGGAAAAGATAACTTCAAAGGCAAAGAAGGCAAGAGAATATATTGAAACCGAACTTCTTAAAACAAGATCTACTCTTGATTCTGTTGAAGTTGCACTTATGACATTCCAGGAGAGAAATAAAACTGTTGCTCTTCCCGAACAGATTAGTGCTGCAATTGATGCAGCGGCAAAAATAAAAAGTGAAATAATGCAAACCGAAATAGAAATTGGTTTGATGAAATCTAACTTGAGAGAAGACAGCAGGCAGCTTCAATTGTTGAATAAAAAACTTGAGCAGCTTAGAGAACAATATAACAGGATGGAACTTGGAAGCCAGGATTATCTTCTTGCATTTAAAGAAGTCCCTGAACTGGGAAAAGAATTAGCAACTCTTCTTAGAGAAATTAAAATTCAGAATGAAGTTTATATGCTTCTTCAGCAGGAATATTATAAGGAAAAAATTCAGGAAAACAGGGATCTGCCTACAGTTGATGTTCTGGATGCGGCAATACCCCCATTAAAAAAATCTGCTCCCAAAACAGTATTTTCTACAATAACAGGTGGTATTTTTATCTTTCTTGCGATGTCACTATTTGTTGTTTTTGGTGAGATGCAGAAGGTAAAATATCTTCATAAAAATGAGGATAAGAAAAATTGAGTAAAAAAACTGCAGTTGTTACAGGCGGTGCAGGATTTTTAGGTTCACACTTATGCGACCGCCTTCTTTCAGAAGGTTGCAGAGTTATCTGTATTGATAATCTTTTAACAGGCAACATAAAAAATATATCTCATCTTTTTGGAAATGAAAATTTTTCTTTCATAAAACATGATATTACAAATTATATTTATGTAGATGGGGAAGTAAATTATATTCTACACTTTGCTTCTCCTGCCAGTCCAATTGATTATTTAAAACTTCCTATACAAACATTAAAAGTTGGATCTCTTGGTACACACAAAGCATTAGGGCTTGCAAAAGAAAAGAAAGCTGTATTTCTTCTTGCTTCAACCTCTGAAGTTTATGGTGACCCTGAAATTCATCCACAGACAGAAGATTATTGGGGAAATGTAAACCCGATTGGTCCACGCGGTGTTTATGATGAAGCAAAAAGATTTGCAGAAGCAATGACAATGGCTTATCACAGGTATCATCATCTTCAAACAAGAATTGTAAGAATATTTAATACTTACGGACCGCGAATGAGACTTGATGATGGCAGGGCTTTACCTACATTTGTAGGACAGGCTTTGAGAGGTGAAGATATTACAGTGTTTGGCGATGGTTCACAAACAAGAAGCTTCTGCTATGTTTCGGACTTAGTTGATGGTATTTATAGATTACTTTTATCAGATGAGGTTAATCCGGTTAACATAGGCAATCCTGATGAAATTACAATTAGAGAATTTGCCGAAGAAGTTATTACTCTTACAAATTCAAAAAGTAAAATTATAAATAAACCTTTGCCCGTAGATGACCCAAAAGTGAGACAGCCTAATATAGATAAAGCAAAAAAAGTTTTAGGATGGGAACCAAAAGTCGGAAGGCATGAAGGATTAAAAATTACAATTGACTATTTCAAAAAAATGTTTGAAAAAGAGAGCAATAATTTAGTAAGAAATAAAACTGGTGCTGAGATTTGAAAAACTTTGCATTAACCGGAGTTGCCGGATACATTGCTCCAAGACATTTAAAAGCAATTAAGGATACAGGTAACAGATTATTAGCTGCTGTTGATCCACACGACTCAGTCGGGATACTCGATAGTTATTTTCCCGAAGCAAGTTTCTTTACAGAATTTGAAAGATTTGACAGGCATCTCGAAAAGCTGCGGAGAGGACCGGAAGAAAATCATATTAATTATCTATCAATTTGTTCACCAAATCATTTACATGATGCTCATATAAGACTTGCATTAAGAATTGGTGCAGATGCAATTTGTGAAAAACCTCTCGTAATAAATCCGTGGAATCTTGATGCGTTAGAGAATCTTGAAGAAGAAACTGGAAAAAATGTTTATACGGTTTTACAGTTAAGACTTCATCCCTCTCTTCTCGAATTAAAAAAGAAACTTGAAAACAAAAAACAAAAAACAGATGTTGTACTTACTTATATAACATCGAGAGGAACATGGTATAAATATTCCTGGAAGGGGATTGAAGAAAAATCCGGTGGAGTAAGTACAAATATAGGAATTCATTTCTTTGATATGCTTATCTGGCTATTTGGTAATATTCAGCATTATGAAGTTCACTTAAATGAAAAGCAGAGAGCCGGTGGATTTATGGAACTTGAAAATGCAAATGTAAAATGGTTCCTTTCAATAGATAAGAATGATCTTCCCGAAGGAACACAAAAAGATAAATTGACAACACATCGTTCCATCACTTTGGATGGAGAAGAAATTAATTTCAGCACAGGATTCACAGAACTTCATACAAGAATTTATGAAGAAGTACTTAAAGGCAATGGTTTTAAAATAAAAGATGCACGACCCTCAATTGAATTAGTATATAATATCAGGCGTGCATCAATTTCAGAAATTAAATATCCTGTACATCATCTGACAGAAAAATATTTGAATGTAAAATGAAATACTTTAAACATGAATCAGCTTATATAGATGAAAATGTGGAGATAGGTGAAGGAACAAAAATCTGGCACTTCTCTCACATTCAGAAAGGGGCAAGGATAGGGAAGAATTGTGTACTTGGTCAAAATGTTAATGTAGGTAACAATGTAATTATCGGGAATAACTGTAAAATACAAAATAATGTTTCTGTATATGAAGGTGTGATACTTGAAGATTATGTTTTTTGCGGACCTTCAATGGTTTTCACAAACATAATTAATCCAAGATGCAAATACCCGCAGGTCGGCAGTCAGTATTACATTAAAACATTAGTAAAAGAAGGTGCATCAATTGGTGCAAATGCTACTATAGTTTGCGGAGTTACAATTGGCAGACATGCAATGATAGGTGCAGGAGCAGTAGTAACAAAAGACATTCCCGATTACGCATTGGTAGTCGGCAATCCCGCAAGAACAATAGGCTGGATGAGTGAAGCCGGTAAAAGATTAGAATTTAATGAAGAAGGAATAGCCTATTGCGAAAAATCAGGCAAGAAGTACAGGATGAATGGGGGAATGGTTGAAGAGGTTTAAATTGAGTTCCCACACACTGTCTTTCTATAATGAAAATAAAATCGGCTAAGTTTACTTCTACAATTTCAGGGGCAACCATATTTATTTCGATTGTAATGTTGATTGGTAAAGCCTTTGGATTCCTAAGGGAAGTTATTTTTGCAAATTATTATGGTATAGGCGAGGACTTTGATTTATTTCTTATCAGTGCAGTATTCCCAATGACATTTAACACTATAATTTTTTTTATGGGGCAAAATTTTTTTATTCCCATTTATAATAAAATAGTTACTGAAGAGCCTGCCAATACTTCACGATTGATTTCACAGATATTAACAATGTTTATTTTCAGCGGTTTTGCTTTTTCTATAATTATATTTTTGTTGTCTGATTTTATTTTCGATTTATACCTTTATTCAGCTTCAGAACAATTAAAAAGTACCGCATCAATAATATTTAAGATTTTAATACTCAGTATACCATTTTCAGCGGGTGTTGCAATATTCTCTTCTTATCTCAATGCAAAATTTGAATTTAAATATCCAGCAATATCTCACCTGTTTCTGAATGGTACTGTTATTCTTGCAATTTTACTTTTTTCAAATACAATAGGTATTTATATAATACCTATTGGTTATACTTTGGGTACTCTCTTTCAATTCATCTTCTTGTTAAGAAAAGCCTGGATGTACAATGAATTTAGCCTTAATAAACTAAAACTCAGTCTGAATTTTATAAAGAAAATAGGAAATACGTCGATTATCATCATCATACTGATAGAATCAATCGGACAATTGTATATGATTGTTGACAGATTCTTTTATAATGAGGTAGAAACTGGCGGGATTGCATCATTAAACTATGCTTTAATTCTTTATCAATTTCCTATTTCTATTTTTTCTTTTGCAATATCCTCAGCAATTTTCCCAAGAATATCAAAAGAATTTTCTGAAAAGGCTTACGAAAAACTAAATACAATAGTTGATGAAAGTATTAGAATAATAGTTATTATTTTTTTGCCTGTTTCAATTATCTTTTTTGTTTTTGGAGATTTCCTGATTCAAATTATATATGAGCACGGAAATTTTAGCAGTGAAGGTACAAGGATGACTTTTGATATATTAAGATTTCTTTCTTTAAGTCTTGTTTTTTATACTGTTTATTCAATACTTAATAAAATTTTTTATAGTATAGATAAAGTAAAAGTATTATTATTTATAACAATAGCGGGAATTTTTTTAAAATTTTTATTCAACCTTTTTTTTGTACCATTATTTTCACAGAATGGACTTGCTTTAAGTACAACTCTAAGTTATTTATTCTTTTTTTCTGCGAGTTACCTTTTCCTAAAATATAAACTAAAGCTTTTAACCTCAGATATATTTATAACTGAATTGATATTGAATTTTATCAATGGGATATTTTCCTATTTTATAGTAAACTTATTTTTAGAATTATTTTACTTAGGTACCCCGGTAAAAGAATTTTTCTCAATTATACTTTTTGGAGGGGTATATTTTTTAAACCTGATGTTAATTAACCATATTATTTTAACTAAAATTAAAAATGTCGTAAGATTTTTTATTTAAAGATATGATTGATTACCGAAAACAATTATATGACAAATATAATTCAACATTTAAACAACAGTTTTTAAACTTTAGTAAAGAAGTAATAGAAGCTGAATGGAAAACATATGAATATAAATATCTTCCACTAATAAAAAGTTATAACAAAAATTCATCTATTCTGGAACTGGGCTGTGGAAGAGGCATAATGCTTGAGTTTCTGAAGGATAATGGATTTAAAAATACATTTGGTATTGATATTTCGGAAGAACAAATAAAAATTGCACTTGAGAAGAATTTAAATGTTAAAAAATATGATGTTTTTGATTTCTTCAGAGAAAGTAAAAATACTTATGATATTATTATTGCTTTGGATTTTGTAGAACATTTTAATAAAGATGAAATAATATTAATCTTTAATTTAATTTTTGAGCACCTTAATGATGGCGGCATTTTTATATTTCATACACCAAACGGACAGGCAATGCTCTCCAATCGTTTATTATTTAGTGATTTAACTCATTTAACTATTTTTACTCCATACTCAGCTCAACAATTACTAAAGTATGTTGGTTTTAATTCAATTAGTATTTATGAAAAAGGTCCTGTCCCCAAAAATTTAAAAGGTATAGTGAGGAGTATCCTGTGGTGGTGTATAAAGATTATATATAACTTTTTATATATGATTGAAACAGGCAGAACAGAAAAAATTCTTACTCAGAATTTTATTGTTGCAGCAAAAAAAAGTTAATAATTGTGTTTACTGATTCTATAATAAAATGGCAGTCAAATAAAAATTCCGCAGTTATTTTTAGTTTCTGCTCCCTAATACTACTGTTTTTTATTCCTTATTATATCCTATTTTTAATTCTAATCCTGGCTGCATTATTATTAACAAAAAATTATAAAATAATTTTAGCAATAATAATTATTGGTTTTGTCTCATTTACAAATGAACTAATTGAAGAATATCGTATTTTTATAACATCTGCCTCAGCATTGTTTTTGTTTATTTTATTTTTCAGGGAATATGGGTTTACTTTTAATTCATATCCTAAAGCACCTAAGGAATTTTTATACTTTTTTACACTCCTGTTTATAAGTCTCGGTGTATCTACATTATTTTCACCATTACCGGTTTACGGTATAATAGCAATTGCAAGAACTCTTATCTTCTTTTTAATTGCCTATTTATTTTTTTCTTTTCTAAAAGATGAAAAGAATATTCTCGTTTATTTATATGCTATCTGCGGTTCCGTTATTGTTACAGGTATTCCAATGATTATGGATTTTATTCAGCTGGGATTTGAATATTATTTTTCCAGAGTCGTATTTCAGGATATGTTTGATTTGCAGGGAAGTTTAGGTTATACAGGTTTAACAATATTCTATATGGCAATAGCCCTGAATGTTTCTTTTTTTCTGTCAGGAAAGTTTAAAAAGCCAGTCAGCAAAATCATTCTCTCACTACTTTTATTATTTAATATTGTTGTGATAATACTAGCTAATTCAAGAGGAGGGATTGTAGCTGCTTTAATTAGTACTGCTTTTATATTATATACTATTAAACCTAAGCGAATGATTAAAGCATCTTTAATAGCAGTATTTATTACAGGTCTGTTTCTTTCAGCTATAACTGATTTATATAATGCTGTTGATATATATCTTCGTTGGCATACTGTTGGGGATAGAGAAGTATATTGGCAAATGGGAATTGATGTTATTAGCGACAACCCTATTGTCGGTTTAGGGACAGATGCATTTGATAAATTTTTCTATAATTATGCCCCCTCAAGTATTTTAGGGCATTATAAAACTCCCTCAGGAGTTACTGCCAAGCCGCACCCTCATAATTTTTTTCTGTACTATTATGCTGAGAACGGGATCCTGGGTTTACTTTCGGCAATCAGTTTGTTTGTATTATTTTTCTATTATGGTTTTAAATGTATATCATTAACCAGAAATGTTAATTATGAAAGTTTTCTTTTATCAGTAACCATAACAGGTATAGGATTAGGAGAATTATTCAGAGCATTCATTGAAGTATCAGGCCATTTAACATACGGATATATTACAAGAGATCTGCCCTTCTGGTTAATGTTCATAATACTGATTTATATTAAACAAAAATTTCAGAAAAAGGATGTGACTTAACAGAATTGAATCTGTTTATAAAATGAATTTAGAATATTTTAAAAATTATTTTAATAAGGTAAAGACATTTTATTCACCCGATAGTGCGGGTTACTGGAATTCACTTACAAAATGCTGCATTTCTAAAAAGCCTGTACAGCTTGATCGTTATTATCTTGATTTCAGTTCAAAGTATTATTACCCCGGGCCTTTCTCTTCCGAAAATATTCCCTTGTATAGTTTTAAAGGACAGCGGCTAGTGGAACATCCTATTGTTATTGCCCAATATGCACTTGGTGTTTTTGAAAACCTTTATTCAGGTAGTTTTAATGATGACAATATTAAAACTAAATTTCTTAAAGTGGCTGACTGGTTTGCAAAAAATAAAGTAAATGTTTGTAATGGATATGGTTGGTTGATTAAAATAAAATATCCTGAGTACAACTTATTAGAACCCTGGATATCGGGAATGGCACAAGGTGAAGCTATTTCTGTTTTATCCAGAGCAGCTAAAATTTCAGGAAATAATTTATACGAAGATATATCTGTTCAGGCATTAAGTCCCTTTGAATATGATGTTAATGATGGAGGATTGATAAATTATTTTAATTCAATTCCTGTTTATGAGGAATTCCCTACCAGGGATAGAACAATGGCAGTACTGAACGGATTTATATTTGCTTTATTTGGATTATATGATCTTTTTTTGCTTAATAAAAATAAAAAGGCTTTTGAACTATTTGATAAAGGAATACATTCCCTAAAAAAACTTTTGCCATTTTATGATATAAAAACATGGACACGGTATTATTTATATAATTACCCGGATAAATATTATTCGTCCTATACATATCATATTCTGGTTTTAGAACAGCTTAAGGCTCTTTTTTACATAACCGAAGAAAAAATGTTTTTAGATTATTCCGATAGATGGCTGGATTATTCTAACAGCTTTATTAAAAAAAATATTGCCTTGTTCAAAAAGATAGTTAATTCTAATAAAATGTTTTCAAATTAATGATTCAATTTTCAGGGTTATTAAAACCTAACAACTTACTTTCAAAAATAATAACATGCAGTTTCAACTTTTTTTTCTTTTTTGTTAGACGCATTGTTAAACTGGCAGAGATTTCAAATGGAAATGTGGTTGTTATATCATTGCATAAATTAGGTGATACAGTATTTACAATTCCTGCTATTCATGAAATACAAAAAATCTATAATAAAAAAATCATTATTTATTGCTACCCGGAAGCTGAGCATATTTATAAATTAGGATTAAAAAATGTTGAATACTGCATTGTAGAACATAAAAATTTTTTTTGGGGAGATCGTATAGCAAATCTTAAAGCCAGGAAACTTCTTAAAAGTAATAATCCCGAAATTATTTTTGATTTAACTGGAGTAATGACTTCTTCATTTCTTATCTTTAATAGCAGAGCAAGAAAAATTATAGGAATGTCCCGGTTACATTTTAAAATGATATATGATCAACAAACTCCTATTAGAAATACTCCTCACCTGATTGACAGATATCTGGATGTAGTTTCTCTTGTTAAACCTGAAATAGACAGAACAAATGCAAGGATATTCTTATGTAAAACGGAATCTGTAAAAAGAATATTAATTCATCCGTTTGCAGGATGGAAAGCAAAAGAGTGGGGGGTAAATAAATTTATTAAACTATCTGAACTGCTGAGTAATGATTTTATTGTTTCAATAATATCTCCACCGGATTATTTAACTGCAGATATTTTTGAGGATATTAAAAATAGAAAGTTTAAAACAATAATTACCACTTCAATTAATGAACTGATAAATAATATATACAATTGTGATTTATTTATTGGTAATGATTCAGGACCTCTACATATAGCAAATCTTTTAGGAAAAGCAACCTTCAGTATTCTGGGACCAACAAATCCTGTTTTTCATATACCTTTAGGTAAATCTCACGATTATATCATTCAGCAATTATCTTGTTCGGCCAAAGACATGGAAAAATTATGTATAACCGACGGAGGCAGAGCAGGTTGTCCGGAATTTTCTTGTATGAAGGTTTTGGAAGTTGATCAAGTATATAAAAAAATAAGAAATTTAATTAATAAAATAGATTCCAATAAAAACTTTAATCTGGAGAATTATAATGCCTGGAATTAGCCTGATTTTAAATAAAAATAAATTACCAGTTGAACATTCTAAAATTGAATCCATTCTGACTTCACAAAATTTTTTGGATAACTATATCGATAAAACATTTGTTAAAAATGACAACATATTTATTGGTGCTAATACTTATCAGCATTATCCAGTCAGATTAATTGAATCTGAAAAATATTACATAATTATTGAAGGTAAGATTTATAATAAAGAAGATAAAATCCTTGAAGATGAACTTAAAGAATTAGCAGAAAAAACCGGGATGAACAATTTTAACCAGCATCTTAAGGATTGGTTAACTGAAAGTGATGGGGATTTTCTTATCTATATAATTAATAAAAATAATAATGACGTTTACATTTTTAATGATATGTTTGGAAGACTTCCTTTTTACTATAAAAGGGAAAATGATGGAACTGTAATCTGCTCAAGGTATCTGAACTTTATAAAAGAATTATCGGCATCTACAGAAATTGATAAAATGGCTGTAGCTCAGTTTCTTCTATTTGGTTATTTGTTATATAAGAGAACAATGTTTAGCCAGGTAAATCAGTTAAGACCTGCTTCATTATTAATTATCAATAATTATATAAAAGAAGAAAAAATATATGAGTTTAATTTCGATAACAGAAAATATTCTTCGCTTGACTTTACCCAAAATGTTAAAAATTTGTCTGAGCTTTTTAGTAAAGCTTGTAAGGATAGGTTTTTAAATGGAAAGCAAAATGTTATGACCCTGAGTGGAGGATTGGATTCACGTCTTGTAGCTTCATGTCTTCACAAAAATAATATTCCGTTTTCTATCGCTACTATTCGATATAAATATGGTGCAGTAATTAAAGATGAAAAAATTGCAACTCAATTAGCTGAAATATTTAAATCTGATTTCAGAGTGATAAATGTAGATCCTTCCACAGGTGATGATGTTTATATGCTCTTTAAGTTTAAAGAAGGTATGAACTCACTATTTACTGCAAGAATTTTATCTTTTTACAGAAAGATAAAAAAAGAATTTGGTGAGAATATCAATTTTATTACAGGAGATAACGGAGATAAAATTATTTATACTTATGATAAACGTATAAGGAAACTTAAGGACTTAGATGATCTGGCTGAATATCTCGTTAATGAACATAGTATTTTTAATATAGATACTATAGCTAAAATAACAGGAGTTTCTCAATCGGAAATGCTGAATGAACTGAAAATCCTTCTTAATACATTTCCTGAAACAAATTTGAAAGATAAGTATGTTCATTTCAGAGCTGTTGAAAGACCGCATAAATTTGCTTTCCAGGGGGAAGACAGGCACAGACACTATTTTTGGAGCATATCACCATTCTGGTCTTTTCCTTTTTACAATTATATAATGAATATTCCAGAGGAAGTAAAAAAGAGACATAAATTATTTGCAGCTTTTATCGGCAGCTATTCAAAACAGGCTGTTGATCTGCCATATTCAAATTTCAAATCATCAGTTACATCATTTAAAGGCAAATTATTTATGTTGGGGGCTTTTTACTTTTATGCAATTGTTCCAAATAAAGTCAGAACAATCTTTAAAGATATTTACCTTGGGTGGAACCCGAAAATAGATACTGAATCGAGTATAATTAAATGTGTTAAAGAACAATTATCAGGCTCATCCAGAATATCGGACTATTTAAAAATAGATGACCTAAATTTTATCTACGGTTTAAGAAAAGCAATGTTATATATTTTATTAACTGTTACTTCTACAATTGAAAATATATATGAAAAAAGAAGTACAATAAAAAAATATTCAGATAAAGAATTTAACTGATATTTATAGCTCGGTATTTCTATATAATGGAAAAAATAAAAATACTTTTCCTGGCAGATTCAAACTCCCCGCATACATTAAGGTGGGTTAAATCAATATCAGATTTGAATTATGAGGTTGGTATTTTTTCAATTCACAGGATTAACAAAGATCTTTATAAAGATCATCCGCAGATAAAATTATTTAGTCTTGATGTCTCAAGAGAAATCCAGTCAAAAAGTGAACTTAATGTTACTAAATTAGTTTACCTTCTGTCTGTAAAAAAAATAAAAAAAGTAATCAAAGAGTTTCAGCCAGATATTTTACATGCTCACTATGCTTCCAGTTATGGTTTATTGGGGGCGTTATCCGGCTTTCATCCTTTTATTGTTTCTTTGTGGGGAGGAGATATTTTTAGTTTCCCGGGGAAATCTATAATTCATAAAAGCATTTTAAAATTTGTATTAGAAAAAGCTGACAAAATTTTGTCTACAAGTAAAATAATGCAGGCTGAAGCTAAAAAATATTCTAACAAAGATATTACTCTAACACCCTTTGGTATTGATATTAATAGATTTTATCCAAAAAAAGTCAACTCTTTATTTCATTCTGATGATATTGTAATCGGTACTGTTAAAACTCTGGAAGAGAGATATGGTATTGAATATTTAATTAAAGGATTCCACCTGGTAAAAAAAAAATTTTCTGCTTTACCATTAAAATTATTGATAGTAGGCGGAGGAACCCAATTGAAAGATTTAACTGCTTTAACCCGGAATTTAAATTTGCAGGATGATGCTATATTTACAGGATTTGTGGATCATGATAAAATCCAGGACTACCATAATATGCTGGATGTATATGTTGCTGTTTCACTTGAAGAAAGTTTTGGTGTTGCTGTTCTTGAAGCCAGTGCCTGTAGCAAACCGGTTATTGTTTCCAATGTTGGTGGTTTGCCTGAAGTTGTTGATGATGGAGTAACAGGTTTTATAGTTGATTCAAAAAATGCAGAGGCAGTTTCTGAAGCTCTGGAGAAGCTGATTTATAATTCTCATTTAAGAACTGAAATGGGTATAAACGGCAGAAATAAAGTTATAAAAGAATATAACTGGAATGATTCGGTGAGTAAAATGAATTATGTTTACAGAGAGGTATTTCAGAATTATGAAACTTGCTGAATATTATTATAAAATCAGAAAAGAGCCTGTCCCATATTATGCAAAGTATCCGTTGTGGTTAATAATCTGGAAACCTATAAGAAAATTCTTAAATGTTGTTATAATTCCTAATATTCCTTTTGCCAATATGAGGATATTCTTATACCGTTTGATTGGATATAAAATAGGGAAAAAAGTTTTTATTGGAATGAAATGTTATCTCGACGATCTTGAACCACAAAATATAATAATTGAAGATAATGTTATTATTTCATATGGATGTTATTTTGCTTTACATGGTATAGATCAGAAACATATGTTTATACATATTAAAAAAGGTGCATATATAGGAATGAGAGCAACAATAATTTCCGGAAAAGAAGGAATTGTAATAGGGGAAAAAGCTATAATTGGTGCAGCTTCATTGGTAAATAAAAGTATCCCCCCAAACTCTACTGCTGTTGGTATACCGGCAAAGGTAGTTAAAGAATCATAATCAGGAATTACTTTGGAAAAGATTTCAGTTATCATTCCCTGCCGAAATGAGGAAAAATATATTAAAGATTGTCTCGATTCGGTGGTAAATTGTGATTACCCAAAAGAACTAATAGAAGTGTTTGTAGTTGATGGAAAATCTTCAGACAATACTAAACAAATAATCCTTGAATACTCACAAAAGTTTAAATTTATTAAACTGTTAATAAATGAGAAGAAAACTGTTCCGCATGCAATGAATTTAGGTATTAAAAACTCTACAGGTGATTATATAATAAGACTGGATGCACATAGTGAATATCCCCCTTTTTATTTTTCAAAACTGGTTGAGTGGAGTAAAAAGTTAAATGCTGATAATGTTGGTGCTTTATGGGTTACAGATGTAAAGAATAAAAATAAAAAAACAAATTCTATTAAAGCTGTTTTAAGCAATAAGCTGGGTGTAGGAAATTCCTTATTCAGAATTGGTATTAATGAAGTGAAAGAAGTTGATACAGTTCCTTTTGGCTGCTATAAAAGAAATGTATTTGACAAAATAGGTTTGTATCACCCAAACCTTGTAAGAGATCAGGATATAGAATTAAATAAAAGATTAAAGCGAAATGGCGGCAAAGTATTCTTAGTACCTGATGTTTATTCTGTTTATTATGCAAGGGAGACTTTTCGTGGTATAGCCAAGAATAACTTTCAAACGGGTCTTTGGAATATCCTGACAGTGTATATTACAAAAAAAATTGAATCCTTAAGCTTACGTCATTTTATCCCAATGTTTTTTTTGTTGTCTATTCTTATCCCATTGTTATTTTCTTTATTTATTCCCGGTATAGGTTATATAGCTTTATTTATCTTTGTTCTTTATTTCATTTCGGTTTCAGGTGTAAGTTTTAAATTAAAGAACAAGGAGAATTCATTTTTCTTACTGATTTGGTCATTTATAGTATTACATTTTTCTTATGGGTTCGGTTCTTTAATTGGTTTGTTTAGAATTGATAAATTGTTTCTAAAAGATGTTCAATAAATATAAACAGCAAATATCTTCATTTCTCCATTGCAGTCCCGAGCAAATATTTTTGTACTGGAAGGGGAGGGTGGCTCTATATGCTGTTTTAAAAGCGATGGGTATTAAGGAGGGTGATGAAGTTATAATTCCTGCCTTTACATGTGTTGTTGTGCCTAATGCAATTATTTATCTGAAAGCTAAACCGATTTATGTGGATATTAATTCTGAAACTTATAATGCAGATGTAACTAAAATAGAGAATTCTATTACTAATAAAACAAAAGTAATTATTTGCCAAAATACATTTGGGCTTTCTTCCAATGTTGAAAAAATTAATGAAATTGCCAAACTGCATAATTTATATACCATTGAAGATTGTACTCATGGTTTCGGTGGTTTTTATAATGGTAAACCAAACGGTTCATACTGCGATGCTGCTTTTTATTCAACACAATGGAATAAACCTTTTTCGACGGGGATAGGAGGTTTCTTAGTAGTTAATAATCAGTCTCTGTTAGAAAAAGTTAATTCTCTTGAGAAAGAAAAAGTCAAACCTGGTTTTATTGATCAATTTTATCTTTTATCTTTATTAACTTTTCATAAGTTAATGCTGAATGATTACACTTACTGGTCTTTTATGAAATTATACAGAGTATTGAGTAAATATAATCTTGTTATTGGTTCAAATAGAGGGGAAGAATTATCCGGTACAGAAATGCCTGAAAATTATTTTAAGGATATTTCAATTGTCCAGGTGAAAGCTGGAACTGATCAACTTAAACATATCAATAGAATTAATTCTTTAAGGAAAAAAAATGCAGCTTCATATACAGCTTTCCTGAAAAAAAATAATAAAATTTATGTTGATGATTCATTATTTGATAACCATTTATTTTTAAAATATCCAATCCAGGTTAAAGACAGGGACAGGTTTATTGAAAAGGCAGAGAAAAACAGGATTAAACTTGGTGACTGGTTTCTTTCGCCAATACACCCGGTAAAAGAAAATTATGAACAATGGAATCTGAATCCGGAAATGTTTCCCTGTGCCAATAATATTTCAAAGTATATAGTAAATCTGCCCACAGATGTTGATGATACGACGCGGGTATTCAATTTCCTTGAGGAAAATCTTAATGATATTAAATAAATAATTTAATTTTATTTTAGTTTTAAAAATAAAAGGGTCAAAAAAAAATTTTATTTATATTGAAAAAAGAATTATTTTGCACAAGATAGTTTTACTTTTACAGGGAAATAAATTTGTTTGGAAAAAATCCTATTAAATTCTATATTTTGCAACGTAATAAATTATGAATAAAGATTATTTACTTTTCCACAAACCATTTATCTCAGAAGAAGAGGTAAATGAAATAGTTGATACAGTTCGGTCCGGCTGGTTAAGTATGGGGCCAAAAACATTAAAGTTTGAGGAAGCCTTTAATTCATATATTGGAAGTAAAAGATCTATTGCGGTAAGTTCGTGGACTGCAGCAGGTCATTTAGCGCTGGAAGCTTATGAATTAAAGCCGGGCGATGAAGTAATTGTTCCTACCATGACATTTCCTGCAACTGCAGAGATTGTTTGCTACTTTGGTGCAAAACCTGTAATAGTGGATGTTGATGAACATACTTTAAATATTTCCCTGTCTGAAATAGAAAAAGCAATTACCCCCAAGACAAAAGTTATCATCCCTGTTCATTATGGCGGACAGCCGTGTGATATGGATGAAATTCTTGATATCGCAAAGAAACATAATCTTAAAGTAATTGAAGATGCTGCTCATTCCTTACCTGCAACCTACAAGGGTAAAAAAATAGGTACCATTTCCGATGTAACATGTTTTAGTTTTTATGCCACTAAAACATTATCTACCGGCGAAGGTGGAATGATTTGTACAAATGATGAATCTCTTGCTGAGAGATGTAAGATAATGAGGCTGCATGGTATAAACAAAGATGCATGGAAAAGATATACTGAATCAGGATCCTGGTACTATGAAGTAGTAGCGCCGGGTTATAAATATAATTTTACAGATCTTCAGGCTTCGTTGGGATTGCCTCAACTTAAGAAGGTAGATATGATGTGGCAGTCGAGGCAGAAAATTGCTGCCCGGTATACAGAGGCATTAAAAGATAATAAGCATATTCAGCTTCATGGGATTAAAGGTGATAGGGAATCTTCCTGGCATCTTTTCCCGATCAGGTTAAATTTAGATACGATTAAAATTGACAGGGCTGAATTAATTAATGAAATGAGAAGAAATAATATTGGGGTGGGTGTACATTTTATGCCTGTACATCAGCATATATATTACAAAGAAACATTTAACCTCGATGACAGAAATTACCCTGTTTCATCAGCAGTTTTCCCCCGTTTAGTTTCACTACCTATTTACCCGGGTATGAGCATGGAGCATGTTGACAGAGTAATTGACATACTAACCGATCTGTTGAGAAAATACAGCAGATAAAATTTTTTACATGGGTAAACAAAACAGTTTTATTAAAAGACTGACCGATATTGTCTTCAGTATCCTGATTCTACTTATTTTCTCTCCTATTTTATTATTAGCTGCAATCTTTATTAAACTTGAATCAAAAGGTGGAGTTTTTTTCCTGCATGAAAGGACAGGGTATAAGGGAAAGAAATTTAAATTATATAAACTCAGGGGAATGGTTGATAATGCTTTAGAAATTGGGCCAGGTATTACTCAGGAGAATGATCCGAGATTAACAAAATCAGGTAAGATTTTAAGAAGAACAAGCATTGATGAAATTCCAAATTTTATTAATGTTTTGAAGGGGGAGATGAGTATAGTTGGTCCACGTCCGGAGATTGTGGAAATTACAGATACTTATACTGAAGAACAAAAAAAAGTTTTTGATTATAAACCGGGAGTAACCGGAATATCTCAAATAAGTGGAAGACAAAGATTAACTCCCGAAGAAAGAGTTAAAATGGAAATTGATTATTACAGCAAAGCAACTTTCTGGAGTGATTTGATGATAGTTTTTAAAACTTTTTTTGTGGTTGTCAGCAATAAAGATAATATTTAATTAACATTAACATGATTAGAAGTTACTGGTTAATTCTTTTTGTATGCATTGTCGTAGTAAGTATACCTCGTTTTAATAGAGAAGATATTGGACCTCTTAAATATTTCTTTCAAAGGACAGAACAGGGGTTGTATGATATTGATACCGAGGGGCTTCCATTTGATGTTCATCAATACGTATTAAATACCCGATATTTTAAAGGCAGAGATGATTTAAAAGAATTACTCCGGCCTCCCTGGGTTAACAGACCAGGAGTTCCTTTCCTTGCTTCCTTTCTTCCGTTTTCTGCATTAACTTCAATTAATATTATTAACATTATATCAATTTATATAGCCTCTATATTTCTCATACTTTTGTTAAAACATCTAAAATTTAATTTTAGATTACAGGTAGCCGGTTCTTTATTATTTGTTTTTTCATTTCCTAATTTTGCTTATGGTTCCTCAGGGTATATTGATGCTTCAGTTATAAGTGTATTGTTTATAACTTTATATCTTCTTGTAAAAGAAAAGTGGTTCATTATACCTTTCGTAATTCTTATGGGGATCTTTATAAAGGAAACAATCATAGTGATTATTCCTGTTATATTCTTGTATATTTATTTTCATAAAAAAGCTTCGTTTGCATTTTCCTATTCTCTAATATTGTTGAGCATATATTTAATAATAGCAATAATAATCAGAAATTTTTTACAATCAGATAAATTTGAATATTGGTTACCTAGTTCTGAAAGGTTTATTTTTAATGTCAGCAGAATTAAAATGTGGTTGAATTTAGTTCTGTCTTTGGGTATCCCCGGCTTTATTGCCTTATTCAATTTCAACAAGGTAAAAAATCATATGAATCCCAAAATATTATTGGTTTTATATACAGGCTTTGGCTTGACTATCCTTTTATTTATTTCCTCAATGTTTTCTGCGTATGCAGATGGCAGATTTATCTGGCCTTCCTATGTATTTACAATTCCGATTACTGCATACATTCTGGACCATTCAAAATATCTTAAATTTATTTTTAAATAGTATTTTATTTAACAACAATTTAATCCTTAGATTTTTGACCTTGCTCTGATTTATGAAAAATTTTAAGTTGAAACCAAAATTTATTCAATTCCGGGAAATTCATGAGAAAACTCTTATTACTTTTCATATTGCTTACATATCCCTTTATTTTACTATCTCAAAATCACAGAATCATTGAAAGCACATCCGATCATATTAAAATAGAAATTGATTTTGAAGGCGCATATCAAATTAGTGAAGATATTGTAGATGGTAAAAAATTTCATAGCGTAATTGGGGAAACTATTAATGTAAGAATGCCGGGTGAGCCATGGCTGCCTGATTACAGGATAAACATTGGGATACCTCGTAACTCTGTCCCACAATTAAAAATATTAAACAATATTAAAGAGACTATCCCAAATAAATATATTTTGCCCACGCCCGATTCTCTTAATCAGCCATTTGATTTATTGCCATATAATTATGATATCTACAATACCAATAAATATTTCCCTGAATTTCCTGCTTTGATTGGGGATGATTATGTAATGAGATATGCGCGGGTTATATCACTAAGTATAGCTCCATATCAATTTAATTCAATTACAAGAGAATTAATTTTTAACAAGAGGATAATCATTCAGGTGGATTTTAAAACAGATTCACGCGACTACAGAATATTATCAGCAATCGATGATAAAATGACTGATAATTTTTTAAAGTCTACAGTTATAAACTATAGCATTGCGAAAGAATTTGTTGCAAAAGTTACCTCATTAGATGATTCACCATTGATGACAGAAACATATTGGTATAATCCACAAAAGGATTATTACAAAATTTATTTAAATAAAAAGGGAGTTTATAGAATTACTTATGATAACCTGGTTAGTCTTGGTGTTCCTCCTGCAGGGTTGCAAAACAACAGACTAGAAATATTTAATGAGGGGGTATCAATCCCTATTGATGTTGTAGATGTAAATCAGGATGGCGTGTTTAACTCAGGTGATTATTTTCAGTTTGTTGGCGGTCCACCCAAGCCAGCAGATGAATATACAAGAATGAATATTTATAATAATACAAATGTTTATTGGTTTTCATACCAGGCAGATACAACAAATTATTATAAATATATTGATGGGTTTCCCGTTTCATTCGCTACTCCAGCGATTACTAATTCAGTTCATACATTAACCTGGGAAAGAGATTTGGTATATCAACAATTTGGACACGCACGAAATAATAAAAGAGATTACTGGATGTGGGGTTATGCCGAAGCGAGGAATAGAACACCATTTAAAGATTTTATATTTGAAACATATGATAGTATAGCTTTTCACCGGGTTCCAACTAAACCTGATGTTAAAATAAGAGTTGGAATGCATGGTCTGACTGATATATCCTGTCAAAGTGGTAATGGGCATAGTGCAACAATAAGATTTAATGGGAAACCTTTAGGTGTAAAAAATTGGAATGGTCAGGAATCTGCTGTTTTCGAAAAAGATTTTTTCATAGCTGCTTATACTTTTGGCGGCGGCGATACTGCTCAGATATTTGCTGATAAACAAAGAATAGAAGTTAATTTATTTGGTAATATTTGTCCCGGAGCTACCAGCGATTTTATTTGGATTAATTATATAGAATTTGATTATTGGCGCTGGAATCGGACTTATCCTAATTACTTTTATTTTACAAGTCCTCCTGATAATTTCCAGGAAAACCGTTATTACCTGTTCAACTGGGGAAGGGATAATATGAAAATATATATTCCTGAACGTGGTGAACTAATCCCCAACCCGGATATTCGTAATGATGCAGATAAAAGTGTATACTTTGTTGATACAATCACTAAAAGAACTGATTATTATTGTGTAGCTAATGATTATTACCTTACCCCTGATTCAATTGTACATCATTTGAATAATTCTGATTTAAGGAATCCTGCAAATGGAGCAGATTATATAATTATAACTCATAAAAAATTTAAATCAGCTGCAGAAAGACTTGCTGACTTCAGAAGTAATAACCTCCCGGGATATTCTAATCCAAGAATAAAAATTGTTGATATAGATGATATATATGTTGAATTTTCAAACGGGCTATTAAATCCTTTTGCTCTCAAAGAATTTTCAAAATATGCATTTGAGAACTGGACTTCTCCTGCTCCTTATTTCATTGTTCTTATAGGAGATATGAGTTCTGATTATAGATCTATACATGCCTTTAGTGATGAAAATTATATTCCATCCATTCCATTTCATGGAGAAGAATTTGGATTATTACCAAGTGATAATCTTATAGTTTCAATTACTCCCGGTGATAATTATCCTGACCTGTCTATTGGAAGGTTAGCCTGCCAAACTATTGAAGAAGCCAATAATCTTGTAGATAAAATTATGAATTATCCTGAGGATAATTCCAAAGAATGGAAAGAAAACACTATTCTTCTAGCCTCTGGTTTAAGTCATGAAGACCAACTTCAATTCAGGTTTAACTATTTCTCTAAATTACTCGAAGCCGGTCAACTGCTTCCCAATGGAATACGAACAACTAAGGTTTTTAATTATCCGGAAAATGCAGAAGATAGTGTATTTATAGGATCCGGACCAAGAATGAGAGAGGAGATAAATAAAGGTGCTGCCGTAGTAAGTTATTATGGGCATGGGGGAGGAGCACAATGGGATCTTATTTTTACTAAGGATGATATACCTGAATTAACAAATAGCGGAAGACTACCGTTTATTTCAAGTATAACATGCTATACTGCTCATTTTGATAATGCCGAATCTTTTGGAGAAATTTTTGTTAAGATTCCCAATAAAGGTG